>Ga0075030_100006700_pt1 | contig 10299 bp, 9 predicted proteins | sample LitLauG_LLR_2012_FD_71393 | JGI IMG/M metagenome (GOLD analysis project Ga0075030, IMG submission 71393) | Freshwater sediment microbial communities from Pennsylvania, USA - Little Laurel Run_MetaG_LLR_2012 | ecosystem: Environmental > Aquatic > Freshwater > Creek > Sediment | place: USA...
GCGCTGATGGAGCGCGGTTTCCTCACCGAGGCTGACCCCGCCGCCGAGGCCGCCGCCTTCGCCCGCGCGCTCGGCGACAACGGCGCCCGCGACCCCGGCGCCCTGCTGGATCGTCACCGCGCCCGCGTTCGCGAAGGCGCGCGGGATTATTGGGCCGCGCACGAAACCCGCTCCCTGCAAAACCTCGCCCCGGCGGGGCGGCGCGTCGATATCGCCTTGATCGGCGATTGCGACGTGCAGATGGAGGCGGAATATCTGCGCCTCGAAGCGTGCACCCGCAGCCTCGACCTGCATGTCGTCGCGACCTTTCCCGAGGACGTGGAGTTGGTCGCCGAGCGCCGCTTCGACGCGATCATCGTCGGCGCCTCGCGCGCGCGCGGCGCCGCCTTCGAGGGGCGGCTGGCCGATTATCTCGCCGAGGCGCGCCGCCTGCTCGCCCAACTGCGCGATCGCTCCCCCGCGCCGATCCTCATCGACAACCTGCCCGAGCCGACCGTGCAGCCCCTCGGCCTCGCCGAGCGCGGCGCGCAGGGCTGGCGCAACCGCATCCGCGCCGCCAATCTCGCGCTCGCCGATCTGGCGGAAGAGTTCGGCGACGTCCACGTGATCGACGTCGCCCATGCGCTCGCCAACAGGGGCCTCGTGGACGACGGCCTGTTGTCGTTCACGCATCTGGGCTCGCCCGGCTGGCTGTTGCAACGCCCCGAATCCGAAAAGGCCGCCGTCCATAACGCCGCCCCCGAACCGCTCAGCCTGACCGGCGACCCGGCGCGACGCGAGCGCGTCGTTGCAAGCGCCCATCTCGACGCGCTTGTTTGTTTGCTCGGCCTAGACGCCAAGAAGCTCGTGGTCGTCGATCTCGACGGTGTTTTGTGGCCCGGCGTGCTGGCCGAGACAGGCGCCCCTTTCGCATGGAGCCCCGACATATCGAGCCTCTCCTCATGGATCGGCGTCTATGTCGGCATCCACGAGGCGCTCAAGACGCTGCAAAGGCGCGGCGTGCTGCTGGCCGCCGCCAGCAAGAACGACGAGGCCGTCGTGCGCGACCTCTGGCGCTGGCCCGATCATTACCCGCGCGAGCGGCTGCTGACGCCCGACGATTTCGTGACGTGGCGCATCGGCTGGGGGGACAAGGCGACGTCGCTGCGCGAGATCGCGGCAGAAGTCGGCTTCGCCCCCTCCGCGCTCGTGTTCATCGACGATTCGACGCGAGAGCGCGAACAGGTCCGCGCCGAACTCCCCGAAGTCGAGGTCTGGGGCGAAGACCTCTACGACCTGCGCCGCCGACTGCTTGACGATCCCCGCCTGCAACGCCCGCGCGTCAGCGCGGAAGCCGCCTCGCGCGGCGATCTCGTCAAGGCCCAGCTTTCGCGTGAGCGCATGCGCGCCGAAGCTGCGGATGAAGCTGCGTTCCGCGCCTCGCTCCAGATCGAGACCGAGGTGTTGCGCGCGGGCGAGGCGGACTTCGACCGCGTCGCCGAATTGTTCGCGCGCACCACGCAGTTCAACACAACCGGCGCCAAGTTCTCAGTGGGCGAACTCGGCGCAGCGTCAGTCTATGCGATGCGGGTGAAAGACCGCCTCGCCGATCACGGCCTTGTCGGCGCGGCGGTGGTGCGGGACGGCGAGATCGTCGGCTTCGCCTTGAGTTGCCGGGTGATCGGGCTCGGCGTCGAGCAGCGGTTGCTGGCGGCGGTCGTCGCCGCCCACGGGCCGCTCGCGGCGCGGTATGTCGAGACGCCGCGCAACAACCCCGCGCGAAATCTGTTTCGCGACGGCGGATTTGCGCGGGGCGCCGATGGGGTCTGGCGCGCGCCCGCTCGCGCGGCGGCTTGAGACAGCAGCGCTTGCCCGGAACAAATCCTGTCCCCGAACGTTGTTTGCCAGTCGCAGCAATTTGTTTGTTTGCCGGAGGCGAGAATGCTCAATTCATTTGCCAAACAATTCGCCGTCGCGCTGCTGGCCGGCGGCATGGCGCTTGGCGGCGTAGCGCAATCTTCGGCCGCCCCGCATAGGGGCGGCGGCCACGGCGTTGGGATGCATCGCGGCGGCGGCGGTTATCATGCCGGAGGATACGGCCGACGTCACTACGGCGGCGGCTATGGGCGGCGCTATTACGGCGGCGGCGGCTACTACGGCGGCGGGTATTACGATGGCGGGGGCTATTACGGCGGCGTTCCCTGCTTGCCGATCCTCGGCGTCGTCAGCGGGAACTATTGCGGTTACGGCTACGGCTACTGAGGGCGATATCCCTGATCCGAAGCGCCAGACCCTGAGTCTGGCGCTTTTTTTTTGCCTTCGCGCGGCGAGGCGGCGGGTTCCCATCCTTCGCCGCCGGCGGGGCCTGACGAGGTCCCCGGACTTATTTATTAACTTTTTCAAGCTAACACCGAATTGCAATCATAAGTTGAAACAAATGGTTCAAGCCACCCTAGCGAGAACATCATTGGAGCGGCGTGCGCGGTGCGCCGCAAGGAAGGCGCCTGAGGCGAACCCATGACGAAATCGCTCTTCTTCTCCAGCCCCCTCGTTCCGCGGCGCGACCCGAGCGCCTGTCCTCTCTCCCCTGCGGGAGCGTCGAAGGTTCGCCCGCCATGCTGAAGTTCTCCGACCTCGGCATTCTCTGGAAGGTCCTCAGCGTCGTCGCCGCGCTGTCGGCGGTGACGGTGGCGGGTGTGTTCTACGCCACCAACCGCATGCGTTTTATTGACGACAGCTATTCCAACCTGCTCGACGGCTACGGCAGCGCCAACCTCGCCATAGCCCGCGCCAACCGCAACCTCGTCTATGTCGACCGCTCGATCTACCGCCTACTCGCAGAAACCAACACCGAGAAGAAAAAGGACGCGGCGCAGGAGGCGCTCGACGCCGTCGGTTATTTCCAGAAACAGATCAAGTCGGCGACCCGCGCCTTGCCCGGCGAGGCCGAAACGCTCAAGGCGTTCGGCAAGCGCCTGGACGCCATCGTGGCGGAAGATTGCGCCGACGTGCTGCGGCTGGGCGTCTCGGCTGACGCAAAGGACGCGCGGGCCGCGTCCGAGCGCATGCTGAGCGCCTGCGACCCCGCGCTCAACAAGATGATGCTCGACATCAGCGCCCTCACCAACAATCTGCTGAAGGCGAGCGACGCAGCTTCCGACCGCACGCTGGAAGTGACCAATTCGACGATCCGCGACACGTTCCTCTACAATATCGGCGCGCTCGTCGTGCTGGCGAGCCTCGCCGCCCTTGCTGCGCGCTCTGGGATAACCCGGCCGATCCACGCCGTCGCCGACACGCTGGAGAAACTGTCGCACGGCGAAATGGAGATCGAGATTCCCGGCGCCGAGCGCGGCGACGAAGTCGGCATGATGGCGCGCGCCGCCATGCATTTCCGCGATCAGAATCTGGAGACTTTGCGCGTGCGCCAGATGGCGGCGGACGCCGCCGCCGCCGAGGCGGAACGCGTTGCGCGCGACCGCGAGGACAAAACACGCGCCGCCGCCGAGCTGTCGCGGCTCATGGCGTTGCTGGGGCAGGCGCTGCAACAGCTCGCCGAAGGTGATCTGACCACGCGGCTGCAAGGCGACTTCACCGGCCCCTACGCGGAGTTGCGCGAAAATTTCAATCAGGCGGTGGAAAGTCTTGGCGACACCATCGCCTCGGTCGTCCAGGGCGCCAACTTCATCAGCAGGGGTTCGAAAGACATCCTGCGCGGGTCGGAGGACCTCGCGGACCGAGCCGAGCGGCAGGCCCACACCCTGGAGGAATCCAGCGATTCGATGCGCGTTCTCGCCGACGCCGTCAGCCAGACCGCCGGCGCCTCGACCCGCACCAAGGACATCATCTCCACCGCCAACCACGAGACCGTCGACAGCATCGACGTCGTGCGCAGGACCGAGAAGGCCATCGAGCAGATCAAGGCGTCGTCCGAAAAGATCGGCGCGATCATCGGCGTCATCGACGAAATCGCCTTCCAGACAAACCTGCTGGCGCTCAACGCGGGCGTCGAGGCGGCGCGGGCGGGCGAGAGCGGACGCGGCTTTGCGGTCGTGGCGATGGAGGTGCGCGGCCTCGCGCAGCGCTCGGCCGACGCCGCCAAGCAGATCAAGCAACTGATTTCGCACTCCGCCGACGAGGTGGCGCGCGGCGTCGAACTCGTCAAGGAGACCGGCGCCGCCTTCGACCGGATCAAGTCGCAGGTCTCCGTGATGGACGAAGGCGTCGCCGATATCGCCAGCCGCGCGGTCGATCAATCGAACACGCTCAAGCAGGTCAATATGGCGCTGTCGGAAATCGACCAGAGCACGCAACAGAACGCCTCGCTGGCCGAACAAGCCGCCAACGCCTGCCGGTCGTTGACGCAACAATGCGCGCAGCTCGAACAGATGGTTGCGCGCTTCCGCGTTCACCCGCAGAGCGCGTCGCTCGCGACCGCCGCCTGAGGAGACGCCCATGGCTGAGCCCGTCCGTACCTCTCAGCCCGCCGGGCCGCCGAGCAATGAATTGCCGAACGCCGGTTATCTGCTGGAATCGCTGGTCAGCGACGTGCATTCGCTGGCGCAGCATGTGGGAACGCTCACGACGATGATTTCGGCGAGCCTGCGCCCGGACGCCACCTGGACGCTGCGCTCGTGCCGACATTTGGTCCATGACGATTTCAAGCCGCTGATGCTGGCGTTGCGCTTCAGCGCGCAGATCGGCCTTGGCGCCGACGTCGCCGCGCGATTGACGGAGCTGTGCAGGCAGGTCGGCGCCGCGCAGGCGCGGGTCGTGCCCATGTTGCGGTTTTCTGCGGCGTCCAAACCGCAGCGCGATCAGATACAGACGCTGAGCGTCGAGTGGCGCCGTCTGGCGTCGAGCGCATCAGCGACGCTCACGACGATTGAGCCCTTCGTGCACGCGCGCCTCGATCCCTCCTATGCCGAGGACCTCGCCGCGCTTCGCGTGTTCCTCACGCAAGCCGCCGACCCCGGCGCCGGCGCCGCCGACGCCGCCGGGATCGTCAAAGCGCCCGTGCTGAAGCAACGGCGGCGCGTGCCCCGCATCGCCGTCAACGCCGCCTGTTCGCTGGAGACGCCGAGCAGCGCCCATTCGGCGCGTCTGGAAGACGTGTCGCGCCACGGCTTCGGCATTGTCTGCGACGCGCTGCTTTCGGCGGGCGAGACCGTGACGGTGACGCTGGCGGACGGCCGGCGCTTATCGGCGTCGGTCGTGCGCAGCCAGAGGCCGCGCTTCGGCCTGAGGCTGGCGGCGCCGCTCTCCGATTGCGATCCTCTGTTCGCCGGCGAAGCGCGCCGGGTCAGTTGAGCGCCATCGGTTCGCTCTCGGTCAGGAACGTGCGGATTTCGTCAAAGAACTGCTTGCGGTTCTTTTCGAGCATGACCGTATGCGTGCCCTGGCCGAGTTCAACCAGCCGTTTGTAGGGCGCGTTGGTCAGGCGCGCGAAATATGCCTGCGCCATGTAGCTGGGCAGGTCCGCATCCCATTCGGCGTGGATCAGCAGGGTCGGAACCTTGATCCCGGCGGGATCGTAGAACGGTTTTCCCGCGCGCCAGAACTGCGTGAATTCGGCGAACACGCCGTTGGGCGCGCGCAGCTTCGGCGGCTCCATCTTAGATCCCACGGGATCGGTGGCGAGCGTCGCGTTCCACCACGCGTCGAACACCCCCGCCGGGATCAGCGAATCGCGCTGGTCCTCGGCCACGCCCATCAACCAGCGCTTGCGCGCGTTTTCCTTTTCGACGAGGCGATAGGCGGGCAGCGGGTCCTTCGGCGGCTCCGTCGCCGGCTGGAACGTCCAGGCCGGGGCGTAGAGCACGAGACGCTCGATCTTCTCGTTATGCCCCGTCGCATAGCGCCCGGCGATGGAGGTTCCCCACGACCAACCCATCAGGTCGAGCTTGGGCAGGCTGCGCAGCTTCAACACGTAATCCACCGCCGAGCCCAGATCGGCGCCGGCTTCGTCCGAAGTGGCGACGGGCGCGCTTTCGGGCGCCGGCTTGTCCATCTCGGGCGGGCGGGTCGAGCGACCATAGCCGCGCACATCGACGAGAAACACGTCGAAGCCCGCTTGCGCGAACAGGTCCATCATGGAGGCGCCCTCGATGGGCAGGTCGAAGGCGGTTTCGGCGGGGTAGGTCGCGCCATGAACGAACAGAAGCGTGCGATCTGGCTTCCCCGCCGGAGCGCCGGCCAGATGTTTGTTGCGTACGAACAGTTCGATCCCCGGCGTCGTCGAGGGGATCATGTGATCCTCGGCCACGATCTCGGCCGCGCCAGCGCCGGTCGCCAGCAGGCTCGCCAGCGCGAGCGTCGTCAATCTGCGCATGTATCCTCCCGTTTGTTTCCCTGTAGGCTCGATGATCCCTTTGGCGACGAAAGTGTAACGTTATCAATGTATAATATGATAGCCGCCGAGGTTCGCTAAAATCAGGCTATACATTTTTCCTATCCCCGTTGACTCGCGACCTGTCCGCCCGGTCAATCAATCATCACGTACAGCGACAGCCATTCGGCGACCAAAGCCGGCTTCTCCTCGCCCTCGATTTCCACCGTCACCGCCTTGCGGCTCTGCCATTCCTTGCCCGAGCGTTGGGTCAGCGCCGCCAGCTTGAACCGCCCGCGAATCCGCCGCCCTGCCCGGACCGGCGCGACGAAGCGCAGCTTCTCGAACCCGTAATTCACCCCCATCGCCACCCCGGCCACCTTGGGGACGGCGTCGTAGGCCATGGCCGACAGCATCGACAGCGTCAGGAAGCCGTGGGCGACGGTCGATCCGAACGGCGTGGCTTTGGCGGCCTGCGGGTCGATATGGATGAACTGCCAATCCTCGGTGGAATCGGCGAAAGAGTCGATGCGCTTCTGGTCGATGAGGAACCAGCGCGAGAGGCCAAGCTCGCGTCCGACGAGGTCTTTCATTTCGGCGAGCGTCACAGCGGCGGTCATGGTCTGTCCCTCCCTCTCTTTCGCATCAAGAAACTGGACTGTCTGCTTGCCAGAGTCGATAGGGAGAGAGGAGGAGACGCCTATGACTAAAGAAGCAGTCGGATTTATCGGCCTGGGCCTGATGGGCCACGGCATGGCCAAGAACATCGTCGAGAAAGGCTGGGCGCTGACGGTCGCGGGCCATCGCAACCGCAAGCCCATTGAGGACCTCGTCGGGCGTGGCGCTGTCGAGGCGAAGAACGCCCGCGAGGTCGGGGCGCACTCGACCGTCGTATTCCTCTGCGTGACCGGCTCGCCCGAGGTCGAGGCCATCATTCGCGGGCCGGACGGCCTGAAGGCCGGGCTGAAGCCGGGCTCGGTGATCGTCGATTGCTCGACCAGCGACCCGGTCTCGACCGCCGCTTTGGTCGAAGAGCTGAAGCCGGCGGGGATCGAACTGATCGACGCGCCTTTGTCGCGAACGCCGAAGGAAGCCTGGGAGGGCGCGCTCGACATGATGGTCGGCGCCGGCGAGGCCGGGTTCGCCCGGGTCAAGCCGTTGCTCGACGCGGTGGCGGGCAAGGTCGTCCACATCGGCGGCCCCGGCGACGGGCACCGCATGAAGCTGCTCAACAATTTCGTGTCGTTGGGCTATGCGGCGATCTTCGCCGAGGCGCTGACGTTGGCCCGCAAGGTCGGCATTCCGCCCGAGCGGTTCGACAGCGTGATCCGGGGCGGGCGCATGGATTGCGGCTTCTATCAGACGTTCTCGCAATGGACTCTGGAGGGCAACCCCGACGCCCACAAGTTCTCTATCGCCAACGCCTACAAGGATTTGCGCTATCTGGCCTCGATGGCCAACGCCGCCGGGGTGGCGGGCGGCGTGTCGGACGCGGTGAAGAACTCTTTCGCTCTGGCCCACGGCGCTGGGGGCGACGCGGATTTCGTGCCGATGCTGGCGACCTATGTGGCGGAAGCCAACGGCGTCGACGACGGACGCGCCGACAAGTTGCCCTCGCGCAAATGATCGCAGCGCGCTCCGTTCTGGTGCTGGGCGGGGCGCGCTCCGGCAAGAGCCGCTATGCGCTGGCGCTCGCCGAGGCCGCTGCGCCGGAGCGGGTGATGATCGCCACCGCGCAGGCGTTCGACGACGAAATGGCCGAACGCATCGCGCGCCACAAGGCCGAGCGCGGCGCAGGCTGGATGACGCGAGAGGCGCCGCTGGAGCTGGCGCAAGCGCTGGCCGAAGAGGCCAGGCCGGGGCGCGTCGTGGTGGTGGATTGCTTGACGCTGTGGCTCAGCAATCTGTTGCTGGCGCAGCGCGATCTCGAAGCGGCGACGCAGGAGTTGGCGGCGCTGGCTTTGGCAGGGGCGGTGATTTTCGTGTCCAACGAAGTGGGGCAGGGGATCGTGCCGGAGACGCCGTTGGGCCGCGCCTTTCGCGATGCGCAGGGCCGCGCCAATCAGGCGCTCGCCGCCGCTTGCGACGCCGTCGCGCTGGTGACGGCGGGCCTGCCGCGTCTCTTGAAGCCTGCGCCGTCGCCGGACCTGCGGCTCAGCTAAAATGCTGGCGAATCAGGCGCTGGCGCGCTTTACTGAAGCGATGCTCTCCCTGTTCGACCGTCGCCTGGCGTCGGAGATAGAGGTCGCGCATGACGGCGAGACCTATCGTATCGCGCTGCGCCGTATGCCGACCTCGCGCCGCTACACGTTGCGAGTGCGCGCCGCCTCGCGCGACGTGCTGTTGACCATGCCGGCGCGCGCTTCGCTGAAAGGGGCGCGCGAATTCGCGCAGCGCCATGCGGCGTGGATCGGCGCACGGCTGGCGCGGCTGCCGCAGCCGGTGGCGTTCGCGCCCGGCGAGGTGACGCCGCTGCGCGGAATCGATCATCTGATCGTGCATCGCCCCGACGCTCGCGGCGTCGTCTGGACGGAGCCGGAAGGCCCGTGGCTCTGCGTGGCGGGCGACGCCGCCCATGCGCCGCGTCGCGTCGCCGATTTCCTGAAACGCGAAGCGCGGCGCGATCTCACCGTCGCCGTCACACGCCACGCCGCCGCGCTTGGCCAGAAACCGCGCCGCCTCAGCCTGCGCGACACCACCAGCCGCTGGGGCTCGTGCTCCTCGACGGGGGCGCTCAATTTCTCGTGGCGCCTGATATTGGCGCCGCCTTACGTGCTCGATTATCTGGCCGCGCACGAGGTCGCGCATCTCAGCCACATGAACCATTCGCCGCTATTCTGGGCGCTGGCGCGGCGTCTGTCCCCAGACGTCGAGCGGGCCGAATCTTGGTTGAAGGCGCACGGGCAGGCGTTGCATCGGTTCGGGGCGGCGCTGTAGACGCGATCTCCAGATCGCGTTTTGCGGCAACCCACGCGGTCTTGAGGCCGCGTCTACAGATGGCCCTAACGCGGCTTGGAGCGTTCGACCCGCGAAAACAACGCCGTCTCCATCCGCTCCGCCGCCTCCCTCAGATAAGGATTGCGCGCCTCGCGGCCCGCGCGCCCCGCATCGAGGTCGATCTGGAAGCCGTCGCGTTGCGGCCAATGCTCGGCGAGCAGTTCGAAGCCAGAGTCCTCAATGGTCCCGACCGCCTTTTGCACCTGCACGTCCGACCGCCCGACCCGCGACAGCACCAGCACCACCCGTCCCTCCGCGCCATGCTTGGCGAGTTTTCGCGCCAGCGCCAAAGTGGGGCGCAGATCGTCGCTGGACGGCCCCGTCGGCAAGAAGGCGACGTCGCTCTCCTCGGCGATCTCCTGCGTCAGCCCGTCGGCGAGGCCACGCGTGTCGACGACCACGATGCCGGCGCGGTCCTCGTTCTTGTGCAATTTCTTGAGGCTCTTGAAGGCGCGCACGTCGAGGTCGGGCTCGATGGAATTTTGCAGCCGCAGCGCGTTCCACTCGACGCAGGTGAGTTGCTCCAGATCGAAATCGGCCAGCAGGGGTTTCAGGCCGCGATAAGCGGCGCCGACCGCGAACAGCCGCGCCAGCGTGCTCTTGCCGACCCCGCCTTTCTGCCCGACGAAGCTGACCGTCAGCGGCCCCGCGCCGTTCCGAGCCCCCCAGGCGGCGGCGTGGGCGAGGAGACGGTTGGAAGGTTTCATGCGGCGGCCCGGCGACTCATGCCGCTATGGTAGGCCGCCGCGCCGTCTTGTCCAAGCTCAGTTGAAGATGCCGGTAAGGCCAGAAAACACGCCGAACACGACGACAATGGCGGTCAGCGCCGTCGCGACGAAGCCATAGATTCCCTGAAGCCGATAGGGCTCGGGCAGGCGGCGGGCGAGCAGGAACAGGAAGCCCACGACAATGGGCAGCAGCAGCGCGTTCATCACCTGCACCGCGACGCTCAGCGTCACCAGATTGGCCCCGCTGGCGACGATCCCCGCGCCGAC
>Ga0075030_100006703_pt1 | contig 10298 bp, 8 predicted proteins | sample LitLauG_LLR_2012_FD_71393 | JGI IMG/M metagenome (GOLD analysis project Ga0075030, IMG submission 71393) | Freshwater sediment microbial communities from Pennsylvania, USA - Little Laurel Run_MetaG_LLR_2012 | ecosystem: Environmental > Aquatic > Freshwater > Creek > Sediment | place: USA...
AGAAGTTCCCTACCCTCTCCTTCAAGTCCACCCGTATTACCATTGTCCGGGATGGAGAACTCGCCGTGGCGGGAGACCTGACCATCCGGGGAGTTACGCGCAACGTAACCTTCACCGTTGAAGGGCCAACGCCGCCTGCGAAGGATCCCTGGGGTAACACCCGTGTGGCAGTATCGGCGACCACGAAAATCAACCGAAAGGACTTCGGCCTGACCTGGAACGCGGCCCTTGAGACCGGCGGCATTCTCGTCGGAGACGAAGTCACAATCACGCTGGACGTCCAGTTCCTGAAGGCCTGAACAATTCCTCGCGCGGTGTGCCTCGAGCGTGCCACGCGGCTCAGAAAGGGAGACTCCATGTCACTCCGCCCAGTGAGACAGATTATTCAACCGAAGCCGACCATCGAAGGCGCGGGCGTAAAGCTGCAACGCGCCTTCGGCTTCGGAAAGACAAAGGATTTCGATCCATTTCTTCTGTTGGATGATTTTCGCAATGACAACCCGAACGACTACCTGGCGGGATTCCCCTGGCATCCCCACCGCGGCATCGAGACAATCACCTATGTGCTTGCCGGCTCGGTCGAACACGGAGACAGCCTCGGCAACAAGGGAAAAATGACGGCCGGGGACGTCCAATGGATGACCGCGGGGAGCGGCATCTTGCACCAGGAGATGCCGAAAGGGGATACCCAGGGACGCATGCACGGCTTTCAGTTGTGGGCGAACCTGCCTTCATCGCTGAAGATGACCGATCCCCGCTACCAGGACATTCCGTCGAGTGCGATCCCTGAGGTTACCGACGACGACGGCACGCACGTGCGTGTTATCTGCGGCGAGTTCTGGGGCAGAAAGGGTCCGGTAGAAGGAGTGGCGGCCGATCCCAATTACCTGGACATTTCCGTGCTCCCTGGCCAGCGCAAACGGCTCAAAGTCGAGACCAATCGCAACGCGTTTGCCTATGTATTCGCGGGCTCAGGAACGTTCCGGGACGCCTCAGATCCACGTGCCGTTCTGACCGAGCAAGCGGCCGACCCCAACGCTTCGGCCAAGTATGACGTCAGCAATCACTCGCTGGTTCTGTTCGACCGTGGAGACGAATTGACGGTTCAAGCTGGACCGGAGGGAATTCGATTCCTGCTCGTATCCGGCAAGCCGATCGAGGAACCGGTGGCTTGGTACGGACCGATCGTAATGAACACGCAAGAGCAATTGCGCCAGGCGATAGCTGAATTGCAAACTGGCAACTTCATTAAACATCGCTGACTTGTGCGCACTCGCACGACTGTCACCGTGCACAGGCACCGACGAAGGGACCTCGCACCACCTAGGCCATTCCACCTGCTTGAGCTTCCAGAAGAGGGCTTGTCTCAGTTGCCCGTGCCTGTGGGCGCAAGCGGCGGGCTGGAATGGCTGAGCAGCACGGCGCGCCATTTTCCCTCAGTCTTCCGGCAAAGCGCCGATCCTCGTTGCAAGACGATGCGCTGCGCGACCGCGATGCGGAGATCATATTCCACCCATACCGCTTCACCCAGAACATGATGGGCCCGTAGCGTGACAGAAACCGGGGCAGGTGGATGCCGCTGAAAATATTCTTGCCGAAAGAGTTCCATGACTGCCGCGCGTCCGTAGAAGCCACCAGCCGTAGTGAACACCGCTACTTCTGGATCGAGGCAGTCCGAGAACGTGCTCTCATCCGTACGGTTTAAAGCCTCCTCACAGCTGACAAGTTGCCGGTCGACTTCCGCCACTCGCATCTGCTCGTTTTCAGAGCCCACCAGGAGCCGCGCCGTGTGTTCATGGAGGTCCACACTCGCGCCTAACTGCCGCAGCAGGTCGATTCCGAAGATGCCATCCAGCCGTCGTCCACAGGCGTGCCCGATGGCCGAGAGATCGATGGCTGGCAACTTCAGATTCCTCAAATGATGCTCTCCAACGGACAAGTCGCCGATCGTGATTTGTTGCCCGTTGGTTTCTACTGTTCCACTCCAGGAAGTGACTGGGACCCTCAGCGCGGCGCCCTGAGCAAATGATTTCACGTTTAGAAAAGATGTTGCCGCTGTATCCACGAGGAACAGAAACTTCATTCCGGAAACACTCACCTCAACTACTGGCAAGACGTCGCATGCCTCAAGGCGGATTTCTTCGCCCCAGGCCGCGTCGGCCACCGCCGCGAGCAAAAGCAGCAGAAAAACAAAACACTGCATGTCGCCTCCCCACGAGGGAGCACAGTATCTCATAAAACGAACGTTCGTGCTATTATTAATTTATTGCTACACTCTTTCTCCACCATGGCCACTTCGTCCAAGAACCTCGCTCGCCGGGATCGTCGCAAAGGCGAGCGGACACGCGAAAGCATCCTGCGAGTCGCGGTGGATCTCGCGTCCGTCGAAGGGTTGGAAGGTCTGACGATCGGTCGTCTCGCCCATGCGCTGAACATGAGCAAAAGCGGCCTATTTGCCCACTTCGGATCCAAAAATGATTTGCAGCTCGCTACCGTCGAGATGGCGCGTGCAATTTTCACGGAGCATGTGGTCCGTCCTGCTTTGGCCCGGCCCGCGGGATTGCCACGTCTCTGGGAGTTATGTGAGCGCTGGATCGGTCACGTCACGGAAAAGGTATTTGCCGGCGGCTGCTTTTTTACAGCAGCTTCGTTCGAGTTCGACAGTCGGCCGGGTCCGGTCCGTACTGCCATCGTGGACGCCATGCACCAGTGGCTTGACACCTTGACGCGCGCTATCGACGAAGCCAAGAAAGCCGGACACATCAAGGCTGGGGTCGATGCATCCCGGCTCGCCTTCGAACTCTACTCGATCGCCGTGGGTGCGCACTGGGCCTTTCAGTTGCTGGACCAGAAAAGGGCCTACCTCGATGCGCGCGAATCGATACTGGCTCGCCTTCGTTCCGAGGCAACGCCCGCGGTCCGCAGAAGCGAGGCCGGTCGCATGCTGAGATCCTAGGGACTGCGCCATCCCGCGTCGTAGTTTGCTTTGCCTACGCGGAGAACGTGGACTCTGGTTTTGCCATGTCGAGTGTGCCGCGGCGGCGTCCACGTGCGGCTTTGCGCGCTGCTCCCGGCGCTCGGCGTTCCGGCGCCAATATCTTTTCGATCTCTTCCCGCAGCCAGCGATTTGCCGGATCATTCTCCACACTCTCGTGCCAGTACAAATGGGCTTCGAGACGGGGCGCTTGCAGCGGGAACGGATACACCTGGTTCGTCACTCCCATGTTTGCCAAACCCGTGTTCAGCAGTTGCGCATGGCGCTCCGGCAGGGTCAGCAGCATGTCCGTCTTGCTCACCACCATGCAGGCCGCGAGATTGTGCTGACTGCGCAAAAACACCTGCCGCTGCAGACCACGCCGGCTTAGCTCGATGTCAATCAGACTGGGACCCTGACGCCGCGAAGAAACCTGAATATGGCGCTGCGTCAGATAGGTATTCAGGTCAAGTTTGTTCGTGATCGCGGGGTGACGGTGCCGTGCGATCACGACGAATGGTTCATTCAGGAGCCACTTATGCCGGATCCGATCGCTCACCGTCATGGGGATGTCGATGGCCAGATCGACCGAACCGCTTGCCAGTTCGGTCTCCAAATCTCTGCGCTTGACCCGAGAGGTTGTGATCGACATGCCCGGAGCGGCATTCGTCAGGCGGCACATCAGCGAAGGGAGAATCAGGGCCTCGGCATATTCCCACAAGGACAGGTGAAAACTCCGGCGCGTATTTTCGGGAACGAAATTGCGACTCTGGCTGAGGTTCACTTCCAGGATTTGGAGCGCCTGCCGCACTTCCTCAATGATGTTCCGGGTAAACGGCGTGGGCACCATGTGCGGGCCCTGGCGAACAAAGAGCGGGTCCTGCAGAAGATCGCGCAGCCTCTTCAGCGCATGGCTGATCGCAGGTTGGGTGAGATTCATCTGCTGGCCCGCGCGAGTAATGTTGCCCTCGCGATAGATGGCTTCCAGCACCACGAACAGGTTCAGGTCGACCTGACTTAAATGCACGCCGCATATATTACAGGATTCGTAGGATTCATTAGGAGAATTCTGCTGAAATCGCTAGGCTAGATTGCCGGCGGCGTGGTCCGCTTTCCCATGGATTTTTCTCTGTCTCCGAGAGCCCAGAGCTATGTCGAGCGCCTCCAGGCGTTCATGCAGGAGCACGTCTTGCCGGCCGAGCCGGAGTATTACTCGCAGCTGCAGAACCATCCCGACTGGCGCGCCTGGAAGCAGCCTACGGTAATGGAAACTCTGAAGGCCAAAGCGCGCACGGCCGGCCTATGGAACCTGTTTCTTCCTGACGCCGAATACGGCGCGGGCCTCAGCAATGTGGAATATGCGCCTCTCGCCGAGATCACCGGACACTCCTCGATTGCTCCCGAAGTTTTCAACTGCAACGCCCCCGACACCGGCAACATGGAAGTGCTGGTGAAGTATGGATCGCCAGCGCAGAAGCAACTTTGGCTCAAGCCGCTGCTCGCGGGCGAGATTCGTTCCGCGTTCTGTATGACGGAGCCCGATGTGGCCTCTTCGGATGCCACCAACATGCAGGCGACGGCCTTGATCGAGGGCGATCAAGTCGTGCTCAACGGCCGGAAGTGGTGGAGTTCTGGGGTCGGACATCCTCACTGCCGGCTGCTCATCTTCATGGGCATTACCAATCGCTCGGCTGGCAAGTATCAGCGTCATTCGATGGTGCTGGTGCCGCTCGATACTCCCGGCGTCAAGATCGAGCGCATGGTACCCGTGTTTGGATCCTATGACTCGCCCTTCGGTCACGGCGAGGTTAGCTTTACGAATGCTCGCGTACCGCTCGACCACATCATCGCCGGACCGGGCCGCGGTTTCGAAATCGCGCAGGGCCGGCTCGGTCCCGGCCGCATTCATCACTGCATGCGCACGTTGGGAGCCGCCGAACGTGCGCTTGAACTCTTGTGTCGCCGGTCGCTCCAGCGCGTGGCCTTCGGCAAACCCCTCGCCGAACTGGGCGGCAACGCGGACATCATTGCCAACGCCCGCATCATGCTCGAGCAGGCCCGTCTTCTTACCCTCAAGGCCGCGTGGATGCTCGACGAAGTCGGCACCAAAGGCGCCCGCGGCGAAATCTCCCAGATTAAAGTCGCCGTTCCGAACATTGCCCTGGAGATCATTGACCAGGCAATTCAAATGCACGGAGGCGCCGGTGTCTCGTCGGATTTTCCCTTGACCGAAATGTTTGCCACGATCCGCACGTTGCGTATCGCGGACGGCCCCGACGAAGTACATCGGGCTTTAATTGCCAAGCTCGAGCTGGGGAAATACAAAACTAAGAACGCTGTCTCGGTGACTGGGGGTAGCTCTTAGCTCTCGGCCGCCACTTGATCAGCAGATTCTCAGGCGGCAGCCTTCGTCGCTTCGTCTAGGGCGGGATTGCTACCGGCTTGCCCGTCACCCGCCCAGAATCGGTGGCAAGCGTCACCGGGGCTTCCAAAATCCCACAAAGTGTGTGGCACGCTGCGATGAGATTCTGAACGAATCGTCGCAACAGGATTGAGCGTTGGAATTACTGAAGCTTCGCGTACTCCGCTTTGGCTTGCTTCAGGATGGGAATGTCGGGGTCCGCATCTTTCCAGAGCGTAAGGAAATCCTGATAGGCGGATTTCGCTTTGGTCTTATCACCCGACAGTGCGTAAGCCCTGCCCAATTGCAGGTGCGCCAATGCGCCGATGGGATCGCTGATCACGAGCCCGCGGTGATCGAGAATTTTCTGGAATTCTGCGGCGGCTTCGGCGCCTTGATGTGCGGCCAGATAGGCAAGGCCACGGACGTAGGCTGGGTAGAGATTCCCTGCGCCCAAAAGAAACTCAGAACCGCCCTCAGTCGGAATTCCGACTTCATAAGGAATCGCGGTTTGAAGCAGTTCGACAGCCTTTGACGGCTGGCTGTGGTTCAACGCCAGTAGTGCGCGAAGCATCGGCGCGTATGTGAATTGGACCCTTGTATCCTCCGGGAAACGCTTGGAGAGGTCCTCCGTCAGCGCTTGAGATCGAGAAGAATCTCCCGAGAGAGCAAACGCAAAGGCAGCTCCATATCCCACATCCCTGCTCCTTGAAAGCGCAAGTGCGTCGACAGCTCTCTGCCTGGCGGTGGATACATTTCCGAACAGCGCTTCCCGCACCGCCGCATCCGTTTCGTAGAGTGCCTGCGTATCTCGACGCTCGGTTTTGCGAGCCAAATCCGCCGCCAGCTGTGACATCTCTCTTGCGGCTTCCAAGTGGCCGGAATACGCCAATACGAACCCTTCCGAGTTGGACATCCAGTCGTTCGCCCCGGGCTTTTTCCGAGCCTGGGCAGCTACCCGTCCCATCCCCGCCTTGTCATCTTTCAAAAAGGCCAGCGCGTATTGCAGAACAAAGAAATCAGGGACCTCGAGTTTGCGATTGAATGCTTGCTTTAAAGTGCTTTCCGCTTCAGCCCAGCGGTCTAGCGACACGTAGCTGACGGCGAGGTTGCCATATCCGCTGGCGAAGTCCGGGTCGATCCCGAGAGCTGCTTTGGCTTCCGCGATGGCCTCTTCATATTTACCCATTTGAGGGTAAATCCCCCCTGACAAGAGGCCATGGGGAAGCCACGAACGAGGATATGTTTGTATCCACAAGGCGCAGGTCTGTTGCGCCCTTTCCAGGTTGCCCGTAACCTGCAAATCGTAGGAAGCGGAAATAAAGAACTTCTCCTGGTCACTGGCGCGATCTCGAAGTTGATAGGCTCTGCTGGTATTCATCGCAGAAAGGACCGATTCCCCGATGTCGCCATACAGGCGCCCGAGCAGAGCGTAAGCGCTGGCAAAGTTGGGGTCAATCTCGACGGAGCGCTTGAGAAAGGGCACAGCAGCAGCCGAACCAGAGTGGAAGGAAACCTGCCAACCCGCGCTGTAAGCCTTCAAAGCTTCGAGTGAAGGCGTCGTGGCCTCGGCCAGTGCTGTGTCGTGTTTCCTGACCGTGGTGAGTGATTCACCGACTCGGGTTCTGAATTTGCTGGCCATTTGGCCCAGCGCATTCAGAACATCCTCTTTCCTTGCCGCTTGCACCTGTTCCTCAGCAAGAACATCTCCCGTGCGACAGTCTTGTGCGCGTAATCCCAAGACATACTGGCTGCCGAGGCTGGCAATCGAACCGTCGAGAACGGCCGCACTGGCAGTTCGCTCGCAGATTTCCCGTGCAATCTCCGGAGTAAGCGGGGCATCGGCAGGCTTGCCCATCAGTCTCAGTACCTGCTGGATGCGCTCCTCTGAGATGAGGCTGAGGAAAGGCGACTGCTCAAGCTGCACCGCGAAGCCTTGCCTCAGCGTTCCGTCAAAGACAGAGTCGCCCGTCGTGTTACTGAAGTCGGCAAGGACAATCGTGTCTTTGTCTGTGAGTTTCGCTGTGCGGCGGAGATAGAAGTAACCACCGACGGACAACGCGAGCACGGCCACGATAGCGGGAACAATCAGCTCCCAGTGCTTTCCAATACCCGTTGGGGTGACGGTCGTGGCAGCTTTCGGACTCGGACTCGAACTCGAACTCGAAGCCGGTTGCTCCTGAGCAGGCGCGTTCGCGGGCGAAACAACAGCCTCGGATATCTGGCCTATAAATCGGTAACCTCTCCCCGTGATGGTCTGGATAAAGCGCGGTTGTTCGGGATTGTCCTTGAGGACTTGGCGGATTTTCCGGATCGCAGTATTGATTGCGTTATCGGTATCAAGGAAGACATTTTTGCCCCAGAGCTTTTCAATGATCTCTTCCCGCGTTACCAACTGGCCAGGCCGCTCCACCAGCAGGGAAAGGACTTCCGTGGGGATTCGTTCCAGCTTCAGCGTGCGGCCGGAACGTCGCAACTGGTATGCGCGAAGGTCCAGTTCGAACTCATCGAATCTGACGAGGTCTGCCACGGTTGAGTTCTCTACCGATGAGGCTGTAATTCTACATCCCTTCCTGGACGGTCAATAAGACCAGCCTGTTCAGCAAGTTCGGAATACAGGTGAATACACGATTCTCCAGACCTCCTCCATTGTCTGGCTGCTCAAACTGAAACATCATGCGCCCCGGTGTGAGGACAACCCGAGCACGATCCGGGCACAGTTCTTGATGGGGTGATTTCAAAAAACGACTTTGCTTTTGAATCGCATGCGTATGCGCCGGGAACGGGTTCCCGGATGCAGACGCGACGATCTTGGGGCAAATCCGCAAAGGAGAATCACAAATGAAGACACAGAAACTGGTCAAAATGGAGTTTGTTTTCGCCGCGTTCCTCGCGGCCGTCCTGGGTTTCTCTAACGCCGTTCAGGCACAGCAGAGTTGGAACGCTACCGTCGGGGGTCAAAGTGCAGACATGTCCAGGCAGGCGGTGGCGTTTCTTCCCAACGAAATTTGGATCCATGCTGGCGACAGCATCACCTGGACGTTCAATAGTGGAGACATTCACACCGTCACCTTCTTGACAGTTGGGCAGGTCTATCCGTTTGATGAAACCCAGGGGTGCCCGCCGATTACGCCCAGCGGATCGCCTTTCGATGGCTCCTCTTGTGTCTCCAGCGCCGATCTGACGTTGGGCCAAACCTATCAGGTGATTTTTCCGAAGGCGGGCAACTATGAAATCGTCTGTCTGGTACACGCGCAGATGTTCGGTGTCATTCACGTGCTTGACCCAACCCTGCCCCTGCCTTACGACCAGACGTCTTATGACAAACAGGCCAAGGAACAGTTGAAGGCGCTGCTGGAAGACGCGGATCGTCATCAGCATCACGCCGAGCATCAGCACTCGATCGCAGATATGTTCTCCGCTAAGGCAAGCTCACACACCAAGTCCGTAACTGCGGGAGTGGGCGAAATCTCCGCAACTGCCGGCGGACAGCAGTCGTTTTCGCTCGTGCGCTTCATAAACGGCACGGTCACGATTCACGCCGGTGACACCGTGGAATGGACCAATCTGGATCCGGAAATCGGGCACACCATCACTTTCGGTACAGTACCGCAGGATATTATCGATCCATCCTGCAGTCCAAACTGCGTCGTGAGCACAGATCCAGACGGTGCGCTGCACGCGACGATCACCAGCACGCAGCAAAACGTACACTCCGGGCTGATCGCGGCCCTACTCGAAGATGTGCCCGGCTTCCCGCAAGGGCCGGTCGCACCACCAACACGGTTCCGCATCACGTTCACGACACCGGGAACTTACCCGTATGTGTGCGCGTTTCACGACAATCTGGGCATGGATGGGGAAGTCATCGTGTTGCCCTGACCGGATTCCCTAACAAAGAAAGGATGGTAAGCACATGTCAACTTTCGCGGCTGGAATAAAACCGTTTCCACTGGTACGCGCAAAGTACCTGCTGTTTGCCATCCTGGCATTCATGCTGGTCTACGTCGCCGTTCACGATGAGAGTTTTCTGGTGCATCCGAAGGATCCCATGTGGCAGCACTACGAACCCTTTAAGTGGTGGCTGTTGCCCCATGGAATCGCCGGTGCGTGCGCTCTGCTGCTGGGCCCGATGCAGTTCTCCGACCGGCTTCGCGATCGTTTTCGGCGGCTCCATCGCGTGGTCGGCCGAATCTATGTCGCAGGTGTATTCGTGGCCGCGCCACTCGGCTTTTACATCCAACACTTCGAGGAGCGCATGGGCGATCCCCGATCTTTCAGTATTGCCGCTGCGGCGGACGCCGCGTTGTGGATGATTACGACTGGGATTGCGATGGTCTTCATTCTCAAAGGGAAGGTTCAGGAGCACCGGCAATGGATGACTCGCAGCTTTGCGGTCGCCCTAGTTTTTCTTGAGGTGCGAGTGATCGGCGGCGTGGGCGGATGGGAGAATCTCGACGTCCATGCGAACGAAACCATTGTCTGGGTGTGCCTTGCCCTCTCGATCCTCTTGGCGGACCTGGTACTTCAGTGGCAGCAACAGGGGCCTTTCACCCTCAGCGGTTCGGCGGCACGCGCCGGCTCCTCCTGAGCGGAATTGGGTCAGAGGAAGCGGGCGAGGGCGCACGCGGCGGAATCCCACTCATCGCAAAGAGCGCGATGAGTGGGACACCCTCAAACCACAGTGGGCCTCCTCAGAACGTGATCCGGAGGCCCAGCTGGATCTGTCGCTTAGGGAAGGCTGAGGTGAAGGCCAGCGGCGTGCTGGACGTGACCGTCGTGCCATCCGCAAGAAGCGAGCCTGGTTTCATTCCACGCACGTTGAACGTCGTGAATCCTGGTTCAAAACCGAAAAGAGGGCTGACCTCGTTGTTCACGCTGGCAAAATTTGTGCGGTTGAAGATATTGAATCCTTCCGCCGTA
>Ga0075030_100006704_pt1 | contig 10297 bp, 8 predicted proteins | sample LitLauG_LLR_2012_FD_71393 | JGI IMG/M metagenome (GOLD analysis project Ga0075030, IMG submission 71393) | Freshwater sediment microbial communities from Pennsylvania, USA - Little Laurel Run_MetaG_LLR_2012 | ecosystem: Environmental > Aquatic > Freshwater > Creek > Sediment | place: USA...
TGACCTTATTTGATTCAGCCAGGATTTCCTTCACGAACGAGATCCCGGCGGCGACGGTTTTGCGGCTGCCGCCCATGGTTTGGATGTCCATCGCTTGCAGGCGGCCGGCCAGTCGTTGTTCCTCCATCAACCCGCCGATCTGGTTGACCTCGCAGCCGAGGCCCAGGACGATAACGTGCGAAAAATTGGGATGGCGGGCGTAGCCGGCGAGGGTACGGCGGAGCAGCCGCAGCGGCTCGTCCTGGGTCATGCCGCAGCCGGTTTTGTGAGTCAACGCGACGACGCCGTCGACGTTGGGGAAATCGGCCAGCGGATCGTCACCGGTGAACGGGTTGCGGCGGAACATGTCGGCGACCACGCCGGCGACGTGAGCGGAACAATTCACGCTGGTCAGGATGCCGATATAGTTGCGGGTGGCAACTTTTCCGTCCGGGCGGCGGATGCCCTGGAACGTAGCTTGGGTCTCAAAAAAGTCCGTCGGTTTGGCATCGATCCCGTAAGCGTAGTCCTTCGCGAAATCGCCCATTTCGCAGTTATGCACATGCACATGCTGGCCGGGGCCGATGCCGGTCGAGGCAAAGCCGATGATCTGTCCGTAGCGCCGGATGGCCTCGCCGTTGGCGATGGCGCGCACCGCGACCTTGTGGCCGGCGGGAATTCGTTGCGTTGCCAGGACGTTGTCGCCGACCTTGGCGCCGGGGAGGAGGGTGGCGCGGGCGATCACGACGCTGTCTTCGGGGTGCAGACGGATCACGGGTGGCGGTGCCATGGTGGAGTCCTTGGAGTTTTCTTGCAGAGCAGGTCAATGACTCTCCCCGTCATGCCGATGGAGGCCGGCATGACGGGGCGTCGCGCGGTTGGTTAGTTCGCCAGGTCGCCGGCGGCCTTGCGCGTTGCGGTGACAGCTTCGCGGGAGGCCCGTGCCATCAGGCCGGAATCGTTGGCGATGGTGCACAGTTGAAAACCCATCTGCATCATGCGCGCGGCATAGGCGGCGGTGCCGTTATGGATGCCGGCGAACTTGCCATGCTTTTTGCAGGAGGCCAGCAACTTGCCGTAGATCTCCAGGATGATCGGCTCCTCGCGATCGAGGATCGGGATCATGCCGAGAGAGAGGCCCATGTCGGACGGACCGATGTAGATGCCGCTGATGCCGGGGACGCTCAGGATTTCATCGATGTTGTCGATGCCCTGCTGGGTCTCGATCATCGGGATGACCAGGATCTCGGCGTTTGCGGTGGACTGGTAGCTGCTGGCCTCGCCGTACATGGCGGCGCGGATCGGGCCGTTGCTGCGCTTGCCCATCGGCGGATACAGGCACGCGTCGGCGAGCTGCTTGGCTTCGGCCGCGGTGTTGATCATCGGGCAGATGATGCCCATGGCGCCGCCGTCGAGGCACTTGCCGATGATGCCGGGTTCGTTCCAGGGCACGCGGACCAGCGGGGTGACCGGATGCGCCTGCATCGCCTGGAAGCACTGCACCATCGAGTGGTAGTCCTGCACGCCGTGCTGGATGTCGACGGTGACACTGTCCCAGCCGCATTGTGCCATCACCTCGGCGGAAAACCCTGATGGGATCGCGAGCCAAGCGTTGACGCTGGCTTTGCCGGCGTCGATGCGGGCTTTGAGTTTGGTCGGCATTAGAACGTTTCTCCCGAGACTGATGAGAGCGGCAAGCTAGGCGCGGGGTTCAGGAGCGTCAACGCGCGGACGAAGATAAGGTAAGGTAGGGTAAGGGCTGTGCCCCTAACCCGCCAAGGGCACGGCCCCATACGCGTTAAAATAGCGAGCATCCTAAGTGCTAGTGGTGGCCAGGGGTTCGAGCTGCGCGTCAAACGCCTCCGAGTCCCGTTTTTAATATCAGAATACTCTGATATAAAAATAGATTCGATGAAACGTCTTGACCGTCTGCACAGCCAGTTGCATCGTCTGCGCCTGGAATTGATGGAGATCACGGTGCGCCTGCTTGCTCTGATTGGCTTGGTGTTGGCGTTGAGCGGATGCGAGGATCCTGTGGCACTCCATGAACGCCAAGTCGCGGCGCAGCGCGCCCAAGATGAAAGCGATGCCTATTGGAAGCGGTTCCACACGCCGCCTGTAGCGTCAACGGATAATACATGCGGCTTTTGCGATTATGTCGCCAATAAGCCGCCCTATCATGGCGCATCTCGGTGGACGGTTGGATGCGCGGACCCAGAAACATTGATGCTGGTAAAAAGCGAGATGGGAGGTCGCCCAGCCAGGGTTGAAACCCACGCGCGCCTTGCGCAGATTCGGTGCTCGCTCATTCCGCAAAGCACGGTGATAAAAATCCACCATGACGGCAAATATGTTGGTCAGTCTGGTGCGGTTGATGGGCCTGAAATAGCCTATGTGGCAGTTGGCGAAGGCCGGGAAATGGGAACCTTTTTCGTGATTGAGTCCGAACTCGTTCGCGTCAGGTAGCCGGAACCACCATCGTCAGCTGCAGAAACGATAGACGCTATTCGGGCTGGTTAGTCCCGTCATCATGGCCTGTGCGCAGGCAGGCCATCCACACCTTGCGCAGTAAGGAAAAGGCGTGGATGGCGGGCGACCGAGCACGCGAGGAAGGGCTTCGCCCGCCATGATGAGAGGCGGATGGGCGCTGCCAGCCCGCCTATTTTAGCGCGTATGGGGCACGGCCCTTGGAACCGGTTTATTTGGTGAGGGCCTAGTTTCACTCGCGCGGACGCAGCACCACACGGCCTTGCTCGCCGCCGGCCACCGCTTGATACGCGGCAACGGCGTCGCGCAGCGGAAACCGCTTGGCGATTTGTGCTGGGCGGTAATCTCCGGATTCGAATCCTGGTCGCAATGACTCCAGGATTTCGGCCGACGCGGTCAGATCGAGCTTCAGGGTATCGATGCCGATCAGGCGGTTTTCGTTGTGATAGAAATCCGCCAGGTTGAAGCTGACTTCCCGGGCGCCGGTCACGCTCATTTCGACTAGCCTGCCACGCGGCGCCAGGCAGTCCAGCGCATGCCGGAACATCACCCCACCGACGCAATCCAGCACCACGTCGGCGCCACGCCCGGCCGTGGCATCCCGTATCGCCGCCGAAATGTCCGCCGCGTCGGCGACCAGCGACAAACCGGTCTCGGTGATGGCGGCCCCCGGCCGTGGTCCCCTGCGATCGGTGCCGATAATCCTGGCGCCGATACGCCTGGCGATCTGCACGGCGGCATTGCCGACACCCCCGCTGGCGGCGATGATCAGCACGGTTTCGCCGGCGCGGAGATCGGCGGCCTCGACGAGTCCTTTCCAGGCGGTAACGAAATTCACGCCGGCCGAGGCGGCCTGATCGAAGTCCAGCACGGACGGTTTCCGCCGGAGGCTGGCGGCGGGGACGACGATGTACTCCGCATGCGATCCGTCCCGGGTGAACCCGGTGTCGCCGCCGGTGCCCCATACCTCGGCACCGATCCAGGCGGCCGGGCCAGCCTGGACCACACCGGAAAAATCCCGCCCGGGTGTCCGCGGCAGCGTTGTCTGTTCCATCGCCCCCGCAACGTTCTTCACGTCGCTCGGGTTGATCGATGCGGCCTCGATCCGGATCAGCGCCTCGCCTTCACCGGCGACCGGGTCGGCTAGGTCCTCGATGGTCAGCGCATCCGGCTTCCCGTGGCGGGTGAATCTGACAGCCTTCATACATCAACTCCCGTGCGTCGCTTGCCGCGGCGATCATTCAGGCGTCTCGGTCGGCGGTGGTGGGTAAGATCGCGGCGAAATCACTGTCCTGTCGGATACGTGAGGAGGAATTTCGCGCGCCGCACCCACCTGGAGGGAGCAGTCGCGATCCACCGTAGCCAACAAGGCGAGGATGAAACCATGTACGCAGCAATCCGCCAGGGCAAGGCGAAACCCGGTATGGCAGAAGAACTGGCTCGCACCATCAAGGAGGGCGCGATTCCGATCATCAGCGATGTCCCGGGATTCAGGGCGTACTATGTGATCTACGCGCCGGACGACACGCTGACGGCGATCAGCATTTTCGATGATTACGCGGGCGCCGCGGAATCCAACAGGCGTGGGCTGGCCTGGATCGAGGCAAACATATCGCCATTGCTTGCTGGCCCGGCGACAGCGGTCGCCGGGCCGGTGATCGTTCACACGCTGGCGTAACGGCTGCCTGACGCGGCCTAGTGAATATAATCTGACGGATAGGGCCGTTAGATATGTCTACTATGTATCGATTTGGTGGACCGTTTCACCCAACGCTTGGAAGGCGAGCGTTGGGATCGGACCACTAGTCTATCCTTCCAGGATAAACGTCACCTCCATGGTGACCCGGTATTCCGCGATCTTTCCGTCGTGGACGCTCGCTTTTTCCTCGAGCACATGCAGGCCGGTGATCCCGCGTAACGTCTTGCTGGCGCGCGCGAGGCCATCCTTGACGGCGGCTTCGAAGCTGACTGATGAAGCCGCGGTGATCTTCGACACGCTTGCTACTGCCATATCTGCCTCCCCTGATGGATTGGCTGCCGTGACGGGCTGCCAATCATCCATTATGCAACCCCGAATGCCGGTTGCCAACGAGGCCCGTAATTACGATTTTGTGTGATGACGTCTTCACGTCTATCGCCAGACGGCTTCCTAATTCCGCCCTTTCCGCGCGATAAACTCCGGAAACGCATCCTCTGCCTTCGCGCCGCGTATCACATGCGCCGTGTAATGCCTTTCCACCGCCCGCGCGCCTCCAGCCGCGCGCCGATCTGCCGCAATAGCAACGATTTTATCCCGCCTACCGCGCCGAGGTGGTTTCCCGCAAACTGCCGAGCATCGCTTGACGCGGCGATCATTCAGAGGACACTACCTTAACCGCACGAGGGGAGAAACACCACAATGAGCGACATCAGCATCCTGGCCACCGGTTTCGGTTTTCCGGAAGGCCCTGTGGTCTGTCCGGATGGCGCTGTCATCCTGACCGAAATCCGCAACAACCAACTGTCCCGGATTGCGCCGGACGGCAAGACCAGCGTGTTCTCGCGCTGCGGCGGCGGACCGAACGGGCTGGCATTCGGACCGGACGGGGCGCTGTACCTGTGCAACAACGGCGGCAGCAAATATGTCGAGGGATACTCGATGGGCATCGCGCCGCACCCGGATTACAAATTCGGCTACATCCAGCGGATCGACCCGAAGACCGGTGAGGCGAAGACGCTGTACACCGAGGTCGATGGTCACAAGCTGTCGGCGCCGAACGACATCGTTTTCGATACGCACGGCGGCTTTTATTTCACCGACCTGGGCAAGCGGTATGCGCGGCACCGCGATCATGGCGGGCTGTATTACGCGATGCCGGATGGCTCGAAAGTGACGGAAATCGCGTACCCGATCCTCAGCCCGAACGGCTGCGGCCTATCGCCCGACGGCAAGACCCTGTACGCCGCCGATACCGAAGGCGCTCGGTTGTGGGCGTTCGACATCGAGGCGCCGGGCGTGCTGCGCAAGCCACCGCCGCATGTTCATCACAGCGGGCGCGTGATCGCCGGGCTGCCGGGGAATGCCCGGTTTGACAGCCTGGCGGTGTTGGCCAACGGGAACATTACGGTGGCGACGCTGAACACGGGGTATATCACGGAGATTTCTCCGGCGGGTGACATCGTCCGAGCGGTAAAGATGCCGGATAGCTATCCGACGAATATCTGCTTCGGCGGGGCGGATATGCGGACGGCGTACATTACGCTGTCCGACACCGGGCGGCTGGGTGTGATGCAGTGGGCGACACCGGGGTTGAAGCTGAATTTTGGCTGACAGGGACTGTGTCGGCGGGTGACTGGGGTCAAACCCCCAACACCGCCGCTGCTTCGCGCACCACGGCCTCCAGCGCCCCGTCCGCAAACGGGGATACCAACCCGGCCGACCGCACCAGATCCTGGAACGGGGCGGAGCCGCCGCGGGCACACAGGGCGACGTAGGCCTCCATCGCCCCGGCGTAGTCGTGGCGTGACCTCGCCCAGAACTGCATCGCGCAGCACTGCGCCAGCGTGTAGTCGATGTAGTAGAACGGCGAGCCGTAGATGTGCGGCTTCGCCTGCCAGCGGCCGCCCTTGTTGAGAAAGTCCAAATCGCCGTAGTCGGTCCACGGCATGTAGATCTTCTCCAGCCGGGCCCACATCGCATGCCGGTCGGCGGCCGAGGCGTCCGGATTGGCGTAAACCTCGTGCTGGAAATGATCGACGCAGACGCCGTACGGCAGGAAGGCCAGCGCGCCGATCAGGTGCATGCGGCGGAAGCGGTCGGCGGCGTCCTCGCCAACCAGTTTGCCGATGCCGGGGTAGGCCAGGAACTCGAGGCCCATGGAGTTGATTTCGGCGGCCTCCATCGTTGGCCACAGGTAGTCCACGCCGGGTTGGTCGCGGCTTTCCCAGTTCTGGAACGCGTGCCCCATCTCGTGCGTGAAAACGCCAATGTCGTGGTGCGTGCCGTTGAAGTTCGCGAAGATGAAGGGGACGCCCTCGGTGGGGAACGAGGTGCAGAAACCGCCGCCGGATTTGCCCGGGCGGTTCTTGAGATCCATGAAGCCGCCTTGACGCATCAGGCGGTAGAATGACGCCAGCCGGGGGTCCATGCCATCGAACATCGCGGCGGCGGCGTCCACCAGCGCGTCATGATCGCCGGCGGGTTTGGGGTTGCCGGCGGGATCGACCAGGGCCTCATCCCAGAAGCGCAGCCGGTCCCAGTGGTTGGCGGTCCGGCGCGCTTCCAACAGGCGGCCGACCAGCGGAACGACGTGCTGGACGACCTGCTGGCGGTAGCGGGCGACCTCATCCGGGCCGTAGTCGACGCGCCGCAGCCGGCGGTAACCGAGTGGGGTGTAGCTGGCAAAGCCCAGCTTCACGGCCATGCCGTGGCGCAGTTTCACCAGTTGATCGAAGATGTCGTCCAATGCGGTGGCGTTGGCCGCGAAGAATGCCCAGCGAACGCGTTCGGCGGTGTGGCGGATGTCGCGGTCCGGGTCTTCGGCGTACGGCCCAAGGCCGGCCAGGTTCACCGTCTTGCCGTCGATCTCCAGTTTCGCGGACGCGAGCAGCTCGGTGTAGCGGGCTTCGATCCGCGCTTCTTCCTCCAAATCGGGCTTGATGGCGGGATCGAAGGTGGTGATGTCGGTTTCCCACAGGCGCATGGCGTGCTCGCCGGCCAGGGCGGCGACGGCGGGACGGTCCGGATCGGCGAGCAGGCGGCGTTTCAGCGTGATTTCCAGATCGGCGGCCTCGGGCGACAGGGCGTCGGCGTAATCGCGGTCCGCCTTGGCCGTGGCGTCGGTGGTGTCCTGGGCGAACCGCAGGTGAACCAGCGCTGACCAGGTGTCGTAATGGCGGCGCAGGCTGTCCCACTCGGCCAGCGCGATCGCGCGGTCGCCACGGTCCAGGGCGGCTCCGATCACGGCATACGCTCGGGTCAGGCCGTCCCGGGTCGGTTTTGGTTCGGCGATACGATCGAATTGGGGCGCATCAGTCACCGGCCGTCTCCGGCTCGACCTTCGCCAAAGTCCCGGCCGCCCCCTTGGTGCGGGTGAACACCAACTGCTGGTCGTGGAATGCGGCGACCGAGGGGCGGTGCGCGATCGACACCAACGTGACGTTCGGCAGACGCCTCTTCAGCACGGCATACAGGTCGGTCTCGGCATCGGGATCGAGGCTGGCGGTGGCCTCGTCGAGGAAGATCCACTCGGGTTTCGCCAATAAGGCGCGGGCCAGGGCGACGCGTTGCTGCTCGCCGCCGGACAGGCGTTGCGGCCAGTTGTCGTCGCTGTCCAGGCGCTGGATCAGTTGCGGCAGGCCGGCGTCGGTCAGGGCCTGGTCGATCTCAGCCTGTGTAAAGGCGTCCACCGCGTTCGGGTAAGTGATCACATGCCGAAGGGTACCGAGCGGGATATAGGGGCGCTGTGGCAGGAAGAACGAGTGCGGCGGGATTTGCACCTGTCCGTGACCGAACGGCCAGATGCCGGCCAGCACGCGGAACAAGGTGGATTTGCCGGAGCCGGTTCGGCCAGTGATAACGACCGAGTGGCCGGGCGTGAACGCGAGGTCGGCGCCGTCCAGCAGCTTGGTGCCATCCGGCAGGCTCATGGTCACGTCGGTCAGGCGCACGGAGGTATCGGGGGCGCTGCTGGTGGTGAAGCCGCCCTTGGATTCCGCCCGCGCCTTGACGATCGCCCGGTCGAATGTCGCCAGACGCTCGACGATGGCGAGCCATCGCGCCAGATCGGCGTAGGAGTCGACGAACCATGACAGGGAGCTTTGTACCTGCCCGAAGGCGCCCACGGTCTGCATCAATCCGCCCAGTTGCATGGAGCCTGAGAAGTAGCGCGGTGCGGCGACGACAATGGGAAAAATGATGGCGACCTGGCTGTACCCGACGACCAGCGAATTCAGCAGCTTCGTCCGGCGCATGATCTGGCGCCAGTTGCCGATGACCGCGGTGAAGCGGTCGCGCAGGGTGACGCCTTCCTCCTGCTCGCCGCGATACAGGGCGATGCTTTCCATGTTTTCACGGATGCGGACCAGGGCGTAGCGGAAATCCGCCTCGACCTGCTGCTGCTTGAAGTTCAGCAAGGCCAGCGGGCGGCCGACCAGATGGGTCAGCCATGTGCCGACCGCGGCATACGCCAGGGCGACCCAGACCATATAGCCGGGGATCGGGATGCCGAAGGCCTCGATGGCGCCGGACAAGCCCCAGAGGATCACCACGAAACTGCCTAGCGACACGATGTTGGACAGCAGATCGAGGCTGAGGGCCAGGCCGGTTTTGGCAAAGTCTCGCAGATCCTCGGCGATGCGCTGGTCGGGGTTGTCGGTGCCGAAGCCGGCGGCGGCGCTGGTCAGGCTGATGTTGTAATAGGCGCGGTCGGCCAGCCACTCGGCCAGGAACTGACAGGTTAGCCAGTTGCGCCAGCGGATTTGCAGCAACTGGTTCAGGTAGACCGAGTAAACGCCGAGGACGATGTGGACGGCGGCCAGTTCGCAGAAACCTGGCATCGGGCCGCTGGGGGTGTTGCGGTAGAGGAAAATCAGCTCCAGGAATGCTGTCAGGTCCTTGTCCTGCAGGGAGTTGTAGAATTCCCGGCGCCAGAAACTGAACACGACACTCAGGCCGACGATCGTCAGGTTCATCGCGACGACCGACAGCAGCAGGCCGCGCGCCGACCATTTCTCCTCCGACGTCATGAAGTAGGGACGGGTCAGCCGCCAAGCGTCTTTCAGGAAGGTGCCGATACCAAGCATGGACGGGTCATCTCTCTCTCGGTGGGGGGATTTTGGCTTGCAGGGCGGCCAGCCAGGTCTCGATTCGCTTGCGGTTCACGCCGAAGTCGGAGCGGCCGTAGACGCTGCGGGAATACACGATCAGTCCGCTGCGGTCCGGACCGGTTTTTTCGACGTGCACCATGATCAGGTCGGGGAAGTTGAGCAAGGCGGTGCGGGCAACATAATGCACCTGAAGCTGGTCGGGGTAGAGGGCGGCCTGATAGGTCCGGTCCTGGCTGACGGCGACGTCGCGGATCAACGCGAACAGGCGGTCGGCCGGCAATTTGTAGGCCGGCGTGACGATGTCTGGGCTGTAGGCCTCGGGCGCGGCGAGGGAGGTGTTGGGACTGGCGGGGCGGACGATGTGCGCGACGTCCATGAGCGGCGGCGTCGGCAACCCTTCCGCCGCGGGAAAGCCGCAGGCGGGGAGTGCCAGGCCGATCAGCCAGGCAAGCGGGTTCATCCGGCGTAAGCTGGCATCATCCCCCGTGTGATGCCCGGAAAGGCGCGGTGCGGCAAGTCAATTAGGATTATGGCCGCGTCACGTCCAGTACGCGCCGGTTGTCATTGCTCCACGAAATTGATCATAGTGCTGCCGGAGAAGTGGCCGTCCGGCGGTGGCCCGGGTTGCGCCGCCCGCACCATGCGCAAGGCGGCCGAATCGAGACTGTCCTTACCCGACGACCGGACCAGGGCGACGGAGGTCATGTCGCCCGCCGCGTTGACAGCAAAGGCGACCACGGCCGACCCGATGCCGATCGCCGAAATCCGGTGATTGCGGATTTCCTGCAAGACCTTCGCTGCATAAGTCGCTCGCGAGCGCGCTATCTGCGCCTCGGCCGCGGCGGTATCGGGCGCGTCGGGTTTCGGTGGCGGCGCCGTGGCGGGCGGTGCCTCCGGCGGCTTCGGGCGGGGCGGTTTTGGCTTCGGACGCGGGGCCAGGACCGGCGCATCCGGTGCCACGCGCTTGGGCAGCGGCGTGACGACCGGCGGCGGGGGCTCCGGCAGTGGTGGCTCAGGCGGGGGT
>Ga0075030_100006705_pt1 | contig 10297 bp, 9 predicted proteins | sample LitLauG_LLR_2012_FD_71393 | JGI IMG/M metagenome (GOLD analysis project Ga0075030, IMG submission 71393) | Freshwater sediment microbial communities from Pennsylvania, USA - Little Laurel Run_MetaG_LLR_2012 | ecosystem: Environmental > Aquatic > Freshwater > Creek > Sediment | place: USA...
GCCGGGCGGGCGTCAGCCGGGGACCGGTCCCCCGTCGCGCATCCGGAGCACCCGGGCCGGTACGCCGACCGCGACGCACCCGGCCGGAAGGTCGTGGGTGACCACGGCATGCGCGCCCACCACGGCGCCCGACCCGATGGACACCCCACGGGTGATCGTCGCCTTGGCCCCCACCCACACGTCGTCCCCGATGGTCACCGGGGCGGTGGCCCGGCCCTGGTCCACGATGGCCGCCGACGAGCCCTCGAACGCGTGGTCGTGGTCCCGGATGGAGGTGAACTCCCCGAACAGGCAGTGCGACCCGATGACCACGCTCCGGTCCGAGGCCACCGTGCAGTGGTGGCCGAAGATCGTGCCGGCACCCACCTCGATCCGTCCCGTGCTCTCGAGGGTGAACCCGTGGTCGAGCACGCACTCCGTCCCGAACCGGACATCGGCCCCCCTGGCCACGGCGAAGCGCGCTCCCGGCCGGACGTCGCAGCGCGGCCCGAAGACCACCCGCCCGTTCCGGAGCCTGGTGACGGCGAGCCCGATCCGACGGCGCAGGGCGCCGCGCACACGGGACACCGTCCCGAAGTCCGGAGCCGGTGCGCCGCCGGCGGACGGGGCGTCCGGCCGGTGACCGGCCCCGTTCGGCTCCGAGTTCATCGCCGGAGCCTACCGGTGGGTCCCCCCGGGAACGGGACATCGCGCCCGACCGTGCGGCGCACGGTCACCAGGAGAACGTCACCGGCCGGTCGTCGGTGACCCGGGCGCCCTGATAGGTCCACTGCACCGCCGGCACCCGCGCCGACGGCACCAGTTGCATCGAACCGTGGGTCCCCGGGAGACGGAACCTGGTCACCACGGTGGCCGTCCCTCCCTGGTGGAGGAGCAGTGGTGCCGCCACCAGCCAGGTGGGGCCTTCGGGCCCGAGGGCGGTGAGTGCGCCGGCACCGGTCATGGTGATCCCGGTGGCCGCGCCCGGCAGGTTGGCGGCGACGATCCCCGAGTAGTCCCCGTAGGTGAGCGCCAGGCCGGGGAACGGTCCGGCGATGAACGGCGACTGGCCGCCCGGTGTGCGGTTCGCCAGCGTGGTGGTCACGGTGACCGCGGTGTCCGGACCGGAGCGGGCCGTGCCCAGGCGCACCGCGACGGGCAGGTACTGGTCCAGCTTGTTGCCGCCCTGGCTCACCACGTTCACCGCCAGCGAACGCCCGGACAGACTGCCGCTGGCGCCGCTGGCCACCCAGGCCGCCTGGGTCGACGGGTCCGACGACCACACCATGAGGTGCCGGCCGGCGACCGCGCCGGCCATGGCCGAGGCCAGCGTGCGCAGGTCGGTGGACTGTCCCTGGAGCTGGTGCAGGGTGGCGTCGGCGATGGCGCCGAGGGCGTCGGCCCGGGCGGTCCCGCCCCCCGCGTCGTCGGTGAGCCCGGCGTACTGGTCGTGCATCAGGTACGGGAGCACGTTGTCCACCGTGATGGTGACGCCGGCGGCCCGCACGGGACCGGTGGCCGTCAGGATCTGACGCAGCCCGACGAGGTCGATGGCCAGCACCCCGTCCACCTGCCGGCCGGTACGCACCGCCCACATCCGCGCCGCGAGCGGCGCGGTGACGTCGAACTGCGGCGTCACCCCGAGGGTGCGCCAGTCCACGCCGGGCAGCAGCCAGCCCCAGTTGCGCTGCAGGTCGCCGGTCACGGTGACCTGGCCGGGCGCCAGGGCCAGCTGCCCGCTCTGGCCGAACCCCCCGAGGTGGACGGTGCCGTCGGCGGTGTCCGCCGTCCCCACCTCCAGGAACGCCCCCGACCCGGCGCGCATCTCGGCATTGTTCCCGGCCAGCACCAGGTAGGTCTGCGGCCCCTGCAGGATGGTGGCCACCACGGCCGACACCCCGGCCGCCCTGGCCAGCCGGGTCCGGGCGTCGTCGAGCTGGGTGACGAACTGGTCGTGCCTGCGGGCGAGCGGCCCGACCAGCGCCTGGTCCGGTCCGGTGTCGACGGCGGCGAGGCGGCGCGAGGCGACCAGCGACAGGGCGGACAGGCGCCGGAGCGACTGCACACGCTCGGGGCCGGCCCCGTGGGGCCGGTCGAGCACGTCGTGGACCTGGGCGAGGAACGTGGTCCCGATCGTCGCCACCTGCTGGGCGGCGGCGCTCAGGGTCCGGGCCGACCGCAGCTGGCGCCCCAGCACGGGGATCCAGGTGGCGGGGGCCATGAGCGGACCGCTCAGCGCGCTGTGGGCGGCGGCGAACTCGGCGGACGCCGACCGCAGCGACCGTTCGGTGGCCGACGCGGTCACCGTGGACGGGTCGAGGTGGTCCCGCACGGCCGTCAGCTCGGTCATGCCCCGCTGATCGTGCCGGTAGGCGGTCCACACCCCGACGGCCACAGAGGCGGCCCATGCGACCACGAGCACGAGCGCAACGGCACCCACGACCCACCTGGTCCGCCCACGCACTGCTTCGCTCACGCTGTCACTCGTTGCTCCAGGCGCGCCTCGTGGCACAGGGGTGGGGGGCCCGCAGGCGCAACGGTCGGGCCGGGACGATGGTACCGGAGGGGCCCCCGCGGCCGGTGGCGCGCCACGGGACCCACCGGTCCGCCCGGTAGCATCGGCGCGTGTCGTTCTCGACCATCCGCGTGGGCGTCGGGCGCGTCATCCTCGTCGCCGGCGTGCTCGTCCTGCTCTTCATCCCGTACCTCCTGTGGGGCACCGGCCTGATCACGGCCCGCGCCCAGGACCAGCTGCGCCAGCAGTTCCTGGCCACCCAGCGGCTCCACCACGCCGGCACCGTGGTGACGCCACCCCGCACCCCCATCGCACCGCCCACCATCGCCCCGGCGGTGCCGGCACCCGCACCGGGCAGCCCGGTGGGGATCCTGTCGATCCCGAAGATCTCACTGTCGATGCTGGTGATCGAGGGGACCGATGCCGCACAGCTGCGGTCCGGGCCCGGGCACTATCCGGGCACGCCGCTGCCGGGACAGGCCGGCAACGCCGCCATCGCCGGACACCGGACGACCTACCTCCACCCCTTCTACGACCTCGACCGGCTGGTCCCCGGGGACGCCATCGACGTGCTGACCGCGCAGGGCTGGTTCGTCTACCGGGTGACCGGCAGCCAGGCCGTCGACCCGTCCGACGTAGCCGTGGTGGCGCCGACGCCGACCCCGGTGCTCACCCTCACCACCTGCAACCCCCGCTACAGCGCGTCGCAACGGCTGGTCGTCCAGGCCGCCCTGGTGGCCGATGTGCTGACCGCCCCGGCACCGACACGTCCCGCGCACACCACGATCGCGGGTGCGGCACCCGCCACCGTGCAGCGGCACTGGTGGCAGGCGGTCCTGTGGGGCACTGCCGTGGCCGTGCTGATCACCGCCGTCTGGGCACTGGCGCTGCGGGTGCGCGGCGGCCGTCGGACTGCGGTGCTGGTGGTGGGGCTCACCGCCTGGCTCGGCGTGGTGTTCCTGTTCTTCGGGGCGTTGGCCCCGCTCCTGCCCGCCAGCTACTGACGGATCGGTCACCGGGCGCCGGCCCGGGGGCATGCCCCGAGGTGCGCTCGCGCACGGCGGGGCGCAGGTGGAGCCGGGTCCACGCCCTGCGGGTCAGCGTCCGGCTGCGGTCAGGAGGCCGAGCGGCGGCGGCGGGCGAGCACGCCACCCGCCACGACGGCGCCGACGCCGAGGACGGCGAGCTCACCGATGTCCGCACCCGTGAATGGCAGCGACGAGGAGCCGTTGACCGATGCGGACGTGTGCACGCCATCGGCGCCCGACGGCGGCGGCGGCGGCAGGGTGCTGTTGGGGCTGACGGTCGGCGGCGTGCATCCGGTGTAGCAGGTGGTGCCCACGGCACCGGCGGCCGCCGGCACGGCGACCAGCGATGCCACCGCCATGCTCGCCCCGATGCAGATCCGCTTCGTCCTGGTCAACGACCTCATGGTGCCCTCGCTCTGGGGGCGCGTGCCCCGACCCTCGGTCACGGCGGTCCGCCCGCCCGTCCCCTATGGACCATCATGCACTCCGGCCCTGACCCCTGCAACGCGCCGGGGGTCGGAGGGCCCGACTGCAACCGTTATCGCACCACCAGCGGTCGGCCGTTCGCGCTCCGTGGCGGAATCACCAGGGGCCGAGTGTTCTCGGAGCCGGACCGGCGGCAGCCGGTCCGGGAGTTCAGGCCGGAACGACCTGGCCGAACGTGCTGCACAGACCCAGGGCCTCGATCGCCAGGAAGGCCCCGACCAGTGCGAGCACCACCACCAGGTGCCAGCGGGGGCGGACCCGGGCCATCGGTGTCGGCATGTACCAGGCCGGGAGCAGGCCGTCGTCCTGCTCGAGGTAGTCCGCCATCGGCACGGCGTCGTGCGCCGGGACGGTCATCGGTTCGGCGGCCAGCGCCAAGCGGGTCAATTCGTCGTCGCCCGGCAGGAGGTCTGTCGCAGACCCCGGTCCGGCCTGCTGGTCAGCGGTCATGCCCCCACCTCCGTGGTGTCGCACCCGAGCGGCCGGTCCGGCCGTGGCTCCACGCTAGCGACCCGACGGCGGGTGCGGTCCGCACCGGTGTTCACAACAGGTGGACGCCGGCCTCGAGGAGCACGATGGCGATCCCCACCACCACCAGTCCGCACACGTAGGCGATCCGCCTGCCGAGCGGCCGGTCGTTCCCCCCGGCGGTGCCGATGCCGACCACGGCCAGGGCGGCCACACCCACCACGTCGGCCAGCACGAACGCGGTGTGCATCGTCCAGAGGTGCGCGGCGGCCAGGATGAAGATCGCCGTCGCCGGGATGGCCGCCGTGACGATCGACCACGAGCTGCGGGCCTCGTGCAGGGCGTCGCCCACGGTGAGCTGCATGTGCCCCCCGGACCGCTTGGAGACCAGACGCGACAGGATGTGTGCCATCCAGATGGCGAACGCGCCGATGATCACGACCGCGGCGGTGCTGAGCTCCCCGGGGTTGGTCTCGAAGGTGAGCCCGGCGATGGCCACCAGCGTGGCGATGGTCCCGTACACGTAGTCGGCCAGCCAGTGGACGGCACCGGGGTGCTGGGACGGGCGGATCTCGTCCGACCGGTCCGCTGCGCCCGGATGCGGGACGGCGTCGGAGTGCGCACGACGGCGCTGCGGGGTCATGGGGGCCCAGGATACGGGCCGGGCCGCCCCCTCCGGCGGCACCCGGCATACGCCGGATCCAGGTGCCCGTGGACCATCATGGGATGGATGACCACGACCGCGGCGGGGCCCCGGTGACCGAGGTCGCCCCGGCGGCGGCCCCGCCCTCGGTCGTCCCGGCCCACCAGTGGTGGGTACTCGGGGCGCTGGTCTCGGTGGCGGCGGTGGCCAACCTCAACCTCGCCGTGGCCAACGTGGCACTGCCCGAGATCGGGCTGCGGTTCCAGGCGTCGCAGACCCAGCTCAACCTGGTCAGCGTCGGCTTCAGCCTGGGCCTGGCCGGCACCGTCCTGTACCTCGGCGCCGTGGGCGACCGCTACGGGCGCAAGGGGATGCTGCTGCTCGGGATGGCCGCCACCGTGCCCACCGCGCTGCTGGCCGCATGGGCGCCCACCATCGGGGTGCTGATCGTGGCCCGGGTCCTCGGCGGCGTGGCGGCCGGCATGGCCTTCCCGACCACGCTGGCGCTGATCACCGCCCTGTGGGACGGCCCGGCCCGCACCCGGTCGATCGCCCTGTGGTCGGCGGTCGGTGGAGCGATGATCGCCGTCGCCTCGGTGCTGGCCGGCTGGATGCTCACCTTCGCCTGGTGGGGATCGGTGTTCCTGCTGACCGCGCCCCTGGCCGTCGGCGCGCTGGCGCTGGCCGCCGCCGTCGTGCCCACCCACGTCAACGAGACGACCGACCCCGTGGACCACCTCGGCGGGGTGCTGTCGATGATCGGGGTCGTGGCGCTGGTGCTGGCCATCAACGTGGCCCCCAGTCCGGGCCAGGGCGTGCTCGCCCTGGTGTCGGGCGGGATCGCCCTGGTGGCCCTCGGCGGGTTCGTGCTGCGCCAGCGGGTGGCCCCCGAACCGCTGTTCGACCTGCACCTCGCGTCCCGGCGGGTCTTCTGGGTGGCGGCACTGGCCGGGTTGATCGTGTTCGGCACCCTGATGGGGGCCATGTTCGTCGGCGAGCAGTTCCTCCAGAACGTCCTCGGGTACTCGACGCTCCGTGCCGGCGCGTCGGTGCTGCCGGCCGCCGTGGCGATGATCGCCGCCGCACCGGTGTCGGCCAGGCTCATCGGACGGTTCGGCTCGAGGGTCACCCTGCTGAGCGGCTACGCGTTCCTGCTGGCGTCGTTCGTCGTGATGCTGGTGACCTGGACGGCCACCTCGGGCTACGGCGTGGTGGCGCTGGCGTTCGTCCTGATGGGCATGGGGGTCGGCCTGTCGGGGACGCCTGCGTCGCATTCGCTGACCGGGTCGGTCCCCGTGCACCGGGCCGGCATGGCCTCGGGCACGGCCGACCTCCAGCGGGACCTCGGCGGGTCGATCATGCAGTCGATCCTCGGTGCCATCCTCACCGCCGGGTACGCGGCGGCGGTGGCCTCGCGGATCAGCGCCTCGGGCCGGTCGCTCGGGGATGCGACGACCAGCGCCCTCGAACGCTCCTTCTCCAGCGCGGCCGCGCTGGCCCGCACCGAGCCGGCCGATGCGGCCCAGATCGTCAGCGGCGCGAAGGCCTCGTTCCTGTCCGGGGCGAACTGGGCCTACGCGGTGGGGGCCCTGTCGATCGTGGTGGGTGCGGTGCTGGTGGCCACCTGCTTCCCGTCCCGCGGGCGGGAGCTCGAACTGCTGGCCTCGTATCGCGCAGAGGACGGCGGCTGAGCCGGTCCGCCGTCCGGGCCCGTCAGTCGGCGACGCCGACGGGACGGTCGACCGCCGCCCGGATCGTCACCGGTCCGTAGTAGGGGGAACCCGTGCCGCCGCCGTGGGCCACGTCGTCCCGACCACCACGCACTCGTGCAAGTTCCGCCCCGGCGATCACGGGCTCGGTCTCGAACCAGATGAGCTTCTTCTTCCGAAACATGCCTGACCTCGTCGTGCCGGCGGCGCGCCCGGCGGACGGTGTCCGCCAGCCCGCTCGGCTGCTGCAGTCGATACTGACGGACGCGAATTGCCGCAGCGGCGCGGCGGGGGTGCGCCTCGGTTGCAACGTGGCGCAGGGAGCCACCACGGGCCCGGGGACTGCAGGTCCGGCCCCGGGCCGGGCCCGGACTCAGTCCTGCGCCCGGGCCCCGTCGTCGCCGTCGCCGTCGGCGTCGCCGTCGCCGTCACATGTCGGACGCATCCTGGACGCCTCCTGGACCCAGCGCGAGGCCAGCTGGCGGGAGACGCCCCAGGTCCGGGCGATCTCGGCGATGGAGCACCCCTCGTCGAGTGACATGGCCACCAGCACCAGTCGCGAGTGGTGCCGGGTGATCTCGAACGCTTTGATGGCGTCAGTCAGGGCCGAGCGCCACCGTTCGGCGTCGACGGCCGGCAACACGTACCCGATCGAGTTGCCGTCCTCCACGTCGGCCAACACCCGTCGGCACACCGCCTCGTGGGTGAGGAGCTCGGACCGCAGCGCCACGGTCGAGTCGATGAGGCCCTCGAGGCTGGCCGTGGCCAGGTCCTGCAGTGGGTCGCGGGTCAGCGGTGGCCGCTCGTCGATCGTCACGACCCCGCCCTCCGGGTCCCACAGGTCCACCGGTACTGGTCCGCCATGGTCATCCTCCGCCTGTCCGCCTGACGCGCCGCCGCCTGCGACGCTGAGTTGCCAGATGAAGCGTACCCGAGCCGGCCGGCACCGTGACGTAGACACCGGTCACCCCGGCCGGGAGCCGGCCCGTGGGCGCGGCCGGCCCCGGCCCGTGGTCAGCTGACCCGGGGCACCCGGGCGAGGATGCCGGCGACGACCTCGTAGCAGGACGTCCCGAGCCACTCGGCAATCTGGGTCGCCGTCAGCTCCTCGGTGCCCTGGCGGCCGATCAGCACCACCTCGTCGCCCCGTCGGGCACCGGGCACGTCGGTCACGTCGATGGAGATCTGGTCCATCGACACCCGGCCCACGACGGGCGCCGCGTGCCCACGGACCAGCACGTGGCGCCAGGTGTCGGGCGCCCGGCGCAGTCCGTCCGCGTAGCCGACGGGCACCGTGGCCACCCGGCTCGGACGGGAGGTCGTCCACGTCGCGCCGTACCCGACCGACTCATCGGTCGCCAGGTCGTGGACCTGGGCCACCTGGGACTTCCACGCCAGCGCCGGCACCAGTCCGGACACCGGCACCTCCGGTCCGGGCGGCAGCCCGTACACCGCGATCCCCGGCCGGACGAGTCCGAAGCGGGCATCGTCCCGGCACAGGAGTCCCGCGCTGTTGGCGGCGTGGACCAGTGGTGGTCGGAGTCCCCGTGCGTCGAGCTCGTCCAGGACGGCACCGAAGCGGGCCATCTGGGCGTCGGTGGCCGCCACCCCGGCCGGCGACGGGTCGTCGGCGCAGGCGAAGTGGGTGAACACCCCGGTCACCTCCAGTCCGTCCAGCCCGCCGAGGGCCTCGACCAGCGCGACCGCCGCCGGTGGTGCCACCCCCAGCCGGTGCATGCCGGTGTCGACCTTGACGTGCACCGACACGGTCGAGTCGAGTGCCCGCGCCGCCCGGGCCAGCCCCTGGGCGGTGTCGAGGTCGAACACGGCCAGGGTCAGGTCCAGCCCGACCGCCTCGCGACCCTGCCAGCCAGGGGTGTACCCGAGGACCAGGATCGGCGCCCGGATGCCGGACCGCCGGAGGGCGCGGGCCTCGGGGACGCACGCCACGCCCAGCTGCGTGGCCCCGTTGCGCAGCGCGGTGTGGGCGACGGGGACCGCCCCGTGGCCGTAGGCGTCGGCCTTCAGGACCACCATGACCTCGGCCGGCCCGGCATGCTCGCCCAGGAGCCGCACGTTGCCGGCGATGGCCCCCAGGTCGATCTCGAGCCAGGTCGGCCGGTCGGGCTCGACCACCCGGATGGACCGCCATGCCCGGTCCTGGCGCACGAGCTGCCCACCGTCGTCGCCGTCGGCGAGGAGCCGCTCGACCACCCGCTCCATCCGCGCCGCAGCGCTCCCCTTCACCAGCACCACGGTGTGCGGACCCAACCGGGAGGCGACGGCGGCGGCGGCGTCGTCGGGGGTGAAGGTGATCGCCACACGGTCGGGCGGCAGTCCCGCCCGGACGGCGGCGTCGGCGATCCAGGCGGCGGCGTTCCCGTGGGTCACCAGCAGGTCCACCACCTCGGCGGCACGGGACCCCACGGCGCGGTGCAGGTCCTCGGAGGCGGCGCCCAGCTCGGCCATGTCGCCCAGCACCGCCACCCGGGTGCCCGCCTCGAGGGCGGCCAGGGTGTCGAGCCCGGCGTGCACCGAGCGCGGGGCCGCGTTGTACGTGTCGTCGAGGAGCAGGCTCCCCTCGGCTCCGGACAGCGGCCGCAGCCGGCCGGGCACCGGGGCGACCCGGCCCATGGCCTCGACGGCTGCGTCGCGGTCCACGCCGAAGTGGTCGGCGACGGCGAGGCCCACCAGCGCGGCCTGGGCGCTGTGGGCCCCCAGCCACGGCACCGTCACCGGGACCCGCCACCCGTCGTGCGCGCAGACGCACGTCGTGCCCGCCGGGCCGACCACCACGTCCTCGGCCCGGTACCCGGCGTCGGGGGCGGTCCCCACGGTCACCACCGGTGCCGGGCCGCGCGAGGACAGGGCCAGGACCCGGGGGTCGTCGGCGCTGAGCACGGCGAGCCCGTCGACCGGCAGGTGCCCGAGCAGGGCGCCCTTCTCGCGGGCCACGCCGTCGAGGTCCCCGAGGGCGACCAGGTGGGCGGCACCCACAGCCGTCACGACCCCGACCTCCGGCGGCGCCATGGCACACATGGCGTCGATCTCGCCGAAATGCCCGGTGGCCATCTCGACCACGGCCACCTCGTGGTCGGGGCGCAGGCCGCCGAGCGCCACGGCGAGGCCGAACCGGCCGCTGTAGTTGCCGGGAGTGCGGAACACGGTGAAGCGGGTGGCCAGGACGTCCGCGACCAGCTCCTTGGTCCCCGTCTTGCCGACGGTGCCGGTCACCGCCACCACCCGCGGGCCCCAGGCCCGCACCACATGGGTGCCGTAGCGCTCCATGGCCAGCACCGTGTCGTCGGCCACCAGGACCGGCGTCCCCCCGGGCACCGCGCCGGGGTCGTCGACCAGGACGGCCCGCGCGCCGCGCGCCACCGCGTCGGACACATGGTCGTGACCGTCCCCCCGTGGCGTGCGGACGGCGACGAAGAGGTCGCCGTCCTCGACCAGCCGTGAGTCGAAG
>Ga0075030_100006707_pt1 | contig 10296 bp, 9 predicted proteins | sample LitLauG_LLR_2012_FD_71393 | JGI IMG/M metagenome (GOLD analysis project Ga0075030, IMG submission 71393) | Freshwater sediment microbial communities from Pennsylvania, USA - Little Laurel Run_MetaG_LLR_2012 | ecosystem: Environmental > Aquatic > Freshwater > Creek > Sediment | place: USA...
ACAACTTGCCCACGTTCGCGGCCACGCTGCCGTTCGACCACATCTCCGGCACAACCCTAACCCCCCCGCATGAGCGCAATGCGATCCCGGCGAGCAGCCGAAGTCAGTCGGCGTCGCCTTCCAACGCGGGTAGACAGCCAGGAAAGGAACTGAAGCGTCCGCACGCTCTGTGATTCTGCCTGGAATTGCGAAACAAACCAGGGGAGTGCACCCTTCCAGGGCTGCACTCCCTTTGTGGTTTCTTCGATGGGAAGGTCTTGGTAGCGCCGGCATCCTGCCGGCTGTCGCGAGGGCATCCTGCCCTCGCCGGTGGTCCCCCAAAGCATATTTGGGAACCCGTCTGATACCGAGGATGTGTCAACAGACCAGGTGGCTTCTAGTATGCTGTCCAGTCGCACCAGCGGCTAATATTCACACGAGGCCATCATGACCATGCAGCGGGTCGGAGTCATCGGAGCGGGGACGATGGGCAACGGCATTGCCCACGTGTTCGCGCGCAGCGGATTCAACGTGGTGTTGTGCGATGTGGAGCAGCGGTTTCTGGATCGCGGACTCGATACGATCGCGAAGAACCTGGAGCGGGAGGCTGCGAAGGGGAAGATCACGGCCACTGACAAGGCGGCCGCGCTGGGAAGAATTACTCCGGCCCTGGAGCGGGCAAAGGTTGCCGATTGCGAACTGATCATCGAGGCGGCGACCGAGAAATTTGAGATCAAAGCGGAGATTTTTCGCGATCTGGATCGCAAGACCAAACCAGGCGTGATTCTGGCGTCAAATACTTCTTCGATTTCCATCACGAAGGTCGCGGCGCTGACCAAGCGTCCCGACAAAGTGATCGGCATGCACTTCTTCAATCCAGTGCCCATGATGAAGTTGGTCGAAGTAATTCGCGGTCTGGCGACTTCGCAAGCGACCTACGAAACGGTTCGCGATCTGGCGGTAAAGCTGAAGAAGACTCCCGTGGAGGTCAACGATGCGCCCGGGTTTGTTTCGAACCGTGTTCTGATGCCTCTGCTGAATGAGGCGATCTATACGGTGATGGAAGGTGTGGCGACTCCGCAGGCGGTGGATGAAGTGTTCAAACTGGGCATGGCGCATCCGATGGGGCCGCTGACTTTGGCGGACTTCATTGGACTCGACGTATGTCTCGATATCATGCGAGTGCTGCAAGATGGGCTAGGCGATCCCAAGTACCGGCCTTGTCCGTTACTGATCAAGATGGTGGACGCGGGGTGGCTCGGGAAAAAGAGCGGGCGAGGGTTCTACAGCTACTCATAGGGTTCAGCAAGACAGGCGGCCTGCAAAACAGCGAGATTCCGGCTGGGTCAGCCGGGCGGGGCGTCCGGCTCTCCAATACCACGTTCGTTATTGACGGTTGGACGCGACGGTTTTCAGGTCGCGCTGGGCGGAGTAACCCGCCTTATAACCGGCGGCATAGCCGTTCAGGTAGTGCTCCTTCTCGGAATCGCTATAGCTGCTGCCGTGAACGCCGAGGGCCGCCTGGTCTTTGCCAGCTCCGCCAACTTGAAATCTCTGGGAATTCTTGCCATCCTGCGCGCCTTCCACGATTCCATCCCAATATCCTGTGAGTTGGGCGTCATCCACGATCGGCATAGTGCTGGCGCCGTTCCTGAATAGCTCACGCCAGCGCTCCTGGTAGCCGCTCGTAAAAGAGAGGCGATCCTGCACGCTGCTCCAGCGTCCGCTTGCGATATGGGGTCTGCGGCCGCTCTGAAAATCGAGGGTCGCTTGAAAAAACCCGTCGCTGAAGGCCGCATTCGCGTGGCGCTGGTCGCCCGCGGGCACCATCAATTGGGGGCTCAAGAGCAACCCCAGAATGAAGGCCGCGAGACTACTGACAAACATGGAAACAATTTTGGTCGTCATGTTGTTTCTCCTGTCAAACCGCAACCGCGTTTCCGTTGCGCTCCCTCTACTGGTTCCACTCGCCACGAGGTGAATGACTGGAACCACTGCCGAGACAGACCCCACCCTCGGCTCCGCAATGAACGGCTTGGGAGCATGGATCTCGAGTCCGTTACGGGTTACCTGGTCTTTGCTCTTAGCCGATCAAGGGGGAGACGTCTTCATCCGTGCAACTTGCAAAGAGGTCCGATCAAACCTGAGTCTCTTGCACTCTTACAAGAAACACAGAGCCCCGGCTTGCTCGCCGCCAATGATCTTGTAAACAATTCGCAAAGTGTTTGTAAGGATCGGGGGCTGGCGAGGAGAAAACGAGAAATACCGCCGGGATCGAGAGCGCGAGGCACAACGACAGAGTGGCGGCCTTCGGCAGGTTGCCAGTCGATCGCTTCTCGTAAAATCGGAATATGACTACCGCTTGGGGGGGAATCCTCCCGGAAGGGAAATCCGAGGGCGATTTTTCTTATTACCTGCTGGCCGCTCTTTTCGGGGTGCTGGCGGGGTGGGTGGACATCAAGGTAGGGGATCTGCTCTTTACGGCCATGCTGGTGCTGGCGGCGTGCATGTTCATGGGGTTGGTACGTCCGCGTAAGCCCTGGCGCTGGGTCGTGATCGTCGGAGGGTGTGTGCCGATCGTGGAGTGGCTGGCTTACTACTTTCTTTCGCAGAAACCGGAGCGGGCCCAAATCTACGAATCGTTTCTGGCCTTCATGCCGGGAATTGCGGGGGCATTTGGCGGTGCGATGGCGCGGGGAGTGGTGGACAATCTCTTCAAGAAGAAGTAAGAGGCGCGTGCAAAGCCGTCCTCGGGGAACGGACCAGGCCCCAACCACAGAAGCGAAGAGAGCGCGGTGCAGTTTGATGGAAGGTGCTGATAGCGGAAAAGGTACTCGCGTTTCCACAGTGGTTAAGGGTAAGCTGCGAACATGGCAGTGTCGGTTTCGTTGCTGGCCAGTGGGAGCCGCGGCAATAGCGCGATCGTGGCGAGCAGCACGACGCGCATTCTGGTCGATGCGGGACTCTCGTGCCGCGAGACCTTCAAACGCATGCGCGCGCTGGGCGAAAGACCCGAGCAACTTTCCGCCATCCTGATTACTCATGAGCATTCTGACCACGTTGCCGGCTTGCAGCGGTTGGCCAGCAAACTGAATGTGCCAGTTTTCCTGACGGAGCCAACCCACCATGCCTGGAACAAGAGCATGCGGGACGAGGAAGGGAAGACCCCGGAATTGCCCAAGCCGGAGCATTTTGCGGCGGGGCGCAGTTTTCAGGTCGGCGATATCGCCGTTACGCCTTTCACGATTCCCCATGACGCAGCCGATCCGGTGGGCTTCACGTTTCGCACCGAGGGTGTCAAGATTGGCTTCGCGACCGACCTGGGTTACATGCCGGTCAGCGTGCGCGATCATCTGCGCGGATGCGATGTGCTGGTGATGGAATCGAACCACGATGTGGAGATGCTGCGCTCGGGCCCGTATCCGTGGTCGGTGAAGCAGCGCGTGATGAGCCGGGTGGGGCACCTGTCGAATGATGCGCTCGCGGAATTTTTTGCCAACGATTATGATGGATTTGCATCGTATGTAGTGTTGGCGCACTTGTCCGAACAAAACAACCATCCTGAGATTGCCCGTGCCGCGGCCGAACACGCTCTTCGGGGCCGCCAGGGGCTGTGGCGCAACCGGGTTTTGTTGGGGACCCAATCGGAAGCCCTCGAGCCGGTCCGGTTGTAGCATTCTATGAGTCAGTGTGTTGAACCCATCGTAGGGAAGATCCTTGCCGGGTGGCGATACGACATCTCGGGCCTGGCCCCAGAAATGCGCGGCGACTACGATCAGCATTTTGCGGATTGCGAGCACTGCCGCGGGCGACAGAGACTTCACAGGATCATTGATATCTCCCTGATTGGACTGGCGTCGGTGTCGGCGGCGGTTTTTTTGCTGGCATTCGCGGTGATCCGGTATTTTGGCCCCCGACACGCGTTCTGGCTGGAAGTCGGGGCGCTGGCGGGATTTGCTCTTTCGGCCTTGATCTGGCTGATTGTCGCGATCGCCACGCCGGCTCCGATGGCAGTCGTGGACGCGGCCAAGCTTGGGGCTCGGCATGTGCATGACCGCTTGCCGGCCGAGATCCGGGAGCGCCTGCCAGAAGAGTTGCGGATGAAGATTACGGGATCGTGATTCTCCTTCCGTATGATCTGAGCCGTCCTGCCTGATCTTGGTGCCTGTATCATTGCCAAAGAGGGTTCTTTCGGACAAATTTCTTACTTGCCGGCAATCGTTTCGGGGCAAAATTTCCAGCGATGGATACTTCCGCTCGGCTAATGCGTCTGGTCCAGATCGCCATGCTGGTGAGCGTAGCCGTGTGCGTCGCGGTGGGTGAATTCGCTGGCCGCGCAGGCCTTCCCAACAAGGCGCTGTTCTACACCATGTCCTTGGCTTCCATCAGCACGGTAGGTGCTGTGTTTGTGGTGCGCCGGACCCTCGTCCTGCCAGCCGAAGCTCTCCTCCGGGATAAGCCAAGCGATTCCCTGGTGCGGGCGCGCTGGAAGGCGGGGTACATTTTTTTATATGCCCTGTGTGAAGCCCTGGCTTTGTTTGGACTGATTCTGCGCATCGTAGGCTTCACCCTGGTCCACGTGTGGGGATTCTACCTGGGTGGATTTATGTTGTTGCTGCTTTTCTCTCCCCGAGTTCCGCAGGCTAAGTTGCCATGATCTAGAAATCCGGGCGTCCAGCAGTCCCCACACGTTAAAGCGTCCGAACGGTGGACACGCCGCCAATAGAGCGGCGGTTGACCCGTGGCTGGCTTCGGGCTAAAGTCTTTAACGAAGGGTCGTTCCTTCTCCCCCCGCCCTCGCTGGAACGTGAAGCCCGCTTATTCCAAACTCGTGGTCGTGGTGTTTGCGCTTGCCAGCATGGCTTGGGCAGCCCCGGCACGTTTCTCGCCGCAAAAGCGAGTCGGGCTGACAACCGGAGATCAGTGGGAACCGGCGGTCGCCGCTGACGGTGTGGGCCACATGTTTGTCCTCTATCCGCACTATGGCCGGGTGCCGGACTGCCAAGATTGCCAAATTCCAACCATGCTTTTGCTGGTCAGCAACGACAACGGCAAGACATGGCAACCGCCGCGCGCGATGCTCGAAACAGGATCGGGGCAGTATGACGCGCAGATTGTGGTAGATCCCGCCGACCGGCGTACCGTGTACGCGGCCTGGTTGCAGAGCGGGAAACGCGCGGTCGTGGTGGCGAAGTCGGTGGACTCCGGGGCCTCGTGGGCGTATGCGATCGCCGTGCGCAGCGCTGTGGAACTGGATAAACCTGCTCTCGCCGTACGGGGACCGAATATCTACCTGGGTTTCAACCACGAGGAAGACGTTTGGGTCGCGGTTTCGCAGGACGCTGGACGCAGCTTCACCTCGACGCGCGTCAATACTGATAATCGCCCGGGATGGTCGCTGCTGGGCGCAGCGACGGTGGATACATCCGGGACCGCGTATGTGGCCTGGGCCTCGTATTCGAAAGCAGGCGGCGCGCGGGGCATGGTGAATCTCTACGTTGCCCGGTCGGCGGACGGTGGCAAGACGTGGAATCCGAGCCTGCTCGACGTTTCGGCGGCCGCGCCCGGCTGTGAAAGCGAGGTATGCAGCGAGGCTTATCTGGGCGCACAGGTCGCGCTTGCGACCGATGCGGGCGGGACTGTGTATGCGGTATGGAGCGCAGGTAGCTTGAAGATGGGCCCGCAGCGGATTTATTTCTCCTCTTCCACCAACCGCGGGGAGAACTGGCTGCCGCGCACGAGCCTGTCGCATGCGGAACCTGGAGTTGAGCATGCTTTTCCTGCGATCGTGGCGGGCAGCAACGGCGATGTCCGGGTCGCCTGGATGGATGCGCGCAACGCGCCATATTGGAATACGTATTACCGCAGCTCCAGCAACGGCGGCGCAACCTGGAGCGAAGAGATCCGACTGTCGAGTTACGTGCCAGGTTACCGCTATATTTTGAAGAGGGGCTTCCGTTTCCCGTTCGGAGATTATTTCGGGATGGCGATCGACAACCACGACGACACGCACGTGGTCTGGGGTGAAGGATTGAACTACCAGGCGCCCGGGTCGATCTGGCACACCAGCGGGCGATAGCGCGCTACGACCAAAATACCGGCATCGCGAACCAACTCGTGCAGGAGCGTCTAAACAGACTATCCGCTGAATGCCTTACCGCTTTCGCGCGCTGGGCGCATAGCGGTCGGAGAACCACGCGGTCAATCGAGGCGACCTCGTTGACCTCCTGCATACAGTACTTAGCAATTCGGCTTATGCTGAACGGGATTTTTTGATCGGTACTTTGAGGCGAGGTTTGCTATGAGAAGTTTGAGGGTACTGCTTGCCTGCGCCGCCACAGCGGCGCAATTCGCGCTCGCCGATGATCAGCCGACACTTGCTGCGATTCGCGCAGCCTGCGCAGAGGATGCACAGAAGGTGTGCGCGGGAGTGCAACCGGGCGGGGGCCGAATCGTGGCCTGTCTCAAGGAGCATAAGGACTCGCTGTCCGATCGGTGCAAACAGGCCGCCGGGCTGGCTGCGCACCCAAGTAGTAGTTCTGCACCCGCCGCTTCCAGTGGATCGCCCGCTTCCGGAACCAATACCGCCGGCGCTGCTGTCAGTTCCCCGGTCCCGTCGTCCCCCTCCGTTGCTGGGCGGACCGTTTCTGCCACGGCCCCCCAGGCTAAACCGGCCACCGCACCCAAAGCCGGTCCAGCCACCGCCAGAGAAAAGTTCGTGGAGCGCGTCATCACGGATACAGAACATGGCGGAATGCGCGCCGCCACCATTCACCTGCCCGAGAAGTGGCACTTCGAGAGCAAGATCGAGTGGCACTATGACCGGATCGAGGTTCCCTTGATCTTTTCCTCACATGCTGAGAATCCCGACAACGCAGAGGCCTATTTCCAATACCCGTTGCTGCGGGCGGAGATCGTCGATATGGCGCCCCAATATAGGCAATACGTAAAGAACAACACCAAGCCGGGCGATCGCCTGCCCACTGGCGCCATTTGGTCCCCCCCGCTACCTCCGATGCAGGCTATGGCGAAGTTCATCCAGCAGACTCGCCCCAATGTCACCAATTTAAAATGGATCGGGCAACAGGATCTGCCGGATCTGGCGAAGGCCCTGCACATGGACCCCTGGCCCAGCGATCATGGTGTTGCCATCAAGATTGGCTATGACTTGGACGGGCAACCCGTGGAGGAGGCTTTCTTTGGCGTTTACTACATCTCCAAGCAGGGCACCGATGCTGTGAGCGTAGGTCAGATGCACATGAGCGCAGGTAGTCTGCAACAGACCAACTGGGGATTCCGGGCCCTGCAAAGCTTTCGCGCACCCGCCGGCACTCTGGACAAGCGGATGCCGATGTTTTGTGTGATTGCCAAGTCCATCTACGTCAATCCGGAATGGGGCCGGCTCACAAAGGCGATCAACGATAAGATGATGGCCGACTTCAATCAGAAAATGAAGCAAGGCTGGGATCAACTCCGTGCGGCTGAAGCGATCAGGCAGCAAACGATGCAGCAGCAGGCCGCTTTCCAGGCGAACTTCGATAAGCAGGAAGAAGCCTTCCGTAACAGCGGCGGTGTCGACGACAGTTATCTGCGGGATGGGGGCAAGCGCAGCGCTGCCGACCATTGGGACGACCTCATCCGCGGCGTTGACACGGTCAACGATCCCAGCACCGGCGGGACGACGCAACTCTCGAACCTCGGCCAGTATCACTTCACCGACGGCTTCGGCAACTACCGCACCACCGATGATCCCAATTACACCCCAGAAAAGGCGGGTGAAGTGGGAACCTGGACTCAGATGACGGCTGCGCCGTAAGCACTCTGAGGCAGAGCCCGGAAGGCTTCACCAATTTGATAAGTGCGCCGTGCTTGGCGCAGCGAAGGGTGGATTCTTTCTTGCTCACCGGTGACACGCACTTTACCACTTGGATGGAGGCACAAGAAGAAAGCCATGCCAGTGCTAGTCGGTCAGCAGTCCGCCGCTTAGGTCGGCTAACTGTTCGATGCGATGTTCCCGGCAATATTGGGTCAACTCCGCAACCAGCGTTTCGGTCGCGACGGGATCAAAGTAGCTGGCCGTTCCCACCTGCACAGCGCTTGCGCCAGCCAGCATGAATTCGATCACGTCTTCTGCCGTTGTGATTCCTCCCATGCCAAGGATGGGAATCTTCACCGCCTGAGCCGCGTCGTAGACCATCCGCAAGGCGATCGGCTTGATCGCGGGACCCGAGAGGCCGGCAGTTACATTGGCGATCCGCGGACGTCGCGTCTCCGCATCAATGGCCATGGCAAGGAACGTATTCACCAGTGAGATGGCATCCGCGCCCGCTTCCTGCGCCACATACGCCATCTGCGCGATGCTGGTGACGTTGGGCGACAGCTTGACGATGAGGGGACGCGCGGCAACCCGTTTGGCGGTGCCCACCACTTCGTCGAGCAGGCGCGGGTCGCTGCCAAACTGTATGCCTCCATGGGCAGTATTCGGGCAGGAGACGTTCAATTCATATGCGGCAATGCCTTCGCCCTGGTTCAGGATCTCGATGGTCTCCTCGTAGTCGGGCCGCGTGTAGCCGAAGACATTGGCGAACACGACTACGTTCTTGCGGGCGCGCAACGCGGGAAGTTTCTCTTCCAGGAAAGCTTGTGCGCCAATATTCTGCAGTCCGATCGCGTTCAACATTCCCGCAGCTGTCTCAAAAAGCCGGGGCGGCGGATTGCCGGTCATCGGTTCTTTGGAGAGACCCTTGACGACCAGTGCTCCAAGACTGTCCAGATGGACGATATCTTCGAACTCCACGCCGTACCCGAAGGTGCCGGAGGCAGCAATGATCGGATTCTTCAATTCGATCCCGGCGAAGCGCACCGACAAGTCCGGACGGGTCATCGGCGTCATTGCGTCTCTCCTGCGGGCGAAACGCTGGTTCTGTGCGGCGCCTGAAGCGCCTCGGTGAGTACTCTTCCGGTGGCTTGCCCGGGCGCATTGATCCCAAGCAGAGAAGCCAGCGTCACGGCCAAGTCGACGGGTTCGGCGTGGGTGCGATACACGCCCGGTTGAAACGCGAGTCCGTAGAATGCCAGCGGCACGTGAGTATCGTACGAGAAGGGCGAGGCGTGATCGGTACCTTTCGAAGTACCCACCTGAAACGGTGCTGGAATTCCGATCACGTACCAGCCACCTTCGGGCGAGTAACTATGGGCGTAGCGGCGGCCAGCCTCAGTGTTGGGAGTGCCTCCCTTCGCCAGTTGCGACTTGGTGAAGTAGCCGGCGAGTCCAGCCTGGGTCATGGCATCTCCGGCGTCGGTCTCGGCCTCGGCCTCTTTTCGTCCGGCGCTGGCGAAAGCTTCATCGTTCAACCACGCCAGCGGGTAATCAAGATCGAGCAGGTAGTCCGCTTTCCGGGCGTATTTTCTTGCGAGCAGCGAGTTGATTTCGTCGCGGAGCGCCTTGGAATCGAGGTTGGCGGCCGGCAAGCGCAGAGTCTTTGCAAAGTCAGGAAGGGGTGCAACGCCGTGGTCGGCGGAGAGCGCCATCCAGACATTCGCCAAACCAATCTGGTGGCCAAGGAAGTTGATGAACTCCGCGAGTTGACGATCGAGTTCGAGCGCCATGCTGCGCATTTGCGGAGAATCCGGTCCCACCTGATGCCCCAGAATGTCGTTCGCGGAAAGACTGATGGCAAGCAGGTCAGTGGCTGGGCCCGCCCCCAGTTTTTCGTACAAGACGAGTTCTTTGGCGAACTCCAGCTGGTATTCGTTGGCGAACGGAGTGGATCCGACCACTTCGTAGAATCCTGCAGGCTTTCCGTCTTTGCCGTTGCGTGGAGCGGTCGAGCCCAGTGAACTGCCGTCGGTGTCTTTCCACTCGCGGTTCCAGTATTTGTCGGTGCGATGGCTGTTGTTGAAGTCGCGCGCCCACCCAGGCAAGTCCTGACGGTAGTAGGTCGAGGTGATCCAGAAGCCGGTTTTCGGGTCGATCCAGTAAGCGGCGTCGCCCGAAAATCCAGCGGGCAAGACGGCTGCGCGGTCTTTGAGCGAGACCGCGAACACGCGCGCCTTGCCGCCCGTCGCCAGTTTCAGTTCGTCGCCCAGCGTATCGCTGCGCAAGTTGTGCGGGGAGGCCCCCGGCCCCGATAGGACGGCGCCCAGAAGCTTGGTATTGTCGTCCTCGACCGAGGTCACCCGCTTCTTCTTCTGCGGATCCCACCACTCGTTCGCTACGATACCGTGGCCGCTGCTGTAGCTGCCTGTGAAGAGCGTTGCGTGTCCGGGAGCGGTGCGCGTGTTGGCGTAGTCGTAGTTGCAGTCCGTGAAATATGC
>Ga0075030_100006711_pt1 | contig 10291 bp, 11 predicted proteins | sample LitLauG_LLR_2012_FD_71393 | JGI IMG/M metagenome (GOLD analysis project Ga0075030, IMG submission 71393) | Freshwater sediment microbial communities from Pennsylvania, USA - Little Laurel Run_MetaG_LLR_2012 | ecosystem: Environmental > Aquatic > Freshwater > Creek > Sediment | place: USA...
TCTGGAGGAGAGTGACCTCCTTGCCACAGAGTGAAACGAAGGAAATCGCGGCTGAGGTCTTGCAAGGCTCCTCTTGGATTGGCTGGCTTCCGATCTCCGTGTTGCCTTTGGGCGCTGTTGCCTGTCGCAACCTGCTGCCAGCTTGGGTATTCATGTGGATTCTGTCCTTCGCCATCTACTTCAGCCTGAAGTGGCTGACATGGTGGAGGGCACGAGCGCGAGTAGCTCATTCGGCATGGCGCTCGGCGACCTATCTTCTGGCTTGGCCGGGAATGGACGCAGAGGCTTTCTTGGATGCGAGTCAGCGCGTACCGCCGCCTCCGCTAATGACTTGGCTGTGGGCGGTCATCGAAACAATTCTCGGTACGCTTCTGCTCTGGGCGGTGGCGCGATCCATTCCGCAGGGAGAACTCCTTCTGCGCGGGTGGCTGGGAATGTTGGGTCTGATCCTGCTCCTCCACTTCGGCACCTTCCAAATCATTGCTCTCCTGTGGCAGAGCCTTGGCGTCAAAGCCGAACCCATCATGTCAGCCCCATTACGTTCCACGTCCCTCGGAGAGTTCTGGGGGAAGCGGTGGAATCTCGGTTTTCGTCAGCTTTCTCATGAGTTGATCTTCCGCCCGTTGCATCGAAGGATAGGCGCGGACGCAGCTGGCTTCTTGGTATTCGCGGTCTCTGGGCTGATCCACGATTTGGTGATCTCGCTGCCCGCTCGCGGAGGCTATGGTCTCCCCACGCTCTACTTCTTGCTGCAAGGCACGGGAATGACTATCGAGCGTTCGCGGTTCGGGAGGCGGCTCGGTCTCGGACATGGACTGCTTGGCTGGGGTTTCATGATGGTGTTCCTTGCAGCACCAGTCTTTTGGCTCTTTCACCCATGGTTTGTGCTGCGTGTAATACTTCCGTTCATGCGGGCAATTCAGGCGCTATGAGCAATTCACTCGCGCAGCGGCTCTTTGACATCGACCTGTGGGTGGTCGGTGGTGCGCATTTTGTGATCCTGTTCGCCAGCTTTCAAGTGCCATATCGACTGGGCTGGAAACAGGACTTGCAGCACTTGATGCCCTTCAATCGGAAACTGCTTTGGGTACAGAGTGCATTCACGGTGTTGACGATCATTGCTTTTGGCACGCTGACCTTGGTGCTGCACACAGAACTGCTCCGAGGCGACCGTGCTGCCTTGGGACTTGCCTGCTTTATCGGGATTTACTGGACCGCGCGCATTCTTGTGGACGCGCTTTACTTCTCGCATGCGGACTGGCCGAAGGGCGCGGCATTTGTTGTGGGGCACGCCCTCCTGACCCTCCTGTTTCTTGCGCTAGTCGCAAGCTACCTTGCGCTATTTGTCTGGCACGTGTGGCTGCGACGGAATAGTTGAGGAGAACCGCTGACGTGTTCCGCCTGACGGCATCCTCGGAAGATGAGAGTCGCCACTGATGACAACACCTCTCCGTATCGTTCTTCCCGGTGGCAGTGGACAGGTTGGGACCATCCTCGCCCGATATTTCCACGCTCAGGGACATGATGTCGTAGTCCTCGCTCGCATGGCTACACCAGCCCCGTGGCGCGTCGTCAATTGGGATGGAGCAACTCTGGGCAACTGGACATCAGAACTAGAACATGCGGATGTACTCATCAATCTCGCGGGCAGAAGCGTGGATTGCCGATACACTCCGGCAAACCGTAGAGCAATCAAAGAATCCCGAATTCAGACGACGCACTTGTTAGGTCAAGCAATTGGTCACTCCGTTCATCCGCCCCGCTTGTGGATGAACGCAAGCACCGCGACGATTTACCGTCATGCCCTTGACCGACCGATGGACGAGCAGACGGGGGAGATTGGTGGCAACGAACTGAATGCACCTGCCAAATGGCGTTTCAGCATTGATGTTGCTACTGGCTGGGAAAGGGCTTTCTTCGATGCGTTGACACCCAAGACTCGCAAAATCGCCCTTCGCAGCGCCATGATCATGAGCCCGGATCGTGGCGGGGTATTTGATACATTGCTTCGTCTTGTTCGGTTTGGGCTCGGAGGTACGACGGCTAGCGGCATGCAATTTGTTTCTTGGATTCACGATGCGGATTTCCTGCGTAGCATCGCCTACCTGATCGACCGAAATGAGATCGATGGTCCTGTCAACATTGCATCTCCAAATCCGATACCGAACCGGGAATTCATGAAGGCTCTACGACAAGCGTGGGGCACACGAATCGGGCTGCCCGCCGCAAGCTGGATGCTGGAAATAGGCACGATCTTTCTGCGCACCGAAAGCGAACTGGTGCTTAAGAGCCGCCGTGTCATCCCCGGTCGTCTTCTCGAGGCTGGTTTCCGAGTTCAATTTCCCGAGTGGGTCTCCGCCGCCCAAAACCTGGTTGATCGCTGGCGTGCGACTTACAGCTTGAAGTCTGAATAATGGAATAACGACGACTTCCTCCTCGATCCGGTAGTTCCGCCACAGACCGCCCACACCACGGAAAGTTGGTATGCCGCTTTCCGCGCTCACTCCTGCTCCTGTGAGGAGGAATAGGCGGTCAGCGGGGGAGACCTTGAGCATGGATGATTCATGCGGCGCGAGTCGGCTAGGCTTCCGAGAAGACTCCCCCCTTTTTTTCTGACGAAGTGTAGCCCTCAAGCTGCGTGTCCAGTTTCTTATATTCCGCGCCGAATCGCTCCTGAAAAATCTTGAAGCAAGTGGCGCTTTCCCATCGGTCAATTGTCAAGAAGATGTTGGGTTCGCGAGAAGAGCGCAGCAGTTGGGTACCTAGAAAGCCTTCCGCACGCCGGAAGAGGTTTGCCCAATCTCCATTCGAGTTATATGCGGAGATGAATTCCTGAATGTGTTCCTCTCGAACCGTGAACTCCCATCTCTACTAAGCAGTGGCAAACGATCAACGTTCATATGGACACGAACAGGCAGGACCTCACGGCGAGGAAGTTGCGGTTAAACGGATCGACCGTTTCGAGGAATTTGCGGCGCGGCTTCTGGTGGCAAATCCAGGAAACCCGGCAAGCGATGGAACAAGTAATTGAGGCCTGTGTCCCTTGATGCACAGAAGAGTGCAAGCGTTGGGTATTGCATAATAATATGCAACCGTTCATGAATTGTTCCTTTCGGTGTTGTTGGCACATCTTCTAGGTGATTTCCCGCTTCAATCGTCGAGTATGGTGCGAGGTAAGCAGCAGGGAATTCGTGCGTACCTTGCGCACGGGGCTATTCACCTTCTTATTCTCGTGTTGTGCGTACTGGCGTTTATCAGCTTTGAGTTGGTTACTTCACTTTGGTTTTGGATGGCGGCGTGCCTCTATACAGCCATACATCTGGGGATTGACCGCGCAAAGCAAGGACTGGTGAGTACTGCAAAACTGGCAGATTCCAGTACGGTTTTTCTTTTTGATCAAGTACTGCACGTCTGCACCATTATCGCGCTCGCATGGTTCCTGATACGGCCGACCTGGGCAACTTTGAGATCCCAGCTCAGTTGGTCTACAGCGACAGGAGATAAAGTTCTCGAAGCGGGAATTGTCTACGTGGCGGTTATTTTCGCAGGAGGATATCTCATCCGTTATTTGACTCGCAGTCTCACGGCTGGAATTAAGAAGCCAGGCGAGACCGCAGAACAGGTTGAGAACGCTGGGATGTACATCGGCTGGCTGGAACGGTTTCTAGCGGTGACCGCCATATTGGGTCAGTCTCCGTCAATGGTAGGGCTGATTCTGACGGGAAAGTCCATCGCAAGATTTCCGGAGCTGAAGGAACGATTTGCGGAGTATTTCCTCATCGGTACGCTCCTTGGTATAGGGCTGGCTGTTGTCGGAGGGCTGATATTGGCCAAGCTGTGGTATGGAACAGTAACTTTGAGGTAATGACCGGCACTTCAACCACGATGAGGGAGCGTCGATATCAAGCCGCGGCTGTAGCGAGTGCAAAGAAAATGCAACAATTCCGGTATATGCACCTGCATTTTGGATGCAAGCCCATGTTGCACTGTCGTTGACCCGCTGGGTCCGGCTGCGACTCCGAGCCGCTTTGTGGCGACAGTGGAAAACACCACGCCGCCGCCGGGCCGCTCTGTTGGCACTGGGAGTTCGGCCACGACTGGCCAGCCATACGGCCGGCAGCGGTCGTGGCCCCTGGTACCTCGCCAAGGCCAAGGCCAAGGCCCTCTCTGTGGGGCCTTCCAATGCCTACTTCAAATCGCTCGGGCTTCCGACGTTGATTGATGGGTGTTAGCGTAACTGACTCGAACCGCCGTGTACGGACCCGTACGCACGGTGGTGTGGCAGGGGTCGGCGGGCAACCGCCGCCCCTATGCCGATCAAACGGGCAACCTGGAAGTTATGGAACACCTGATCTAATCCGACGACAAGGCGTTCGAGCTTCTGCGTGGGACGACACGACAAGAACAGCGCCCATCCCAGTCAGATTCGCCCCGACACAAAGAGCGATCCGTCGGGGTTGAGGTCCGCGCCATTCCAAAAACAATTTATGATTAAATGTGAGCCGTAGAGACACATCCTATGCGCACGCAAATCATCCAGGTGCCGTACGACTCTGGCTACAAAGACTACCGCATGGGGCTGGGACCCGGACAAATTCTGCGTCATCTCAAGGCCGAGAAAAACTTTCCCGTGGACCAGGTAGAAGTGCAAGACCGCTTCGCGCTTGAGGTCGGCACTTCTTTTGCAGTCGCGCGTCAACTCGCGGAGAAAGTTTGCAAGGTGGCCGACGGCGGGGATTTCCCCTTGGTACTAGCTGGCGGCTGCATCAGCTGCATAGGTACGCTCGCTGGGCTGGGCGCTCCGCCGCCCGCGATCATCTGGCTGGACGCGCACGGCGATTTCAACACTCCCGAGACTACGATCAGCGGTTTTCTCGACGGCATGGCGCTAGCCACCGCCGTGGGCAGGTGCTGGGGCAAACTCGCAGCCACTGTCCCCGGCTTCCGCCCTGTGCCCGAGAGCCAGACGGTCCTGGTAGGCGCTCGCGAGTTCGATGTCAGTGAACGTACTCTACTCGACAGCTCCGCCGTTCATTTAATAGACCCGCAACGCATCCGGAACCATGGCTGGCGTGCGGAGCTGGAGCCGCTGTGGGCGAAAATCCAGACGCACACAGGGCGTGTGTACCTTCACATAGATCTCGATGTGCTCGATCCCGCCGCCGCGCGCGTCAACCAGTTCGCCGCCGCGGGCGGCCTAACATTGACGGAGTTACTAGGGATCGTCAGCTTTGTGCGCGAACGTTTTGCGCTGGCCGCTACCGCTATCACGGCCTACGACCCCGAGTATGACGAGGGTGAGAAAGCGGTAAAAGCGGCGGTGGATGTCATCCGGGAACTGTCTAAGTTAGCATGATGGCGAGTTGGTCGCCAATCCGGAAGTTGAGAACTCCGTCCCGGAATGCTGCTCGGTGTCCTAAGGCTGGCGATTCGTCGGCGCTGTCGCCAAGGTCGAGTTCGACCTGTTACATCTGGATCTGATTCCCTCCGCATCCCGCACATCCACGAGTCAAGTTATGTGGCGCTTGGCCGCGCCGAACGGCGCGTCTCTATGCGCATCCCGAGGCGAGCGCCACATAAATCTCTGCGCCAGTTAAGTGCGCGATCTCATGCACGAGCGTGGAAAACTCCTCGGCGGGCTGCATACCTGACGGAAGCGTAATCTTCCCTCCGAGAGACAAGCCCTTGGCAGGCGCGATCGGTTCCGAGTAGTTCAAGGTAACGTTCTGTCCATCGACGAACTTCACGAGGCACTTCCGGTAGCCGCTTACGTGTGCCGTTCGTTGTATCACCGTGTCCGGGACTAGTCCCTTTCGTGGTCCAGTTGCTTGTTCTAACCGTATAGTTGATTCCGTTCAAGAGAATAGAAATCGACTGCGTAAGGGTTTCAACGAAACTAATGTTTGTGCATACGCCCCATGGAGCGTCCAAAAACTGACCATTTGAGTCGGCGTATTTCGAGGTTCGGGGCGGGCATCCTGCCGATTTGCTTGGCACCGTCCTGAAGGCCCATTTCTTAAATGCCATCTCCGAGGGACTCTGGGTACTGATGGGGTGCGTCTTCTTTGCCGTCTGGGGTTTCCGGTTGATTGTATTTGTGAGGCAGCTTTTCAAGAAGCAACTGACCGACTGGCTTCAGATGTGGAAGCTGGGAATACAGCTTGGACCGATTGGCGTTTTCCCGCCTGTCACACCCAAAATGCAGAGAGAAGCGAAACTCTTTACAGCGGCTCTGTTCACGCTCGCTTGTCTCGCCTTGTTGTGACATCGCCATGTCACTAGTAGGCGACCGCGTCCAGTTCACCGCGCCGGCCAACGAACTGAAAGTTGCGAACCGCGAGTTGGGGACCATCAAGAGCATCAAGGAAGACGGGGCGACTGCGCTTGAAGATGGGCAGTGACCGCGCGGTCGACCTCGACCTGCGCAAGCATCTGCATCTCGATCATGGTTATGCCATGACCAGCCACTCTAGCCAGGGACAGACTGCCGACCGTGTCCTGATTCACGTGGACACCGAGTTGGGCGCTAAGGATCTGCTCAACAGCCGCATGGCCTATGTCTCTGTCTCGCGTGGACGCTATGACGCGCAGATTTATGCGAACAATGCAGCAACGCTCGGGCAGGAACTCAGTCGCGACGTGTCCCATTTCCCCGCCGTTCAGCAAGAGCCAGTAGCGCAAAATATAGAACCACAGCCTGCGCACAGGAATGAGATCGTTCAGGGTTTCGGCCTTGGTCTGTGATTTTGCGTCCAGAACGACATTCCCCGGATAGCCAGAGCGTAGCCGAGGCCCGGTCTGTGTCAAGTCTCTGCGACCGCGATACGCGGCGAGCTTCGCCCGGTCTTGACACAGACCTCAGCGGCCTCGGCTTAGGCTTCATCTGTCCGGGGAATGTCAGAAGGAAATGACTAGCCCCAGGCCATACTTTTCAGGCTTCTCGTGTCACCGTTCGCTCTCACATCAAAATGTCACCGCACGCTCTCTTTACAGATTGTCACCGTTCGGTTACTCTGTGTGTGTTCTAGTTGAGGTGTGCATTATGCGTATTCGAACTGCTGCCGATTTGGGGGCCTTCATCCGCGAGCGTCGTACCAATCTCGGAATGGATCAAATTGCCCTGACTAAGAAAGCAGGGACGAGCCGGAAATGGCTTGTCGAGGTGGAACAAGGGAAACCGCGTGCTGAAATCGGTCTCATCTTGCGCACGCTGAAGAGCCTCCGAGTGTCCGTCGATCTGAAGGCGGATTCTTCCCATGAGACTCCCTCGATCAGCAACGCAAGTACTCCCGATATCAACAGCGTTCTTGATGCCTTGAAGAAACGGCCATGACGAATCAACTTATCGCCCTTTTGGACGGCCGCGAGGCCGGAACGGTCCACTACAAGAACGCTAGACTTTCGTTCGTCTATACGGATGCATGGAGAGCCGATCCCAATGCTTATCCGCTATCGCTATCGATGCCGCTGGCGTCGGCAGAGCACGGCCATGCGCGGATCGAAGCGTTTCTGTGGGGACTGCTACCCGATAATGACCGTGTTCTTGAGAACTGGGGCAGACGCTTTCAAGTTTCTCCAAGGAATGTCTTTCGGCTGATTACACATGTGGGTGAAGACTGCGCAGGTGCTGTTCAGTTTGTCCGTCCGGAACGTCTTGAAATACTGCAAAAGGAACCGGCTTCCAGAGAGGTTAAATGGCTTACCGAGGACGAGGTTGCCGAGCGGTTGAGAGCATTACGCGCGGACCATTCTCAATGGCGTAGTGCTCAAGACACGGGACAGTTCAGCTTGGCCGGGGCACAACCAAAGACGGCTCTTCTGTTCGAGCGCCAGCGATGGGGTGTGCCGTCTGGTCGAGTTCCGACCACTCACATTCTCAAACCACCTATGGGCGAGTGGGATGGCCACGCGGAGAACGAGCATTTTTCGCTGCGTTTGGCCAGAGCTGCCGGACTAATCGTTCCCAACTCCACCGTCCAGTACTTCGGTGACGAGATCGCAATTGTGGTGGAGCGTTACGACCGCGTGCGGAGCAGAGGACTCTGGTCACGCATCCATCAAGAGGACATGTGTCAGGCGCTTGGCCTTCATCCTACGAGCAAGTATGAAAGTGATGGCGGACACGGAGTACGCACGATTGCAGAATTGTTGCGTGAACAATCGAGCAATCCCGAGGAGGATGTGCAGTCGTTCGTGGATGCTATCGCTTTCAATTGGCTTATTGCAGGAACGGATGCCCATGCAAAGAACTATGCACTGCTGTTAGGCGGAAGTGGCGCGGTACGACTCGCGCCACTCTACGATTTAGCAAGCATTCTGCCGTACCAGACCATCAACCTGCAAAAAGCGAAGCTTGCCATGAAGATCGGTGGAGAATACCGGCTGAGGAATATCAGACTGCGGCATTGGAAAAGATTCGCAACTGATCTGCGATTGGACGAGGCTTGGCTCATGGAGCGTATCAGGACAATGGCCGCCTCTCTTCCAGATCATGCAACCTCAATCCGAAATGAACTTGAGGCGGACGGACTGTCACACATAATTATGACCCGGCTGGCACAAAGGCTGAAAGCGAGAGCCGCATCTTGCCTGCGGCTTGTACAACGAAGGGGAGGTGAAGAGCATTGATTTTCGATCAAATTGGATAATAGTTTGGGCATAGGGCAAAATCCCAGTGACCTTCTTGACGCTACAGCACTATGAAAATCCGACTAAAATCCGCTTGATGGGCGACAATCACAACTCCCGAGCGTGTTCTGATTGTCGCCTATCACCCGTGGAAAGATCGAGCGCAAAACTGGAAGGACAGGGATAAGGGCTTCGGCATCTTGCATTCTCGGTACGCCATCAACTACGATGCTGCGCTGTCTGAAGCGCGAGAGCAGCTTGCCCCAACGCTTGCGTCATTCCTTGAAGATCGTCTTCCGAACCTATGGCGCGATGTGTACGTCAGTGCGATTGCACACGAGCCGAATCTCGTGCGCTTTTGGCATCGCACGTTCGAATACATCTGCGATGTTTACTCCCAACTGGAACTGACAGGCTGCGTGCCGTACAACCAGGCAATCGCGGGTCGAGTGGTATGTCTATTTGGGACGTCCTCCAGACCACTCAAAGAACGCGATCCTAACCGCGTCAGAGTTGACCGACCCGAAGAGTGCGAGGTTGCGGAGAGAGAGACTTATGGCTCACAGCATCGGGGGCGGTCTCGATGTCAATCTCTTCTCACAAGAACGCCAGTTGAATCGGGGCTGGTCACCGCAAGGGAAGATTTACCGCCAGATGGAGAAATACTGCTACGAGCAAGAGGGCACGTTCTGCTTCTCTCGTCCCGTTTACGCCGATGGCTCGAATGTCCCGCGCTGGCTAGTAGAGTTCGGGGTGCTGAAGACCGACGCAACCCTCTGGGTCGAGGTTTTCGAGAACTAGGCGCGTGTGTTCACTCTCGATACAACCACGCCCCTACCATAGCGGCGATGATGAGCGCCGGAAGCGATGCCGCGCTTGCAGGCAGAACTGCACTTGGCGCGACGAATCCGAAAGAACCCCAAGTAGCATCCACGCAACTGCTAATTGCCCACCATGACAATCCAGTGATCGCCGCTGTCTTTGCTCCCGGTCCGTAGCGAGGGCGGATCGCTGCATAGAGCCACATTGCCCAGATGCCCATCATGAGAGCCACCATGAACAGAAATGCTACGAACCCAGCAGGTGGTTTCGACAACCTGCCACCGGGCACCGCAACAACGAAGTCTTTCGCGAGCAAGGCAGTGATGAGGGAAGAGAGCACTGTCCAGACAACGCCAGAGACGATTCCGCAGAGGACAACTCTTCCCCAGTTAATCTTTCCTGTAATGCGGGCAGTTTCGACCTGCGCATGTATCATGCGATGATTTTACGCATGCTTGCAATCACATTGCGATGCTCCCGCACGCCAGAGCGCATCCGTCCCAGAGATTGAACTCGGTATCGCCGACACGCTCTCGCTCGGACGGTGCTTTGCGTCCAACCCACCGCGAGTGTTCGTGGTGGCAGGTCCTCAGCCCCGAGCCGTGGCTGCTAGTGCGAAGAGAGACCCCCGGCTCTGCCGGGGAGGCAGTAAGAGTTTGACAGATCCAGGAGTCCATCGCGGAAACTCCCAAACGTGAGCCGCCAAGCACACGAAAAGGAGTTTTGCGATGGACGAAATGGAAAGCCTAAGCCCTACGAAGTGGGAGTGCAAATACCATGTGGTGTTCATCCCCAAGTGCCGCAGAAAGACGCTGTACGGAGAGTTGCGGCAGCACTGGGG
>Ga0075030_100006713_pt1 | contig 10288 bp, 6 predicted proteins | sample LitLauG_LLR_2012_FD_71393 | JGI IMG/M metagenome (GOLD analysis project Ga0075030, IMG submission 71393) | Freshwater sediment microbial communities from Pennsylvania, USA - Little Laurel Run_MetaG_LLR_2012 | ecosystem: Environmental > Aquatic > Freshwater > Creek > Sediment | place: USA...
GGTGTTCCACCGATTTACGTTGCCGGGACTGGTCCCGTGATGCAGAAGATGGCCGGCTCGATCAGTGATGGCCTGCTGACCGCGAGTATCACAACGCCAGCGTTTGTGCGCTACTCATGCCAGAACATGGAAGAGGGAGCTCGGAAAGCCGGAAAGGATCCGAGCAAGCTGATCTTAGGTTCGGTAATCGTGGGCAGTATTGGGCGAGACTCGGTGAAGGGCAAAGAAGGGGCTCGTGAACAGGCCGCCATGTACCTTGCCAACAAGGTGCAAAACATCAAAGGTGCCGCGGACGTTCTCCTTCAAAGTGCAGGCCTGACCTTCCAGGAACTGCAGCCGATCGCGGACGCGATGGAAAAAGGCGGGCGAAAAGCTGCTGCTAAAGCGGTTACTGACGAAATCCTGCGCAAAGTTTGTGCTATCGCCGGCACACCGGACGAGTGCATTCAGCAGATTGAGGACTATCGCGCCGCCGGTTGTACCCACCTCATGCTTGAGATATGGGGCGAGGACCGCACCGGGCAAGCCAAGTTATTTGGCGATGCCGTGCTCCCGCATTTCAGGAAATAACGCCGCTGCGAGGGCGGAGCGCCCTCGCGACAGCCGGCAAGGTGCCGGCGCTACGGTCATGGCACTAGCTGCTTCGCAGCGCCGACCGAGTCTTTGACGATCTGCCGGAATTCTTCGTCGGAGAGCAGCCCTCGCTTCGCGATGGCCCGCTTCTTCACCGCCGCCAGAATAGGCCCGCGCTGTTCTGGGGCAATCACGAGCCCCAGTTCTTTCGCCTTGAGACCCACACTATCGAGGCCGCTCTTTTTCCCGAGCACAATGTGGCGGTCCGCACCGACGAGTTCAGAGGAATACGGCTCGATCGCCTCCGGGATGTGAAACTGGCTCGCCACCGCGCCGCTCTCGCGCGTGAAGAGGTTCTCGCCGACCAGCGGCTTCCAGGCTTCGAGCCTGTAACCGCCTGCCTTCTGGACAACCTCGGATATTTCACGAACCCTGGTAAGATCCAAAACGACCGGCACCGCGTAAAGGCAGCGCAGTGCCAGCGCAATCTCGCAGATGTCCGCATTCCCGGCGCGTTCGCCCATCCCGTTGATCGTGCCCTGGATCCACGAAGCGCCCGCGCGCACGGCTGCGACCGCGCATGCCGTCGCCATTCCAAAATCGTTGTGCCCGTGAAAGTGCACAGGGACTGTGGGTCCGACCCATTGGCAAGTTTGACGAACCAGGAACTCGACCGCTTCCGGCCCACACGCTCCAATCGTGTCCACGACCACGATCTCCGCCGCTCCCGCTTCCAAAGCAGTCAAATAGATCTTCTTCAGGAAATCGAGTTCCGTCCGCGTACCGTCCACCGCGAAGAAGGCAACCGTGATCGCGTTCTGCTTGGCGATGGAAACAGCTTCGGAGACACGACGGATAACCTCGTCGCGAGTAATCCCATATGCCTTGAGCTTGATGTCGCTGGTCGGGGCCTCGATCACCGAGGCACGCAACCCGAGCCGTACCAGTTCTTCAACATCGGCCCTGACGGCTCGCGAAAAACCCCACAGCTCGGCCTTGAGTCCCGCCGCCTGCATCAATTGAATGGCTTCGACATCGTCCGGAGAGACTTTCGGAAAGCCGGCTTCGATGCGGCTCACACCCAGGCCATCGAGTTGGCGAGCGATTTCCAGTTTTTGCTGCGGGGAGAGCACCACTCCGACCGTCTGCTCTCCGTCGCGCAGAGTCGTGTCGTAAAAGCGCACGGTGCCACTCGGGAAGGCAGAGCGAATTTCTGGTCGCGCATTCAGTTCGCTGACCCAGACTTGATCTTTGCCAGTGGTCGCCATCGTCCGGTCCTCTACCTCAGGGATTCCTGCGTCGCCATCGCCTCGGGTTTGTGACCGTAGGCCTCTTCCCAAGAAATGACGCGATTGCGCAAGACTCCGATTTTCTCGATCTCGCATTCCATCACGTCCCCGACCTTCAGATACCAGGCCTTGGGATCGCCGCTAAACGCGGCCACGCCGGACACGGTCCCGGTCGATACGACATCGCCCGCGCTATATCCCATCGGCGAGTAGTGGGACAAGATTTCGTGGATCTTCACCGACATCTTGCTCGAGTGAGAACGCTGGCGCGGTTCGCCATTTACGCGCAGCTCCATGGCCAGGTTATGCGGATCGGGGATTTCATCGGCAGTGACGATCCAGGGTCCCAGCGGGCAGAACGTGTCAATGCCTTTGCAAAAGCTGAAGACGCCGGATTTCATCTCGCGCCGTTGGATATCGCGCGCCGTAATGTCATTGAAGATGACATAGCCGCCGACGTGGCTGCTGGCGTCCTCGGGTGAAAAGTACTTGCCGGCTTTCTTCAACACGACAGCCAATTCCAACTCGTAGTCGAGTTCCTGAGTAAGCTGCTCCGGATAAACAACCGGCTCTTCGTGGCCAACGATCGCATCGACATTTTGAAAAAAAACAATCCACGGCATCACGGGGTGGGAGAACCCTGCCTTGGTCGCCTCTTCGTGGTGTTCTCGAAAATTACCCGCGGTGTGAAAGAACTTCTTGGGAATGATGGGTGCTTTCAAGCGAACCTCGGAGGCGGCGTAGAACACAGGTTCGCCGTGCACTCCGACCACCTTATCCTTCTGCTCCAACGCATGTTCCAATGCCCGACGGCCAGCGGCCAGACTCGAGTCGCCGCCTTCAAACAAAGCGCGCATGTTGGCGGGCACGAGAGCGTCCGCCAATCTGGCATACGCTCCCTCCTGGCGGATGTCACGCAAGTAGAGAGCGGCGGCGGAATTCAGGTCGACGATCCGGCTGTCGCGCGTCATGGCGCCAATCCGTGGTTGCCGGACAGGATTCTCAAAGGTTAGGAGTCTCATGGGAAGAAGGATTCGCAGAAGGCGGCCGCGAATCTTAAGAGTTTATTGCTCCGGCCTGCGCGTTGTCCACAGGAGTTGCAGCGATGAAAGACCGGTTGCGCAATTCGAGTGGTACGATTTCGATACCATCCCGCGCGGCACAAAGGACCTCGCAAACGGCATGAACAAATCCGAAGACTTGCGCAAACCGATCCTTCCAGGCCAGGGAGCGTCCGACTACGAGCGCTACCTGCGCACCGACCAACTGCTGGCTTTGCAGAAGAAGCCGGAGGAGCTACTTCATAAGGACGAACTCACCTTCCAGGTTGTCCATCAGGCTTCCGAACTCCTGATGAAGGGCGCCGCTTTCGAACTGGAGCGCGCCCTCGAACAGGTAACGGAGGGAGATTTCCTCAATGCCGCGCGCCTCATCCGCCGCGCCAACTCGCAATTGGAACACCCCATCGGTCTTCTGCACGTGCTCGAAACCATTACTCCGTATGACTATCACATCATCCGTCGAGGACTGGGCCATGGCAGTGGCCTCGATTCTCCAGGCTTTCTTTCTTTGCTGCACATCGGACCGCGTCTGGGGCAGGCATTCGATCATCAACTGCAAAAAGCCAGCCTCACGGTCGACGATCTCTATTGCCGCCATGCCGAGTTTTTCGGGCTCCATGATGTAGCGGAACGCATGCTCGATTTTGACGAGTGCATGCATTTGTTCCGTTTCCACCATCTCAAGCTCGCCCAACGCATTATCGGAGGTGGCGTAGTCGGCACCATGGGAACACCGGTGGAGGTCTTGCACCAGCGCATGGAGCATCTTTTTTACAAAGAATTGTGGGACGTTCGCAACCGCATCACGGCGCGGTCCAGTGAGGCGCAATGATTGTGAATTTGTAGTTGGTGGAGGCGGCGGGAGCGAACCTCTGCGTGTTGAAAACACGCAAATCATTGATTCCAAGAAAGGACAAAACGGATAAAAGGGATACGCCGCTGAAGCGGCGCTGCTATCTAACCTGCGGCCTTACGGTTGTGACCAAGCGCTTAATCGCAGTCGTCGCAACGCGAGATTTGTCAGCTCACGTTTTCATCTTGCATTTCAGCTTCGGTGCAATCCTATCCCGGCAGGGTGTGAGCTTGAAGGAATTGGTTTTGGCGTCCACGGACCCAAGCGACGCGGGGGACCGTGTGGTCCCTCGCGTGAGTTCAGTTTTGCGGTTCATCAGCTCCAGCAGGCTATCGAACCACACCACTCCTTACAGCAAACGCTGTATTCGTGAAATGACATTAAGCAGGCTCTTGCGGAAAATTCGCGTAACCGACTACTTCAAATCGCGAAATAGCATGCCGCGTGAACATCGACTCTCAACCCGAACGATCGGAACGTTGCTGATTGTCAGAAGCGGCCTTCTATGACGAGACGTCGACCCCGTCCTCGCCAGTAACTTCAGAATTGCCAGCCGCTCGGCGGGGGCAGGACGATAGCCGACACGTCTCCGAATTGCAGCGTCGCGTTCGCTATCTTCCCGGCAGCCTCATATTCGCTCCGTGCCCATTCCGTGTCGAAGATCTTGTTGTGGGCTCCTAAACTCTTGAAGGCGCCCAAGAGTGACCGTGGATTTCGAGGGCCTTGTTCCAGGTCGGTTTGGAGTACTGTCTTCGCCTGCGTCGGCTTGGACGCTCAGCATCAAGGCAGCACCGAATTCCCGCACGGGATAAAACCAATGAAATCGCATCGGTCAACCGCCGTGCACCGTCGGCTATCGTATCGTCGCCGATGATTGGCACAGGCTCGTCACTGTTGTTCACCAAACCTGTCCCTGATGCCGTCACCGCGTTGTGCAACCGTCGGAATGCTAACCGGCAAGCGGCCTCGAATGGGGATTTCTCCGAAAAGAGCCTTGATCACGCTTGTCTCTGAAACCGGCGCGGTCGAGAACGTACACAGGTAGTTTTGGATGGTTGGGAAGTTCTGCGCCAGGTATGGATTTCCCATCGCGATTACCGCAGTCTTTTCTGCGGCATGGTCAACGATGTTCTGCAATAGGGTGCCGGTCGCATCCGTCGGACGAACTGTGTCCCCGCTACCCCTGACTCCTGGTACCGGTACCGAATACACCGCCGCCACAACCCTGCTCGCTTCCTCAACTGCCTTCAGTACGTCTCCTGACATCGCTCTCGCGATTCTCGGGTCAACGTAGAAGATTCGGGCATCGGGTACACGAGAAACTAGCTGCTGCTCCAAAATTCGACCCGATTCCAAGCGCACGTCGTCGGAGAAGATGACTGCAACCATGCGATTACGGATCTCGTCCGGAGCCTGGTAGGGAAGCGAGGCAGCAGGCTTTTTAATCGCCGTCAGCGGCAAAACCTTGCCGTTTTCGCGAACGAGAGTGATGGCGTCGTCGGACATCTTTTGGGCGAGCGCCACATTTTCCGGTTGCTTGATCAGTTTATCGAGCTCATTCAGATCCACCGACCGTGCCCGCTCCAAGCCCAGAGAGGCCTTTGCCTTTAGAATCTTTAGAACCGAACTGTCCAGCCTTTCCCGGGAGATTTCCCCGCTGCCCACGGCAGCCAACATCGCGCGGTAGGCGGCATCCAGGTCGGGCGGGATGATCAGCACATCGTTCCCCGCTTTGAAGGCATCCACGGCCTCCCGTCCGATGTCGGCGGCATACAGACGGGTCACCGCCGCCATGTCAAGAGCATCCGTGACGACGATCCCGTGGAAGCCGAGTTGTTCTTTCAGCAGATGCGTAACAATCGCGGAAGAGGTTACGGCAACCCGGTTCGGATCACTCTCCAGGGCGGGCACAGTAACGTGCGCCACCATGACCGCATCAACTCCGGCCTCAATCGCTTTGCGAAATGGTGGAAGCTCAACGGAATCGAGACGCGCCCTGTCACCACGAACCTGTGCCACGCCAAGGTGGGTATCGGTTGCGGTGTCGCCGTGACCGGGAAAGTGCTTGGCCGTGGTAAGCATCCCGTTCAATCGAGCGCCTCGAATGTAGGCTGCCACCATCTCCCCCACCTGCTGCGAGTTCTCGCCGAAGGAACGAGTGTTGATGATGGGATTGGCCGGGTTGGAGTTCACGTCCGCTACCGGAAAGAAATTCCAATGGACTCCAATCGCTCGTGCTTCCAAGGCTGTGATCCTTCCAAAGCTCTCGGCATATTCGGCTTTTCCCGCCGCGCCAAAAGCCATGGCCTGAGGAAACACGGTGGTTCCGTTCAGTCGTGAAGACAATCCACTTTCGAAATCGGCCGCGATCAGCAAGGGCAACTTGGACTGTTGTTGCAGGTGATTCAGGAGCACCGCGGCTTCGTACGGCTGGCTCTTGAACAGGAATGGGCCCTCCACCGGGACGGAGAGCGCGAACGACCCGACATGATAGCGCTGAATCCGTTCCGTCAACGCCCGGTACTCTGGGCTGCTCACGTTGAAGAACTCCGCCCGCGCCCACACCATGAAGACCTGTCCGACTTTCTCTTCGGTCGACATCTTGCTCAGGGTGTGTCGCACCCACTTCTCGCCGCTTCGATCCAGATGAGATGGACGAGCTTGTGAATAGCGGTCTTTCGCCCAGGCGGAACACGGCAGAACGAGCAAGCTGACGAAAACCACGAACTGGGAGAGGGTTCGCATGGGCAGAAAAGAAATCACTCGACGTTAGGCCGTGAAAAAGCCAGCGGGCCGATTACAGTCTCAAGTTACGGGTCGGCCGCGTCCACACCCCAACTGACGCGCAGATTTGCGCGCAATCCAACCGCACAAGCAACCGATCCCAGTAGTAAAACAAGTCCATAGCCGCGCGCTCCGAGCACAAACCGTCCGATGCCGAACAGCGCCAGGTAAACCATGGCGCATCCCAGCAGCCACGCCAGAAGGTTGCGCCCGAGATCGACCGTCGGGCTCACATCCGGAACCAGTTTGGCGACTGGGCGCCAGCCCCGCACATCAGGCCGCACTTTGCGGTAGAACTCCACCAACCGTGCTTCTGACTCGGGACCCGTGAGCAGCGTGACCACCACCCAGACTACGGTGGTGATCGCGGTGGTCGTCACCGCCGTCTTGGCGAACAAAACCGGCCCGCTGCCCGAGAAGTGCGCAACCCAGCGCAGAACGGCCGACGTTGCCAGCGCCGTGGCCATGGCTGAGATCTCACTCCAGGCATTGATGCGCCACCAGTACCACCGCAGCAGGTACACGCCTCCCGTGCCGGCTCCGGCTTCCAGCACGAACTCCCAGCCCGAGCGGATCGACGACAATTGCATGGAAACGATGGCCGAGACCACGACCAGCAGCACCGTCGCCACCCGCGACATTGTCACGTAGTGGCCTTCGCTCGCATTGGACCTCAGGAAGCGCCGGTAGAAGTCCGCGATCAGGTACGAAGCTCCCCAGTTCAGCTGGGTGGCGTAGGTCGACATGAAGGCGGCCATGAATCCTGCCACCACGATGCCACGCAGCGCTGCCGGGACATGCTGGCTGACCACCAGCATGTATCCAGTCTCCGGATGTTGCAGATTTGGATAGAGCACGACGGCGGCGAGTGCGGTCAAGATCCACGGCCATGGGCGCACCGCATAATGCGCAATGTTGAACCACAACACGGAGAGCAAACCGTTCTTCTCGTCCCGGGCGCTGAAAATGCGTTGCGCAATGTAACCCCCGCCACCCGGTTCTGCGCCCGGATACCAGAAGGCCCACCACTGCAAGCCGAGATAGACGACAAACGTTAGAGCAGGCAAAGTCCAGAGTGCTTCGCTTGTCCAGGGACGCGAAAAGTCAGGAAAGAACGCCGTGGCGTCGGCCGAACCCGGCGCCGCCACCCGGGCGGCTGCGAGTTTTTCGAGCATCGCGTGCATGCCGCCACATGCCGCGACGGCATACCAGGCAACACCGATGACGATCGACATCTTCAATGCGAACTGGAACAGGTCCGTCCACAACACTCCCCACAGACCGCCGAGCGCCACATAAAGGCCGGTGAACGGAATCAGGAAGAATACACAGACGGCCAGCGCTCTTTGATCGTTGACTCCCAGCGTGGAGGCTACGATCGACGTCATGGCCTTGGTCACCCACCCGAGGATCAGACAGTTCATCAGCAGTCCGAGGTAGAGCGCTCGAAAGCCACGCAGGAACGCCGCCGGCTTGCCCGAGTACCGCATCTCGGCGAACTGCACATCGGTAAGCAGGCCAGAGCGGCGCCAGAGGCGGGCGAACAGAAACACGGTCATCATTCCGGAGAGCAGGAAGCTCCACCAGATCCAGTTGCCGGCGACGCCCTGGGCGTAGACCAGGCCGGTGACGACCAGTGGCGTGTCGGCGGCGAACGTGGTCGCGACCATCGAGGTCCCAGCCAGCCACCAAGAGACGTTGCGCCCGGAAACAAAATAGTCGTCTACGCTGCGTCCCGAGCGGGAGCGGAAATACAAGCCCAGCAACAGAGTGATGGCCAGATAAGCAATGACTGCTGACCAATCGAGTAAAGTAAAGTTCATGGCGTCTGCCTTTGCGCAACCTTGGTGCGACCTCTAAGCTGCGCAAGTCCCTAGAAACTCGAAAAACCGGTACCTTAGCGCAGCCGACGGATAAACAGCGAGTGCCGTTCCGAGCGGTAGAAACCAATGACGTAAATGACCGGCTTGGTCTGCGACGAGTAAATGACCTGCCGTATGCGCAGCAAAGGAGCGCCTACCCGCAGATTCAGAAGCTGTGCCACACGGCCCTCGGCGACGGTGGCATCGACCTCTTCGTCCGCATAGGCCAGTTCGACGCCGTAGTCGTGCTCCAGCGTGGAGAAAAGTGAAGCGCGCGCCAGGGGGACATCAACCAGATCCTCGAAGTCATCCCCGGGCAGGTAGCAGATTTCCAGGGCAAAGGGTTCGTCGCCGGTAAGGCGCACCCTCTCGATCTTGACCAGGCGACTGGTCGCGCCCAGGCCCAGTCGGGCTGCGATCTCCTGCTCGTCTTCCACGACTTTGGCGGTAATAACCTTCGAACCCGGCGGCAATCCACGGCTCGCCATCTGCTCGGTATAGCTCATGAGCTTATTGAACTGAATGCGCGGCGGAGCTACGAACGTCCCAGCGCCGCGGCGGCGTTCGACGACGCCCTCTCGTTCCAGGCCAACCAGGGCGTGACGGGCCGTCATAAGACTCACACCATGGATTCTCGCCAGTTCGCGTTCGGAACTGACGGCATCCCCGGTTTTTAGCTGCTTCGCCTCGATGCGCTGGCGAATCTCGCGTTGGATCTGCTGGTAGGCCGGCAGGCCGTTGCGGCGGAGTTCAGCCATAAGCAATCACCCTGATGTTCCGGAAAAGGAGACGAGCAAGTCATCTGCTATATAGCTAACAATGAACAAAAAGTAAAGCCCGATTGTTCCCGGCCTCGTACAGATTGCACCCAATGGCAAAGCGGAAGCTATATAGCTCTGGTTCTTGGGGTGCGCCAAACCAATACGGACTGGGAGTGTCGGCCGACGACTCTGCGGCCTGGCCACTCGAAGGACCGCAGGTACAGCGACGTCGTCGGAGCGAGCATTCTGTGGTCTGGCGGTCGACCTGAAACGGAGCACTCCTGAAGGTCTGGACGTCTATCGCCGCTACTGGGCCGGGAGCGCAGCCAAACCTTCGTACGCTGCTCCCAGCACGGGTGCGTCTTCGTTCAATACCAGGTAAATCGGGATCCGCGCCAGTTCTTTGCTGAGTTTCGCCTTGTCGCTGAAGACGCGGACGAAGCTGCCATCCTTCATTTTAGGAAGAATCTTGAGCGCGATTCCCCCCGCGACATAGACGCCCCCGAACGGCAGAACGCGCAGCGCCATGTTTCCGGCTTCTGCGGCATAAGCTTCCGTCCATATCTGGAGAGTTTCCACACAGGCGGAGCATACGCCTTCCAGTGCCTGCTGTGTGATCTTGGCTGCGGGATCGATCGAGAGATCGTCGAACCAGGCATGCTGCACTCCGGGAAAGATAATCTGGTGGATTGCCCGAAAGCCACGCCCGGAAACGATCTCCTCACAGCACACCCGCGGCATTCTCTGCCGCAAGGAGTGGACCAGCAGCAACTCCCGATCATTGCGCGGGGCAAAGTCGGTCAGGCTCGCTTCCGAAGGAAAAATCCGGTACCCGTGTCCGTCCCAGAACAGAAGGGCTTCGCCCAACCCAGTTCCTGCCGCAATGAGCGCCTTGGGTGCTCGCGGCTGCGATCTTGCTTGGTTCAGGGGCAAGAAATCGTCCGGCGCGAGATGATCGAGACTGGCGGCGGCGGCCACCAGGTCGTTCAGCAGCAGCACCCGGTTCGGAGGCAGCCCCAGGGAATTGGCGAGACTCCCGGTCTCGACCGTCCAAGGGAGGTTGTTGGTGACGACGCGTCCCTCAACCACTGCCCCCGCACAAGCC
>Ga0075030_100006714_pt1 | contig 10287 bp, 9 predicted proteins | sample LitLauG_LLR_2012_FD_71393 | JGI IMG/M metagenome (GOLD analysis project Ga0075030, IMG submission 71393) | Freshwater sediment microbial communities from Pennsylvania, USA - Little Laurel Run_MetaG_LLR_2012 | ecosystem: Environmental > Aquatic > Freshwater > Creek > Sediment | place: USA...
CCGGCGACCTGGAAGTCGCCGAAGTCGAGGAAGTACATGTAGGGGCTGGGGTTGACCGCACGCAGCCCGCGGTATATCGAGAACGCGCCGACCGGGACCGCAGCCGACCAGCGCTGGGAGGGCACCACCTGGAAGGCGTCGCCCGCGTGGATGTAGCGCACGATCCGCTCGACCATCCCTTCGAAGCGCTCGCGAGGCATGTTGGAGCGGAACTCGGGCATCTCGCGCGGCCCTGCGGGCTCGGCCCGCGGAACGGGCCCCGCGAGGATCGCGCGCACGTCGGCGATCGTCTGCAGCGCGCGCGCATAGGCGCGCTCGATGTCCGGCTCGAGCGCGAGGTCCGCGTTGGCGAGGATCGTGACGGTGTGCTTGAGGTGGTCGAAGATGACCAGCGCGTCGCTGAGCATCAAGGCCATGTCGGGGAGCCCGAGCGGATCGGGCGGCGGCGGGCCGAGCGGCTCGACGGCGCGCACGAGGTCATAGGCGAAGAAACCGACCGCGCCGCCCGTGAACGGCGGCGCATCCTCGACGGGCGCCTGCGCGCAGCGCGCGAGGTGCTCGGCTGCGAGCGCATAGGGGTCGCCACCGTCGGCCAGCGACCACCTGAGCACCGCGCGCGGGCGCACGCCGATGAACGACCAGCGCCCCACCCGCTGGCCCTGCTCGGCGGACTCGAGCAGGAACGCAGGCTCGCCGGGCGCGAGCTCGCGCAGCTTCAGGAATGCCGAGACGGGCGTCTCGCAGTCATCGATGAAGCTCGAGCGCAGCGCGATCAGGTTGTGCTCGCGCGCGAGCTCCAGTGCACGCTCGAGGCTCGGTTCGACGCGCCCGGCGGGCGCCCCGGGCTGAGCGCGCGCGCCGGCGTCGGTGCCCTCGCCGACTGTCTGGGAGTCGGGCAGCACGCGCGGCTGCCTAGGCGCGACGGCCATCGAGCACCCGCTCGGCGTCGGCCAGGGAGCGCCCGCGGCTGCGCAGCAGCACGAGCAGGTGGTAGAGCACGTCGGCTGCCTCTTCGTCGACGCGCTCGTCGCTCTCCTCGCGCGCCGCGCGCACGACCTCCTCGGCCTCCTCGAGGACCTTCTCACCGATGCGCGCCGGATCGTCGAGCAGCTGGACCGTGTAGGAGCCGGCGGGACGGTCGCGCTGGCGCTCCTGGAGCGTGCGCTGCAACGACGGAAGCGTCTCTGAGGGAGCGCGCGGCTCGAGCTGGCCGCGGTGAAAGCAGGTGCGCTCGCCGGTGTGACAGGCGGGCCCGGCGGGCTCCACGAGCGCGAGCAGCGTGTCGCCGTCGCAGTCCAGGCGCAGCGCGCGCACGCTCTGCACGTTGCCGCTGGTGGCGCCCTTGTGCCACTGCTCGGAGCGCGAGCGGCTGTAGAGGTGCAGCTCGCCGGTCGAGCGCGTGCGTGCGAGCGCGACGCTGTTCATATACGCGAGCATCAGCACCTCGCCCGTGAGCCAGTCCTGGACCACGCAGGGCACGAGCCCGTCGCGGTCGTAGCTAACCTGCTGCTCGATAGGGTCGCCAGCCTGTGCGCTCATCGCTGCCGATTGTAGGTCCAGCCGCGGTGTGTGGCCGCGCGGGCGCGAGTGCAAGAGCCTCCCCGAGCAAGCCATCGAATGCCATCGCTGCTAGACCGCAAGCTCCTGTTCGTCACCGGCAAGGGTGGAGTGGGCAAGACGACGATGGCGGCGGCGATCGGCCTGCTGGCAGCGCGCGAGGGACGACGGACGATCGTGGTGGAGGTCGGTGAGCAGAGCCGCATCCCCGTGCTGTTCGGCGCGCGCCCGCAGGCGATCGGGGTCGAGACGCAGCTCGAGCCGGGACTGGCCAGCATCTCGATCGACCCCGACCGGGCGCTGCTGGAATGGCTGCAGGCGCTGGGCGGCCGCGTGCCCGCGCGCGTGCTCACCTCCAGTGGCACCTTCCAGTACTTCGCGGCTGCCGCACCCGGGGCCAAAGAGCTCTTCGCGATGGTCAAGATCTGGCAGCTGGCACGCGGCGCGGGACGGCGACGGGGCTATGACGTCGTGGTGATCGACGCTCCCGCCACGGGCCACGCGCTGGCGATGCTCGGCTCGCCGCGCACCTTCGGCGCGATCGCCCGCATCGGTCCCGTGGCGGGCCACACGCGCGAGATCCAGCAGCTGCTGGAGGACGAAGCGCGGGCGGCGTACGTCGCTGTCGCGCTCGGCACCGAGATGGCGGTGACCGAGGCGCTCGAGCTGCGGGAAGGACTGCAGAGCCAGCTGGGGCGCGACCTGTCGGCGGTGATCGTCAACGGCCTGCTTCCACGCCGCTTCTCCACGCCCGAGCTCGAGCTGATCGGGTCGATCGCCCGCAACGGACACACGCCCGCCACGGTGGCACTGCGCGCGGGGCACGAGCGCGCGAGCAGCGACGAGGAGGTCCGTGCCGCGGCGGCGCGTGCCGCGATCGAGGTCCACGAGCGCGCGCGCTTCCAACACAACCAAGTGGCGCGACTGCGCCGCCGCAGCTTCGATGTGATACCGGTGCCGTTCGTGTGGGAGCAGCAGCTCGACATCGCGGGTGTGCGCACGATCGCGGACCGCATAGCGCACGCCCTCTAGCCCGGAGGCCGCCGCGGCGCGCCGGTCAGACGCCCGCCGGCGCGTCGTGCGCGAGTGCGTCGGTGTGGCGCGCATCGACCATCTCGGCGATCGCCTCGACTATCGCGTTGCGTCGGTCGTCTCGTCCGAACAGCGCGAGCACGGAGGGCTCGGCGTCGCGCAGCGGGATCGCGACGACGTTGCCGAGCAGCTTCACGACGATCGAGGCGATCCGCAGCGGCGACGTCGTGACGCCGCGCCCCTGGGAGATCAGCGTGAACAGCTCCTGGCCGCGGGAGGCGTTGTCGGAGGTGACATGCGGCGCGGGCGATCCGCGGTGGTCATCGAGGCTCCAGAACCCCGACCACGAGGGCTGCACGGAGGGATCGAAGCCGATGAACGTCTCGTCGAGGATGTCATGCACGCTCAGCTCGCGGTGCTTGGCGAGCGGATGGGCGCGCTGGACCAGCAGCATGCGCGGATCGGAGCTGAGCTCGAGCGTCCACACCTCGGGTTCCCGCTGGGGCGGGTGCCCGAGCCCGACGTCGACGCCCGCGAGCCAGCCTGTCGTCGGGCCGGCGGGGAAGCTGAGCTCGTGCAGGCAGACCTGGATGTCGGGGTTGGCCGCTTCGAAGTCATGGAAGAGCCCGTACCCGGAGAGCCCCGGCGGCAGGCCCAGATAGCCGACGGCGATCTCGCGGCGTGCGGCGCGTGAAAGCGACCGGGCAGTCTGCGCGGCGTCGGCCTCCGCGTCGAGCACGAGGCGCGCCTTGACGAGGAACGCATCGCCGGCCGGCGTCGTGCTCACGCCGCGGGGATGACGCTCGAGCAACGGGAAGCCGACCTCGGCCTCGAGGTTGCAGATCGCCTGTGAGAGCGCGGGCTGCGCTATGTGGAGCTTCGCGGCAGCGCGCGTCACCTGGCCCTCTTCGGCGACGGCGACGAAGTAGCGCAGATGCTCGGTTCGGAAGGCAGGCCTCACTGGGAGCGAACCCGGATCGGGGCCAGCGGGCAGGCGGGGCCGGGCCCCCACGCTGCCGCGATAAGGAAAAGCCTACACCAGCAGGTCGAATATGTATTGGAACGTTTCGCCATCTTGGCGGAGAATGCGTCCCAGGCCCGACCGCGGGCTCGACGCGGCCGCGCGGCGCGGATCCGCCCGCCGGCGCTGATACGTTGCCTGCAGAGTTCCCTCTCCGACGATGCCACCCACCCTCGTACTCCCCCCTCCCACTCGCTCGGCGGTCAGGGCGGCGCCCGGGGCCTGCATCTGATGAGGACGCACGGCGAGCGCCGTCGGACAGCGCTCGCTCCCGTCTCACCCCGATCTTGGCCGGTGCGATGAGCCGGCCATGACGACGCCCAGGGTTATCCTCCTGACCCTCGTCGTCTGACAGGTGCGGGGGCATCCTCCCTCGATGCCCCCGCACCAAGCCTGACCCGCGGGCCGGCGCATCTGCGCAGCCGCCGAATCCTCGGGCGACGCGCGCGAGCCTGCGACGACGATCGCGCTAGGTGATCCCGAGCCGGTCGAGCAGCGCGTCGTCTGCCCGCCAACCGCGCCTCACGCGCACGGACAGGTCGAGATGCACGTGCGTGGCGAGCTCGCGCTCGAGCTCGCGGCGCGCGGCGATTCCGATCGCCTTGATCATGCGACCGTGCGCGCCGATCAGGATCGCCTTCTGCGACTCGCTCTCGACCCAGATCAGCGCTCGCACGCGCGCGAGATCCTCGCGCGGGGCTTCGACCTCCTCCACGACGACCTCGACGGCGTGCGGGACCTCCTTGAAGGTGCGCCGGATGACGGCCTCCCTGATCAGCTCGGCGAGCAGTTGCTCGCGCGGCTGGTCGCTCTTGGTGTCGGCCTCGAACAGGAACGGGCCCCGCGGCATCTGCGCAGCGAGGTACTCGAGCAGCGCGCCGACGCCGGTTCCGCGGCGCGCGGAGATCGGGAAAACCTCGGCGTCGAGCGAGAGCTCCTCGACCTGCGCGAGCGCTGCCAGCAGCGCGGGCCCGCGCAGCCGGTCGATCTTGTTGACCGCGATCGTGACGGGGATCTGCCCGGACGCGAGCGTTCGCGCGATGAAGCGGTCGCCCGGACCGACGCCCTGCTCGCCGTTGAGCATCAGCAGCGCCGCGTCCGAGCCGGCGAGCTCCTGCTGCACGCGCGCGGCCATACGGGCGGTGAGCGCATCCTGAGGGCGCTGCACGCCGGGGAGATCCACGAGCACGAGCTGCGTCTCGCCGCTGAGGATCACGCCGCGGATCGCGCGGCGCGTGGTCTGAGGGCGGTCGGAGACGATCGCGACCTTGTCGCCCACGAGCGCGTTGAGCAGCGTGGACTTACCCACGTTGGGCCGTCCGGCGAGCGCCACGAAGCCGGCGCGGCTCATGCGCGGCGCCTGCCCGCGCGGCGCCGGGCGCGCATCTGCCGAGCAGGCGGGCTCACTCGCGCGGCGCTGCGGATGTCGCCCCCGCGAGCGCGAGCAGCTCGCTCTGCAGCGCGAGCATCTCGCCGTCGTCCGCCTCGTGGTCCATGCCGAGCAGATGCAGCATGCCGTGCAGGATCGCCTCGCGCAGATCGCCCGTGTGCTCGGGGCAGATCACGACGTCGCCGAGCTCGCGCATCGCCTCCTCGGGCAGCGGCTCGACTTCGTCGATCGGGAAGGAGAGCACGTCGGTGGGCGCGGCACGACCGCGGTGCTCGGCGTTCAGCTCGGCGATCCGCTCGGCGGTCACGAAGTGCACTGCGACATGGCCGCTCGCGACGCCCCGGCTCTCGGCGGCGCGCATGCAGAGCTCGCGCACCTGTGAGGGCGCGATGCGTCGCGCGGCGGGCTGGGCGCCGAGGATGTCCACCTCGATCATCGTGGCGGCTCAGGCGCTGCGTATCGTCGGCCAGCCCGCGTCGGCGCCCTCGTCGGGGCCGCCGCGCTCGGCGCGCTGGCTGTGCGCGTCGTATGCCTCGACGATGCGCTGGACGAGCTTGTGGCGCACGACGTCCTCGCCGCCGAAGCGCACGAACTCGATCCCCTCGATCGCGTCGAGCACGTCGCCGACAACGATCAGCCCGGACCGCTGCTCGCGCGGCAGGTCGACCTGCGTGATGTCGCCCGTGACGACCATCCTCGAGCCGAAGCCGAGCCGCGTGAGGAACATCTTCATCTGCTCTGGTGTGGTGTTCTGGGCCTCGTCGAGGATCACGAAGGAGTCGTTGAGCGTGCGCCCGCGCATGAATGCGAGCGGTGCGATCTCGATCACCCCGCGCTCGATGTGCTGGGAGACCTTCTCGGGGTCGAGCATGTCGTGCAGCGCGTCGAACAGCGGCCGCAGGTAGGGGTCCACCTTGGCCATCAGGTCGCCGGGCAGGAATCCGAGGCGCTCGCCCGCCTCCACCGCGGGGCGCGTGAGGATGATCCGGTTGACCTCGTGGCGCGCGAGGCATGCGGCGGCCATCGCGACCGCCAGGAACGTCTTGCCCGTGCCCGCGGGTCCGACGCCGAAGGTGACGGTGTTGTTGCGGATCGAGTCGACGTAGCGCTTCTGGTTGACGGTCTTGGGGGCGACGCGCAGCCCGCGGTGGCTCCAGACGACGTCCTCCAGCACGCGGGCGGGCGATTCGTGGGCGTCGAGCGCGCCGGTGACGGCGGTGATCGTTCCGGGCCCGATCTGATGACCACGCGCGATCAGGGCGGACAGCTCCTGCACGACGCGTTCGCCGACGTGCGTCTCGCTCTCCTCGCCGTCGAGGGTGAGCAGGTTGCCGCGCAGGAAGACCCTGCAGTCGAGGTGCTCCTCGAGGGCGCGCAGAACCGCGTCCTGGCTGCCTGCCAGCTCGGCGGCGACGACGTTCGAAAGCTCGATCTGTGTCCTCATCCCTGTAGCGCGGCGCGCACCGCACCCGAGACGCGCTTGCCGTCCGCGCGGCCGTCGACCGCTGCCATCGCGTGGCGCATGGCCGAGCCCATGTCCTTGGAGGAGCTCGCCCCGCTCTCGCTCACCGCTTTCAGCACGATCGCGTGGAGCTCCTCCTCGGAGAGCTCCGCGGGAAGGTAGGCCTGGATCAGCTCGGCCTCATCGCGCTCGTCGCCGGCGAGATCCTCGCGGCCACCCGCGCGAAACGCCTCGGCTGCCTCCAGGCGCCGCTTGCGCTCGCGCCGCAGCACCGCGAGCTCCTCTGCATCGCCCTCCTTGGCGGCCTTCTGCAGCTCGGACAGCACGAGCCGCAACGCGCCGACCTTGCGCTTGTCGCCCGCGCGCATCGCGTTCTGCAGGTCGGCCTTGATCTGCTCCTGAAAAGCCACTCGAGCCCAGGATACGCCGCGCGGGGGCGTGCGGGTGTTAGAAGGTGGAGTGCTCGCCGAGCGGCGTGGGGCTGCCGAGCCTGCCCGGAGCGGAGACGTCGCGCCCGAACGCCAGCGCGACGTTCCAGTCGATGAGGAGCCGCAGCCTGCGCCCGACGCCCGGCATCAGCAACAGGTGGTAGGTGCGCGCGATCAGCCAGGCGGGCAGGCCGCGCCAGCGGACACCGAGCGTGATCGCGACCGCCTTGCCTCCGCCGAGCTCGGCGACGACCCCTTTCGTCCGGTAGCGAAACGGCCTGGTCCTGCCACCGCCGAGCGCGGCGGCGACGTTGCGAGCGACGAGTCGGCCCTGGCGGATCGCGTGCTGTGCGGTGGGAGGGCAGCTCTTGCCGGGCCGCGAGGGGTCGGGCACGGCAGCGCAGTCGCCGATCGCCCACACGCGTTCGTCGATGCCCGCGGCCGCGTGGGCGCCCGACCCGCCCGCCACGCGCATCGTGCGATCCACGACAACGCGACCGCTCTCGTCGAGCGGCAGCCCGAGCTTGGCGACGGCGGGGCTCGGCTTCACTCCCGCGGTCCACACGACCGTCCGCGCAGGGATCGCATCGCCTTCGGAGAGCCGCGCGGCGCCCGCGCTGACCTCGACCAGCGTGACGTTGGTGCACACCTCGATCCCGCGGCCGCGCAGCTCGCCTTCGGCGAACTCCGACAGGCTCCGTGGAACCTCCTGCATGATGCGCTCGCGGGCCTCGGCGAGCACCCAGCGCATGCCCTGGGCACGGCAGCGCGGATACAGCTCGATCGCCCCCACGGCGAAGTCCTGCAGCTCTGCGAGTCCCTCAACCCCGGCGTAGCCCGCGCCGACGAACACGAACCCCAGGTACTGCGCGCGCCGCGCGGGGTCCTCGATGGACTCCGCGATGTCGAAGCAGTTGAGCACCTGATTGCGCAGCGCGGTGGCATCGGAGAGCGACTTCAGACCGATGCCGTGCTCGGCCAGCCCCGGAATCGGCAGCACGCGCGAGACAGAGCCGAGCGCGACGATCAAATGGTCGTAGGCGAGCTCGACGGACTCGCCGTCGATGCGCTTCACCGCGAGCGTTCGCGCGCGCGGGTCGGCGCCGGCGACACTGCCGATGACGAGCTCGCTGCGGCGCAGCTGCGAGCGCAGCGGGACGACCACGTGGCGCGGGTCGAGCGTGGCTCCCGCGGCACCCGGCAGCAGGGGCGTATAGAGCATGAAGTTCGCGTCGTTGACGAGCGTCACCTTCGCGCTCTGCGCGGGCAGCAGGCGCTCGAGCGCACGCGCCGCGTAGAACCCCCCGAAGCCCCCGCCGGCTATCACGACACGCCATGCCACCACGGACACAATAGGCTGGGGCCCCGTGGACGAGGCTCTCTACGCGAACGCGCTGGCTCCCTTTCTCGCCGAGGTGCGGGGTATGCGCCCGGCCAGGGCTGAGGTGATCGACGCGCATACGCACCTCGGCCTCGACGAGGACGGCCGCTCGCTCACGCTGGCGCAGCTGCTCTCCCAGCTCGACGACGCGGGCGCGAGCCGCGCGTGCGTGTTCCCTCTGCACGACCCGGAGCGCAAGCCCGCATACAGCGTGCCGAACGATCGCGTGCTCGGCTGGGCGGCGGAAAGCGAGGGGCGCCTGGCGGCGTTCTGCCGCCTGGACCCCGCCGAAGCAGCGCTGAAGGAGGGCGAGCGCTGTCTCGCGGCGGGCGCGCGCGGCATCAAGCTGCATCCCCGCGCTCAGGACTTCGACTTCGACGGCGAGGAGATGCGGGAGATCTTCGGGCTGGCCGAAGACGCGCGCGTGCCGATCCTGATCCACGCCGGGCGCGGACTCCCGCCGCTCGCGGAGGGTCTCGTGGACCTCGCGCTCAGCCATCCGCAGACGGTGCTGATCCTCGCGCACGGCGCGATCTGCGACCAGGGCATCCTCACCTCGCGCCTGGCGGACCATCCAGGAGTGCTGTACGACATGTCGTGCTTCTTCCCGCTCGACGTGATCGAGCTGTTCGCGCGCGCTCCAGCGGAGCGCATCGTGTTCGCGTCGGACCCCCCATACGGACTGCCTGCGACCACGCTCTACATGGCGCTGCGCGTGGCGCGCCAGGCACACCTGGACGAGTCGACCACGCTGGCGATGCTGGGCGGCACGATGGCGCAGCTGCTCGACCACGGGACGCTGCCCGCCGCGCTGGCGCCCCGGCGCGGCGCGCGCGTCACGCTCTCGGGACGCCTCGCGCGCGTGTACGGCTACGCGAGCCTGGTCGGGCCGGCGCTGTTCACGGGCGTCGCCGAGCAGGCGCTCGCGATGCTCGACATGGCGATCGCGGCGTGCCGCGACCCGGAGCCGGACGAGGTGGGCGAGGCGCTCGAGACGATCGGCTCCGCGCTCAGCGCCGCCGCGGTGCTGCTTCAGTCAGACGACGGCATCCGCGCGGCGATCGACCTCGTCTACCGCTCGATCGTGCGCGCGGCGACCGAGCTGCCCGACGCGGCCGGCTGAGCGGCGCACCATCGCTTCGCGCGCGGGGCGAGCGGCTCGCGGCGGCGGGCGGCGCATCACGGCGCTGCGAGCATCACCGCGGCCCACTCGCCGCTGAGAATGCGCCGGCGCTCGCGCAGGGCGTGCCGCGCGGCGAACGCGGCGGCCACCTCGTCGACCTCGGCGTGCAGCAGCCCGCTCGCGATCAGCGCGCGGGGTGGCGCGTGTATGACCGCGGCGAGATCGAGCAGCAGCGGGCGCAGCAGGTTGGCGCACACGACGGGTGCATGGTCGGCGGCGGGCGCGGGCAGCGGCTCGCTGCGCAGATCGAAGCGGGCGACCTCCATCTCGACAGTGTTCACGCGCGCGTTCTCGCGTGCGGCCTCCACGCTGAGCGGGTCGTTGTCGAGCGCGAGGACGGGCGCGAAACCGAGGCGCGCGGCGGCGATCGCAAGCACCCCCGAGCCGGTGCCGACGTCCACGAGCGCGCCGCGCGTCGACTCGCGCGCGGCGAGCGCCATCAGCAGCTGCAGGCACATGCGCGTGGTCGCGTGGGCGCCCGTGCCGAACGCCTGGCCGGGATCGATGACGATCTCCTGCGCGGGCGCTCCCGCGCCCGACGCGGCGGGCTCCCATGGCGGGCGCACGCGCAACGCGTCGAGCGGGCGCCCGCCCGCGAGCGGCGGCGGCTCGATCAGGACAGGGCGGTGAAAGAGCCTCCAGCGCTCACTCCAGTCATCGGCGACCTCGCTGGTTGAGATCTCGACGAGGCCGTCGCCCGCGGCGGCCTCGAGCGTGGGCAGCGCCGGCAGCTCACCGGGGGCTCCGTAGGCGGCGTACTCGATCACGCCCGCGCCGAGCTCGACCTCCTCGACACCGTCGGGAAGCAGCTCGAGCAGCTCTGCGAGCACGAG
>Ga0075030_100006715_pt1 | contig 10286 bp, 9 predicted proteins | sample LitLauG_LLR_2012_FD_71393 | JGI IMG/M metagenome (GOLD analysis project Ga0075030, IMG submission 71393) | Freshwater sediment microbial communities from Pennsylvania, USA - Little Laurel Run_MetaG_LLR_2012 | ecosystem: Environmental > Aquatic > Freshwater > Creek > Sediment | place: USA...
GCAGCGGCTTCGGTGAGCGCCTGACCGGCCCCTTGCCCTACGCCGCCGTGGACCTGACCCGCCAGCAGCAGCGGGTTCAGCGTGAAGCCGAAATCGTCGACGATCGTGTATTTCTGCATCTCGACGACGCCGGTCTCGGGGTCGATCTCGACTTCGCAGGCGTGCGTGCCGTTTGGATAGGTCGCCCCCGGAGGCGTATACTCCGCGACCGCTTTCAGACTCTCCGGGCCAGCTTGCGGCAACGCGGCGATTTCGGCGAGATCAAGCGACCGGTCCGTACCGGCGATGCGAATTTTGCCCTCGGCGATTTCGAGGTCGGCGACGGCGGCTTCCAGCTTGTCGGCCGCCAGTTCCTTAAGCGAGTCGGCAAGTTTTGTAGAGGCGCGGCCGACCATTACAGCGCCAATCGGAATCGAACGCGAACCTCCCGTGCCGAAGCCGGTGGGCACGAAGGCGGTGTCGCCCTGAATTACGTGGATGCGCTCGAGCGGCAGGTCGAATTGCTCCGAGACGACCTGCGCGTAAGCTGTCTCATGGCCCTGCCCAGTCGATTGCGTGCCGATGGCGACGGTCAGCGTTCCATCCTTGTTAAGTGCGACGGAGCCTTCTTCATTGTCGCTCCATGCAGTGCACTCGACATAGCTCGCAAAGCCGAAGCCGCGCGCCTTGCCGCGCGCCCGCGACGCCGCCGCGCGGGCCTCGAAGCCGTCGCGGTCCGCCTTTTTCAAACAGGCGCGCATGGCGCCCTCGAAGTCGCCGACGTCGTAGTCGCGGTCGGTCAAAGTGTGGAAGGGCATCTGCGCGGGCTTGATGAAATTGCGGGCGCGGATTTCGGCGGGGTCCAGCTTCATCTCGCGCGCGCACAGATCAACCAGACGCTCCAGCACATAGGCCGCCTCGGGACGACCAGCGCCGCGATAGGCGTCTACCGGAACCGTATGCGTGTAGATTCCGCGCACGCGGGCGTGCAGCGCGCCGATGTCATAAGTCCCCGTCGCCATGGAAGCGCCGAGCCACGGGATATAGGGCGCGAACATGCTGAGATAGGCGCCGAGATTGCCGAGGATATCGACGCGCAACGCGAGAAAGCGGCCGTTGTCGTCCATCGCCATCTCGGCGGTGGTGATATTGTCGCGGCCCTGCGCGTCGCCGACGAAATGCTCGGTGCGGTCGCCGACCCAAGCGACGGAGGCGTTGAGGCGCCGCGCGGCCTCCACGACCAGCGGATACTCGCGGTACATCATGTTCTTGGTGCCGAAACCGCCGCCCACGTCCTTGGTGACGACGCGCAGCTTTTCGGGCGGCAATTTGACGATGTCGCAAACCAGCGTCTGCACGATGTGGACGCCCTGGCTGCCAAGCTCCAGAGTTACGGCGCCATCCTTGATGTCTGCGCGGGCCGCGCGCGGCTCCATGTAATTGGCGACGACTCGCGGATTGACGATTTTGAGGCTCACCTTGCGCGGCGCCGTCGCAAACACCGCGTCAGCGTTTGCCTGGTCGCCAACCGCGGTGTCGTAGGCGACATTGCCGGGCGCGCCGGCGAAGACCAGCGGCGCGCCAGGAGCGAGCGCGGCTTCCATATCGACGGCGGCGGGGAGGGCGTCCCATTTGACGGGAATAGCCTCTGCGGCGTCGCGGGCTTGCGTGATCGTTTCAGCAACGACCATCGCGACGATATCGCCGACGTGATGCACCTCGTCCTTCGCCAGCACCGGATAGGGTTTGAGCGGCGTCTGCGATCCGTCCAGATTTTTGACCGCCCCGAGGCAGGGCAAGTCGCCCAGGGCGGCGAAATCGGCCGCGCTGTAGACCGCGCGCACGCCCGGCATCGCTCGCACGGCGGCGAGGTCGCCAAATGCGAAGCGCGCGCGACCGTGCGGGCTGCGCACGAAGGCGGCGCGCAGGGCGGCGGGTTCGCAGGCGTCGGTGGCGTATTGGCCCTGGCCGGTGACGAGGCGGATGTCCTCGATGCGCTTGACGCTCTGCCCCGCGCCGAATTTTCTCACGCTCATCTCGTCGCCCCCCGCCCGCCTCGCCTTGCGGGCGCGGCGCCATTTCGCCTTGGAAACTTCGCGGCTTTGACCCCTTTGGTCAAGAGTTCCTTAACGCCCGTCAAGGAATATGACGCATCGTTTATCGAGCGGTAGTCCTTATGAGCGACGCGGCGTTTTCCGGCGACCAGCCCTGCACACCCGGTCTGCCCAAGCCCTCCGGCGGGCGCCGCCCGGCGACGCTGACGCTTCTGCCTATTCACGGCGCGCAGGACGAAGCCCCGCACTGGGCCGACGCCAACTTCACGCAAGCCCCCGAAAGGTCCGCTCCCGCCCGCCGCAACTGGCGCGGCGCGGCGAGCCTCGTCGCTGTCTTGCTGATCGGCGCGGCGGCTGCGGCGGCGCAGGTTCACGCCGCGCGGGTCGCCAACGCCGAACGCGCCGAGACACATGCGCTCGCCCATCGCCTCGAGGCCATCGCCGCCAGCCTGCAATCGCTCGACGCCAACCGCCCCGATCTGGCGAGTTTGAAGAAATCCCTCGCCGAGATCAAAGCGAACGCGCATGAATTCGGCGGCGCAGTGGCGCAACTCAACGCGCGCGTCGATCGGCTTGAGAAGGACCAGACCAGCCGCCTCGACAAGCTCGAAAAGGATTCCGGCCAGCAACTCGCAGGCGTCGCGCAGCGTATCGAAAAGTTGGAAGCAAAAGCGGCGGCGAAACCTGAACCCGCCAAATCTGCGCCCGTCGTCTCGATGGAGACGACGGGCTCGGTTGAAAAACCGAAGGCGCCGCTGCGCAATCTTTATCTGTCTGAGATTCACAACGGTTATGCGATGATCGAGAGCCCGCAGGGCGAGTTCGCCGTGGCGCCGGGCGATCTGGTCCCCGGCGGCGGGCGCGTGCTGCGGATCGAGCGTCACGGGCGCGATTGGGTCGTCGTCACCACGCTAGGGCAGATCGCCTCCACCGCCGACTGACGCGCAAGCTTTTGTGATCGAAAGGCAAAGTCTCCTCAAAGGGACTATTTCTTGGCGCCGGCCGCCGTCTGCGGCATAGTGTGAGACATTGGCGGCGGGCCTCGCTCGCGCTTTTCTTCCCTCACATCCTGGAAATCAATCATGGCGCCTCAAGACGGGCCCGTGCGCAAACGCGCGCGCGCCTCCCAAGGTCCCGCTCTACTCGCTAAATTGCTCAGCGGCGTTGCGCTTGAAGACATCGCGAAAACCGAAGGTATCCCGAAGAGATCCGTTGAACGGCTGGTGCGCAACGAATTGCGCAAGCGTTGGATCGCGCCCGCGCAGGACTTTGCCAGAATGCAAATTGCGCGGCTTGAAATCATTGCGGTTTCGCTGAAATCCAAAGCGATAAAGGGCGATCTGCCGACTATTGATCGCCTGCTGAAGGTTCTCGACCGGCTCGATCGCTATCACGGCTTTAACAAATTTGCGGCGCTGACCTCAGCCTTGCGGGAGGACGTGCGACCGCAACTGACGCTCAGACTGACCCAAGCCTCCAGCGATCCCGAGGGCGGCGAATGAGACGCAAGGCGCGCACGCCGAAAGCCTTGTTCGGCGAGTTGTTGAATCTGGACGCTGCGGCGCGCGCGCGCGCACTGCGCAACTTGTCGCCGGAAGACGCGGAGCGAATCTACTACAATTGGTCGCTGTGGGCGCGACCCGATCAACGACTGCCGCCAGGCGATTGGGTCTATTGGTTGATTCTCGCCGGGCGCGGCGCGGGCAAGACTCGCACCGGGTCGGAAACCGTGCGAATCTGGATTCGCGACCATGCCTTCGTCAACCTGATTGGCGCGACGCGAAGGGATGCGCGCGAGATTATGGTGGAAGGCGAGTCCGGCATCCTCGCCGTCTGCCCGCCTTTGGAGCGGCCACGATACGCACGCGCCGCGGACCGCCTCGAATGGCCCAACGGGGCGATCAGCCAAATTTTCTCCGCTGAGGAGCCGGACCGGCTGCGCGGCAAGCAACATATGAAACTGTGGGCGGACGAACTCGCCGCGTGGCGCGACCCCGACGCCTTCGATCAGGCGCTGCTTGGCCTGCGTCTTGGCGCAAAGCCGCAGGCGATCGTCACCACAACGCCGCGCCCAACCAAACTCATCAAGCGGTTCGTCGCCGATCCCGACGCGTTCGTCACGCGCGGCACGACCTTCGCCAACAAGCGATTTCTTGGCCGCACATTCGTCAAGCAGATCGCCGCGCGCTTCAAGGGCCGCGTGATAGGGCGCCAGGAGCTTTATGGCGAAATCGTCGAGGAGACGCCCGGCGCGCTGTGGACGCGCGCGCTGCTGGAGCGCCAGCGTTTGCCGGCGCCGCGTCCGCTTGAAGACTATGCGGAGATTGTCGTCGGCGTCGATCCGCCCGCGCGCTCGGGCGCCAAGGCGGACGAATGCGGGATCGTCGTGGTGGCGCGAAGGGTCGACGGCGAAGTTCATGTGCTGGCCGATCTCACAAGCCAGGGCGAAACTCCGGGACAATGGTCGGCGCGCGTGGTTGAGGCGTATCGAACGTTCCGCGCCAATCGCGTGGTGGCGGAGATCAACAACGGCGGCGATATGGTGGCGCAGGTGATGCGCCAGCACGACGCCAATCTGCCGGTGCGATCGGTGACCGCGACGCGCGGCAAGTTTTTGCGCGCAGAGCCGGTGGCGGCGGCCTATGAGCGGGGCGTGGTGTTTCACTGCGGCGTGTTTGGCAAGCTTGAGGATCAGCTTTGCGCGCTCGTCTCGGATTTCGACTCGCGGGCGGCGGGCTTTTCGCCGGACCGTGCGGACGCGCTGGTGTGGGCGCTGTCCGACTTGATTGGACCAGGCCCCGCCATGCCTGCCGATTTCCTCGACTTCATCAAACGCGAAACTAGCGCTTGAGCGAAAGCGGCGGCTCTGGATGCAGTCTGCGCAGCAGGCTGCGCTGAAACGTGATGGCGGTGAACTGGGCGTTGACCGCCTCCGTTTTCTCGCTGAGCGGCGCGGGGCACTGCACGTCGGCGCGCGTCACGCCATTGGTGCGAAGTCGTGCGGAATAAAGAGCCTCCAGTTTTTCGCGGTCGAGCGCAGCCTCGAAGACTTCGGTGAAGAAAATGTCGTCGCCGGCCTCCGCGATGCAAAACGTCCAGCCCTTTGCACTGGGTTGAGCGGCGGCGGCGATGAGGGCGGCGAGAACCAGAAACATACCGGGGGCTCCTGACCGCGCCGTTACGCCGACGCGCCGCTCGACGCAAGCGGGCGATAAGAACAAAACGTGATCTTTTTCTTGACCGCTTACGCCGTTGCCCCTATAGTCGTTTATGTTGGAGATGGTGCGGCGGAAGCCGCCGCCACTCTCCCTCTCCTCCCTTCGATCCTGACTGCGCGAAACCTCCGGGACCTTTCGGCCCCCGTGAGGTTTTGCGCGTTTTCGCTGGAGCCGCGATGCCGACGCTCGATTTGTTCCTGCCTCTGACGAAAGTAGACGTCGACGCGCGCATGGTGCATGGCGTCGCCACTGCCGAAAGCCCCGATCGTTCGGGCGAAATCTGCGACTACGAAACAACCAAGCCTTACTTTCAGTCCTGGTCGGACGATGCGCGCGCCGCAAGTGCGGGCAAATCGCTAGGCGCGGTGCGCGCCATGCATGGGCGGATCGCCGCGGGCAAGTTGACTGATATTTCGTTCGACGACGGCAACCGCCGCATTCTGGTGGCGGCAAAGATCGTCGATGACGACGAATGGGCGAAGGTGTTGGAGGGGGTCTATACCGGCTTCAGCCAGGGCGGGCGCTATGTGAAGCGCTGGAACGACGAGGCGACCGGCCTCACCCGTTACACCGCCGAACCCACCGAAATCTCGTTGGTCGACGTGCCGTGCCTGCCCGGCGCGACCTTCGAGGTCGTGAAAGACGGCGTCGTCGAGAAGCGCGCCTTCGCGGCGAATGACATTCGCGAACCGCCGGCGCCTGCGCCGCCGCCGCCTCCCGAGGCGTCGCAGATCCCCTCCGGGGGAACGTTGGCGAAGGCCGCGCTCGCTCTGGCGAGCGCGGCCGACAAATTGGAGAAGGCGGTCGAGGAGAACTCGAGGCTGCGCGCGGCGCTGGGCGCATTGTCGCCGGAAGTCGCTGCTTTGACCAAGCGCATCGCCGCTTTGGAGGCGCAGCCGACGCCCGCTCGCGCGGCGCTGCGGGCGGCCTCGCGCGAATGGGACGGCGCGTCCGGCGCAGGGCTCGGCGGCGTCGACGCCGCTGTGAAGACGCTGACGGAATTGCCGCAGCACGAGCGCACGATGGCTTTGATGAAAGTGAGCCTCGCCAACCCAACGCAACCCAAGTTTTGACGCTGATTGTTTCTCAAACAAACCCACGTCCCCGACGCATCGTACTCTCACGCAACAGGAACCCCCATGTCCCTCGCCGCCACGACGCAAGAGACGCTTGATCTGATGAAAGCGTCGCTCGCCAAGAACGTCACCATTTCGACCGGCCTGACCGCCTATGATCTCCAAGCGCCGGCCAAGAACCTCTATCCCGTCATCACGCCGCTGCGGAACGCGATTCCCCGCGTCGGCCGCGCCAATCCCGGCGACGCCGCGCGCTGGCGCACGATATCTTCGCTGATGGGCTCCGGCTTCGACGCGATGGGCTGGGTGCCGGAAGGCCAGCGCACGGCCAGCATGAGCTATGTCGCGACTCCGATGGTGGCGCCCTATGTGACGCTCGGCGAAGAAGACACGGTGACTTTTGAAGCCGAGGCCGCCGCTCAGGGCTTTGAGGACGTCAACTCGACCGCGACGCTGCGCCTGTTGCAAAAGACCATGCGCAAGGAGGAGAGCGCTCTGCTGGGCGGCAATGTTTCCGTCGCGCTGGGCGCGCCCAACGCGCCGACTCTTTCGGCCGCTGGCGCGGGCGCCTCGCTGCCCGCCGCCACTTATTCCGTCATCGTCGTCGCGCTGACCTTTGAGGGCTATCGCAACTCCTCGCTATCGCAGGGCGTCGCCACCACCAAGATCATCACCGGCAACGATGGCAACACCTATACGTTGAACGGCGGCTCTTCCAACAAATCCGCGAACACGACGCAGGCCGTTACGCTCGGTCAGACGCTGTCGGCGACGACTGCGCTCGTCAATGGCGCCGTGGCCTATGCCTGGTTCGTCGGCGCGGCCGGCTCGGAATCGCTTCAGGCAATCACTTATCTCAACAGCGCGACCTTCGCCACGCCGCTGTTGAGCGGCCAGCAGCTTGCTTCGACCGTAACCTCCGATTCCTCGCGCAATCCCGGGCTCGCCTTCGACGGTCTGCTGAATGTCGGCTTCAACCCGGCCAACAACGCCTATGTGCAGGCGCTCCCCACCGGGACGGCGGGAACAGGCACGTTCCTCACCTCCTCCGGACGCGGCTCGATTGTCGAGATCGACAACATGTTGATGTCGATGTGGAACAACTATCGCATCTCGCCGACCGTGCTTTATGTCAACACGCAGGAGCAGCGCAATATCACCACCAAATGTCTGAGCAACGCCTCAGGGCCGCTGCTGCGCTACAACGTCTCCGCTGATTCCGACACCAGCCTGCCCTACGGGATCACCGCCAATGGCGTCGTGCGCTGGTACTACAATCCCTATAGCGTCGATGGCGGTTTTGACATCCCGATCAAGGTTCATCCCGATCTGCCGCCGGGCACGATTCTCGCCTATTGCGAGCGTCTGCCGGTCTGGTACCAATCCAACCAGGTTCCCAATACGGCGGAAGTGATGACCCGGCGCGACTATTATCGCGTTGATTGGCCGCTGCGCACGCGCCGCCGCGAATACGGCGTCTATTCGGAGCAGGTTCTGGCCGTCTACGCCCCGTTCGGCGTCGGCATCCTCACCAACATCGGCAACGGCTAAGCGCTTCGAGGGTCGATATGTCCGCCTACGACCTGACGACAACGGCCAACGTCAAGGCGTGGCTCGGCCTGCCGAGCCCGCCGGGCGCAAGCGATGCGACGCTCTCAGGGCTCGTCACCGCTGCAAGCCGGGCGATTTACGCGGCGCTGAGCCGTCCTTCGATCCTGCCGCAGACCTACGCGGACACGATCGACCTCGAAGGCGAACGCGTCTATCTCAACAACTGGCCGGTGGCGCAGGTGACGTCCGTATTGCTCGACGGGCTCGTCGTGCCGCCGGTCGGCGCCCTGCCGTCGCTTGGCTGGTTGTTGCAACCGGGCGACTTTGCGCCACCGGGACGGCCGCAGGCGCTCGACATCTTTGGTCGGCGCATCCAGCGGCGACGGCAGACTCTTGTCGTGTCTTATCTCGCGGGTTATCGGGTCTTTCAGGAGAGCGCGCCTGTCCCCTCCGGCGCGTCTCACCAGGTCGCCGTGCAGGCGCCCTTCGGGCCCTGGGCGAGCGACCTCGGCGTGAGTTACGCGTCGTCGGGCCTCGCGCTTCAACCGGTCTCCGGCGCGCCGGCGCAGGGGCAATATGCTGTGGCGGGCGGGGTCTACCGGTTCAACGCCGCCGACGCGGGCGCCGCCCTCTTTGTGTCCTATGGCTTCGTGCCGCAGGATCTCGTGCAGGCCGCGACGGAACTCGCCGCCGAGCGTTTCCGCGCCGCCGATCACATCGGTCTCAGCTCCAAGTCGCTAGGCGGCCAGGAGACGATCAACTACATCGCCGCCGCCATTTCTGCGCCCGTCATGGCGCTTATCGCGCCCTACAAACGCACGGCCTTCTGATGTTCGCCACCGTAGACGGGGTCGAGGCGCTCGACGCGCGGCTTGCTGCACTCCCCGCCGACATGCAGGCTTTGCTTGAGAGCAAGGCGCGCAGGCTTGCCGAGAAACTCGCCGCCAAAGTGCGCGACGAAAAGCTCTCGGGACAAGTGTTGCAAAGCCGGTCGGGGGCGCTGAAGGCGTCCATCGTCGCTGACGTTTCTACGCAAGGCGGCGCGCTGACCGCGAGCGTCAGTTCGGTTGGCGACGTCAAATACGCCGCCATTCAGGAATATGGCGGGCGCACCCCGGCGCATGAGATCCTGCCTGACAAAGCGTCAGTGCTCGCATATTTCGCCGGCGGCGCCCAACATTTCGCGCGACGCGTCAACCATCCGGGCTCCACCCTGCCGGCGCGCGGCTATCTGTCGTCCTCGCTCGATGAAATGCGCGACGAGATCGTCGCTGAAATCGCCAGCGTCGCCGATCAAGCCTGGGAGGCCTGATGAGCCGGGAACTCGCTTTCGCCGCTTTGTTCGACCGCGTCTCCGCCGCCTATGACTGGGGCGTCGCCTCGCGCCGGCTCAAACTCTGGAGCGAAGTGCCGGCCGCGTTGCGGCCCGCGCTGTTCCAGCTGGAATCCGGCCCCGAGACCTATCAGTGGACGTCGCTCGCTACGCCCAGACGCACGTTCGACGCCAAACTGTTTCTCTATTTTGACGCACGCGACCCCACCCGGCCCGGCGCGGTCGCCATCAACCAGGCGCTCGACGCGCTCGACGCGGCGCTGGCGCCGACGAAACTCGACACAGCGCGCGGACGCCAGACGCTCGGCGGCGCGGTCTATGACTGCCGCATCGTCGGCGTGCCCGTGCGCGACACCGGCGATCTCGACGGCGACGGCCTTGCGGTCGTCACCGTCCGCATCGTCGCCCCTTGAACCCCTTCAAACAAGGATTGTCCACATGCCTTCAGGGGGCGTCGAAACGCCGATTCCCGCGAGCCTGTTCGCACGCCTGACCGCCGCCACGCGGTTCGTCATTTCGGGCGCCGGACCGGAAAGCTGGTTCGGGCCACAACAACCGCTGGCGCCCCAGGCGCCGGCGGAGGTGAAGGGACGCCAGTGGGACTATCCGTTCGGCGTCAACATCAACTATACGCCGCGCTCGGATGCTCTGCTGTCGTTCGGCGACCTGCGCGCTCTTGCGGATTCACTTCCGCTGCTGCGTGCGGTGATCGAGACGCGCAAAGACCAGATCGCCGCGATGAACTGGACGGTGCGCGAGCGTCTTACGGGCGCTGGGCCCGGCGCGGCGGCGCGCGCGAACTCGGTGCGCGCGTTTCTTGCTTGTCCCGACCGGCGCCACGATTTCGCAACCTGGGTGCGCATGATCGTCGAAGACATGCTGGTCATCGACGCCGCCTCGATCTATCCGCGCTATTCGCGTTCCGGCGCGCTCTATTCGCTGGATGTGGTGGACGGCGCGACGATCAAGCCGCTGATCGGTGAGGACGGGCGCTCGCCTGAGCCTCCTGATCCTGCTTATCAGCAAGTGCTGCACGGGATTCCGGCGGCTGATTTCGGCGCCGACGAGTTGCTGT
>Ga0075030_100006718_pt1 | contig 10284 bp, 8 predicted proteins | sample LitLauG_LLR_2012_FD_71393 | JGI IMG/M metagenome (GOLD analysis project Ga0075030, IMG submission 71393) | Freshwater sediment microbial communities from Pennsylvania, USA - Little Laurel Run_MetaG_LLR_2012 | ecosystem: Environmental > Aquatic > Freshwater > Creek > Sediment | place: USA...
GTCCAGACAGTCGTCCGTTTACATCGCCTTTTACGATGCCCTGGGTGGCAAACGTTTTCAGCACACCGCCCGTTTTCCAGTTCACCTGTTCGGCAGGGACGATGGTCCAAACATCTTTCACTTTGTAGTACACGCCCACATCAAGGTCTTCATACGGGTCCGCGCTCTTCGCGGCAGCGGGCGGTGCTGCGTTCTTCGCGGCCATTGCAGCCAGCGCTTTTTCAGACACACCCGCGGCTTTCAGGCTGACCAAGGTATCCGGCGTCAAGTCATAGTGGCCCGGCTGGTTCTGAACCATCGAAACGATCACGTCTTCTCCTAGTCCGGCCTTGGTCATCTTCACGACCGAATCATTGTTCAATGCCTCCTGAGCCAGCATCATCGAACCCAGCAACATCGCTGCAGCCAGTGAATTTAAGCGCATAGGATCCTCCTGCCGATTTACCGCGCGCATTTTACACCTTTTGCGCGTCTGCCAGGATTCGATGCGTGATAACATGCGGGGCGATGCGCCGGCGCGGCAAAATTCTGGCCGTAGTCTCGCTTTTCGCCTGGCTGTGCAGTCCTGCCTACTCAGGCGATGAAAGCGGCCAGCCTGCCCCACGCTTCCGCGCCAAGACCACCGCGGGCCAGCAATTCAATAACGAAGCGGTCAAGGGCAGAGTTGTCCTGTTCGAGTTCTGGACCACGTGGTGCAAGTACTGCGCCGAAGAGGCCGAACTGGTGGACGACATCGCAAAGGAATTCTCCAACAAAGGTCTGATCGTTCTGGCGGTGGACGTTCTGGAGCCAGACAAGACGGTGCAGAAATATCTGGCCGAACACCCACGATCGGTGCCCATCGTGCTTACGAAAGACACCAACCTCGCCGCGATGTACAACGCGCAGAGTTATCCGATTTATGTGGTGATTGATCGCGACGGCAAAATCGCCGGCGAACAACGCGGCGCCGGGGGCGAGAGGTCATTGCGGCGCCTGCTCAAGCGCGCCGGAATCGAAGCCAAAGACGATGATGCCGACTCGAACTAGCACCCTTCGAGTCTCTACTTCAGTGATGCCATATCAATGACGAAGCGGTATTTCACATCGCTCTTCAGCAGGCGTTCGTAGGCTTCTTCGATCTGCTGCATCCGGATCATCTCGATATCGGACGCGATGCCATGCTCGGCGCAGAAATCCAGCATCTCCTGGGTCTCCCTAATTCCCCCAATGATGGAGCCCGCCATTTGCCTCCGCCGGAACAACAGCGGGCCGACTGGGACCGGGAGCGGAGTGGGCGAGGCTCCCACCATGACGAGCGTGCCGTCGAGCTTAAGCAGGTCGAGGTAAGCGCCCACGTTGTGTTCGGCCGAAACCGTATCGAGGATCAAGTCGAAGCTGCCCTCATGCTTCACCATCTCCGCTTCATTCTTCGAGACGACCACTTCGTCGGCCCCCAGCCGCAGCGCGTCGGCCTTCTTGTTGGGAGAGGTGGTGAATAAGACTGTATGTGCGCCGAACGCATGGGCGAACTTCACTCCCATGTGACCCAACCCGCCCAGCCCGACCACGCCTACCTTCTGCCCCTTGCTCACCTTCCAGTGACGAAGTGGAGAATACGTTGTAATGCCCGCGCAGAGCAGCGGAGCTGCCGCGGCCGGATTCAGCTTTTCCGGTATGCGCAGCACGAAAGCTTCGTCCACCACGATGCTGTCCGAATATCCACCGTAGGTCACTCCGCCCAGGTGCTTGTCGTCCGAGTTGTAGGTGAGAGTTGCCTGGCTGTCGCAATAGTTTTCATGGCCGGCGCGGCAGTTCGGGCAGGTGCGGTCTGAATCAACCATGCAGCCCACTCCCGCCGTATCGCCGACTTTGAACTTCTTCACCGCGCTGCCCACCTTCACTACACGACCCACGATTTCGTGGCCCGGCACGCAGGGATACACCGTTGCCGCCATGACTTCCCACTCGTTGCGGGCCTGGTGAAGGTCGGAATGACAGACTCCGCAATACAAAATTTCAATCTGCACATCGTGCGCAAGCGGCTCGCGGCGACGAATCGCAGCCGGCGCAAGCTTAGACTTCGCACTTTGCGCTGCATAGGCTTTGGCGGGATAGGCCTTTACTGTTTCCATCAGGTTCTTTTCTTCCGCGGTAATGGTGGCGCTTTTGTCGCTCATGTCAGACACCTCTCTTCAGTCTTGAATCGGGAGGAAGAACTTTCGATACGGACACGAGTCTGCCTCGCTGACAAATCTATGGATGTGCAGAGCAGAAAAAACGATTCGGCGATTCTACTCGTAGGCCAGAGCGTCAATGGGATCTTTCTGGGCGGCTTTGAACGCCGGATAAATCGCGCCCAGCATCGCGCCTCCGACCGATACTGCCGCGGCGCGCAGAATCCATCCCATGCTGCGGTCAATCTGCACCGTCGGCCACCGATGCACGATAATCACCCGCGCCGCCAGGCTCAGCAGCACGCCTGCCAGGATTCCGGCCACCGTGAGCAGCAGGGTCTCGCGCAGGATCACTCGCACAATGAACGACTTGGACGCACCCAGAGATTTCAGAATCCCGATCTCGCGCGTCCGCTCCATTACGGCCGTATACATGGACTGAAAGATCACCAGGAACCCGATCACCACGCTGACGCCGATCACGACACCGATAAACGGCCGGAACCCGGGCAGATGACTGGGTGTCATCATGCTGAGATACTCCTCGGTCGACTGGACCTGATATTTCTCCATCCCCGGCTGGTTCTTTACCGCCTGCACCACCGCATCGGCATTGGCCGGGTCGTCGAGCTTCACGTAGAAGACGGTAGCCTTGTCCTTGGCGCCGATCAGGTCTTGCAAGGTGGCGATGGGGACAAACTTGCGCGCTGCGCGCCCGCTCTCCACGATGCCGGAAATCGTGAACTTGTTGCCCAGGATTTCCATCGTGTCTCCCACTTTCACATGCTTCTGGCGCGCGATGTAATCGTCCACGAGCGCATCGTTCGGACCATGAAACGGTCCGCCGGAGACGTACTGAAACGGCCCTCCAATGGCTTCGAAGCTGGCAATGTCCACTCCGTCAATTACTTCCAGCCCGCCGCCCGTCGTAAGCTGCCAGATAATCGGGCTCACCGCCTTTACGTGCGGCATCGGGCGCAAGATATCCGCCACCTTGACCGACACCGGCGCTCCGCTGATCCCGGCCAGAAAGGAAGAACCCGGCGGCTGCACGATCACGTCGGCCCCAATGCCCGCCGTCCGGTTCTTGGCGTCATTCATGATTCCGTAGCTCAACCCCACAATCAGCAGGATCAGCGTAACTTCCAGAGCGATGGCCACAATGCTGATCAAAGACCGAATCGGCCGATGGATCAGATTGGCGACGATCATCTTGTTCATAAGAATTGCTCGCGACGCGGACCCGCGACCCGCGGAAAGAACTACTGCGCGGCTGCCGAATTGGGCTGAGGATGGTCGAGGTTGACCACTTCTGCGCCAGCGGGCTGTTCCAGCAAGAATTGCTCGTCCGCCAGCTTCTTGTTCATCTCAACCTTCAGCAGATTCAAAACGATATCGTACTCTTCCTGCGGACGATTGATCTCGATGCGCGAAGGAAAGGAAATGCCTTCATAGTCCTTGTAATCGGCATAGCGCGCTTCCGAGGCCAGATTTCCACGGTCGTCATAGATCAGCTGGCGATCCGGCTGGAGATCTACCCGCCCGAAAATGATCTTCCTGGCCAGCACCCAGCCGTCACCAGTTTTGCGGATTACCACCAGTTCGTAATCGTCCTGCACCACCGGACGGCCTTTGTTGTCGTGCAACAACTCTTGGCCGTTCTCGAGCACCGCAATCTCGTTTGCCAGGTCAATGGGCCGGATCAGCAATGCCTCAAAAATGTTCTGTGGCCTCAGGTTCTCCAAAGGCTGGCCCGGGTTCACGGCCTGCACTTCGTTGCGCCCGATCACAAACCGGTTCTTGGGTGGGATCCATAACTTGAACTGCTGCCCATCGCTGATCATGTCGAAACCGGTGGTTCGCACCACCGGCAGCAACCCGATCATCCTGAGCATGTTGGGTTTGCGCAGCAATACATAGCCACGAATCTCTTTGTAATCGGTAATATGGCCCTTCTTTATGCCGCCAGAGGATGAATCGATGTCGACGGTGGCCTGGAGGGCCTGAATCTGAGCTGCCTGCCGAGCAACGCGATCAATCAGTTCTTGCTGGGTGGCCGCCTGCAGGGGAGCCTTCGAGTACTGCTGTTCCACGGGCCGGCGGCGGAACAGGCAACCAGTCGAGGAAAGCGCTAAACCCAATAGCACCAATATCCTGACGGTTGGGCCGAGTCGAATAGGGGGGTACAGAGTCATGTTTAGATCATTTGAGTATAACGCGTAGGAAAGGTTGCACAACCTCCGTGATGTGTCACTTTGTGGACTGTGACGCGTTCTTCGTAACCCTCGTCTAAGACGTTAGAGGCGGGCGACCGCGGCCCGCAGGCTATCGCCCCCGCATGGCGCGTCGGTATGCGGCCACGTTGCGGTCGTGCTCTTCTAGAGTCTGGGCAAATCGGTGGTGTCCTTGGGCGTCTGCCACGAAGTAAAAATAATCACTTTTCGCCGGATGGAGGGCAGCCTCCAATGCTCCCCTTCCCGGATTGCCTATTGGACCGGGAGGCAGGCCGGGATTGCGGTAGGTATTGTAGGGCGAAGGAAACGACATGTCGGCATGGTGCAATGCACCCTGATAGGTTCCAGCCAGCAGCTCGGCGTAAATGATACTGGGGTCGGCGTCGAGCGCGACCTTTTTGGCCAGCCGGTTGTAGTAAACGCTGGCCACCATGGGGCGCTCCTCGGGCAAGGCAGTCTCTTTCTCCACGATCGAAGCCATGATGACGGTGCGCGCAACCGCATCAGGTTGGGCGTCGACAGCTTCCGGAATCAACCCGACTTGTCGAGCCACCTGGCGAAACTGCTTCACCATCGCCCCCGCCATGTCTTCCATCGATTGCATGCGGGTGAATTCGTAGGTCTCTGGAAACAGATAGCCCTCGAGCGACGGTGCATGCGGCGCGATGTCGGCAATCAACTTAGCCTCTGACTGCGCGGTCTTTACGAAATCTTCGGCGCGGCCCAGGCCTGCTTCTTCGATGGCGCGGCCAATGTCAAACATCGTGTAGCCCTCAGGGATGACGACTGTATGGAAGAAAACGTCGCCCCGCACCAACCGGCTATGAACCTCTGCTATGCTCGCCGGTTTTTCAAAGAGGTACTCGCCCGCCTTCAAAGACCTGTCCCTGCCGCGATGCACAAAATGCCACAACAGGAACGCGGGCTCACTGTCGATCACGCCGGCATTCTTGAGTTCGCGGGCGATCCGGCGGCTCGAGTAGCCGGGATGGAGCAGCACCACGGTCTTCGGCGCCGGCTGGATAGGCGTCAGCACCACCCAGGTAGCCCAGGCTGCCGCAGCGAGCAATGCCAGCGCGACAATCCAGAGAGCTTTTTTCACGATGAGGCTAGTGTAGAAGAAGTGTAGAAGATTCAGGCCGGCCCGCAAGACAGGCTGCCGTTACGGAAGTTTGTTGGTCAACAGATTGAAGAGGTGGCCAGCTTCCAACACGGCGCTCGCCACGGAGGCACGAGGAATATTGGCCTAAGTTATGAATTGCGATTTCGATCTTCTCCGTGCCTCTGAGACTCCGTGGTGGGTGTTGTTCCGCGGCGCGACTCCATGAAGCTCTGCAGAATCAGCACCGCAGCCAGTTGGTCCACGGCTTTACCGCGTTTTTCGATCGAGATATCGGCTTGGCGGAGCACGCGATTGGCTTCGACGCTGGTCAGACGTTCATCCCATAAATGGACTGGAATTTTGAATGTGTCGCGGAGCAGACCGGCGAAAGCGCGAACTTTCTCCGCCTGAGAACCCTCTTCGCCGCTCATCCGCAGGGGATGGCCGACCACGATTTCCTTGACCAGATACTCGCGCAGAACGCGGTCGAACGCCGCCAGATCGGTGCGGTTGTTCTTCCGGATCAGGGTCGGAATCCCCTGTGCAGTCAGGCCCAGTGGATCGGACAGTGCCATCCCGATGCGGCGCAATCCAACATCCAGCCCAAGGACTCGGCCCTCACTAGCCTTGGGTTTTGCGGGTGCTGGCACGATCGGATTATATCGCCGCTTCGTGAGGGGCTGTCTAAGTCAACTTGGGCCAGCTGTTTGCTGATCTGTAACTCCCTGCGGGACTTAACCCGAGTTATAACCCGGCCGAATTCCCTTGCCGCAAGCCGGTTTCAAGCGTAAAATTAGCCACAGCTTGATCTTTGCCCCCGCTCAATCAGTCTCTTCCCGGGTGACCTTCTTATGAACACTGTGGACCTGAACTTTCACGTCGGCGACAAGGTGGTCTATCCCAATCATGGTGTTGGAGTTATTGAGCAGGTGGGCAACCGTGTATTGGGCTCGGCACCGGAGAAGTTCTACCTTTTGAGTATTAAAGCTAGTGGCTTAAAGGTAACGGTTCCCTGCCACAGCGTGGGTAACGTGGGCCTGCGGCGGGTGGCGCGCAACGGGGAGATCCAGAAGGTCCTGAGCCTGCTTTCGACCATCGGCACGCTCGATCAGGGCGACTGGAAGGACCGCTACAACCGTAATTCCGAGCGCATGCGCTCCGGTCTCCTGCTGGAAATCGCTGCCGTGCTCAAGGACCTGGTCACGGTCCATCAGATCAAACCGCTCAGCTTCCGCGAGAAAAAGATGCTGGAGCGCGCCCGCTACCTGCTGGTCAGCGAGCTGTCGATGTCCCGCAACTGCGAAGAGATCAAGGTCGAGGAGCTTCTCTCCGAAGCCCTGGCCAAATGCAAGCTGCGCTTTCCCGAAGCCAGCGACTTCGCCGCGTAAGCGGGTGTGGGGTCAGGGGTGGCGATGTTACGCGAACCATTTCTTTGAGCCACCGGCAGGCCTTTCGCTTTCATTGACTTGCCCCTCGCACCTAACTAACATTTCTGGCCGGTGTCCACGCCTTCCCAACCCGTAAGGCAGACGATCTCCCATTACCGCATCCTGAATAAGATCGGAGGGGGCGGAATGGGCGTGGTGTACAAGGCGGAGGACCTGAAACTCGACCGCTTTGTCGCCCTCAAATTCCTGCCAGACGATGTAGCCAAGGACCAGCAGGCGCTCAGCCGCTTCAAGCGCGAAGCCAAGACCGCCTCTGCACTGAACCACCCGAACATTTGTACCATCTACGAAATTGACGATCAGCACGGCGATGTGTTCATCGCCATGGAGTTTCTCGACGGCGTGACCCTGAAACATCGCATCACCGGGCGTCCCATGGAAACCGACTTGGTTCTGTCACTGGCTCTCGACATTGCCGACGCGCTGGATGCCGCGCACACGGCCGGCATCGTGCACCGCGACATCAAACCTGCGAACATCTTCGTGACTAAACGCGGACATGCGAAGGTTCTCGACTTTGGTTTGGCCAAGATATTGCTTCCGCCCGAAGGCCGTGACGCGAACAACTCGACCGTGGAGGAGTCTCTCACCAGCCCTGGCGCTGCCGTGGGCACGATCGCATACATGTCGCCGGAGCAGGTACGCGCCAGGGAACTGGACGCCCGAACCGACCTGTTTTCCTTCGGCGTAGTCCTCTACGAAATGACGACGGGGGTGTTGCCGTTCCAGGGTGAAAGCACAGGAGTGATTTTTGAGGCTATCCTGAACCGGGCACCAGTTCCTCCTGTGCGACTGCATCCCAAAGTGGCCACGGAATTAGAACGGATCATCGCCAAATGCCTGGAAAAAGACCGGGACCTCCGCTACCAGAATGCCGCCGACGTGAGAACCGATCTGCGGCGATTGAAGCGCGACAGCGATTCCGTACGCGCAAAAACTAGCGCGACAGCTGCCCCCGCAACTGGGATGGGGAACCTTTGGAAGGTAACTGTTCCCGCTGCCGTGACTGTACTGGCGTTGTCCATCGGTGGTTACTTCTATTTCCATCCTCGGCCAAAACTCACCGATAAAGACATCATCGTGCTCTCTGACTTCAGCAACACCACGGGAGACGCCGTCTTCGACGACACGCTGAAGCAGGGACTCTCAGTCCAACTCGAGCAATCACCCTTTCTTGACTTGCTTTCCGAGAGCAAGGTCAATGAGACCCTGCGGCTGATGGGCCGTTCCGCCGGGGATCGCCTGACGCCCGACGTCACCCGCGAGGTCTGCCAACGCACGGGCAGCAAGGCGATGCTGACCGGCTCCGTTGCCGGCCTTGGCAGCCAATACGTGATTGGCTTGAAAGCCGTGAACTGCAGCACGGGAGACTTGCTGGCAGAAACCCAGGAGCAGGCTGCCGGCAAGGAAGCCGTTCTCAAAGCGCTGGATCGTGCGGCCGTCAGTTTGCGCGGCAAGCTGGGCGAATCGCTGAGCTCGGTGCAGAAATACGCTACGCCCGTGGAAGCGGCGACTACGCCGTCGCTGGAAGCTCTCAAGGCCTACAGCCTGGGCCGGAAGATGTTTTTTACGAAAGGGGATACCGCCGCTCTGCCCTTTCTGAAGCGGGCAGTCGAACTCGATCCGAATTTCGCCATCGCCTACCGCGCCCTGTCGGCCGTTTACGGCAATCACAATGAGCCCGAGCGTGAGGCGGAATATCTCCAAAAGGCGTATGCACTGCGGGAGAAGGTCAGCGAGCGGGAGCGCTTCTATATCGAGGCTAACTATTACTGGAAAGGCACGGGAGAGCTAGAAAAGGCTGTGCCCGCCTACCTTCTGTGGCAGCAGACCTATCCCAGGGACTACGCGCTCCACGTCCACCTGCACGCGATCTACGCCAGCCTGGGAAAACTGGAAATGGCGGTGGAGGAGGCCCGCGAAGCGCTGCGTTTAGAGCCAAACTCCGTGCTCAACTACGCGACCCTCGGCTCCGACTACATGAGCCTGAACCGGCTGGATGAGGCGGAGGCGTCGTTCAAGCAGGCCGAGGCGCGCAGGCTTGAGAGCGAGAGGTTGCTGGCACTCCGCTACCAGTTGGCCTTCTTACAGGGTGACCCTGCCCATATGGCGCTTCTGGCTTCGGCCGCCATGGGCAAGCCGGGTGCGGAAGACTTGTTGCTGTCCGTCCAAGCGGACACCGAAGCCTGGTACGGGAGGTTGAAGAACGCGCGCGAATTGACGCGACGTGCCATGGACTCGGCCCAGCGCAACGACGCCAGGGAATCCGCCGCGGCTTATCAGGCCGAGGCCGCGCTGCGCGAGGTGGAATCGGGCAACCGCGATCAAGCTCTCGCCGATAGCGAGGCCGCACTCAAGCTCGCACCCAACCGCGAAGTGCGGACCATGGCGGCTCTGGCCCTGGCCCGCGCAGGCAATACAGCAGCGGCGGAGAAACTCGCGGCCGATCTTGACCAGTCCTTCCCGCAGGACACGTTGGTCCAGCGCTATCGGCTCCCTGTGATCCGCGCGGCCGTTGCCATGCAACAAAACGATCCCAACCGCGCGATCGAACTACTGCAAGTGACGAGCGCGCTTGAACTGGGTGATGACGCCCAACTTCTCCCAGTCTATTTGCGCGGAGAAGCCTTTCTCATGCTGCACAACGGCCCCCGCGCTGCCGCAGAATTTCAGAAATTCATTGACCATCAGGGCTTGATCGGAAACTTTCCCTGGGGCGCGCTGGCGCGCTTGCAAATAGCCAGAGCATTCGCTTTGTCGGAGGACAAGGCCAAGGCCCACACCGCCTACAACGACTTCCTCACCCTCTGGAAAGAGGCCGACCCCGACATCCCCATCCTGAAGCAAGCCAAGGCGGAGTATGCGAAACTGCAGTAGCCTGACAAGTCCTGTTTCGTCGCTTAAATGGCGTGACCGTTGTTAGCAGGCGTTTCACTCATTGACCCTGAGTGAGTTATGGCGCTATTGCGTCGGTCACCGCTCCTCCCCTTTGACTTAACCCCGCACGCATCCCTAAGATAGGCTGACTGTTTCCCCACCATGATCGGCCAAACCATCTCCCATTACCGCATTCTGGAAAAGCTTGGCGGTGGCGGTATGGGTGTCGTTTACAAAGCCGAAGACCTGAAGCTGCGACGTTTTGTCGCGCTCAAGTTCCTTCCCGATGATGTCGCCAAAGATTCGCAGGCGCTCAGCCGGTTTCAGCGTGAGGCACAGGCGGCCTCGGCCCTGAATCATCCCAACATCTGCACCATCCACGAAATTGACGAGCACGACGGCATGGCCTTCATCGCAATGGAGTTCATGGAAGGCCAGACGCTGAAACACCGCATCCTGGGCCGTCC
>Ga0075030_100006719_pt1 | contig 10284 bp, 3 predicted proteins | sample LitLauG_LLR_2012_FD_71393 | JGI IMG/M metagenome (GOLD analysis project Ga0075030, IMG submission 71393) | Freshwater sediment microbial communities from Pennsylvania, USA - Little Laurel Run_MetaG_LLR_2012 | ecosystem: Environmental > Aquatic > Freshwater > Creek > Sediment | place: USA...
GGGTGCTGAAGCGATTCGATCCGGAGGTGCTGGAGGGCCGGCTGAAGGAGAAGAGCATGACGGACGCGATGCTTCCCGTGAACCGGCGCGCGCGCCTGTGGAATCTGTACACGGAGCTGTATCGCGAGATTGCCGCCGAGGCGGCCGACGATTTCAACAAGCCGTTCGAGCGTGAGTTCGTGCGGGCCTACGAAGAGCAGGTCGCACGGCTCTCTATTTCCAAAGCAGGCGAAACACCAGAACCTCGCCCGCTTCCAGAACCGGAGCGCTACGGCACAAACGGCGATGAGCCCCCACTCGATGTCGACTGTTCTGTCTGGGCACCGCCAAGGACTGCCTGGGGCAATGCCGTTCTTGTTCAGGTGTTCCTGCACCGCCCCGAATTCGAAGCCGAAGCGCGCGCGCTTGCAAGAGAATTCGACGCTGATGCCGCCAGACGCGGAATCACGACGCTGACCCTGCCCATAGCGCACGGTACACGCGTGCGTCTGCACCTCGAAGCGGCCACCCCCCTCCTTGTCCACGAACCGTTTGTGGCGGTTGAATGGCGTGGCAGAACCACACAGGTTCAGTTCTCTGTCGATACGCCGCCACGGAGTGTCCTCGACGAGAACGACTACAACCTTACGCTGCGCCTCTACATTGAGGAGGTGCCGGTTGGTAGAATCCTCTTCAAACTCACCGTGGGTCCGACAGGCTCTCCGCACGCACAGCCCGTAAAGGGAGAGGCCCATCGCTACACCTCTGCATTTGCCTCATATGCAAGCCAGGATCGCAACGAGGTTCTCAGTCGGATTCAGGGTATGCAGAAATCGGCACCCTTTCTAGACATCTTCTTTGACCGCGCATCGCTTCGCCCTGGGGAAGACTGGCGTGTAAGACTGGTCGAGGAGATCGAGCGGCGGGATGTTTTCTTTCTTTTCTGGTCACGCGCCGCCCGGTCTTCGGAATGGGTGGAGACCGAGTGGAAGACCGCTTTGGATAGAAAGGGGCTCCATTCGATCAGCCCTGTTCCGCTTGAGGGCCCTGAGATTGCTCCCCCTCCACACGAGCTTTCGTCCCTGCATTTCGACGATTGGACCAGGGCTTACAGGCAGGGGACCTAAGGATGCCCGCTGCAGCCGTATCGCTACCGTGGGCCCGACCGGGTCAACGCTGGGCAGGGGCCCTGCGGGCAGCGGCCGATCGCCTCAAGGCGGGTCTGTGGCCGCGGCTGGCCCGGGACCGAGCGATTCGCCGCGAAGGACCCGATCCTCGACGGGACGGCAGGCCAGGAACCTCGCAACGCCGTGGCGCTTGATGAAACGGGCTCTGTTTTCTATCTTCTATCTCCTCTCCGGAGCGAGGTCCGCTGGCGTCGGTAGGTCGGGGCACTGGCGTTGGTAGGGTATGTCGCCGACCCAGCGCCTCCACTCGTCGCCGCTCATGTTGCGGGGAAGCTTCCGGCAAAGCTCGTCTGCCCAGCTATCAAGGACCAGCCACAGGCGCAGCGTCTCATCGTTACTCCCCGACACGACGTGCTTGTTATCGGGGCTGAAGGCCACACTGAGCACGGCGCCTTCATGCCCGCGCAGCGGTTCACCGATCGGGCGGCCCATCGCCACATCCCACAGTCGCAGCGTCCCATCTTGACTCCCTGACACGACGCGTTTGCCATCGAGGCTGAAGGCGACACTAAATACCGCGTCCTCATGCCCGCGCAGCGGTTCACCGATCGGGCGGCCCGTCGCCGCATCCCACAGACGCAGTGTCTTGTCCCAACTCCCCGACACGAGGCGCTTTCCATCGGGGCTGAAGGCGACACTCGTCACCCAACTTTCATGCCCGCGCAGTGGTTCGCCGATCGGGCGGCCCGTGGCCGCATCCCACAGGCGCAGGGTACGGTCTTGACTCCCTGACACGACGCGCTTGCCATCTGGGCTAAAGGCCACACTCGAAACCACGTCCTGATGTCCGCGCAGCGGTTCGCCGATCTGGCGGCCTGTCGTCGCATCCCATACGCGCAGTGTGTTGTCAAAGCCTCCCGACACGATCCGCTTGCCATCGGGGCTAAAGGCCACAGTGACCACCCAGTTATCATACCCACGCAGTGGTTCGCCGATCGGACTCCCCGTCACTAAATCCCACAGCCGTAGCGTACTGTCCGAACTCCCAGACACGATGCGCTTTCCATCGTGGCTGAGGGCCACACTGAACACCCATTGTTCATGTCCGCGCAGCGGTTCGCCGATCGGGCGCCCCGTCGCCGTATCCCAAATGCGCAGCGTCTTGTCCCTACTCCCCGATACGACGCGCTTGCCATCGAAGTTGAAGGCAACACTCGTCACCCAACTCTCATGCCCGCGCAACGGTTCGCTGATCGAGCCCCCCTCTGCGGCATCCCAGAGCCGTATCGTCTTGTCCGAACTCCCCGACGCGATGCGCCTGCCGTCCGAGCTGGGGGCCACATTGAACACCGCATTTTCATGCCCGCGCAGCGGTTCGCCGATCGAGCGGCCCGTCGCCGCATCCCACAGGCGCACTGTCTTGTCGTCACTCCCCGACACGACGCGCTTTCCATCGGGGCTGAAAGCCACACTGAGCACCGCGCGCTCATGCCCGCGCAGCGGTTCACCGATCGGGCGGCCCGTCGCCACATCCCACAGGCGCAGCGTCTTGTCTTCACTCCCGGACACGACGCGCTTGCCTTCGGGGCTGAAGGCCGCACTGAGCACCATCTCTTCATGCCCGCGCAGCGGTCCGCCGATCGGGCGGCCCGTCGCTGCATCCCACAGGCGCAGTGTCTTGTCCCTACTCCCCGACACGATTTGCTTGCCATCGGGGCTGAAAGCCACTGCGACCACCCAATTGTCATGCCCCCGCAACGGCTCGCCCATTAAGCTCCCAGTCGAGGGATCCCACAGGCGCAGCGTCGTGTCTGCACTCCCCGACACGACGCGCTTACCATCGGGGCTGAAGGCCACGCTGAATACCTCGCGCTCATGCCCGCGCAGCGGCGCGCCGATCGGGCGGCCGGTCGCCGCATCCCACAGTCGCAGGGTCTTGTCCACACTCCCCGACACCAGGCGCTTGCCATCGGGGCTGAAGGCGACACTCGTCACCCGACTTTCATGCCCGCGCAGCGGATCGCCGATCGGGCGGCCCGTCGCCACATCCCACAGGCGCAGCATCTGGTCCGTACTCCCGAACGCGACGCGCTTACCATCGGGACTGGTGGCCATGGCAAAGACGGGCGCAGGCGTCTCAATGAGTTTAACCATTCTGTAGAGACGCTGCGTCGCAAACTGCAGGGCAGCGTAGGTTTCCGCGCCCGAATCAATTTGGTGGCTCGCGAGAATCTCAAGCGCGCCTCGGAGGGTGTGCCCAGGATTTGTGTCGGCAACGATTGCTTGGCCTTCCGTGGCCAGCTTTAGACCCGTCGCCCGCAAAAGCGCCGCCTTGGCGAGGGCTTCCTGCCTCAATGCCCAAATACCTGCGCCTACTGCAACGAAAGCGATTCCGGCGAGGATTCCCGCGACAATTCGGGTTCGGCGCAGCTTCGCTCTTTCCAATCTGCTCGCCGCATCTTGCGATTCCCGAATGAACTCGTGCACGTCATTCTCGAGCGTGGATCCGTAGCGCTCGAGGATCACCTCGGCCTCGGAGAGCTCCAGACCCGCGGAAAGAAGCCTTTCCGGCTTATCGCACTCTGGCGCGTCAGACCATACCCCGGCAGCGGCTTCGACCCGCGCACGGCGCTGCAGATCCTCCCGACGCGTGGTGATCTCCTCACGTGCCCGCGTCCAGTGGCTGAGCAATGCTTCGTGCGCGATGCGCATGCGCAAGGCGGGGCCGTCGCCCTCGGCCACGAACAGCCTCGCCTCGGGTGCGAGGAACGCCTGAACCATCCGCCATGCTGCGGAGCCCTGCTCGAACCGATCTAGACTCGCGCTGCGCGCCGTCGCGATGCCCCCCGCCCCCTGGCCAACAGTCACAAGCGCCTGCAGCACAGTCGGGAAAGCCGCCTGCTCCTCCGGTGAGAGGGCCGCGAACAACTCCTCCGCGCGCCGTCCGATGGCACCCTCAAATCCCCCCATCGCCCGATAGCCGGCGAAAGTGAGCCGTCCCGTTTCTGTGTCGCGGTGCTGCCAGAGTTGATCCAGTGCAAAGGAGAGCAGTGGTAATGCACCCGGATCCCGGGCCGCCGCCCTCACGATCTGATCGTCCAGCCCCTCGCCGGTATTGGCGTCAATTTCGAATTGGAGTCCAGCAGCCCGGGCCGGCCCGCGGACGATCTGTGCGATCTCGGCCGCGGTCGGCGGCACCAGCAGGTAGCGCCCACTCTCCGAGAGTGCGGCGAGCGCGGGCAGACTCTCCAGCCGGTCGAAGAAGTCCGAGCGCAGCGTCGCCAGCACCCATACCTCCCCCGAGGTCGCCAGCGATTCCAGAGCCGTCACGAAGAGCGTGCGCTGCTCCGGGGTAATGCGCTCGGCAGTGAAGAGTTCCTCCAGTTGGTCGACGACGAGGAGCAGTCGCGCCTCGCCAAGCTCGGAAAGCGTGCCTCTGGCGGCCTGCGCGAGGCCCTGACTAACGGCGAAGGACACCTGCTTGGGGTTGTCCCGGAGTTGGTCGGCCAGAACGTTGGGCGTATAGCTCAGATCGGCGAGTTCCGGCAGCGCGGATTCAGACATTAGTGCCTGGGCCAGTCCGAGAAGGGGATCGGTGCCGGCGCCGACCGGACGCAACAGCGCGTGCCGCACCAGCGCCACCCGCCCGATCATTCCGGGCAGCTTCAGGTCGGGCACCAGGCCTGCCTTCACGAGGCTGGATTTACCGGAGCCGGATGCGCCGATCACCAGCACAAACGCACGACCTGCGGCGCTCTGCCGGGCGAGCATCTCGCGCAGTTCGTTACGGGCGCGGGTGCGCCCGAAGAAGACCGACGACTGCTCCAGGTCGAAAGCCGCCAGACCGCGCCAGGGGGCCTGCATCCAGGTGATGCTGCCGATCTCGGCCTGCTCACCAAGCGCTTTGCCCAGGCGCCGCCGGATCAGGGATCTCAGGTGCTCTTCGAATTGCCCCTCGAAGACCGCGGTGGACTCAAAGACGTGGCTTGCGAGCGTAAAGGAAGCGCCGTCTGCGGTCTTGAACCAGCGCTCAAAAAAGCTCTGAAGCAACCTGAGTTGCCCTCGAGTCTCATCGAGGGTCTTTTCATCTGCGGCATCGGCCAGGACGCGGGCCGACTTGCGGTACACCAGCAGATCAGGCGCTCCGCGCAAGCGGTAGCTCGCCAGGGCGTCTTCGAACTCCCACTCGGTACCGGTCACTGCCTTACCGGACAGTGCCCCCCGGAACTCAGCCTCCGGCAGCGGAACACCGAGCCGCGACCACAGCACCACGACGCAGATGTCGGCACTGCGTGGGGGTGGGATGTTACGGATATCCTGGAAGTGATGCGCTGCAGTAAGGGGTTCGCGCTCCCAGAGCACCGCTTCGAGGTCGCAGTGATGGGCGAATTCGCGCGCGAGTTTGGCCACCACCCGCTCGGCGATCGCCCGCTCGGGGCGCACGTCACCCGGCGAGGACATGAAAATCCGGTAGCGCGCACGCTCCATCGAGGACCGCATCCTCCCCTGCACAAGGCACCGGTTTAAGACCGGTTGTCTTGTAACCTAGATCTTAACGCTCCCCGGAAAGGGCACCAATACTCGCCGCTTGACCGCCAGATGCGCTGAGCAGCCCCCAGATCATCACGGCAATAACTTATAAAGAAGCTCTCCGCGTGCGAGGCGGGTCTTGAGCTGGGCTGAGCCCCAGCCCCGGCCGCAACGGGGACCGGGGGTGCCTCTACCGTCAGCGCATGGCGCGCTCGAATACAAATTCCCGAGCATCGCCAAGGAAGACCCAGGTGTTTGGACTGAACCGCTCGACGAAGAGAGTGAGGCTGCCGCTCGCGCCTGACGATTGCTCGATCAGCATTTCGCTTGTTGCGATTTTCCGCAAGCCGCTGGGTATTGGCCAGATGATTGAGTCTATTAGATAATGCGGCGCTCGATAAATCTGGCTGCAATCGGACGTGGTGTGAGTTCAAAGCAAGCCGGAAAGCCAGCTCAATTTGAGCGCGCCCTAAAGGCACCGAGGACAGCCCAGCACGGCTAGGATTCGCCCCTGCTCGCTCGTCGACAGCGCATTACGCGGCTGGCGATGGGGTCCGCACGGTGCATCGTCGCCCTCAGGCCGGTTGCGCCAGCGCTCGATCGTGCGAACCGAGAGGCGAATGGGTCGAAGCTGGCACCAGGCGAGTCCTGCAGGGATTGCGCCTTGGCGATCGCCTCCAGGATCAGTTCGCGCTCGGCTCGTCGGTGTCGTCGTCCCCATCTGCATAGGGCCCGCAACAGCCATTGCCGTCGAGCATAAACCGCTCGTTTCAACGAACCTCACACCTCGCCGAGAACAGACCACGATCCGCATATCGTCTGAATTGACCAACGTGGTCCGTCAGCTTCCGTGCTGTCTTAGCGTGTCGCGTGCCTTCGCCGCCAAATCGTCCGGGCTAGTGAAGAGCTTGCACGTATGGTCCTTTAGTACGCGGCTCTTGAACTCAAGCAGCCTCGCGAAGCGCACCGAGTCCGTCTCGACCATGCCTGCAGTGATTGAGGCTTGATCGTCCATTACAAATATATGCATCGGCTTCGCACTCGCTATCGCCTGGCGATATTCGAGTTCCGTCATTGAAAGACCTGTGCCTGGATCGACGTATCCGTAGCGCATACCGAGAATTCCTACGTATGACTCGCTTTCGCGGACCTTCTTCCGAATCAAATCGGCGGGCGCCGCTGCCGTGGCATCCATCTCCTCCATGCCGACGAAAGTGCGATTGAGGCTCTCGATTGCAGCCCGCATCGCTTGCCTGTGCAATTTGAGGTCCGCACTGGTGGAGCTTACGAAGACCGAATTGGACGTAACGCGCTTTTGCGGCGTTTCGCCTGGACCAGTCTCGGCTTCGTAGCCGCGACGCAGCGCCTGGATCTGGTCGAGCTGCCCCTTCAATGTAGCCAACCGCGCCTCGTCCGGGGGCTCGTCGCGCGCCAGGGTCTGGATCAACTCCGCCTCAAGCTTGTTGCGTTGCGCATCTAGATGGCGCAGCATGGTGTAAACCTCATGGCGGCGATGCGCCTGGGACGCTTGCTCCGGATCCATTCCCGTCGTCGCGCTCGTGGGCGCAGACAATGCCGCCCCCCCCACTGACGGCGAGGCTGCGACGCCGAGTTGACGCGCCGCGAACTGCTCGAAGAACACGAAGAAGTCTTCATTGCGCATCTTGCCAAATCGATCCATCAGGTAGAGCTCAATCTGATACGACACCTGGGCATCGAGAACGTATGCGACGAGTGTCATTGCCATTTCGGCGGCCACGATTTCATAGGGGATGCGAGCGACGCCCGCCCCGATGGCGGGGAAGGCGATCGACGTGCAACCCAGCGCAGCCAGCAGGCGCATCGCGCGTTCGCTGGTCTGCCGCACAATCGCGCCTGGTTGCGTGTTGTGCCGCTGCTTTCCGATGGTCACCGCGTGGAGAATGTATTTTGCCTGCAAGTCGCCAGCCGATGACACCACCACGTCGCCCACCGTGGCCGGCACCATCTTGGATGCATCCGCCGCGACGCGCGGGCCGCCGGCACTGCGCAGCGCATACGACACGCCGCCCCCCATCGACAGCATGTAGTCATCCGAGCTCACCAGCACCTCGGCCTTCGACTCAGTAATGTCGCCGAAGCGCAGCGTGATACTCGAGCGGCCCACCGCGTATGTTCTTGATGGCACGTGATCGCTCCCTTAAAGGGTGACGGCCTCGCATGAGACGATGCCTTCAATCATGGGCCCAGCGCGTCCGATCAGCAAGAACCGGGCGCGGAGCGTGCAACGAAGTGCGGCGATGGTTCTTACAGTGACTAACGCGCATTTCACGTTTCCCAGAAGGGCTGCCCAGCGATCAGCTTTCGTTTGAGGAATTTGCTCCCGCCGCGATCGAGCCAAACCGAGCAGCGGCTCGCTGCCTGATTTACCCTTCCGCCGTTAATGGCCTTCGGCGGGCGCTACACACCAACTATCCTGGCACAGGGAGTATGTACGCCGTGTTACCGATGTCTCGAGACTGGATAGTTGCGGCCTATGGCGATCTCAGTCTCCCTCTGCCGGCAAGGACCCAAATAACGGAAATCCGACAAATTCGGCCCAGGGTCGAGGCAAATTGGGGTCTGCTCCGACCCGACGGCCGCCCGCGACGTGCGCTATAGGGCGTTCCTGCCCAAGGCCCGAGTTCGCGAGGAGCTGCCCGAGCTGGTGCGCCGATTGATCGGTTGCCCGGCCGGGTTCACCGGGCCGTCCCGCCGAGCCACCCGGCAAACCCGTCCAGCAGCAACCCGAGACCCGCGTCAAAAGCAGTCTTCGCGTCCAGGCGCGAGAACGTGCGGGCCACGTAGTGCGCCGCCGCGTAGCGCGCCTTGGGGGTCGCCGTGATGCGTTCGCGGACGTACTCCTCGTGCTCCGCCGGGAGCTGACGCCCCACCTCGGCGTAGGCCGCTGCGAGCACGAACTGCTGCAGCAGGTGATAGCCGAGGGCGGCGTGCTTGGGGCCGAACCCGGCGTCGCGGAAGACGCGGATGGAACGGTCGAGAAACTCCATGCCGTAGTCGGTCTCGCCGGGGACCACCTTCTGGAACAGCCGGAAGCGGTTGTGGGAGAAGATGTAGCGCAGCACTCCGCCGTGCTCGACCATCTGCGCGCAGGTCGTGCGCGCCATGTCCTCCAGGTCCCGCCGCCAGTCGCCCGTCGGCGGCGCGAAGCGCTCCACGCGCGCCTTGAAGTAGCGGTTGACCACCCCGGACACCAGGTCGTCGCGGCTGCCGACGTAGTAGTGGATGAGCGCCGGCGTCACGCCGAACTCGCGCGCCAGTCCCACCATGGAGAGCTCGGCGAGGGGCTCCTGCCGGGTGAGCTCCAGCGCGCGGTCGATGATGTGCTCGCGCGAGAGGAACGGCGTGACCGTGCCCGCCGCCTCCACGGCGCCGCGGCCGGGACGCCCCGGGCGCCGCGCCGCTGCGCTCGTCGCCGGCTTCTTCCGCGATTCGACCCTGGCCCGCATCCGCACTCTCCTCGCCACGCTGAAAAACCCGAATTCCTGATGGGGTATTAAATATCTTGACGGGGTATTAATTATCGCATACTCTAAAATGAATCACGCACTCTTGATCCACATCAAGGTTCAGTGCGCCGGGCCCGCCTCGCGAAGGCGGGCCTCGCGTCCCGGAAGGAGGAGACCATGACCGGCCCCACCGCGGCAGGCGACGGGCCCGCCGTCGCGACGACGACGGCAGGGCTGCGCGGCACCTACTGGAACCCCGAGCGGCTCCCGGCCGGCACGCAGCTCACCGCGCACCCTCTGTCGACCGAGGACGGCGCCAGTGTCGTGGGCTACCTCTTCCGCCGCGGCGGCGAACGCACCGTGGTGTGCACCATGCATCCGCGCGAGCTGGTGGTGCCGCAGTACATCGTCCCCGAGATCCTCGCCGGCGGCTGCGCCGTCTGGGCGCAGGGGGCGCGCTCGGTCGGCAACGACATCCGCCTGGAGCACGAGTCCGCGCTGCTCGATCTGGCCGCCGGGCAGCGCTTTCTGCTCGAGCAGGGCTTCGCGAGACGCGTCCTCCTCGGCATCTCCGGCGGTGGCCCGCTCGCTGCGTTCTATTCGCAGCAGGCGGCCCTCGCCGCGGAACAGCGGATCCGGCGATCGCCGGCGGGCCGCCCGACCGGGCTCGACACGGCGACCCTCCCCGCGCCCGACGGCATCGTGCTGCTCTCCACGCACCCGGGACAGGGCAAATTGCTGCTCGCCGCCATCGATCCGTCGGTGGTCGACGAGGCGGACCCGCTGGCGGTGAACGAGGACCTCTCGGCCTTCAACCCTAAGAACGGCTTCAAGCGCCCGCCGGAGAGCGCCCGCTACGGCGAGGCCTTTCTCGCCGACTATCGGGCCGCGCAGCTCGAACGGGTCCGCCGGATCGACGCCTTCGCCCGCGCGATCGTCGCGAAGCGCGCCGAGGCGCGCAAGCGGCAGAAGGAGGCTCCGAACCGGGCCGACGCGATCGCTGCCGCCTACTCGCCGATTTTCAACGTGTGGCGCACCGACGCCGATCCGCGCTGCTTCGATCTGTCTCTGGATCCCTCCGAGCGCGCCTACGGGACCCTGTGGGGCGCCAATCCGATCGCGGCGAACTACGGCAGCGTCGGCTTCGCCCGCACCTGCAC
>Ga0075030_100006720_pt1 | contig 10283 bp, 6 predicted proteins | sample LitLauG_LLR_2012_FD_71393 | JGI IMG/M metagenome (GOLD analysis project Ga0075030, IMG submission 71393) | Freshwater sediment microbial communities from Pennsylvania, USA - Little Laurel Run_MetaG_LLR_2012 | ecosystem: Environmental > Aquatic > Freshwater > Creek > Sediment | place: USA...
AGCCACCACACCCATCACCACAAACGTGCCAGCGCGGTCGGGCGCTGTTTGCGCGTTCTGGGTCAAACGCATCAGCACAATGAAGTATAACAGCAGAACCCCGAGAGCGCCTACGAACCCGTGTTCCTCGGAAAAAGCCGCAAAGATGAAGTCCGTCTGAGGGACGGGCAAGAAAGCCCCGTGGGTTTGCGAGCCTTTACCGCCCCAAATGCCCCCCGAACCTACCGCAATCATGGATTGCTTAACTTGATACCCAGCCCCCTGCGGATCCGAGTCGGGATCCTGATAACTGGTCAGCCGCTGCTTCTGATAACCCTTCAGGACGTGCACCGCCGGGACGTAAAACACCACCCCGATCCCGATGACAGCAGCTAGAACCACCGCCACTCCCTGCTTCCACTGCATCCCTCCGAGAAACATCCCCATGGCCGCAATGGGGAGGTAGGTCAGCGCCGTACCCAGGTCGGGCTGCTTCAAAACCAGCAGCATGGGAATGCCGACCATGGCTCCTGCCTTGAAGAAGTCCCCCCAGGAAAGCTCCCGCTGCCGCATCTCGGCAAAGAACTTGGCCACCGCGAGAATCAGAACCAGTTTGACCCACTCCGACGGCTGGAAGTGATTGCCGCCGGGCATCTTGATCCAGCGCTTCGCTCCCAAAACCTTGGTTCCGAACAACAGCACGGCCAAGAGAGATGCGATCGACGCAATGTAAAACCAGTGAATCTGGTCCAACAGTGCCTGGTAATTCACCAGGCTCATGAGGAACATGACGCCCACACCAGCCAGGACCCAGTAGATCTGCCGCACGTGCGCTCCGGCAAACTTGGTGTGCTCAGTGGCGCTCTGGATCTCCGTGACTCCGAGCCCGCAGATCATGAGCACAAAGCCCAGTAGCAGCCAGTCAAAATCGCGATATGAAACGTAACGTGACATTCAGAAATCAGTTCCCAGTTGCCAGTTCTCAGTTAATCCGTCATCAGCTCTGTCATCCTGAGCAGCGGCGCAGCCGGTGCGAGGAACCGTACGAAGGTAGACAGCACCCGTGACGCAAACAAGATCACCCAGTGTGCCGAAACCGCGATCACTCCCTCGCCGAGGCCGCCGTCGTAAGGTCCCTCACCCGGGTTGACGCCGGGTTCAGGATGACATCTCTCGTCGACTCTTCTCGGTATTCGTTACTACCTCATCCCCGGCGCCGCGACGGCTACAATCGGCCGCTCGTTGTCGGCGGTAATAAAGAACCGTCCGCCCTCTAACTTGTCTTTGTCTCGATCGGAGTCAGGCACCGTCCAAACTCCTCCGATCTCTACCCTTCCGCCATTCTTCGGCTGGGGCTGATCAGCCATCTTTGGCGGATTGCGATGCTGCTTGTCGACGTATGCCTTGATCACCTTCGCCGCCGTGCGGGCAGCCAGGTAGCCGTGCTCGCCTTCCTCCAGCAGTGTGCACACCACAATCTCGGGAGTCCTCCGTGGCTCTACTCCCACGAACCATCCGTTGTCTTTGAACTTCGCCTTGCCCTCGGCTCCCAGCTTTGCCTTGAGCGTGTTACTGATGGTCTGCGCGCTTCCGGTCTTTCCCGCGAAATCGATGTTCTGCAGGTGAGACAGCGCCGCCGTCCCACCGGGGTTGACGACTGCGGCCATCCCGTCGGTGATGATTTCCCAGTTCTTTGGATCGAGCGGAATCGTCACTTCGTCTGGGACGCTTGAGGCCTGCACAATTCCCGGTGGCAAATCTGTCGGATTGGTCACGTGCGGCCGCACCATGCGTCCGGCGCTCGCGATCGCGCCAATCGCACGCGCCATCTGGATGGGAGTTGCCACTACCGCGCCTTGCCCGATGCCCACCGAAATGGTTTCACCCGCAAACCACTTCTGTTTGAAGTTCCGGATCTTCCACTCTTCCGAAGGCATAACGCCGCTGACTTCCTGCGGCAAATCGATTCCCGTCTTCTGCCCCAGACCGAGCATGGTCGCATACTTCGCAATGCGGTCGATGCCCAGTTTCTCGGCCAGCGTGTAGAAGAACACGTCGCACGATTGATAAATCGCCTTGCTGATCTCGACTACACCGTGCACCCGGTGCTCGGCCACGACCCAGCACTTAAAGTAACGCCCATAGAAAGTTGCCCCACCGTTGCAGGTCACACGCATGTCTTGCGCAATGCCTTCCTGCAGGCCAGCGGTCGCCATGATGATCTTGAACGTCGATCCTGGTGCCAGCTGTGCCTGAATCGCTTTGTTCATCAGCGGTTTGTCAGGATCGCTCACCAGCTTGTTCCATTCCTCGCGCGAAACCCGCACCGAGAAATCATTCGGATCGAAAGTCGGTCGGCTCACCATCGCCAGAATCTCGCCCGTGCGGGGATCCATCGCGACAATCGCCCCATTCCTTCCCGCCAGAGCCTCTTCGGCCGCAATCTGAAGATCGAGATCGATCGTGAGCTTCAGTTGTTTCCCGGGAACGGCTTCGGTCTCGCCCAGACGTCCGACTTCGCGCCCGTGGCTGTCCACCAGCGCCTGCCGCGATCCGTTCTTGCCCATCAACAGCGCGTTGTATTGTCGCTCCACGCCTGAAATGCCGACCACGTCGCCTGGGCTGTAAAGGTCGAACTGCGGCTCGTTGAGCATGTCCTCGCTGACTTCGCCCACGTAGCCGATCAGGTGCGCCATGAATCCGTTGCGGGGGTACAGGCGGCGAGCAGCATCGATCGTGTCCAGTTCCGGCAATTCGTTGCGATGCGCCTCGATGAACTGCAGTTCATCGGGAGTGATGTCTTCTTTCAGAAAAATCGGCTGATACTGCGGCATAGAGGCGAAGCGCCGGACGCGGGCACGGACTTCATTCGCGTCCAGGTGCAAGCCCTGGGCGATCAAGTCCGCGTCAGCAATGAGGTCGCGCGAGGAATCGCGCAACAGCAGCGCCGTAGTCGATGGATAGTTGTCCACAATGACGCGTCCATAGCGGTCCAGAATCTTGCCGCGGGGCGCCAGCACCGGCACATTTCGGGTGTGATTTCGTTCGGCAGCGAGCGAATAGTAATCACTCTGCATCACCTGCAAGCGCCACAATCCATACGCCAGGATCAGGAAGATGCCGAGGATGATGTACTGCGACGCCGTCAGGCGAATCGCGGAAACTTTTTCGTCGCGGCCTAGCATAATTCAGTGCCCAGTACCGGATACCCAGTACCGAGTGCCTCTTCCAGAGTCTTGATCACTGCGGCAAGCGTGGGTGAATGTGGTCGGGATTAGTACTATTGTAGCCCCCACCAAGCAACTATTCCTAAAGCGAAGATAACGAAGGTCACGGTTGACGCGAAATGGGAAGTACAACGGACGCTGCCTCATAAATGGTTTTGGGTAGGGCACGCCTTCAGCCGTGCCGCCTAAGCCCCGCAAAAACCGCGGGCTTTAGCCCTTGAGGGAGCCCACGGTTTACAGCTTCGGTTCCATTTGAGATAGCTTCTTTGCACTAGAACCGCTAACTGTTTTTTCAAGTCCTCTGCTTGAACCGATCGAGCAGGAAGTACAGAATCACGCCCAGGAACGCGTTGACCAACCCGGCGAGCATCCCAGGCCCCCAGCTCCAAGGCTGGGTTGAGTTGACCAGCCCGCGCGCCACGGTGAAGTACACAGCGGAATGCACCAGGTAGAATGCCAAAGTTACGAGAAAACGCGCTCCAGCGTTCTCCACGTCGAGCTTCACGCCCAGCGACGATGCTCCATAGCCGACGACCGTCTTGGCAATCCCGTAGATGCCGATCTCGCCGGACCCGAGCATGTCCTGTACCAATCCAATAATCGCGCCGGTGAAAAGTCCGGCTACAGGATTACGGCGGGCCATCGCGAAGAAGATCGTCACCAGCAGCGGCAGGTCCACGTACTTCGCAAAGCCGGGAAAATATTTGGGCACGTACGCCTGCACAATGAGCGACGCGAGCGGGACTCCGATCGTGACCGGCAGACTGAACCGGTAAACCTCAACCTGCTCCCCCGATGTGTATGTGATGGGCACGCTATTGTGGGCTGTTGTCCTGGTTGGGTGGCGGCGGATTCGATGGGGCCGGAGCGGGGTTGTCCGGGTTCGCTGGCTTCACTTGGGTCGCTGGCTCGGGACTAGGATCAGCCGCTTTACCTTCCACGGGAATCGCACTGGGAACTTTATGAATGTCGCGCGTATCCGTGGGTTTCGAAGACATCTTGGAAGCAGAATTCGATGTTTGCGGCTTGGTGTCTGCCGAGGCATTGGTCACCGGTTTTGCGGCAGTCGTGTTTGGAGATGTTTTGCCCGGTTCTCCCGGCGCGGCAGCAGATTTCGCAGGTGTATTCCCAGATGCGCTCTTCACTGCTCCAACGGCGTTGCCGGCAATCGTGCCGGAGGGCTTCGCCGCGTTTTTTGCCCCAGCCGCCCCCGGCGAGCCTCCCTGAGCAGTTCCTGTAGGAGTTGCATCAGTCGCAGGCTTGTCCGGCACTGAGGGCAGCCGCTGCGCCAGGATATCCGCCGCGCGAACGCGTACATGATCGTCCGCGACCGCCTCGCGATCTTGCTTCTCGGTCAACACCAGCACTTCCTCAAGCCTGCTCAGGTTCGCCGCCGGCTTGATCCTGATACTCAGGAACAGGTCCTTGCCGCTCCCAACCTTGGTCACGGTCCCAACGGGCAGTCCTTTCGGAAATATCTGGTCGCCGCCGCTCGTCTGCACGGTCTCTCCCGGCTGCACCTGCTCGTCGCTCATCACGCGTTCGAGCACGACTTCGCCATTGGGAGTCCCGCGCAGCACGCCCTGCAGCCGGGACTTCTCGAGGATGGCACCCACACCGCTGCTCTGATCGCTGATCAACAGCACCTGCGCCAGGTTTGGAGACACGAGCAAAACCTTGCCCACGATCCCGTCGGCGGTCATGACCGCCATGTCGCGCCTGATGCCCGCGTTCTCGCCCTTATCGATGGTAACGATGCGCGAGAGATCACTGCCACTGGTCCCGATCACCTGCGCCGCCACCGTTTTCGAGATGAATTGCTCCTTGAAGGCGAGAAGCATCTGCAGCCGATGAGCCTGCGCGGCGTCTTCGCTGAGCCGCACTTGCTCCAGCCTCATCTGCTCGATCTGGTCTTTTAATTGACGATTTTCCGCGCGCACTCCGCGCAGATAGAAGTAGTTATGCCACACGTTGCTGGTCGAGTTCTGCACCCAGACCAGCGCCCGTTCGAACGGAGTGATCGCGCCCAGGGCCCATATGCGGATCAGGCGGGTATCATTCCCCTCGTTTGCTCCAGTCTTAACCTGTACCGCTAGCCCCAGCACCTGCAGAAACAGCACGCCCACCAGGATGATCAGATTGCGGTAGCGGCCAAGCACGGATTCCATAAAACCTGTTTCAAAGTTTCAAGGTTTCAAAGTTTCAATGCTCCAAGGATAAGGTTTTGGCTGAGCGTTTGGGCAGCTGCTCGCAACCTCAAGACCTTGAAACCTTGAAACTCTGAAACCTTGAAACCTACTCAATTGAAATCTTTCTCAGCAGCTTGAAGTCCGACAGCATCTTGCCCGTGCCGAGGACCACGCTGCACAGTGGGTCGTCTGCGATCGAAACCGGCAGTCCGGTTTCTTCGCGGATGCGTTTATCCAGATTCTTCAGCAGCGCGCCGCCGCCGGTCAGAACTATGCCGCGGTCGCTGATGTCGGCCGAAAGCTCGGGCGGCGTCCGCTCCAGCGCCACGCGGATCGCATTCATGATCGTGGAAACGCATTCGCTGAGCGCCTCACGGATTTCGCCATCATCCACCGTGATCGTCTTGGGCACGCCCTCGATCAGGTTGCGGCCCTTGATCTCCATCGTCATCGGCTTGTCGAGCTGGTGCGCCGATCCGATTTCCATCTTGATCTGCTCGGCCGTGCGCTCCCCGATCAGCAGGTTGTATTTCCGCTTCAGGTAGTTCATGACCGCTTCGTCCATCTGGTTGCCGGCCATGCGCACCGAACGCGAATAAACGATGCCGCTCAACGAAATCACTGCGATGTCGGTGGTACCGCCGCCGATGTCCACCACCATGTTGCCGCTGGGCTCGGTAATCGGCAGGCCCGCACCAATCGCCGCGACCATAGCCTGCTCGACCAGATGCACTTCGCTCGCCTTGGCACGATAGGCCGAGTCCATGACCGCGCGCTTTTCCACCTGCGTAATCTCCGACGGCACGCCGATCACGATCCGCGGATGCACCAGCATTTTTCGGTTGTGCGCCTTCTGAATAAAGTAGTTCAACATCTTCTCGGTGACTTTGAAGTCGGCGATCACGCCGTCCTTCATCGGCTTGATGGCGACGATGTTGCCCGGCGTGCGCCCCAGCATCTCTTTCGCCTCTTTGCCGACGGCTTCGACTTCGCCCGTGTTCTTGTTGATGGCGACGATTGAGGGCTCGTTGACCACGATGCCTTTGCCGCGAGCGTACACGAGCGTGTTGGCGGTGCCGAGATCGATGGCGAGATCGCTGGAGAAGATGCTGAACAGCGAGCGGAGGTTGTGGTTGCGCGTGGAGCTACCGTGGAATCCGTTGTTTGACATGACGACTTAGTCCGTCTCTCTCACAATGCTGCCCGCCCGGGAACTTCCCGGCGGTCACCGTATTTTTTTCGGGATGACTGTACCTATTCTACGTGATACTGGCCAACCCTGCGTACAACCCAAGTTTCAAAGTTTCAGGGTTTCAACGTTTCAAGGTCTTGCACCCGCGAGGGTGAATCCTCCAACCAAGAATTGGAGAAACCTTGAAACTCTGAAACCTTGAAACCTCTTACTGAATCACTATCTTCTTCTGCTGCGTATTCACACCACCCTGCGCCGTCTGCGCCGTTACTGTAATCACGGCCTCTCCCGGCGGCAGCGGCGGCGTGAAATAGTGGAACTGCCCGTCCCCTGTCACCAGCGGAACTTCGCTGCCGTTCACCATCACGCGCGCGCCCTGCTGCGTCTTGCCCGTCACCTCGATCACGTGCCCGTGCTGAATAAACGGGTCCAGTTCCAGATCAATCACCTCGGCGGCCTTTCCCGTCGAGATGATATTGAACCGGTTCTTCTCGCTCTCCACCGACTCTTTCCCGGCGGTGTCGTAAGACTGCACCATCCAGTAATAGACGCCCTCGCCGAGGTTGGTGACGGTCACCGCAGCCGTGTTCACCTTTTTGTCAACGAGTGTAGAAGAAAAATAAGGATTGCGGGAGATACGAAGCCGGTAACCAACTGCATTCGTCATCGGCGTCCAGGAAAACTCGACATCCTTGGTCGGCGCGCCATTGGAAAACAGCGGCGCCATGTTGGCCGGTGCAATCGGCGTGGGCGGGCCGATTTCCCGAGCCTTCTCCAGATGGGTCTGTTCTCCCTGGAAACTTACCTTCTCCCAGTTAGCCAGCCTCACAGTCTCGTTGCCCTTGGTGACCTCACCGGTACCTTTGGTCATCAAGATTTCGTGTTGATCAGCCTTGGGATCGTTGTGCACCTGGGCCGCCGACTCCGGAGCCAGTGATGCCGTCGCTCCCGCCACGATCACCTGCGACTTCGAACCCTGACTGTAGGTCGCCGTCGAGAGATCGACGGTTCCTGTGCTGACCGCGACGGCGACGTTGGTCTGCTGCTGATCGTTCGCCGAGTTCTCCTGAATCACGATCAGTGAATCCTGCTTCACGGTGTAACTGGTACCGTCGTTGAAGACAACCTTGGCCATGCCTTCCGAGCCGGTCTGAACCACGTCACCCTTCTCAAGAGGAATGTTGTATCCCGCCGTCACCCAGGTATTGTCGTTTCCCTTCTTCACGCGCACCGTGCCATCGAGCGCCGTGAAGTGGGCCTGCTGCGCCGTGACGGTTCCAGTCCCCGCCGGAGGCGCCATGCCCGCGACTTTCTCCAGCACCTTGCTGGCGACATCGCCTGCCTTCTGCACCGAGTTCTGTGTGAACTGGGGGAAGGCCACTCGCATGGCAATAAAGAAGATCACACACACTGCCAGGACGAGCAGGGCCACACTGCGGTATGTGATGGTGGTCCACGCAATGTGGATCCCCGGTTTGCGATTGTTGGAAGACACTTTTGCCCGAAAACCTTCGTGAATATCCGCTAAATGAAAACGGTAGCACAGGAAAAACGGTGGAAACACACGAGAGTCTGTCCTGGAGGTTACCGAAGTGATCAGTATCGTGGTACTACTCAGCTCTTGTCATGCTGACGCCAGTTCTTTGGGCGCAGAAGGACTCCGCACTTTGCCTGTCTACGGTGGCGCTGCCAAGCCCTGAGCCACTCACGAACCCCTGCCCCGACGTCCGCGACGGAAATCGGCTATGCTGGTGGCCCCAGAATGGCTACATCTCCAGTCTCCGTCGAAGCCCCCAAGCAGAACACATTTCTGTCTTCCGGCATGGCTATTGTCTGGGCCCTCGCCCTCGCCAAGCTTGTCTTTCATATTTACTTCAACCACCGCTACGGCTACTTCCGCGATGAGTTCGACTACATGTCGTGCGGCGACCATTTGCAATGGGGATACGTCGATCAGCCTCCGCTGATTCCCTTCCTTACGCACCTCAGCCGAGCCGTCCTTGGCGACTCTCTGCGCGCCATCCGCTTCCTTCCCGCGTTGGCGTCTTCGTTGCTGGTGGTGCAGGCCGCGGCCACCGCCCGCCAACTCGGCGGACGCCGCTACGCCCTGCTGCTCACCGCACTGTGCGTCGCACTGGCAACGCTGTATCTCTCCAACGGAGGCTTGCTCGGCACCAACATCCTTGAGCCGAATCTTTGGCTAGGGTGTGCTCAGTTCGTAATCCTGGCCATCAAGCGGAACGACCCGCGTTACTGGATCGGATTTGGCATCGTTGCAGGCCTCGGCATGGAGGAGAAGTACACCATCGCCATCTTTGGATTGGGAGTTGTCGTCGGCCTGTTGCTCACCGAGCAGCGTCGCACCTTCCTGAATCGCTGGATTTGGCTCGGGGGCCTCGCTGCGTTCCTGGTTTTTTTACCAAACCTGCTCTGGAACTGGCGCTACGATTGGCCGTTCCTGCAGTTGATCCGCGCCATCCGCGCCGAGGGCCGCGACGTCGTCCTCGGCCCCTTCCAGTTCTTCTTTCAGCAGTTACTCGTTGTGAATCCCTTCTTCGGACCCGTCTGGCTCGCTGGTCTAGGTGCACTGCTCTTCTGGCGCCCGCTTCGGCCCTATCGCGCCCTCGGCTGGAGCTATCTCGTCAGCTACACGGTGATCTTTCTTCAGCATGGGAAGAATTACTATCTCGCGCCCGTCTATCCCATGCTGTTCGCGGCCGGTGCGGTCGCTATTGATTCGGCACTCAACGACACCAAACAATTCCCCAGAGCCTGGCTGAAGCCTGTGCTCGCCGCTGTTGTTCTCCTCAGTGGTGTCTGCCTCGCTCCGATCGTCGTCCCGATGTTTTCTCCCGAACGATTCCTGGCCTACGCGAAGACCTTGCCGTTCAAGTTGCCAGTCAACGAGCACGCCCACACCCGCGCCGCCTTGCCGCAGTGGTACTCCGACCAATTCGGATGGAAAGAAATCGCCGATGAAACCGCCGTGGCCTGGAACCGCATCCCGCCCGCCGAACGCGCCGACTGCGGCATCTTCGCCCAGGACTACGGCCAAGCTGGCGCCATCGATTTCTTCGGCCGCCGCGAAGGCCTGCCCGGCGCCATGAGCGGCGACCGCACTTACTGGCTCTGGGGTCCGCACAACTATTCCGGCAATTGCATGATCGTGCTCGACGACAGCAAAGAGGTCCTGGAGCGCTATTGGATGCAGGTCGAGTACGTCGGCCAGTCAGCGCCGAACGACTGGGCGCTCGAGCAGCAGATTCCAGTCTTCCTCTGCAAGGGGAAGAAGTTCGACTCCTGGGCAAACGTGTGGCCTCGGCTGAAACGCTGGCGTTAGCAGCAAAATCTTGAACCACAAAGGACAAGAAGGGTCACGAAGGTGACCCATCGCCAAGTGTTGATCAGATCTTCCTTCTTGCGCCTTCGTGCCCTTTGTGGTTAGCGCTCCTCTCCCTTGCCGCTCCTTCGCCGCAGGTTGTAGCATCAATAGGTTTGGTCTTTCTCGTTCTTAGCGCAAGGAGAACTTATGGCAACCGATACTTTAGCCACGCCCGCCACTCTGAGCAGCAGCCAGGCGCGGGTCTTCAAGAATTTCGTCGACGGCGAGTGGGTCGGTTCCTCGACCGGAGACACGTTCGAAAACCGCAATCCCGCCGACACCCGCGATCTGGTCGGCATCTTCCAGAAATCAAA
>Ga0075030_100006726_pt1 | contig 10280 bp, 9 predicted proteins | sample LitLauG_LLR_2012_FD_71393 | JGI IMG/M metagenome (GOLD analysis project Ga0075030, IMG submission 71393) | Freshwater sediment microbial communities from Pennsylvania, USA - Little Laurel Run_MetaG_LLR_2012 | ecosystem: Environmental > Aquatic > Freshwater > Creek > Sediment | place: USA...
TTCGGTTGAGGTATGCCAGCCGGGCAACTTCTGGTAGACACACTCGATCTTCTCGTAGCCGCTGGCCTGCGCAGGAATTTCGACCGTCGCCTTGCCGTCAATTTTGTAGCCGACGCAGACCGGAATCTCGGCGAGATCGTCGAGCACGTCGAGCTTGGTAACCACCAACCACGACGTGCCGTTGATCATGCCCGAGTAGCGCAGCAGCGGCAAGTCGAGCCATCCCGTGCGCCGAGGACGCCCGGTGACCGCGCCGTATTCGTTGCCACGCTTGCGCAGGTTCTCGCCCGCCGCCCCGTGATCTTCCGAGGGGAACGGCCCTTCGCCGACGCGCGTGCAATACGCCTTGGTGATGCCAATGACTGAGTTGATCGCGTTCGGCGCCACGCCCGTGCCAATGACGGCTCCGCCCGAGGTCGCGCTCGATGAGGTCACGAACGGATACGTGCCGTGGTCGATGTCGAGCATCGTTCCCTGCGCGCCTTCGAACAGGATCGATTCGCCCTGATTCAGCGCCTGGTTCAGCAGGACGGCGGTGTCGCAGACGAAGGGCGCAACCTTCTCCGCGGCCTGCGCGTATTCGACGTACATCTTGTCGGCGTCGAGCGGTTCGGTGTTAAACAGCGCGTGCGCGATCATGTTCTTTTCGCGCACCGCGTTCTCGATGTGCTTCTTCAGCAGTTGCAGGTCGAGCAGGTCGGCGACGCGCAGGCCGCGGCGTCCCATCTTGTCTTCATAGGCGGGACCAATGCCGCGCGAGGTGGTGCCGATCTTCACGCGTCCAGGCGCGTTTTCCGCCGCCAGTTCAATCATGCGGTGATAGGGCAGAATGACCTGCGCGCGGTTCGAGACGAAGAGATTGCCGTCGACCTTCACACCCGCTTCGCGCAGCGCTCCAACCTCTTTGAGGAATGCCAGCGGGTCGAGCACCACGCCGTTGCCGATGACGCTGCGGCAACCCGCGCGCAGCACGCCGCACGGCACCAACTGGAGAATGAATTTCTTGCGGTTGATGATGACGGTGTGGCCGGCATTGTGTCCGCCGGCGTAGCGAGCCACGACGGTGAAATTTTCTGACAGGACGTCGACGATCTTGCCCTTGCCCTCATCGCCCCACTGGGCGCCCACGATGACCGCGGTCTTGCCTTTGTTCAAGTCGAAGCTCCGTTCGGGAAATTTAAGCAGGCATTGATTGCGCTCTCCCCGGGGTCGCACACTCCCTCACCCGCGGAGAATGTCTTCGCAAAAATTCTGGGATAAGAGCGGAGAAGATGTGTACGAGCTATTCTATCTTGGCGGCTGGTGGGAAGCAACGCGAGGAAGGTTCGTGTCAGGGCATGCCTTCAGGCATGCCGTCACGCGTGAGTAAGAATTCGGCTTCAGCCGCTGCTGGTACATGGCAAAACCAGCGGCTGAAGCCGTCGGATTTCAAGCTGGGAACGGCATCGCTGAAGCGATGCCCTGATACGAGTCATCCGTCTCAGCCGCACAATTACAGGCGAAACTCGCGAACTCGGAGGCTAGCCGTGGTCGCGCGCAATCCTTTCTCTCAGTTGGCGCACGCTCTCTTCTGTCACCTGATGTCGCTGGTACTCGCGCCCTTGCGCCTTGCCCAACGAGACTCGCGGATTGCGGTACGCGACCGGACTCTCCATCGTCGTGCTCAGTCCGGAGTGAATCTCACGCACGCCGGTAGCGGCGATGATTCGCGCGGCATTTTCGGGGCGGATTCCCCCTCCGGCCATGATGGCGATGCGCCCACGCGCGGCCTTCGACAGGGCGGCAATCGTCTCCATGCCTTCAACGCAATTCGCTTCGCCCCCGGAGGTGAGCAAACGATCGGCTCCGGTCGCGCAGATGTCTTCCAGTGACCCGAGTAAATCGGCGGACATATCGAAGGCGCGATGAAACGTAGCCTCGAGCGGACGCGCCAGATCGACCAGGCGCCGCGCGCGCTCCACATCGACGCGGCCGCTCGTGGTCAAAACGCCGAGGACAACTCCGTCCGCTCCCAGGCTCTTGGCCATGGCGATGTCCCGGGCCATCACGTCGATCTCGTCAAGTTCGTAGCTGAAGTCGCCGCCACGCGGGCGGATCATGACCTGCAAGCCAATCGAAATCGCGGCGCGCACGGCGGCAATCATTCCCGCGCTCGGAGTCACGCCGCCTTCGAGCAGATTGGCGCACAACTCGACGCGAGCCGCGCCTCCGCGCTCGGCGGCAATGGCCGACGCGACGGAATCCACGGCAATTTCAATCAGTACGTTGTCGGACACGATTGTGTGGGCATTTAGCGAAACCAATAACCACCAAGGCCACGAAGGTGCACGAAGGAAACACGCAAATCGAATCCTTCGTGATACTTCGTGTCCTTCGTGGTTCAAGCCTCTGCGGGTTGCATCGCTCAAACGACGCCGCTATGGAATTCTAAGCGTTTCTTCGAACCCTTCCCTTGCCTTATTCTGGTCCCATGCCAGCTTACTTCACTCCGCAACTTTTCCGTTTTCTTACCCGCCTGAAGCGCAACAATGATCGCGACTGGTTTCTCGCTCACAAAAGCGAATACGGAACTTACGTACAGCAGCCCGCGCTGCGCTTCATCACCGACTTTGCCGCGCCCCTGTATGAAATTACTCCGCATCTGGTGTGCGACCCGCGGCCTACGCGCGGATCGCTGTTTCGCATCTACCGCGACACGCGCTTTTCGCCCGACAAGCGCCCTTACAAGACGCACCTCGCCATGCGCTTCTCGCATCGCGGCAAGGACGTGCATTCTCCCGGCTTCTATCTGCATCTCGATCCCGCCGGATGTTTCGCGGCCAGCGGCCTGTGGCATCCCGAGCCGGCGACGTTGCTGAAGGTTCGCACCGCCATGGTGTCGCGGCCGAACGAATGGCGAAAAGTACGCAAGCTGCTCAACTGGGACGATGCCAGCAAGCTCTCGCGCCCACCGCGCGGATTTCCCTGCGATCACGAATTTATCGACGACCTCAAGCTGCGCGATCTGGGCAGCGCGGTAGAGTTCACGGTGGAGCAAGCATGCAGCCCGAGGTTTATGGGAACATTCGCCGCAGCGTGCCGGAAGATGTCGCCGCTAGCAGAATTTCTGAGCGGCGCGCTGGGGTTGCCGTTCTGATGCATCGAATGTGGGGACAGCCGCCCCCGGCTGTCCGGTCGAGCAACGCTCGGCGCTAGGCTAAAGAGGCGTGGTAGGCCCGGCAGGACTCGAACTGCAACCGTCGGATTGGAAATCCTCCGGGCCTACTCTCTTGGCCGCTATCCATCAGTGTTTGCAGCACATTAACTTTTGCCGATGGTGCATTCGGAGTCGTTCGGTTGCGACCTGTTGCGAGGCATTGGGCAGAGTTCGGGCAGCATTTCGGCTCGCCAAACCTTTGCGGGTGGACCCAAAACGGGGTCAATGAGTGTAATCGCCTGTTAGCGTCAGTTAGCGGGAGATATCGAGGATGCGAGGAAAAGCCGCCTCGTTGAATATGAACAGAAGTTAGTTTCGCGGCCTGTTACGTCCAAGCGGTGACGCTTGTTGGCCCTATAGATCAAGAAAGTCTAGCCGATCTACTGCGGCGTCAACAGGAAAGCCTCTGACTGGCCGTTGAGTGTGCCAAAGCCCACGATCTGGCCCTGGTCATTGATGGCGGTCGCCTGTATCAGTAGCCATCCGGAATTCGCCGGGATGAGATTGTTCAGATCGAGCATTCCTGTGGACTGGCTCCAGACGAAGGCGTGCCCCGGATTGGCCCCCTGGGGAGAGGAATTGCCAACAACCTGACCGACGTTGTTGATGCCTTCGGCCAGGCTAAGCGATGTCCCCGGCAGCACGCCCAGGTCGAGCATGCTGCCTTTGGTCTTGCCCCAGAGCGTAGCATGCTCTTTAAGGCTGCAATTAAAGGCGCAATAAGAAAGGCCAACGACCTCGCCGAGGTCGTCAATCGCAAGGGGCTGACTGCTATCGTAACCTGGGAGCTTGCCGAGGTTCGTCATGCCGGTAGTTTTCGACCAAACGAAGGCGTAGAAAGTCCGGCCGCGATTGGCACCGGCCAAGCCTGCAACCTTGCCGAAACGGTTGATTGCTTCGGAAAAGCTGTCCCCGGGGCCAAAAACCTGCACGCCCGTCGCCTTGGTCCATAGGAAAGCCTCCTGGCCGCTGGGAGTACTGGTTTCTCCTGCGACTTGCCCAGACGCATTGATGGCGGTGGCGGAACTGACCCTGCCTGCGCCGAGGTCGAGAGGCACACCGTTCGTCCACAGCACCGCGGACCTAGTGGTGTAGCTAGTGTTATCGGACTCTCCTACGGCGAGACCCTGGCTATTGATGCCATGGGGTATTGTGAAAGCATCTCCGGGTAGCGGGGCAAGGGCGAGGAGGCTGCCGCCAGGACTCCAGACGAACGAGTTGCCGTTATTGTCTGCCACGAGGACATCGCCTAGGCTGTTGATTGCAACCGCCCCGCCGGGGCCGAGATCGGTAACGGTATAGGACTGCTGCGCCGCAGCGAACGCCGCGAAGAAAAGAACAATAAACGCCGAAAGAGCGAGCCGGTTAGCTTTTGCCATGGGACACCCCACCTCACACTACGTCTAGAACCGCTTCTGCAGCCCGTTTTGGCCAGATGGCATTCTACTCTGTTTAGCCTGTCCCTTCTCGCCTTTTTTGAGCCTACCGAAGCGCTGACCTGAATGTTCACAGCAGTCGGATGCGTGATGCAATGAGCATTGCATGTCACATCCCGTTAGCAGTCGGAAAGTCGCTGTTCGCAACGGTTTCAGCACGTTCTGCATGAAGTATGACCAAACTTGGAGGGAACATGAGGTTCGGATTTCCGGTATTCAGGTTGACGGCGTGCGTCGTCGCCAAGCAGAAGAACGATTACGTATTCACGCGGCCAGCAGTGAAGCCCGGAGTTCCGGAACAACCAGTGCGAGGATTCCGGAGAAGATGGGCGAAAGTGTGCTGCGCTGTGGGACTCGGGGAGCTGGTCTGCCCTAGCTGCTATCCGGAACTGAAAGAGCAAACGGTAGACGCGAAGGGGCAATGCTCGGCCTGTCGCAAGAAGTGGAAGCACCAGCAACTTAAATATGTGGGTCTGCTCTTCCACGACCTACGCCGAAGTGGTGTGCGAAACCTGATCCGAGTCGGCGTGCAGCAAAAAGTAGCGATGTCTATTTCGGGGCATAAGACCGCTTCCGTATTCCAGCGCTACAACATCGTTGATGAGCGGGACATCATGGACGCCGGTCAGAAGTTGAACGAAAAGCAAAAGTCCAACGCTCTGCTCGAAATTCCGTTTGGGCAGAGTTCGGGCATAATCGCACCAAAAACAGCCCATTCTGACCATTCCGAGGCAGCGCCCCAGCCTGCGCTGCTTCCTAACTGATTGATTTGAAATGGTAGGCCCGGCAGGAATCGAACCTGCAACCGTCGGATTAGAAATCCGATGCTCTATCCGTTTGAGCTACGGGCCCACGTTATCGGTTGAGCTTTAATGACAGACTGAACAGGCGAGGAACCGCCCCGGCTCAATGTCACTTCTGCTGTCACTTGCCGCTGTCTACACGGCCCAGTATCGCATAGCGTCTGGACTGCAGCCAGCTGATCCCAAGAGCCGGGCAAGCCTCAGGTGAACAGCGCCGCCATCGGCACCGGGCTGTGTTCCCGGCCAATGACGACGATGCCGGAATCGGTGACGTGCCATCCGCGGGCGCGGTCGGCGTCGAGATCGTAGCCGACGGTAGCGTCCTCCGGAATGCAGACGTTTTTGTCCAGGATGGCGCGGCGCAGTTTGGCGTGGCGCCCGATATCGCAGTTATCCATAATGACGCTACCTTCCACCAGCGCGCCGGTGTGGACGCGGACTCCGCGAGCCAGCACAGACTTGCGCACGACGCCTCCGGAAAGAATGCACCCTCCGGAGACGATGCTGTCGAGCGCTTCGCCGCGGCGGCCGTCTTCGTCGAACACGAACTTCGCCGGGGGATCGGGGTAGCTGGTGCTGCGCACCGGCCACTCGCGATTGTAAAGATTGAGCTCGGGCTTGACGTGATTCAAGTCCATGTTGGCTTCATAGAAGGCCTCGATGGTGCCCACATCGCGCCAGTAGGGGACGGCGTCTTCGTCCTCGCCGGGGATCCGGTTCGTCTCGAAATTGTAGGCGTACATGGGGGCGTTCCCGGCGAGCTTGGGCAGGATGTTCATGCCGAAATCGTGATGACTGCCGGGATCCTTCGCGTCGGCCTTGAGCAGTTCCACCAGCGTTTGCGTGGAGAAGATGTAGTTGCCCATGGAAGCGTAGACGCGGCTGGAATCGCCGGGCATGGTGGGCGCATTGGGCTTTTTTTCGTGGAAGGCCATGATACGTCCTTCTTCGTTGGCCTCAATGACACCGAATTCGGCCGCTTGCACGCGGGGAACCGGGATGGCGGCAACGGTAACTTCCGCCTGCTTCGCCTTGTGGAAGTCGATCATGCTGGCGACGTTCATGCGGTAGATGTGGTCGCCGCCGAAGATGGCCACCAAGTGTGGATCGGATTGCTCCACCAGGTTCATGTTCTGGAAGATGGCATCGGCCGTCCCCTGGTACCACGCTTCGTTCTCCGAACGCATCTGTGCCGGAACGTTGATGATGAAGTGGCTCTTCAGCATTCCGCCGACCTGCCATCCCTCACTCAAATGCTGCAGCAGCGACTGGCTGCGGAACTGGGTGAGCACGTAGATCGAGTAAATTCCGGAATTGATGAAATTGCTGAGGACGAAATCGATGATCCGGTATTTGCCTCCGAAGGGAACCGCAGGCTTGGCGCGTTCCCGCGTGAGCGGGAACAGACGGGTTCCCTTGCCCCCAGCCAATACAATGCCCAACACCCGAGTGTGCACAGCTCTTTCCGCGGTGGCCGCGGATTTTTGTTGGGGGATCGTTTTCTTAGCCAATCAGCCCTCCCGCATTTCTGGTGCACGATGTTATCAGAGGTCGCGGCGGGTTCTTAACGCTTGGAATAGATAATTGCTCTCAAAACGCGGCCACAGGGTGAGTCTATCCGAAGTAAGCTACGGGCCCGGATCGCAGAATGGGCTGGCAAGAAATACAGAATGGTGGGCGCTATAGGATTCGAACCTATGACTTCCACCGTGTGAGGATGGCACTCTACCGCTGAGTTAAGCGCCCTGCCTTGTTTATTCAAGCATCCAAGCCGGTTTCCGTCAACCGCGTGGACTTGCAGTGGTGTCGCTCCTCTGCTTCCTTGCCTGGGTCGCTTTCGGGCTGGGTGGTCATGACGACGGGACCACCGGGTAGCAGCCGAGTCCGCCTCAGAAGTAAATCCAATCCTGCTCCTTCAGTTCGGCTCTCAAAGTGTGGGGCAGGCCGAAGGACCTCTGCCATTTTGCCGGCAGCATTTGCGCTGCCGGATAACGGGGCGAGGAGTTTCGGTAGCCCTCCCGGGCGTGTTAGCCTATGCCGTGACAGGGGCGCGATCCGGCGTATTTCGCCCCCTTTTGCACACCGATTCACAGACCCCGGCATGAAGCCCGAGCGCAAACTCCCGCGAAGCCCGCTATCTCCTGCATCTGCAAGCACTTCCGAGGACTCTGCCAGCCAGCCCGAGACGCAACTTTCTGCCACCTCCAGGGTTGAAATGGATGTGAGCACGGCCGCACTCGATCCGGGCATGCTGATGGCGGCAACGACGCCTGCGCCGGCGTTCTCCAGCGGTGTATCGGGAGCGCCGACCGACGCCGACATCATGCTGCGGGTGAAGGCAGGCGACCAGTCGGCGTTCGATTATCTGGTGCAAAAATATCGCCGCCCGCTGGTGAGCTTCATGTATCGTATGGCGCGGAACTCGGCAGCGGCTGAGGATCTCGCTCAGGAAGTTTTTCTGCGGGTGTATCGCTCGCGCGCGAGCTATGAGGCGAGCGCGAAGTTTACCACCTGGCTCTACCGGATTGCGACCAACCTGGCGGTCAATCATGCGCGCGATACGCGCCATGAACGGCCTGAGGTAACGGTCAGCATCGACGAGCCGGATGACGATACGGGCACGAGGTTCGAGTTGCCCGACGGCAACCTGACCGCCGAACAGATCATGGTGCGGCGCGAGCGGATGATGGCGATCCGGAGCAAAGTGGAGGCGCTGCCCGAGCAGCAGAGATTAGCGGTGATCATGCACAAGTACCAGCAGATGGATTACAAGCAGATTGCCGAAGTCCTGAAAAAGAGCGAGTCGGCGACCAAATCGCTGCTCTTCCGGGCCTATGAAACTTTGCGGGAACAGTTAAAAGAATTCGTATGAGGCTGGGTAGGGCACGGCTTCAGCCGTGCCGTTGCGAACCGCGAAAGTTGCGGGCTTTAGCCCCTGAGGGGCATGTGAGCGAAGGTAGGCGGGAAATTGAGGGACGAGGTTATGAACTGCAACGAGATTCGCGAACGGATGCCGGAAGTGGCGGCGGGATTGGACCAGCCCACGGCGGACGAGAACAAGCATCTGGAAAGCTGCGCGGCTTGCGCCGGGCAGCTGAAGGCGATGCGGGCCACGATGTCGGTGTTGGACGAATGGCAGGTGCCGGAGCCATCGCCGTACTTTGACGTGCGCCTGCAGGCTCGTCTGCGGGAAGAGATGGCCAAGCCGCAGGCGGGCTGGCGCTATTGGTTCCGCCGCCCGGTATTGGCGGCGGCACTTACGGTGTTGCTGGGAGTGGGTGTGGGATTGTTTTTCGCGCGCGGCAGCTATCGGCCGACAGACGACCGGGCCGGCGTGGATGTAGTCGTCGAGCCGGGCTCGGCGGTGAGCGATCTGCAGGCACTGGAAAAGAATCACGAGCTGTATTCCGATTTTGAGTTGCTCGACGACTTGGATCTGCAACAGGATGTAACGGCGAATCCGTAGGCAGTTTGTGGCAAGCGGGGGACATGAACCGGGGACAACATTTGGCGAAATGGTTGGCGGCGGCTGCGCTGGCGATGGCAGCGGTCTCGCCCCTTCCCGGCCTCGCGCAAAAGGGAAATTTCCATCCGCCGCAGCATCAGGCTCCGCCACCGCGGCAAGCTCCGCGTCCGCAGGCACAAGTGGCGCGTCCGCAGCCGGGACGCCCGGCCCAGCCTCAGCCGCCGCGCGGGCACGCCGGAGACTGGCTGCGCCAATATAAAGATATGCCTCCTGCCGAGCAGGAGCGCCAACTGCAGAACGATCCGGCATTCCGCCGCTTGCCTCCGGCGCAACAGCAGCAGCTAAGGCAGCGCTTGCAGCATTTCTCCAGCCTGCCTCCGCAACAGCAACTGCGCGTGCTCAACCGCATGGAGACCTGGGAGCATCTGACGCCCGAACAGAAATCGCAGGCGCGGCAAGTCTTCAGTCAGATGCGCCAGCTTCCTCCCGATCGCCAGCGCATGGTGACCACGGCGGTGCGCGATTTGCGCTCGATGCCGCCCGATCAGCGCGAGCGCGTCATCAACTCCGAACGCTTCAAAGGAATGTTCTCAGACCAGGAGCGTTCCATGATGCGGGATGCAACGCGTCTGCCGCTGGCGCCGGCCGAGGGCGAGGGCCCGCAGGAGTAGGGGGGCCGTTCAGTCGTCGGCCGCCGGTCGTCAGTCTTCGGCTTTCAACCTTCAATCACGCAAAGCTTTGTCATCCTGAGGCGGGCGTTCTTTGCCCGCCGAAGAGCCTGCCCTGAGCGCAGTCGAAGGGACCTGTGTACTCGCCAGCAGCACCGGTGCCGCCAGCGAGTACAGAGGTCCTTCGCTTCGCTCAGGATGACAACGGGTTATCACTACAGCGGCTTGCCAATTTCCCAGTGATGACCGAAGGGATCGACCACGCGGCCCACGCGCCACCCGTAGGATTGGTCTGCGACCGGCCACAGTATCGTTGCGCCCGCACCGACTGCTTGCGCGAACACCACGTCGGGATCGTCGACCACCATGACCATACGCACCGTGCCACCGCCCAGCGCCTGCGGGCTGAAGTTGAAATGCTCGGGAGACTCGTCGCTCACCCAGAACTCCGACGCGCCCACCAACAACTGCGCGACTACGGCGCCGTCGGGAGCTCCAATCTTGAATAATTCCTGCGCGCCAAATGCAGCCTTGTAGAACTCGACGGCGCGCGCGCCGTTGCGCACCGAGAGCATGGGAGCAAGCGTAGGGCTCGGCTTTTCGGCGCCGTGCGATTCATGGGCCATAGTGAACCTCGCTTCTTGTCCTCCCTGCTTCCCTGCCTGTCATATTCCGCGGTGTCATCTTCTCTGCCTTGTCATCCTGAGGCGG
>Ga0075030_100006727_pt1 | contig 10280 bp, 10 predicted proteins | sample LitLauG_LLR_2012_FD_71393 | JGI IMG/M metagenome (GOLD analysis project Ga0075030, IMG submission 71393) | Freshwater sediment microbial communities from Pennsylvania, USA - Little Laurel Run_MetaG_LLR_2012 | ecosystem: Environmental > Aquatic > Freshwater > Creek > Sediment | place: USA...
CGCCGCCGGCAGCGGCACCGTAACCACCGGCGCCACGATGACCTGCACCGGCGCCGGCTGCAACTCACGCGCGAGCGCCAGAGCGGCGGTGAGGATGTCGATCGGCGCTGCCCCTTCGGCCTCGCCGACGATGCGCAGATCCACGTACTGCTCGGGAATCGCCGCCAGCCGCGCTGCCAGCGCGCGGGTGGCTTCCATATCGGAAGTTGCCACCCACAGCCGCAGGCGGCCTTCCACAAAGTGCGCGGTGCCGCGTGTTATCCGCGACGGGCATGCAAGGCGGTCTGCATCGCTTGCCGCCGACAGCGCGCTGGGTCCGCCGAACTTTTCCATGAGGCGGGCCAGCGCATGGCGTGCCAGCCAGTAGCCGCGCGCGACAACGGCAACTTCGGGACGTGCAATGCCGGCGTGGCTGCAATCGACGCCCGCATAGGTGATGACGTGGACGACGCCCGGTGCCTTGCGGGTCTCTGCCAGTGCGCGGTCGACATCTGCCGTTTCCCGCCCAGGCAGGACGCCGACGGCGGCATACACCATGCAGGGCAGGCGCACCTCGGCGGCGGCGCGGCGTGGCACCGCGGGGGTGCCATCGAGGCGGCCGACCGAATTGCGCGACGCGGTGACCGTGGTACTGGGAAGTACGGGAGGACGAAGGAATTCGGACGGCAATCTGCCCGGCAAGGGTGCGCTCAAGCGATCTGCGTAGGCCACGATGCTGCTTTTCCTCACTTCCGGGGCATGACGTATCCCCATGAACGGAAAGGATAAAGGCAAATGCGCGCGGCGGGTAGGGATAGGCTATCCCGTAAGGGCGCGGAGTGCGTTTGGATTAACGGGAGATGAACAAAACCGGGCGCAAAGGTTTTCAGGAGGCACTTTCAGGCGCGGCACACCTACCGCAACGAAACAATGAAACACGCCTACTCCCGTCTCGACAACACCATGGGTGTGATTGGCAAGTACTTTGGCGTGTGCCGAACATTTGCGGCTAAATCCGCCCGATTATTGAGTCCGATTATTGATTTTGCCGAACGCAAAGAAGTTCGATACGGTTGCGTGCAGCAATATGAACTGATCAGAATCGACCTGACCCGATCGCCATGAGCGCAATCTTGCCAAGGGCTTCGGACACCGCCTAGAATGTCCCGCACAGGTGTTCGAGAGCACATCACTGTAGGCTGTGCACGGCAACTTGTGTCGGCCACGTGTCTGCCTCATCAACTGACGGCGAATAATGATCAACTGGATTGTCCGGTACTCGGAGATACTGGCGCGATTTCCGGAACTGTTCGACCAGGACCGCACCTCGCTTGAGGTCGGTTGTGGTAGCCAGGGCATCGCCCAATACGTGAATCGCCGCATTGTGGGGCTGGATTTTGTCTTTTCGTCGGCGCTAGGCCGTTGCCGGATCCGTTTCGTCACTGCCTTTCCCCGACAAATGCTTTGACGACGTGGTCTGCGTCGATACGCTCGAGCACCTGCCCCCCAGGGACAGAGGTGGAGCAATCCGGGAACTGGTTCGGGTTGCCCGCTCACGGGTAATCATCAGCGGACCAACCGGAGCTTTCGCGGATGCCGGTGACAGGGCATTTGCCGAGACTCTTACTCAGTTGCGCGCACCGCTGCCGGGGTGGCTGAGCGAACACGTGCAGCACGGGATTCCCGGCTTCGGCGAATTGCTGGGGCTGATGGTTCAGATCGAGCATCCCGTCGAAGTGCATGTCAACGAATGCATGTTGCAGCACTACGGCGGTCTGTTTCTGGACAATTTCCCTTTTATCGCCCGGATCGCTTCATATCAACGCAACAAATTTCCGGCCTTGTCGCCGCTGCTGGCCGGCCAGGGTGATCCGCCCTACTCACTGATCTTCTCCATCGATACGGCGACAGCCTGCCGGCGCTCCCACGAGCCAGCGGGCGCAGCGGCGGTAGCAGGGCCACCAGCCGCGGTACCACCCAAAACGGCGATGTTCGCGGTTGGCCATCGCCCCGATCGCATGCCGAAGGTTCCCGGGATCCGTCGCATCCTCGCCGGAACCGCCTCGTTTGCAGAGCCGCTCGACGCCGATGTATTAAGGGAAATCGGCGGCGATACGATTTGCGATCGCAACGCCGGCTACTCGGAAATGAGCGCCATCTTCTATTGGATCTGGAAGAATGTGGGCAACCTCGATGGCATTGGTTTTTGCCACTATCGACGGTATTTCGACCTCCGAAGCACGGCACGGCCCCCGGCCGTGCGACAGGCGCATTTGCGCGATCCCCGGGAGGTCTGCTGGATGCAGGAGCACTTCGCGAATGCTGCGACGATCGATAAGCACATCGCCGCAGGCGACATCGCAATCGCCCGGCCGACGGAACTCGAGTACGCGGTCCCCGAGCAGTACATGATCGCGCACCTCAATGACGACTACCTGCGCATGCTCAATTACTTGCTCGATCGGCATCGCGGCCTAGACCGCCACATCGTCGAACAGGCCATGGACCATAGTCTGGTGAGCAACAATATGTTCTTGATGCGCTGGTCGGATTTCGACGAGCTGTGCGGATTCTGGTTCGATGTTCTGTTCGGCATAGAAAAGCGGCTGGTCTACGCCGCGCCGTCGAAATATCAGGCCCGGAATTTGGCCTTCCTTTCCGAGCGGGTGCTGGATATCTACATCAGATTGCTGCGCGCTTGCGCGCGCTCGTGGAAGCAAGGTCGTGGAATATCCGATCTTCTTTCTCAAGGAAACCGCGTTCGCGCCCGCGGGCGAGCCGCAAATAAGGCCTCGCAAGCGCTTGGGCCGGTCGGTACCCCACTCAGTCACCGATGGCGTCGGCAATCCGCTGGCGGAATTCGGTGTCCGCAATCATCCGGGTCTGCAGCAGCGTCAGGTCAATTCCCTGGGGGTTGCGCGTGATCAATTCGTGCTTGAGGATGCCGAAGCGATCGGCGAGCGTATCCCATAGAAAGTGCGTCGGGTTCAGGGTTCGGAAGGTCTCGAGGTCCACGCCAAATTCGCGCTTTACCTCGACGAAGTTTATGCGGCGCGCTGCTACCGCGCGGCACATCGCCACCAGGAGTTCGCCGTAGTCCGGAAGGAAGCAGGCCGTGACCGGAAATCCCGCCTTGGCGAAGTGGGTCGACATGCCGAGTTCGTACCGTTCAATCACTTCCTGGCGGTCAGAAACGGGTAACATGTCATTCCACCACTGAGCGAATTCGGGGGAAAGGATGAGGTCGGGGTGTTCGAAAGAAACCCAGTAGGATTGGGCGTGGACAACGCGCTCGGAAGACATTGTCAGGCCGCGCAGGGCAGGCGCCTCCACCTCGCCCGCGATCGATTGGCAAAGCAGCGCGGGGTCGAGCGTGAAGAAAGAACTGTTGCACAGAAGAACACGATCGAACCCCGATAGGTCGCCGAGAGCCTCGATCCCCAGCTTGTAGGACCAGAAGTCGTACCCGAAATTCTCGCGCGCCATAACGTGGGCGAAGGACTCGAGTTCGCGCGCCTGCGCCGGGTCGATGCCGGTTGAAACGAACACGACCCGGTCAGTAAGGCCGGCGAAATGACGGACGAGTTCCTTGAGATCCGCGGCGACACGTCCTTTCGGGTGATAGTGCGCCACCACAATCCCGAGCGACGGATTCATTGAGCACGCGATGCAGGGTCGCCCATGCCGTCACCAGGGGGCCGATGGGGTCGCGAGGTCAGACAACGTAAGACCTCAGGCCGTAAGAAGGTATTCCGGCATTGGCCAGGGTACGGGCAATGTGATTGCGATGCGAGACGTAAACATCCCGGTATAGCGCGATTCCCGTCCGCCGGAATTGGCCCTTCAATGCATCGCAGGCCACCAGGCCGGGGATCATGTCCACGGTGCCCATCAAGGACATGGGTGCCTTGTGCAGGTCGATGCCAATCGAAGCATGCAAACCCATGTGCTCCATCAGCAGGTTTACCAGCCGCTCTAACACGAACACCTTCATCGGCGTGCTCTCCTCGCCCCCATGCAAGGTTCCGCTCGACAATGCCTCGCCCAGCGGGCCCTCGACCTTTTCACAGATGCGGAAGATCTTCTCGGCAGCCAGAAACCAAACCTTCCAGAAGGAATAGCGCGCGACGAAAGCATTGGTGAACAGGGATGTCGTCTGATCGGCGACGAGTTCCTGAAGCTTCAAATCGAGGTTCAACACATCGGCAACCGCCTGGCAGCACGGGATCAAGCCCTCATGATGCGCTTCCCCCTGATGAAAGGAGCTCTGATGGAGTGCATTCTGGTCGAAAAACGGCGAAAAACTGATGATGTCGGCCGTCGATCTCGATACGACGTCAACGACCTGCGTACCGCTCATGCCGGTCTTCTCGCCAAACCGCGGGGAGAAGATTCCCAGGTAGGTGTCGTCGGTGAAGCGTTCCTTGAGGAGCAACCGGCGAATTGGCCAGTACTCGCTCCAGTCCGGGCGCTCGTTGGCCAAGTTGTCCAGCGGGATGAATGCCGGATCGCCGATCTGCCGCGTCTCCTGGTCATAGTAGATCTGGTAGAGCCTGATCGGTGGTGCGGATGTAGGCATGGCGTTTGGCAAGTCCGTGACGGCGATGGCCGGTTGGGCCGGGCTAGACCGGCCATTGCTCGGGAATCTGGCTGGCGTAATCGGCCTCTTCCGGCACCCAGGCAAGGTACTCGCCGTACCGGTCGCCGACGAAATCCTTGCGGATGTCGGTGAAGGGCAGCAGCACTTCGATTGCCTTACCCGAGGGGCCCTCGTCGTAGGACATGGACCCGATCGCGCGGAATTTTTCCATCTGGTCGGCGCAGATCACCTGGATGCAAGTTTCGGGGAAACCCCAACGCGGGCACCAGAAGGTAGTCCATCCCGCGGAAAGTTCATTAATGAAGGATACGATGCGGCTTGAATAAAGATAGCAGTCGCTCTCCACGTGCACAAGCTTGTCGAAGCCGAATTTCTGCGCATAACGGGAAGCGAAGAAAAAACTGCGGAACCATCCGGGGTAGACAAACACATCCGAGCGACCGAGATTGTCGGGGAAATGAAAGAGGACACTGGCTTCGGCCGGTTGCTTATCCGGCAGCGAGTCAAGGACGCGGGTGCCGCGCCATGCCGGCAGCACCGGGCTTCCATCGTCGATCAGCAGTATCTGCTGGCGCGCAAGCGGGCTGCGCGAAAAAAAATCCAGCCACTTGCGGTAGCGGGCTTGCCAAGCTTCGGGCGTACTCGCGTACGTTGTGCAGAACAGCAGGGTTTTCATTGTCGAGGATGTGTACTTCAACCATGCGCCGCCCGACCGGGCCCGCGCTCCCGACGCAGGGGCGCAAGCGGCACGACAGGCCACGCGCGGATTATCCATGCTCCGGCAAACGCCTGGCAGGCGGAATGGGCGGACTTTTCGGCCAATACAAAGGATGGCGATACGCTGCGCAGGCTGGCAAACTTCGTCGGCGAAGCCGGTCCCGCGATACGATGCGTACTGGCAATCACGCTGGAGGATCCCGTGGGGCTTATTTCCGATCTGCGGTCTCGCAAGGAGACGATCGAGCAAGGCAAGTTGCTGGCGCGCCAGTTCGGCCAGCGCCTGACCAAGGAACGCATCGCCGATGCCAAGCGGGTTGCCACGGAATTCGACGTACTGGCGGGCAATGCGCTGGGCTTTCAGCGCCGCGTGAATCTTGGCGTGCTGGGCACTTCGAGCCTCGTCAACACCTTTCAGTGGGCGCTGGTCGACGAGGGTTACCCGAAGGAATTCGCCCAGGAGATCGGCAACCAATTGGCCGTCAAGCTGGCGGCGGATTAGCAGTCGCGGCCCAATGGTCCCCTGGGCCGAGCGTCACGGCACAATCCACAAAAGTGACCGTCTCGGTCTAATTGGCCGGTGACAGGCTGGCCTTGGCAACGTAGGCTTGCAACTCCGCCTCCAGGTTGGCCGTGGCGACGCGCCAGGACCCCGGGGCATCGCTTCGCAATACGCGCGATGTGGGCCACCAGGGCCGGTCATCTTCGCCCACCTGCCAGCGCCAGTCGGCGCTGAGCGGGGCCAGCACCCAAAGTGGCTTGCCAAGGTTGCCGGCAAGATGCGCAACAGATCCGTCTATCGCGATCACGGCGTCCAGTTCATCGACGATGGCAGCTGTATCGGCAAAACACTTCACCTCGGACATGAGGTCCGTCATCTTGAACATTTCCAGCGCCCGCTTGCGGTCCGGCCGGTTATCGATACCGAGATTGACCCAGCTGATTCCCGGGACGCGCGACACCGCCACAAGGGCATCCAGGGGAAGGCTGCGGAGCCAGTCATCGCGCCGATCCGGGTTGCCGCCGTAAACCAGGCCGATGCGTAGGCCTGGGAGGCCTGCAATGCGCTGGCGCAACGGCTTGGCCTGTTCCGGTGCCGGACGCACTATCGGCGGATTGCGAACTTCATCCGGGCCCAGGTACAGGGCGGGTATGAGGCCGAAGAGCGAGACGGCATAGTCATAGCCCAAAGCGGCAGGATCCACGCGCCCCGTGGTTCGCACCAGCTTCTCATAGCCCGTTGCATTGGCGGCCAGGTCGGCCAGATCGGGGAGCACCCAGAGATCGAATTTTATGCCCCGCGCGGCGAGCATCGACAGGAAGCGAAAGCAGATGATGGCGTCGCCCATTCCCTGCTCCTGGTAGACGAGCAGCTTCTTCTTGCCAAGCTTTTCGCCGGTCCACAGCGGGACTGTCTGGGGGTGCTGGTCGGGACGCGTCTCGCGCTGGCTCTGCGTGAGGATGCTCCAGGCGGAACTCCAGTGCTCACGGCCACTCGCAAGCCAGGCGTTGGAAAGGGACTCCCGGTAGCCCGGAAAATCCGGGTTGCGTTCGTAGCAGCGTTCGCAAAACCGCAGGGAAACATCCCGATCACCAACAGCCCAGAAGATCACGATCATCTGCATGGACAATTGCGTCGTCATGGGCTCGAAATCCACCGACGCCCGCGCAATATCGACTGCCGTCGGAAAATGCTTGGGCGATCCGGCCAGTAGACTGAGCAGGACACCCAGGCTGTCGCCGTCCAGGCTCTTCTTGCGATGCGCCGCCAGCAGGCGATTGATTGCCCGTCGGCGCGCCTCGGCGTTGCGCGGATTGCGGTCGTACAAATCGCTGCGCTTGAGGGTCTGCTGACCAAGCGTCTCGAGGGCGTGCAGTGGCCAGTAGGAATCCGGGTGGTATTTCAGCGCCGTGTCCACCAGTTCAGCGGCCTCCGAATATGCGCCGACAAAGGCGCGAAGATTTGCAGTTAGCAGGAGCAGGTTCAGGTCCCGCGGCATCAATGCCAGGGCGCGCAGCGCGTACGCCGTGGCCTGCTCGGTTTCCCCGATGTCCTGCAGGCTGTCGGCCAGAAAGTACAATGCCTGACCATTGCTCGGGTCCAGCCGCACGGCCTTGACCAGGGGATCAACCGAAGCCGCGGTTTCACCCAGCAGGTTTTGGCAGATGCCAAGGTGGGCCAGCACTGCAGGGTCGTTTGGGTGGCTCCGCATCAGCGCCTGGACACCCGCCATGGCCGATTGCAGGTCACCCTTGACAATATCGGTCTGCACCTGCCCGAGCAGGAGCGCGGCGTCCGACCTCGATGGCATTGGCGACCGCACGGAATCGTCCTTGTGTTCGGTGCTTTCCTTGACTGCGGTAGTTGCCGGACGCTGCTTTGACCAACCAGCCATCATGTGATGAGACCCTCGGTGGTGAAAACGGCGCCACCCGGCATTGTCATCGGGAAAGCCGGGGCGACCGGGTAGCTTTGTCGATCCAGATTTGCCACAACCGAATAATAAAGGCGGAAAGCGCTTGCCGGTCCAGCGTCCGCGATCCACGTTGAGGCCACGCCGCGAATTTGCTCATGGCAGAAGCCGCAGGGCGCAACCCGACACAATGCGGAACCTTACGGCAGCAGCGCACCAGTGAAAGCTTTAAATACGGGGAGGGAACCGGACTGCGGCCGTCCGGTCACGGACGCCAGGGCGCAAGCGCCCCGGGTGGGACGTCAGTACAGGGGTCTGCCGGCGCCAATACGGTCGCAGGCCGTGCCGCGCTTCGTCGCGTCGTGCAGCCAGGGACTAAAGGGTGCGCGGGATCGCCTCTATCCCAAGTAGGTCACCGGTCTTGCTGTCCACCACGGCAAGCGCCGCAGTCTGGCGCAGAACCAGTGGCAGCAGACCGAAGGCGAGCCCCCGTTGCCGGTACGACGCGGTCACCTGCTCGACCACTGCCCTCTCGACCATCAGTTCCTTGGATATTTCAGCAACGGTCTGGGCATGCGCTATCACGTCGGACTTCACGTCCCGGTAATCGACAAAATAACTCGGTATCTGGAAGACATCACCGCGCCCCTTGAGCGCCGAGAAGATCATGTCACTGTTCGCCTGCGCGTCCTGCGGCAGACGGGCGCCGACCAAGCGCGGACCGGTCCACGGTGCCGACGGCCTGTCCTCGTCCGGCGCTGCATTGATTCCGGAGACCAGCTCGTTGGCGAGCGTGACGTTGAAGCGGGCGACGTTGAAGACAATGTAGGCGGGCCGCACTTGCGCAAGCGCGTAGATACCATAGGACAGGGCGGCAAGCTGCACACAAGCGATCACCGCGATATCCCGCACCAGTTCGCGCCGGGATTTGCGAATATCGAGGATCACCATCGTCATCGCCGGGCCCAAGGTGATATCGCAGCCGACGATCAGGAAAAAAATATCTCGACCCTGAACCAGTTCGAACAGCGGCGCCGGATACCAGACCTGCGTCACCAGCAGGATCAAAAGGACGGCAAGGGATACGCTGACGACGAGGTGCAGGCCGGCCCCCTTCAAACGCGCACGGAGCCTGGTGCGGGAATCGGATCGGTGGTCGCCTTTTGGGTCTGCCGAAAAGTCAGGGCGTGGGCTGATGGCGATCATGGCGGTCAATCTCCAATGCAGCTTTTGACTCCGTCATAATGACTATGCGCTGGCATGCCGGAATAACTTGGGAAGCAGTTTAGCGCGGCAGGCGAGCATGGGCTACGGTTCCGCTACGCAATCAGTAGGGACTCAATGTTGGCAATTACTGGGAATAAACGGATACAGGGCCGTCTGTGCTCCGGGCGACCCGCCGGCGGAAGACGTAAAGGTCGAACATGCCCACTGAACGGTGCCGTCGGTAGCGCCCGTGCCGGTCAGGCCCAGAAACCCGGCATCGACCACAGCATTCTTCGTGCCCGTCAGGGCGGTTACGATATAGGCAGGTCCCGCAGGCGTGCTCGTGTACGTAATCGCCGAAACGTAAACGTGGTTGTTATCCAGCGCCTGTATTGGCGAGACGCTCGGGAAGTTGTTATTGGCGCTCATGTAGGCTTCAGCGACCAAGCCTTTGCCGGCGTCAAGGTCGTTCATTGCCTCAACCAGTTTGGCCTTGATCATATAGTTCTGATAGGCGGGCAACGCGATCGCCGCAAGTATGCCGATGATCGCAACCACGATCATCAACTCGATCAGGGTGAAACCCACCTGCAATTGCATTTTGATTGGACGCATCATGGCTTCGCCACCCCCTCAATATCGCCGAAACACGCTAGCACATCCCGCATATACAGCACACACGATATCTGACGCAAATCCCATGCCAATCGTTCTGGCGTTGCGGGGTTGCGGGTTGATCTCGGTAGATCGGGTGGCACGGTGGCAAATATTGGCAAGCGAAGCCTTGCCAAACCGCGTGCGGAAATGATGAACCGCCCACAGGCGGCTTTTCTCCAGAAATGAAAAACCGCCCGTAGGCGGTTTTTCATGCAAGCACCTTGGCGAAACTTAGCTTTGGCAATTGCTGGGAATAAACGGATACAGCGCAGTCTTTCCACCGGCAGCGCCGCCGGCGGCCGAACCAAAGGTCGAGCACACCCACTTGACCGTGCCGTCGGTAGCTCCCGTGCCGGTCAGGCCCAGAAACCCGTTATCGACGACCGTGTTCTTCGTGCCCGTCAGGCTGGCGACTATGTAGGCGGGGCCAGCCGCAGCGGTGGCGGTATACGTAAGCGCCGAGACGTACGTGGCATTGGCGCCCACGGGCGCGATCGGCGAATTCGCGGTCAACGGGAAGGAATTGTTGTTGGTCGCATAGGATTCAGCAACGACGATCTTCGAAGCGTCCAGATCGGTCGTCGCCTCAACCAGCTTCGACTTGATCATGTAGTTTTGATACGCCGGCAGCGCAATGGCAGCCAGAATGCCGATGATCGCAACGACGATCATCAACTCGATCAGCGTGAAACCACGCTGCATTGCCT
>Ga0075030_100006728_pt1 | contig 10279 bp, 8 predicted proteins | sample LitLauG_LLR_2012_FD_71393 | JGI IMG/M metagenome (GOLD analysis project Ga0075030, IMG submission 71393) | Freshwater sediment microbial communities from Pennsylvania, USA - Little Laurel Run_MetaG_LLR_2012 | ecosystem: Environmental > Aquatic > Freshwater > Creek > Sediment | place: USA...
TTCTGGTTCTTTTGTGGGATTTTTCTGGTTCTTTTGTGGGATTTTTCTGGTTCTTTTGTGGGATTTTTCTGGTTCTTTTGTGGGATTTTTCTGGTTCTTTTGTGGGATTTTTCTGGTTATTTCTGCAAATCGGACCGATTTGCTCCGGGTCAATGTGTGCTCATGGTCCGGTGTCAGATTCACATTAAATTCAATACACATGTGTAATATGATGTAAATATGATGTGTACCAAATTTGAGATCGATCCGATATCTCATTGTGGATTTGCATAGACCCGGAGCAATTCGGTCCGATTTGCGAAAATAACCAGAAAAATCCCACAAAAGAACCAGAAAAATCCCACAAAATAACCAGAAAAATCCCACGAAAATGGAACCTCGATGTTCGAAAAAAGAACATCTGCCGATTTGGCGCGAGTCAAAATTTCTTTATACGTTCTGCTTAAATCAGCAAATAAACAAAAAAATTAGTACACAATACTTGTAAATTTTGATTTTCGGGGTTTCAGGCCGTGGGATTTTTCTTGTTCTTCCGGTGGATCGCAAAAAGGCTGTGGGATTTTTCTGGTTCTTTTGTGGGATTTTTCTGGTTATTTTGTGGGATTTTTCTGGTTATTTCCGCAAATCGGACCGAATTGCTCCGGGTCGATGTTGGTCAACGGTCGGTTATCCGATTCACATGAAATTCAATATACGTGTGTAACATGATGTAAATATCATGTGTACCAAATTTGAACATAATCGAAGCTCCCAACATAGACCAACACTAGCCCGGAGCAATTCGGTCCGATTTGCGAAAATAACCAGAAAAATCCCACAAAATAACCAGAAAAATCCCACAAAAGAACCAGAAAAATCCCACGGCCAAGTTCGCGATCCACCGCCTTAACCAGAAAAATCCCACGGAAATGTCACGGCCTGGATCTACAAAATTTTCCGCGCGCGCGAGGCGATCTGGATGGGGTTTTTGTAAATACGATACTTCTGCATCAAATGCAATTAAAATCAGGTCGATCGGACAACGAAACAAGGTCGAAAATCGATTTACAAAATCCAATTCAAAAAAATTGTCTTCAAAAAACCCCCTTTTTTGCGTTAATATGACAGTTTTATATTAAACAAAACGGCTACGACGGTGGTGCACCGAAGATTTCTTGATGCCGGCAGGTCCATTGACGTGCATGCGATACTTGTCGTCGAGTTCCAACGCCTTGCTTAGACCATAGTCGCGGTAGTTCTCTGTTCTCTGCTCCCAGCGTTTCATCGCTTGACGCCATTTCTCTCGACGTTGTTCAAGTGAAAACCTCATTCCTTGTGTATGTTGTGGAGGAAACGAAGGGGGGGGGGCGGCATCGAGAGTCGAAAACTTGCACGCGACACCACCAATATTACGCACCTCGATCGAGAACATAAACACACACCAAAACCGCGCCATATTGTACACATTTTGAATGAAAAATAATATTCAATTTTGAAGCGATCTCCACCATTTAACATCTTTCTCTGGCACCGAGGTGTAGCCCCAGAATGTTTTGTAATCTGGTGTCGGCACTGCTGGTACGAGCCATCCAATTTGATCTGTTCTCCCACCAGTAATTTTGCTAATAACGCGTCCATCGTCGTCGATTGTCTCTGCCGGCTCGCCGATACATTTTGCGCAGATCAGCGATTGATTCTCAAGAAATGTTTGATAGTCGCGCCAAAGTTTGCATTGTTCCCTCTTGCATTTGCCGCAGGAATACTGAATTTTTCCGGCAGGGTCAACAACAGAAGTCATGCAACAATTTACGGCTTTGTGGGAGTGGCGAGTGAAAGCAATTTTTTTCGATAGACAGAACAGCGATGTTTATTCAACGCCTCTTACACACCGCCTGTTCAATCGTCCTCGCACCAATTCCCTTATGCTGCCGTCTGCAAGTTGTTCGGTCATTGATATGTAGAATTGATCTGCGCCCGGTTGCCTCCTTTCGGCGCGTGAAATTTGCTCCTCGATTGCGTCGATTTTGTCGGCGCTAACGTGTGCCGCACCTTCGAGGTGGAATCGCGCGTTTCTCTGCACGCCGAGAGAGATAAAAACCGGTGCGACGTCGCTGCGATCGGGAGTGAGCGGACCGCGCACGAGCAGATTGTGCGGTTCTATGCCAAGAGAATCCTCGATATCCCATGTCACTTCGTTGTTGCGCCTATCAAACGCCAGCCAGCCAATCGCGTAGGGCTCCATGTGACCGCCCGGCGCACTATCGATTGCTGGCACACGTGGTCGCACCGCGTGTCTATCGAGATGCACGCAGACACGATCGAACTGAAATCTCTCGCGGATTGGAAACACCTTCCTCCAAAGCAGCATGAAGAGAATGTAGACAACGAATACCGCAACGACGTACGAACATCCAATAACCCATAGCGAGCGTTGTGCTGGTCTGATGGATTTTCGCGGTTGCTGCGCTTTTGCTCTAGGGACATTTTCGTGCGCGGAGATGTTCGCAACATGCATGTTAAATTGCGCCTCGGCGCTCATTGAAGAATGCGGTGAATTGGAATTGCTATTCGAGGCGCCGGCTGCCGATGCGAACGAGGTGTGTGATTTTGTTGTTTGCGCAAACATTTCGCGAATTGAATGATGCTCAGCCATAGCATCGGGGTTTGTTTTCTTGCGCCACGCAAAACAGTTATAAATGAGCGAAAGCAATTTATCCGACGATTCCTCCTCGGTTGCGACGACGGCGAGCGATGAGATGCACGAGGATGTCGATCCCGCTCTGGCGGCCGCAGTAGCCGCACACGAGGCGAAGCTCAACGTGAAATTGGAGCCTGGCACAGTTGAAGAGGACACGCGAACGCCCGAGGAGAAGGCCGAAGACGATCGCATTGTCAACGAAGTGAAGTCTTTCACGGCGCCCGCCGGCTTCACTTTCGTAATACCGAATCTAGCGTTGGGCTGTTTTACGAAATTCATGCGCGCCACCGATCATCCCTGCGCTGTGCCACAAACGCCCGAGCAGCACAAAGCTGCCGAGGCGACAGAGAATCTGATTGCGCAATTTGGCTGCGAGTACGCGCTTCTCTTTTCGGCCACCGACGTCGATATGAAATCTATTAATCTCGCCGACTGGCACCCGTTGCCGGCGCCGAAAATGGAGGGTCAGGCCAAGGTCGTACTCGTACATCGAGCGACGTGGAAATTTCTCGAAGGTTACAGTTTACTGCTGCGACACCATCCATCACTGAAAAATCGACGACGCAACAACACCGGCGCCGAGCCCGACCGGCCGACGTTGTCGGAGGCCTACGAAATCTACGCACTTACCGAAGATGGCGCGTATCGAGAGTACACGAGCAAAATCGAGTGTACGCTGTGCGCAGCGAAGCCGGCGCCCGTCAAGTGCGCCGTGTGCGAAACCTACTACTGCACACCGACGTGCCTCTCGCTCGACAAACAAGCACATCAAGTGCCATGTGTCTCGTCTCTCGTCAAATCTCTCGCGCTCACTGTCAAGACCAAGCGCGAGACGGTCAACACGAAAATGGCCGACTTTCGCCGGCAGCAAGCCGAATTCGCCGAGCGCAATCGCGGTAAAATTGTGCCAGTCTATCGCATGGACTCGGCTTCGAAGAAGTGGATCGAAACACACGAAATTGTCGTGCCAGAGGCGGCGGCGGCACCGACTTCATGTTCAACAAGCGATACTGGCCCTCAATCCCCAGCGCAGAAGTAAAAGATGTCGTCCGGCTTTGCCGCGCAATCTTTTCCTTCTCCTCCGCCGTTGTTGAAAAAGAAGATTTTTGTCAAAAAACTTTCCGATGCCGACAACGGCGGAGGCAACGCCCCTTCTCCGAAGAAGAAGAACAAACTGGTCGATGTTATTATCTCTGACGGCTCACAGCAGCCGGCGGCCAAACGACCGCGGCTTGACCAGGAGGCACAGAGCGGAGAATTGAAGATTCGTGTTGGCGTGCCGCACGCGACAAAGACACTGCATGTAGTCGTTGAGCACACACACAAGCACGTTATGGATGCGAGCTCTGGCAGCAGCGATATGGCTGCACTCATTGCCGATGCCACAACTCAACACGAGAGCCGCGAACTCATCGACGAAGCGAAGCGTCTCGAATTGCAGCGTCGTCAAGCATCGGAGAACACCGCGGGCGCAGCACAACCGGAGCCTTTGATTTCTGCACAACAACAGCAACAACAAAAAGATGCGCAAACTGCACCGACGCTTCTTGAGCGTCTTGACGCGCTGACATCGATGCTCACCGAGCCCGCGGCGCGTGCGCCGAATCTCGACCGACCGACGCTCGATAACAACAGTGACGCCATCTTTCCCGTCTTCGTAGACGAGAGTGGCTTCTTCGACGAGTTCAACAACAATATCACGAGCAATTTGCAACCAATGCGCATTTCGCGGCCTGCCCCGCCGCTCGTGCCAGGCACCTCGCACACACCGCACAATACTGTGAATTCGCGGCAAATGATCGAGAACAACACGATGCTTGAGCGGCGCAAAATTCCGCATCACCGACTGAAACTCGACGTGCGTGCGCTTTCGCATCGCGTCTTTGGTCGTCTCGTTGAAAACGATACCGGCGAGGAGTTTGAGCGCATGCGGCGTTTCTGTGCCATCGAGAAGAAGTACGAAGACGACGTCGACACGAGCAGGAAGCGTCAGTTGCGTCGCTCGATGTGTGAGTCGGGAACGGCCTGGGCGCGTGCGTTCACCTTCCTCTCCGAGCACGGCAATGCTTACGGAAGCAAGAGCGGCGAATTGATGCTGTCCGAGAAGGCCGAGCGCTATGTGCGCTCGAACAAGTTTCGCAAGCATTTCTTTCAGCCGCGGCACGTTGGTTCGCGAGTGCTGAGTGGCGACACGTGGTGGCTCGACATGTTCGAAACGCCGATGCTTTTCCTCAAACCGACGTCGGCACTGTGGAGCAACGAGTCGATGCGCCGATTCAACACGCCCGAAAACTACGCATTTCGCGAACTCGTCGATTTCGAGAAGGCGCGGTTCGCCACGCTTTATCGGCATCCGTTCAGCAGCGATTCGGTGTGGCCGTTGTGGCAATCGTGCGTCAACAAGGTCTCGACATGCACGAGTGACGAGCACTCGGAACTGGCGCCGCGTCTCTCGACGCACATGAATCACTCGCCCAACGTCATGTTCTACGACGAGGCGTCAGCGGCGTGGCGTTGTTCGTGCGCGCACAACGGCACTGTTGTCTTGTGCGGTGTGGCGTGTCACAAACACACACTGGATCCGAAGCGTCTCTGCAACGCCGCCGAGCGCGCGGGCGCAGAGAATCAGAGCATTATCGCTGCCGGTGTGTTTGGGCCGGCGACGCGCGCGCGCTGGCAGAGCTTGATGATTGTGTGCGACGCACTCGACTCGCCGATGCACTCGCGTCTGCTTGTCAAGACGTTCATCGAGGCAATGCAGCTCGACGAGCATATGACAAAGTTGCTGCCATGCCTGCTCGAGTTCTCGACAAAGCCGCGCGCTGGCTGGACGATCGGCAAGCAGCACGATGCACTCATTGACTTCTGGAACGCGTCGAACACACGCGATCGCTTCGTTTCGGCGGACAGTCACGCGCGTGAGCGATTCGATTTGTTCGATCCGGTCGCAATGACGCTGGCGCTGCTGTTGTTTGTCGAAGCGACGCAGACTGTCGGTTGGCAGAACGCTTGGCGGCTGTGGAACAACGCAATGGCGTGTCACTGCAACGCGTGTCCGTTCTGCGCCAATCAACTCTCGGAGAGTTTCTATCGCCTCGTTGTCTACAATGCCATGCTACCGGTGCTGCCAATTACAATGTCGGCGGTTATCGAGAATTTGGCGCAACAAACGCGCTGCAACCGCGAAATCTTTCGCAAGCACTGAACGAATCTCTATATATTTTATTTGATTATCGATCGTGTGAAGATGCGTAAGCGTGTTCTTCTTTGATCCGTGCCACCTTATCGAGATTCTCAATAACTTTGCGGTGCTTCTCAAAGTGTTGCTTTTCGTCCCAGTTTACAGTGCTGCAATTGGGACAGAACCAAACTATTTTCGGCTGCCCGCTGGTGGTCGATTGTATATTTTTCTCTATATGCAAATCCGCCATTGAAAGTTCGTACTCGTTTGCGCAAAGTGAGCATGTTGCATTGCCGGCAACTTCTTCTTTCAACTTCGATGCCTTAATCAATTTCATTTCAGACTGCGACGCGAGCGGGGACGGCAAAGCAGAAACAATGTGCACGAAACGTCTCTTTTTTCCGACTATTGTATTTTTGATTGCCGTGCTATGGGTGTCGTACATCGGTGTGCTTGGCGCTGAACTTTTCTCGCAACTCTACGACGACCCGTGTGAGACGAGCGTCATTCCGCTGGCAATTGCAGCATTTTTGATAGGCTGCGGCGCTTTCGTCGCTTTCTGTGTTTTCCGCTCGCTGGCTGGCACTTTCGACTGCGCAGCTTCACAGCCGATTGTCTCGCTTCAATCGCGTGTCATGCACTTTGGACATGTTGTTCTCGCGTTTCTCTGTTTGATTACGACATCGCTGTCTCTGGCGCGACTCACCGAGTTTTCTTGCGGTTCGTTTGAGCCGTCGGCGTATCCGGTTGTCGCGATAGCGCTCATCAACGCACTCAATTTGCCACTCAACATGGAGCAGTGCAGTAAAAGATGCATTGAGAGATCGTACGATGAATTTTATTCCGATGAAGCCGGCGAGTCGAGTGGTGCCAAGGACGACAGTTTATTATCGCACACGCTAGCGTTTGGCAGGCAACTGAGGTTGCAACACTTGCACTTGCCATCGATGCTCGTCTCGCAGATGCCAGTGCATATGGAGTGAACGAAATCTCTCAAGCCGGTTTATTTCTCGCCGCTCGCACTCTGCGTGACGCGTGGTGCACGCCTTCGATGGTTGTGATCTTTTGCATTCGACTCAGCGTTAATGTCCACGGGAGCCAGTCGATAATTTCGAGAATGACGTAGGGCGGCAGCTGAAGCGAGGCAAAAGCGACGCATACATTGACAATATTTCTGTGATTGAGATGTTTTTGCACACGCAATCGCGGATCGAATGTTTTGTGTGCAACAACGTCTCCCTGCTTCAACGCGTTTTCATCCAGAATCAGAACAACTCCTGGTTTCGTTGCCAAATGTTTTCCGGGCTTGCTTTTGAAAAATCCCTCTGTCATGTCACAAAACCCAGTAAAAATGCAACAATAACAATGATGCTCCATGCGGTAGGTGCCAAGACGAGAAATGTATCCTCGAACTTCCGTTTCGTCGTAAACGAGAATCTCGTTAGTTCTGGGTGTTTCTTGAATTTCGACGGCGGTAAGCGCGGAGCGCTCTGCACGCGAAAGCGATCGGTCGATGAAAAGTACCGAGGAGCGCGGCAAAGAAAAATCTCTTTCCACGCGCAAAAGTTCCTGAATTCCGATGAAGTTGAGAATAAACTCTTCGTCGCATTTGATCGTTCCTTCGTGTCCATGTACATCGGAAAACTCGGCAACAATAAAATGGTTCGCGCCGTGTCTCTCCAAACGTAGTTTGTGCCAGGTCGAAGGAAGCGACAACGTGATTCGCGGGAAAAAATCCGTTCCTTTCGGTTGCAACTCAAATATAAAGTCGACCGATTTGTGATGGTACAATAAATCTCCTCGAATGCGCGAAAACGTCTCGTACGGCTTGTTGTACTTTTTTGTGACAGCGAGGGGTATCAACAACAAGTCTTTTGTCCAAATTGTCTCCGCGCTCACTGGCCACAATGCAAACAGATAACAATTTCCCTGATTGATCATTGCCACATCGTCGGCGAGCATTGTTTTTGACAAGTGAATGGGCAAGACGCATCGATCCTTTTGTGCACCTCGCATCCGCATGCTGCCGAAAACATACAACTTTGGTTGACGCAAAACGTTCATCCTAACAAAGCGGCTCGAGGACAAACATCCGTGCGACGCAAAAGGAAAACAAACAATGTCTTCGGGCGCCAATAAACGCTCTTCGGCTTCGATCAGCGCCGCCACTTCAACAAGCTACCGTACATCGAGCTCTCTCTCACCAGAGGTCGAGAGCAAAATGCACGTTCTCACCGGTGGCAAGGGTGGAGTGGGAATTCGACCCGCCATGGCTGGCAGTGGCTTCGACGATGACGAAGAGACGCACGCAAAACCGTTTCTGTACGTCGACAAAATAGACGAGATTCTCGCACTCGAAGTGGCGGCCGATCGAAAACTTGCACTAATTGGCGAGTATGCCAGCAACGCCGTCAAGGGCCACGAACTCTATCTGTTGAATCGCAAGCTCAGAAAAGCAGAGACGGAGTTGCAGCGCGAACGACAACTAACGAGTAGTGGATTTGTCGGCACAACCAATCGACGCGCATCTCACTCGAAGCGCAGCGCGCCGTCGGTCTACATTCCTTTTGAGGATCAGAGTAACCATCCGTTGCTGAGAACGTCGTGGATTATCAAGATTGCTCTCGCCATGTTTGCTGTCATGCAAGTCATCGAACCGGTGTTTGTTGGAACTATCGCCGTGACTTCAGTGGATCGCGGAGGCGCGATGGCATCTTCGCCTCCACTTCAGTCGGTCGTGAACAAACTGTGTCCTGCGTGTCCGGCATGTCCCGACGTCTGCGCCCGCGAGCCGCAGGACGCTGCGCGAGCGACAATTCTCATTGTCTTCTTTGTGCTGACGCTTCTCATGGGCTTGTTTGTGGCGTACAATTTCGTCGAAGTGCGCGAGCAGGAATTGCGCCTCTACTTCGGCGAGCCCGAGGAGATGCAACCCGAGGTGCGTCAGCGAGAATTGGACATTGCCATATTTGTCTTCGCTGGCGTCGTGTTTGTCAAGATGGTCTACGCGCTCTACGCCACCAACCACGCCGTGAGCACGTGGCATGTCATGCTTGTAACGTTCGTGTGCGAGATGCTATTATTTGGATGCTTCGCGCTCTTGACGCGTTTTGAGAAGAAATACGCCCTTGCAGAACGCTAATAAACATTTTATTCCTCCTCGACCGACTGCGATTTGTCTTCGATATCGATGTTTTTGCGGGCGCCGTTTGCGTGTGGCACAACCGTTTTCGGTGTCTCCTCGCTGGCAGTGCTCTTTGCAGAAACGCCGTTTGCCTGCGCCGCGTCTTCGGCGGATTTGGCGGCTTTTTTCACGTAGACGCGACGCTTTTTGATTGGTTGTTGTGCCTGTTCTTGCTCCTCTTCTTCGGCTTTTTCAGCCGCACCGTTTCCGTTATCATCAGCAGCAGAGTGCGTCATGCAAATCTTGTTTGTCAGCAAAGACTTGTTGAGCACTCCAGCATCATTCGCGGCGCTCAGTGCCAGAAAATCGCGCGCCGTCTCCATCGCATCTGGTGTTTTCACCGCTCGTTTGCCCTTTGTTTTCTTTGCTTTCGGTTCTTCTGCGGTTGGTGTGGAGATCTTGGTGGTCGGTAGTTTTTTTGCGGGCGCCTTCTTTTTTGCAATTTTGTCGTCGACATCGTTGTCGACGTCGTCGTCGACGTCGTCGCGCACAGGTCGCGGTCCAAGTTTGCCCGACACGTAGGGCAGCAGATCTTTCTGAAGTTTCTCGCCAACGGCCGAATCGCGCGCCGCGTCATTGGCAATCGACTCAAGCAAGCCTCGCTTGACGCAAAGTTCGGCACGATCCCACTTGTTCTCGATGCTGTCGACAATCTCCCAGTAGACAGACGACGAGAGAGGAGTTTTCACGCCCTTGTGAATCACCGTTCCCATCCAGACGAGAGAAAGTTTGTCGTTGGCATGCTTGATAAATACAGAGTTGGTAAAATCGCGCGCGCGAATCATTGTTTCCTCTTTTTTTTGCGCGGGCCGTCGGCGGGGCGGATCAACTTCTCTCGCTAAATCAGAATTCTCTCTAGAAAATAACCACGCAATCGAATTCCACAGAACGCTCATTCTGTCTATCGTCGATTGCCGCGAACGAGCGGCCAAAATCCCGTACTGCCTGGAGTGTGATTTTTCGCTTGGCGGGCGGATCGGTGGCACCGGATTTTAGGTCCGATGTTGACTTTCGCAAATTCTCTCAAATTGTGTTAATATGTTATTTACATCAAGTTACGTGTGTATACCAAATTTCATCTCGATCGGATTTTACAGTGCCGGCCTTTCATACCCGGAGCAATTCGGTCCGATTTGCGAAAATAACCAGAAAAATCCCACAAAAGAACCAGAAAAATCCCACAAAAGAACCAGAAAAATCCCACAAAAGAACCAGAAAAATCCCACATAAGAACCAG
>Ga0075030_100006729_pt1 | contig 10278 bp, 8 predicted proteins | sample LitLauG_LLR_2012_FD_71393 | JGI IMG/M metagenome (GOLD analysis project Ga0075030, IMG submission 71393) | Freshwater sediment microbial communities from Pennsylvania, USA - Little Laurel Run_MetaG_LLR_2012 | ecosystem: Environmental > Aquatic > Freshwater > Creek > Sediment | place: USA...
CAGATCGAAAAGGTGGACGGCCTTGCCGGGCGCAAGGAGTCAGAGGTGATGGAGGTCTAGAACTTATGCGGGAAAACCCGGATGGTTTTCCCTCATCGCCCGTGCGGCACGGCCGCAGGGGCTGCTCCCATTCCGGCATACGGTTTGGATTGGTCGAATTGGTCACTCCTCGCTACGCCGGAGTCTTTAGGGACAAAGTCGTCGCCGGGATGAACCCGGCGACCCAGGCCACGCCAGCGCTCACCAGATGAGCCCGGCGACTCGGGCCAGGCTGGCGAGCATCACTTGAGCCCGGTGGTGTGGGAAATCCAGCCCGGAGGGCTACTCGGTACTCTGTGGGGAATTTGAATTCCTCGATCCCCCGTCACGTCGGGATCATCATGGACGGCAACGGCCGATGGGCCCGGCGCCAAAGCAGGCCAGCCAGCTTCGGCCACCGCGCCGGGGTGCGCTCGATCAAGAGAGTGCTCGACGCCTGCGAGAAGTTCGGCGTCAACGTGCTCTCGATATACGCGTTCTCGACCGAAAACTGGACACGGCCGCGGGCCGAGGTCCGGGCCCTGATGAGGCTCTTCCACGAGACCATGCAACGCGAGATCGACGAGATGCACCGCAGGGGAGTGCGCATCGTGGTCAGCGGCAGGCGCGACGACCTGTCGGCGCGGATGAGGCAGCGCATCGACGAGGCGATGACGCTCACAGCTCGCAATCGGAATGGCGTGCTCAACGTCTGCCTCAACTACGGCGGGCGAGCCGAGATCGTGGACGCAGTGCGCTCGCTGGTGGCCGACCATGTGCCTGCCGCCGGAATCGACGAGGCGATGATCTCCGCCCGGATGTACCAACCAGAGCTGCCCGACCCTGACCTCATCATCCGCACAGCGGGGGAGAGAAGGGTGAGCAATTTCCTGCTCTGGCAGGGTGCCTACGCCGAGATGCTGGTCACGGAGACGCTCTGGCCGGACTTCGACGCGGGCGATCTCAAAGCGGCCCTGGACGACTACGCCAATCGGGTGAGGAGATTCGGTGGACGGCCGGTCGACGAACCGGCGACGCAGGCTGTCCAATGACTGCCGAGCAGGCGTCGACCGCCCGCGGCTGGAAACCGACGCCGCTCATGGTCCGCATCCTCAGCGCCTTCGTCATTCTCGCGGTCGTCATAGGCCTCGCCCTGACCGGAACTACCGGTGCCTATGCGCTGGTGGCCCTTCTGGGTGCGCTCGCCCTCTGGGAGTTCAACGGACTGTCCGACGGCATGGGTTCGAGGGCACCCGCCTGGCTCCTGTACCCGCTCGGCTGCTTTTTCGCGTTCAGCGGGACGCTGCTGAGGGAGGTCGACGTCACCCTGGTGCTCGCGCTGGCACTGGTCGGCGGACTCGCTGCATTCCTGGTCGTTCCCGGCCGGCGCCAGGGTCTCGGCCGGTGGGCGATGGGTTTGGCGGGGGCCCTGTACATCGGGATGCCGCTCAACTACTACCTGCTGCTCTACACGTCTAAGCCCAACGGCCTGATCTGGACACTGTTCGTCGTTTTCGCCGTTGTGGCCAGCGACACCACCGCCCTCCTAGTCGGAAGCCGCATCGGACGCCATCCCTTCTTCCGCAACATCAGCCCGCGCAAGACCGTAGAGGGTGCGGTCGCCGGACTGTTGGCCGCCTTATTGGTCATGGCGGTAGGTGTGGCGGCGGTCCTGGGCGAGTCGCTGGCGCACGCGCTGGCGCTCGGCTTGATCGTCGGCCTGAGCGCCCAGGTCGGTGATCTGGCGGAGTCGCAGATGAAGCGCATTGCCGAGGTGAAGGATTCGTCCCATCTCATCCCGGGTCATGGGGGCGTGCTCGACCGTATCGATTCGGTACTCTTTCCGCCGATCCTCGTTTACCTGTACGTGACCCTGTTTCACCTGCTGTGATGTCGAAACCGATCAACGTTGCCGTGCTCGGCGCCACCGGATCGATAGGGCGGCAGGCGCTCGATGTGATCGACCGCAACCCAGACCGGCTGCGACTGTTCGGGCTCACCCAGGGCGCTAGATCAGCTGGCCGCAACGCGGACCACGTGGTGCGAGGTCAGGCCGGCGAAGGCGATTTCGACGCACGCGTGGAGGCCATGGTGAGCGATCCGCGATGTGACGTGGTGCTGGTTGCGATACCAGGAGCGCGGGCTCTGACGCCGACGATGGCCGCCCTCAAGGCGGGGAAGATCGTGGCTCTCGCTACGAAAGAAGTCCTGGTGATGGCGGGTGGGCTCGTGATGAAGGCAGCAGCGCCAGGCCAGATCAGGACCGTGGACTCCGAGCACAGCGCGATCTGGCAATGCCTGTGGGGCGAGCGTCCCGAGAGCATCCGGCGCCTGATCATCACCGCCAGCGGCGGTCCGTTCTGGGCACAGCCGGAGCTCGACCTGGACACCGTCACCGTCGAACAGGCTCTCAACCACCCGCGGTGGTCGATGGGCCCGAAGATCACCGTGGATTCGGCGACTCTGATGAACAAAGGTCTCGAGGTGATCGAGGCGCATCACCTCTTCGGCGTCGGGTTTGACGCGATCAGCGTCTGCATACACCCCCAGAGCGTGGTCCACTCACTGGTCGAGTTCGTAGACGGATCGTTGAAGGCGCAGCTCGGGCGCCCCGACATGCGTCTCCCGATCGCTGTGGCTCTCTGCTATCCGGAACGCCTCCCAGACGCTGTGCAGGCGCCCGCGCTCGAGGACCTCAGCGGACTCGAGTTCCATCCCCTCGACGAGGCTCGATTCCCGAGCGTCAGGCTCGCCCGTGAGGCGGGCGCGGCCGGTGGCGGTCACCCGGCAGTGCTGAACGCCGCCAACGAGGAGGCTGTCAATGCCTTCCTCGGCGGTCAGATCCCGTTCAGCGGAATCGTTCGTGCCGTAGAAGGTGCTCTGTCGGCCTTCCACGGCAGCGGTGGCACCCTCGCCGCCATCCTCGAAGCCGACCGCTGGGCTCGCGAGTTCGCGAAACAGAAGTGGCCCACCGCCCCACGCGGCAAAGCCGCAAGCTCTCGGGTCTCACTCCGGTAGTCTGAAAGTCAGATGACAAGCGTTCTTTCAAACCTTCTTTACGTGCTCGGCGTCGGCGGCATGTTCCTGCTGCTGATCGCACCCCACGAGGGAGGTCACTTCCTTTTTGCCAAGCTGTTCAAGGTCCGCGTGCTGGAGTTCTCGATCGGCGCCGGGACCAAGCTGTGGTCGACCACGAAGGGAGGCACGCTCTATGCGCTGCGGCTTCTGCCAATCCTCGGCTACGTGCGGATGGGCGGGATGGAGGCCGGCGAGTTCGAGGACCCCAACGGCTTCCACTCCAAGCCGGCCTGGCAGCGCATCGTCATCCTGGCGGGAGGCCCGGCTGCGAACTTCCTGGTGGCGATGCTTGTGATCACCGGCTTTGGGCTGACCCAGCTCAACAGCGACCCGGGAAAGATCGTGACGGTCGTCGCTGGCTCGCCGGCCGCCGGCGCTGGGTTTGCCGCAGGGGATCGCATCCGCACCGTCAACGGGCAGGCGGTGACCAGTCCTGATCAGGTTCGCGCGGTCGAGCAGAAAGCACCCGGCGCGGCCCTTGTCGTCGGTGGCGCGCACAGCGACGGGCGGCCTTTCACGGTGATCGTGGTTCCGCAGTGCGACCAGGGCGCGTGTCAGGTCGGCATCGGCATCAGCCGCGTGCTCAGCGTCCAGACGGCTGTGACCGACGGGATCTCGTTCCCGTACGTGGCCACGACCACCATCGTCCAGGGCCTGTGGTCGCTCATCTCAGGAGAGGTTCCGGGCGGCCTCCTGGGCTCGAAGGGGCTGACGGGGCCGATCGGCATCGGCGCCGCGACTTACGACGCGGTTTCGCAGGGCCCGGCGAACTATCTCTTCCTGGTCGCCCTGCTTTCGGTGGCTCTCGGTTTTACCAACCTGCTGCCGCTCCTGGCCCTCGACGGAGGCCGGATCGTCGTCGTCGTCATCGAGTGGCTGCGGCGGCGCCCCTTCGACAGGAACACCGAGCTGAACTTCCAGCGGTGGGGCCTGGTGGCCCTTCTCGCTCTGGCCGCGGTGATCAGCTTCGTCGACATTCAGCGCATCGCCACCGGCCAGTTCCCAGGAGTGCACTAGCACCCCCGTGCCGATGAACCAGTGGTGGCGCATCTGATGGCGATGGTGGCGAGGCGGAAATCGATTCCCGTCAACGTCGGTGGCGTCGTCATCGGCGGTGCAGCTCCGATCGCGGTGCAGACGATGACCAAGACCGACACGCGCGACATCAAGGCCACGGTCCGGCAGATTCACGAATTGAAGGAGGCGGGCTGCGAGGTAGTGCGCCCCGCCGTGCCTGATCACGAAGCGGCGCTGGCGCTGAAGGAGATCGTCAAGCAGTCTCCGCTTCCGGTCATCGCGGACATCCACTACGACCACACGCTCGCGCTGATGGCCATCGAGGCGGGCGTCCACTGCTTGAGGCTGAATCCAGGCAACATTCCCGACCGCGACAAGGTCATCAAAGTCGTGACGGCCGCCAAGGAACGGCAGATCCCGTTTCGCATCGGGGTCAATGCCGGGTCGCTGCCGGAAGAGGTGCACAAGAGCCAGCGTGAGCTGCACCAGATCGATCGCGACAACCGAGAGCGCACGGCGGAACGGATGGTCGAGGTGGCTCTTGGGCACTGCAAGATCCTCGAGGAGCTCGACTACGGTCCCGGTTTCATCAAGGTTTCGCTGAAGGCGACCGATGTCTGGACCAATGTGCTGGCGAACCGCAAGTTCGCCGCCGCCCGGGCCTATCCGATTCATCTCGGGGTCACCGAATCCGGTCCCGTCGAGGCAGGCAGCATCCGGAGCGCGGTCGGTCTCGGCATCCTGCTCAGCGAGGGCATCGGCGACACGATCCGCGTCTCGCTCGCCACGTCCGATCCGCGCGAGGAGGTGCGAGTCGCGCACGAGATCCTCAAGACGCTCGCCTTTCGCAACGAGAGCCCGACCCTCGTGGCGTGCCCAACTTGTGGACGCCTTGAGTACGACATGGTGCCGACGGTCAAGGCCGTCGAGTCGCATATCGCCAAGCTCAAGGTTCCGATCACGGTCGCCGTCATGGGCTGCGTCGTCAACGGACCCGCCGAGGCGCGCCACGCGGACATCGGCGTGACCGGTGGGCGCGGAAAGGGCGTGATTTTCAAGCGCGGTAAGCTTTACAAGACGGTGCCCCAGGAAGAGCTCCTCACAGTGCTGCTGGCCGAGATCGACGCGATCGCCGGCGAGCACGCCGCCGCGCCGGCTCCGCTCCCGCGCTAGCCCGCGCCGTTTCGCGGGCTTTGATCGATTGACTCAACTGATCGACATGTGGGAGCTATTGGCATGAAAGAGGAATCCGAAGAGCAGCAGGACTTCGTCAAGGACATCACCAAGATGTCCACGGACTTCGACCGCTGGTACACCGACGTCATCCGCAAGGCAGAGATGGCGGATTGGTCCGGCGTGCGCGGGCTGATGGTGGTGCGGCCGTACGGATGGGCGATGTGGGAAGCCATCACGCGCGCCTTCGACGACATGATCAAGGAGAGCGGCCACGAGAACTGGGCTTTTCCGCTGCTCATACCCAGGGAGCTGCTCGTCAAGGAGGCGGAGCACATCGAAGGCTTCGGGCCTGAGGTCGCCTGGGTGACACAGGCCGGCGCCACGAAGGAGGAGCTGGAAGAGCCCCTTGCCGTCCGTCCCACATCGGAAACGATCATCGGCCACATCATCCGGCGCTATATCCAGAGCCATAGGGATCTGCCCAAGCTGACCAACCAATGGAACAGCGTGGTCCGGTGGGAGAAACGTTCCCGGCTCTTTCTCCGCAGCCGGGAGTTCTGGTGGCAGGAGGGGCACACGTTTCACGCCTCGGCCCAGGAGGCGATGGACGAGGTCTCGCTGATCCTGGGGTACTACCGGTCGATCGCCGAGGACTGGCTTGCCGTGCCCGTGCTGGCCGGAAAGAAGACGGCCTCTGAAACCTTCGCCGGCGCTGTCTACACGCTGACCCTCGAAGGGCTCATGCGTGACGGGCTCGCGCTCCAGATGGGCACGTCGCACTACTTCGGACAGAACTTCGCCCGCGCCTACGACATCTCCTTTTCGAACAAGGAGAACGAGCGCGAGCTCTGCTACTCGACCTCCTGGGGCATCAGCACCCGCCTCGTCGGCGCGCTGGTGATGGCACATGGCGACGATTCCGGTCTGATCGTGCCGCCTCGCGTGGCTCCCATCCAGGTCGTCACGGTGCCCATCTTTCGCGATGCCGAGGGCCGCGCGAAGGTGGAGAAGTTCATCGACGGCTGGGCGGGCGAGCTGAAGTCTGCCGGCATCCGGCATCGGGTCGACTGGCGTGACGAAAGGCCGGGCGACAAGTACGCGCATTGGGAGCTGAAGGGCGTTCCCCTGCGATTGAACGTCGGCGCGCGCGATGCAGAGGCCGGACAGGTGGAGCTTGTCGATCGCCTATCGAGGCAGCGGGTGAGCGTTCCCGCCGCGGGACTGGGTCGCCGCCTTGTGGATGAGCTGGAGGCCTTTCAGAAGAAGCTGTTCGAGCGCGCCCTCGAGTACCGCAATGCGAACACGGTAGAGCTGTCGACGTTGGCGGAGGTCGTGGCTCACTTCAAAGAGAGGGGAGGGTTTGCCTGGGTGCCCTGGTGCGGCGACGCCGCGTGCGAAGAGCGGATCAAGGCCGAGGCGGGTGGCGTGACCATCCGCACGCTTGACCCTGACGAGAAGGCCTCTGGCAAATGCCTCGTCTGCGGGCAACCCGCCAAGCATCGAGTCGCTTTGGCCAAAGCCTACTGAGCCACAGAGCGCCCGCCTTCGTTTGCCTCGTGTGCGGAGCCTGGATGCGCGGCGACCTGCCTAAACTCTGAGAGTACAAATTGACGGTCTCTGAGCTCCTGAAGATCGCCGACCATCTCGACCCCGAGGGTCAGCGGATGATCCGCAAGGCATACGAAAGTTCGGCTGCCGCGCATCGCGGCCAACGCCGCCTGTCAGGCGAGGAATACGTCAACCACCCGCTTGAGGTCGCGGCCATACTCGCCGACCTGGAGCTGGATGCGGAGACGATCGCGGCCGCGCTCCTGCACGACACGGTGGAGGACACCGCTCTGACGGCAGAGGAGGTTGAGACCGAATTCGGTCCTGAGGTGGCACGGCTCGTCGACGGCGTGACCAAGCTGGGTCGGATCGCGCTGAGGTCGGACCAGCAGCAGCAGGCCGAGAACATTCGAAAGATGATGGTGGCGATGGCGGAGGACCTGCGGGTCGTCCTCATCAAGCTCGCCGACCGGCTGCACAACATGCGCACGCTGGATCCTCTGCCGGAAGTCAAGCGGCGCAAGATCTCGCGCGAGACTCTCGACATCTATGCGCCGCTCGCGCATCGCCTCGGAATCGGCCAGATCAAGTGGGAGCTCGAGGATCTTGCGTTCCGAAACCTCGAACCCGAGGCCTATGAGGACGTTGTCAAGAGGATCGCCCGCAAGCGCCGCGACCGGGAAACGTTGGTCTCAGACCTGCGGGAGATCCTCGCGCGTGAGCTCGAGAAGGTCGGCATACAGGCCGAGATAACGGGGCGACCCAAGCACATCTACTCCGTCTGGCAGAAGATGACCAGAGAGAACAAGGACTTCACCGAGATCTATGACCTCTCGGCCATGCGCGTCCAGGTCGACTCGGTCCGGGATTGTTACGGCGTCCTTGGGGTGGTTCACTCGCTCTGGAAACCTGTGCCGGGGCGCTTCAAAGACTACATCGCGATGCCCAAGTCCAACGGGTACCAATCACTCCACACCACCGTCATCACACATACCGGGGAGCCGATCGAGATCCAGATTCGCACCCACGAGATGCATCGAATCGCCGAGTTCGGAGTGGCCGCTCACTGGACGTATAAGGAGGGTGGCAAAGACACCAGCTTCGACCAGAAGCTCTCCTGGCTACGCAGCCTTCTCGAATGGCAGAGCGAGGTCGGTGATGCAGAGTCATTCCTGGACACGGTCAAGGTCGACCTGTTCCAGGACGAGGTCTACGTCTTCACGCCAAAAGGGGACGTGCTCAATCTGCCTGCCGGGGCGACGCCCGTCGACTTTGCCTACAGGATTCACACCGAGGTCGGACACCGATGCATCGGAGCCAAGGTCAACGGCCGCATGGTCCCGCTCGACTACGCGCTGCAGAACGGCGAGATCATCGAAGTCCTGACGTCGAAGGGACCGCATGGCCCCAGCCGCGACTGGCTCAGCTTCGTGAAGAGCGCGTCGGCGAAGGAGCGCATCCGCAAGTGGTTTAAGAGCCAGCGCCGAGAGGAGAACGTCGCCAAAGGGCGAGACCTCCTCGACAAGGAGCTGAACCGGATGCATCGGGTGACGCTTGCCGACCTTTCCGACCCGCAGCTCCTCGAGATCGCCACCCTGTACAAGTACACGGCGACAGACGATTTCCTCGCCGCGATCGGCTATGGCGACCTGTCGCCGCACGCAGTGGTGATGCGAATGTCGCTGAACCTCGATACGCCGGGGGCGGACCTGCGGCCGATCCCTCTCGTTCCGCACGTGCATCCGACGCCTCGCGTTCTCGTGCGCGGAGAGAAGGGGATCCTCACCAAGATCGCCCCGTGCTGCCAGCCCGTCCCCGGAGACGCGATCGTCGGCTACACGACGCGGGGCAAGGGGGTGACCGTGCACAGAGCGGACTGCGTCAACGCCATCAACGCGCAGGACGCTGCGCGCGTTGTCCCAGTGGATTGGGATGGGGAGGCGACACACCTTTACCCGGTGGCGATCAAGATCGAGGCCTGGGACAGGCAGGGGCTGCTGCGAGACATCGCCACGGTGGTGGCGGAGAACCGCGTCAACATGTCTGCGCTTGAGGTCCACGTCTATGACGACAAGACCGCTGTCGTCTCAGCCACCGTCGAGATCGATTCGCTCGCGCAGCTGTCTCGGCTGATGGAGAGAATCGAGGGCGTCAAGGACGTCAACACGGTGGCGAGGGAGGCGTCCTGAGCCAGGCCGAGCCTGCCGGGCAGAGAACGGTTCACGTCGAGGTGACGGCGGACAGGCGCTTCGGCACCAACTCCTACCTGGTGGAGGATGAGGTGACCAAAGACGGCGTCGTCATCGACTCCAACCTTGAACCCGACCTCATGGTCGAGCTGGTGCGGCGCCGCGGCGTGACCGTCAAGGCGATCCTGCTCACCCACACGGATATCGACCACATTGCAGGGCTGAACGAGCTGATCGAGGCCTTCGGCCCGATTCCAGTCGCGGTTCATCGGGCGGAAAAGACAGTCGTGGTCGAGGGCAAACCTCTGCGCCGCGAATTTGGCGAGGTCGCCATCAAGGTGGGCAACGTGGTCGACCTTGTGGAGGGTGAGGCGTTTCGAGCCGGTTCCCTCGAGTTCGAGGTTCTGCATACGCCAGGGCACAGCCCCGGAGGCGTCACCCTTCGGATCGGAGACCTGCTGTTCACGGGCGACGCCCTCTTTGCCGGCACCATCGGCCGCTCGGACTTTGCCAACTCAGACCCGGCGGCGCTGGTCAACGGAATCCGGGACAAGCTGCTTGCGCTGCCCGACGAGCTTGCCGTGCACAGCGGACACGGCCCGGCGACCACGATCGGCAGGGAGCGCCGTTCGAACCCCTTCCTCCAGTAGTTACGAGCAGAGTCCAGGCCGGCGGACCGGCCGGAACCTCTCAAATCCGAGCTGCGCGGGTTGGAGCGGCACTCAAACCTAGATAATGTGCCGGCGTCCTCGTTCTCCACACGAATTCTGCGAGGAGAGGCGATGAGCGAATTGGACCGAGCCGGAAGCAGCAAGGCGCATAAGTCCCACTCGCGTCCGCACGACCAGCCACGGAAGGTCGTTCTCGACGCGGAGCTCGTCGCCGCGTTCGGCCACCAGCTTCGAAATCAGCTGAACGCCGTCGTCGGAGCAGCGGGGCTCCTGTCGACCGAATCTGACTCCGCAGAGGAACGTGAGGTGGCGTCCATCATCCAGACCGGGGCCGAGCAGGCGTCTCGGCTGGTGGACGACGTGCTCGTCGCCACTGCCATCCAGCGCGGTGAGCTGGAGCTCGCGCTGCATCCGTTTGATGTGCGTTCCAGCGTCGAGACGTGCCTGGGGATTGTGGCGGACGCTGCAGCTGGGAAGAGCCTCGACCTCTCTCTTCATGCGACGGCGGACGTGCCGAGCGTCGTGGTCGGCGACTCACGACGCTTGGAACAGATCCTGCTGACCTTGCTCTACGGCGGCAT
>Ga0075030_100006730_pt1 | contig 10277 bp, 7 predicted proteins | sample LitLauG_LLR_2012_FD_71393 | JGI IMG/M metagenome (GOLD analysis project Ga0075030, IMG submission 71393) | Freshwater sediment microbial communities from Pennsylvania, USA - Little Laurel Run_MetaG_LLR_2012 | ecosystem: Environmental > Aquatic > Freshwater > Creek > Sediment | place: USA...
CCGCCGGCTCCCTCCTCGGAGGCAGGCTCGTCGTCGTGATCAGCGGTGACCGGGGTCGGCTGCTGGCGTTCGCCACCTCGATCCAGGTGGTACTGGTGGCTGCGGCGACCGTTGTCAGGATCCTGGTCGGCTCGCCCGGCTCGAGTGCCGGCCACTACCTGTTGATCTTCCTGCTCGCCGCCTCCATGGGACTGCAGAACGCAACGGTCCGGAAGGTCGCGGTGCCCGATCTCACGACGACCGTACTCACCTTGACGACCACCGCCATCTTCGCCGACACCCGGTTGGTGGGAGGGCCGGGCTCCAAGTCCGGTCGACGCCTGGTCAGTGTCCTGGCCATGTTCGTCGGGGCACTACTCGGCGCCATTCTGGTCGTCCACGCCTCGAGTGGCCTGGTCCTGGTCATCGCCTCCGCCCTGCTCGCCGCCGTGGCCGTCTCGGGCTGGATGCTCGGTCGGGGTCGCCCGGCGTGGGCCGCGGCGTAGGTCTCCGACCGGCGCGGCCTACTCCCGACCCGGGGCGTACCGCCGCCGAACCGGCCGTTCCGTCGACCCGCCTGGACTCGACCAGGAGGTTCGACGCCCGGATCATCATCTCGACGGTACGCCCCCACTGCCCGCGGCCTGGCCCCCCGTCCGGAAATGTCACACTGTCGGCCATGGCCAGGATCGTGATGGTGCATGGAGCCGGGAACTCGCTCTGGGGGCCCGCGTCGATCCGGTCCCGGTGGTATCCCGCCCTGTCCGACGGGCTCGCCTGGCACGGCGTGGAGGTCGCCGAGTCCGACGTCGAGGTCGCCTTCTACGGCGACCTCTTCCGCCGGGACCCCGAGCGGGGCTACGACCCCAGGTTCGACATCAAGGAGATGCTGACCAACGTGTCCGGCATCCTGCGGGCGCACGACCAGGACATCGACCTCGACGAGCTGGTCAAGACGCTCGTCGACCAGCACCTGGACCGCCTACTGGCCCAAGCCGGCGCCTACCTGGAGGACGACAGGATCCGGCACCTGGCCCGGGCCCGCCTGGAGGCCGTGATCGGTCCGGAGACCGAGGTCGTGGTGGCGCACTCCCTCGGGACGGTGGTCGCCTACGAGACGCTGTGCAGACACCCGGAATGGTCCGTGACCGGGCTCGTCACCATGGGCTCGCCACTCGGGGGCGAGATGATCCTCGGGCTGCTCGACCCTGCTCCCGTCGACGGTCGCGGTCGGTTCCCGGAAGGCGTAGGGCGATGGGTCAACATCCGCAATGCCGACGACCCGGCATGCATCCGCCCCCTGTCGGAGGTGTTCGACGGCCCGGTGAGCGAGCGCCTGGTGGACAACGGTCACCGAGTGCACGACCCCGAGCCCTACCTGAACAACTCGACCACCGGTCGGGCCGTCGCCGACATGCTGTCTGCGTAGTCCCGGCCACGCCAGTCCTTTCGATGCGGCCGCTGCCGAGGGACGCCGAGCGGAGACTGATCGGGCTCAGCCGCCGTCGCCGGGATTGGTCAATCCGGTGAAGTCACCGACGACCTTGGCGTCGTAGGGCGCGTTCAACTGGTCCGGACCGTTGCCGTCGACCTGGATCCGGCCCTGACTGAAGTCGATGGTACCGCCGGGGGTCACCTCGATGACCTGGTCGTTGTACTGGTCGCTGATCAGCGTGTTGCCGTCAGCGAGCCGCACCGCACGCGTCGGGAGCGGATCGGCGATACTCCCGGGCCGCAGATTGGTCACGTACGACCACACCACAGCTTTGTCCGGCGTGACCTCCACCACCCGGTTGTTGTTCGAGTCGGTGATGAGCGTGTGGCCGTTCGGCAGGCGGCTGGCGAACGCCGCCCCATTCAGGACCGAGGTCGAGGACGGACTCCCGTACTGCCACACGATGTGGTGACCCCGGGTCACCTCGATCACCCGGTTGTTGCTCTCGTCCGCGATCAGGATGTGCCCGTCGGGCAGGAGCTCGGCGCTGTTGGGGTTGTTCAGCTGGTCGAACCCCGATCCAGCGGCGCCGGTCGTGCCGTACTGCCACACGATGTCATGACGGCGGTTCACCTCGATCACCCGACTGTTTCCCTGGTCCGTGATGAGCACGTCGCCACCCGGCAACGCGGTCGACTGCACAGGTGTGTTGAGCCGGTCGAAGGTGCTTCCCGTGACGCCGGCTCTGCCGTACTGCCACACGATGTCCCCGTCCCTGTTCACCAACATGACCCGGTTGTCGGCGCACCCGGCCGGATCGGTGCACGACGGATCGGCTCCGGCCGGAGTGCCTGTCCCCGAGATCAGGGTGAGGCTCCCGATGCGCTCCGCGTCGTTCGGTCCGACCACGGCATCAGGACCCGCCACGGACGAGCCGTTCCCGAACTGCCACACCACCTTGTGGCCGTCGATCTCGACGATCCGGTTGTTGAACTGGTCGGCGATCACGATATTGCCCGGCGCATTGAACCCTTCCACCCCGTCCGCGCCGGCGGGGGCCGCCGCCAAGACTGCGGTCGGCACGGCTGCTGCGGTCAGTCCGGCGCACATGAGCGCGACCGACGACCGGGACCACCTCCGGGTCCGGTGACGGAATGGGAGCGAGGTGGCGGCAGTCCACATGGGGGGTCTCCTCTCACGGTGCGGACCGCAGCGAATCGATCCGCCTCAGGCCTTCACAAGACATATACGACCGAGGGTCCGACTCTGTTCAGACGGATCCGCGCCGGGTCGTCCCTCGACCGACGGGACGTCCGAGACCACCCGCCCGATCATCTGACGACAGCCACCGAGAACCCGTCGACACCGTTGCCGGTGACACTGGTCCCCGAGTCCCCGACGAAGGTGTTGAGCGGCCTGCCGTGGTAGGTGACCTGGAGCTTCGTGATCCCTCCCACCACCACGGTGACGGTGCCGAGTCCGGGAGTGCCCGTCGGGGTGTAGCCCTTGTGGATGTAGAGCGGTGGCCAGGCGGTCAGGCACCCGCCCGTGCATCCGCTCGCCGGCGCCAGGTACAGGCTCGCACCCAATCTCGTCGTCAGCATCTTCCCGAACGGGGGACGATCGGCGACCTTCACCACCTTCCGGGGTATGAGCGTGGTGGGCATGGCGGCCGCCACCGAACCGGTGGCCATGACCCCGACCATTCCGACAGCGCCCAGCGTCACCGTCAGTCTTCGCATCACGGTCGAATGGGGCGATCGGGTCTGCTGGTCGTTCGCGCGATTGGACATGATCCCTCCGATGTTCGTTCCTTCGATGGCTGCTCGCCCCTACACAGCGTGAGAACGCATGACCGATCGAAGTCGTTCACGGCTCGGCGTTCGGAGGCCGATAGCGATCCTGACGAGCCGCCATCCCCACGTTCCGTGGTGAACCAACTACGCGGCAAGTCTGGCGGAGACGGTCGCGTCCGCATCCTGACCAACCGGTAACCGAAGGCATCTCCGGGGCGGGCACCCGACCCGACCCACCCCCGACCGACCCACGGGCGCGGAAGGCCACGGCGGCATACGCTTTCCGACAGGAGCTGTGCGGGGCAGCCCGGTGAGGAAGGACAGGGGTACACCATGTCAACGACCAACCATTCCGTTTCTCGACTCATTCGACTGTGTATGGGTGCGCTGCTGACAGCGGCACTGGTGGTGACCGCGGCGGGAACAGCCGGCGCGGTAGCCCCGACCATCGCAGTCACTCCCACCACCGGTGTGGCCGGTCAGTACGTGACCGTCAGCGGTGCCGGCTGGCCGGGCTACGACAGCATGTCGGTGCTGGTGGGCACGACCTACATGTGCTCCGTGACATCGGACTCGACGGGCACGGTGCCCACCCAGAGCTGCTTCGTGCCGACATCCCTGACGGCCGGGGCCTATGTGGTGAGTGCCACCGACGGCACGAGGACGGCCAACGCGCCCTCGTTCACATTGGCTCCCGGGATCACCCTGTTCGGGTCCGGCGGGTCCGCCACGGGGGCCGCCGCCGTGGGCCAGGCGGTGAGCATCACCGGGAACGGATTCGCCGCCAGCTCGCCGGTCACCGCCAAGTTCAACGGGTCGGCGGTCGCGCTCACACCGGCTGCCACGACCAACGTCAACGGCACGTTCACGGGGAGCACCTTCACGGTTCCGAGTGTCGCCGCCGGCTCCTATCCCCTGGTCGTGACCGCCGGTGCCGGCCACACGGCGACGGCCACACTCGAGGTCGATGCGGCCACACTCGTGGCTCCGGCCTCGGGTATTTCGGGCGACTCCATCTCCGTCAGCGGCGCGGGATGGCCCGGCGACGACTCGATCATCGTCCGCCTCTACCTCGGGGCGTCCGGGACGTATATGTGCAGCATCTCCACCGACACCACGGGTGCCATACCCGCGCAGAGCTGCACCGTTCCCACCGGCCTTCCCGCCGGGAGCTACCAGATCAACGCGAGTGACGGCTACCTGTCGGTGAGTCACGCGTTCACCGTGAGTCCCGGACTCGTCGTCTACGGGTCGGGAGGGTCCAGCTCAGGCGATGTAGCCGCCGGCCAGACGGTGGGCTTGACCGGTAGCGGCTTCACACCTGGTTCCGCGGTCACCGCCAAGTTCAACGGCGCGGCGGTGACACTGACGCCGGCCATCATCACCAACAGTGCCGGCTCCTTCACCGGAGCCACGTTCGTCGTGCCGGCCAAGACGAAGGCGGGCACGTCGACCCTGGTCGTGACCGACGGTTCCCTCATCAGCTCGAGCCTCTCCATCACCGTCTACAAGGCGACGCTGGTGGCACCCGCCACTGCGGCGTCGGGGAGTCTGGTGTCCTTCAGCGGTGGCGGCTGGCCCGGGATCGACTCCATCATCGTCCGCCTGTACCAGGGGACGTCGAGCACCTACGTCTGTTCGATCTACAGCATCGCCGGGGGGACCGTCCCGAACCAGGGCTGCACCGTGCCGACCGGGCTTCCGGCCGGCTTCTACACCCTGGTGGCGAGTGACGGCAACGCGTCGGTCACCAAGCCCTTCAAGATGACGCCCGGGGTCACGATGCTGGGTTCGTCGGGCTCGCCCACGGCGCGGGCCGCCGCCGGTCAGATCGTCGGCCTGACCGGCACCGGTTTCACGCCGGGTGCGCCCATCACGGCCAAGTTCAACGGTGCGGCGGTGGCCCTGTCGCCGGCCACGACGGCGAACGGTCAGGGCGCCTTCACCGGGGTGACCTTCACCGTCCCGGCGGTCGCCGCCGGCAGCTACCCCCTGATCGTGAAGGACGCCAGCGGAGCCTCAGTGACCGTCACCCTCCGGGTCTTCGCCGCCACGTTGACGGCTCCGGCCAGTGGTGTCTCGGGTACCTCGGTGCCCATCAGCGGCACGGGCTGGCCCGGCAACGACAGCATCCTCGTCCGCCTCTACCAGGGCACGTCGAACACCTACATCTGTTCGGTGTCCAGCGACTCCACCGGGGCGATCGCCCCCCAGTCCTGCACGGTCCCGACGGGGCTCCCCGCCGGCAGCTACAACATCGTGGCCAGTGACAACCTCGTCTCGGTGACCCGCACCGGGTTCGCCATCCATGCCGGCATCGCACTGACCAACACGAGCTTCCAGCCGGCGGCCAGCGCGGCCCCCGGTGCCACGCTCAACCTGACAGGTTCGGGATTCACTGCCAGTTCCACCATCACCAGCGTGAAGGTCGGCACCACCGCGGTCACCCTCACGCCGGCGACGCCGGCCACGTCCACCAACGGGTCGTTCAGTGGTGTCACCTTCGTCGTCCCGGCGATCGCCGCCGGCACCTACGTGGTGACCGTCAAGGACGCCTCGGCCAACGTCGCCACGGTCCAGCTCATCGTCACCTGACCACGGCGGTCGGCCCAGCACGGTCACCCGGCCGTGCTGGGCCGGTGCCGCCCGGGCCAGGTCCGGTCAGAGCATCTGGCGACGCCACAGGCGCCACGCCCACCGGCCGACCACTGCCAGCAGGGCGAGGCACAGGAGGACGAACACCGTGCGTCCGGCGATGCGGACCAACCACTCGAGCCCGGACGTGAAGCCGTCGACCGACTGGTGCCAGGCCCGGCCGAGTCCGGACTGCGGGACGGGCGGGGGGACCGGGCGATGGCCGGACTGGGACAGCGACACCGTCAACGTCGCGTAGGTCGTCTGGCTGTCCAGGAGGTTCAGCTGGCCCTGCAGCTGCTCGATCTGGCTCTGGATGGTGTCCAGTTGGCTCTGCACGGCCAGGATGTCGCCGATCGAGGTCGCCTTGCTCAGGATCGTCAGGTACTGCAGCCGGCTCGCCTGCAGGGCGTCGATCCGGGCCTGGAGGTCGACGTACTGGCCGGTGACATCGGTCGAGGCCGTCGTCATCGACGTCACCTTGGCGATCTGGCGCACCTGGGCGAGCACGGCCGCGAATGATGCCTGTGGCACCTGAAGGACCACCGTTCCCGAGGACGGACTGCTCCCCTCAGGGCCGCCGACCTGGAGGCTGGAACTCGCCACGAAGCCGCCGGCCCCGGCAGCGACCGCCGTCAGCCGGGTCACGGCGGGGGCGAGCGGCGCACTGCCCAACGCGAGGTAGATGCTGCCCGTCGTCACCACCTTGGCCGGTTGTCCCACGACGCCGGTCGGCAGCGGCGCCGGGGACGGATTCGCCGGACCCGGATTGGGGGCCGGCGCGGCCTGCGCACTCGAGCCTGCGGCGGTGGTCCCGCCGGCCACCCCGAAGGGGGCGTTGGCGCCGGACGCAGGTCCCGTGTGGAACGGGACGGTGGTACTGGGACTCGTGCCCGACCTGCCCGGCGCCCCCACCGAGGGCCCGGCCGCCGTCCGCTGACCCTGTCCGGTACCCGGCGATCCGCCGAAGACGGCCACACTTCCGGCCACGATGACCGCCGCCGCCGCCACCAGCGCCGCCCGACTCCAGCGGCCCTGGGGGACCATGGCGCGCACGACGCCGCCCGGTCGGGCGTCCTCCGACGCGGCCGACACGATCTGTTCGACCGCGCCCTCAGGGATGGGGTACGCGTCTGCCGCGTCGCCGAGCAGCGTGCGCAGCCGGTCTTCGTCGATCATGGTCATCGGGCCACCTCCGAGTCGTGGGCACCCGGACGGTCGTCGGACGAGCGCAACGCCGGATGGTCGGCCAGGAGTCGTCGCGCCTCGTGCAGCCGGGACTTGACCGTCCCCGGTCGGCGGCCGATGGCCGTGGCGATCTCCCGCTCGCTCAGGTCGGCGTAGTACCGCAGGACCACGACCACCCGCAGATGGACGGGCAGCGACTGCAGGGCGCGGATGAGGTCACTCGACTGCTCGACGAGGCCCGGCACGTTGTCGGCCGCGGCGAGGCCGTCGAGGTGGTCGTCCCCGGTGCGCCGGTCCCGATGCGGGATCTCAGAGCGCAACTTCGAGTTGCAGGTATTGACCACGACGCGGTAGAGCCACGGTCGGACGTCCGACCCGGGGGCCAGGGACGACCGGAACCGCCAGGCCCGCAGGAACGCCTCCTGGACGGCCTCCTCGGCATCGGCGCGGTTGCCCAGGATCAGGCAGGCGGTGCGGTACGAGGGGGCGTACCCCTCCTCGAGCCAGGCTTCGATGTCCTCGGGACCACCCTTGCCGCTCACCTGCCTCACCCCCTGGGGACGCATCGTCGTCGGACGCTCGTGGTCACGGAATCTTCCGTCACTACTGATACTGACGCTCCGGCGGCGGAAAAGGTTCGCGGGTTTCTCGGATCCCGCCGGGATGGCCGGGACAAGAGCCTTCGACCCTGTCCGGCCCGGCCAGGGGCGCGAGACTCCCCCCATGGACACCGAGACCGCCCGGCTGGCCCTCGAGGCGTGGCGGGCCGACTTCCCCGCCGACCCGTACACGTCCGACAATCAGCTGCGCACCGCACTGGCCCGCGTGCTGCCGGCGGAACGGCTGGCCGCGCTCGAGAAGCGCGCCTCGGCCTTCGCCACCGAGGTGGTCCGGGTGGTCGGTCCCGCCGCCCGGCGCTACGAGCAGCGGTCCCACCTGCCCGAGCTCGCCCGCTTCGACGGCATCGGTCGGCGGGTCGAGGCCGTCGAATTCGACCCCGGCTACGGCGTCGCCGGTACCACCGTGTGGGCGAGTGGCCTGGTGGCGCTGTCGGGCGAGGCCGGCTCGGCCTACGAACAGGCGACGTTGCTCTACCTCTTGTCCCTCGAAGGGGAGGCCGGGCACGCGTGCCCGGCGACCTGCACCATCGGCCTGGCGCGGGCGCTCCGTCGGGTGGCCTCCCCTGAGGTGCGCGACCGCTTCCTGCCGCCACTGGTCGACCCGGACTACGCCAAGGCCGTCCGGGGCTCGCAGTTCCTCACCGAGGTCCAGGGCGGATCCGACGTCGGGGCCAACGTCACCCGGGCCGTCCCCGGGCCCCACGGCATCTACCTCATCTCGGGCGAGAAGTGGTTCTGCTCGGTGGCCGACGCCGGACAGTTCTTCCTGACCGCCCGGGTCCAGGGTGGGCGCAGCGGTACCCGTGGCCTCGGGAGCTTCGTCGTACCCCGCACGGTGGGCGGCCTGCCCAACGGGTTCGTGCTGCGGCGCCTGAAGGACAAGCTGGGGACCCGGGGCATGGCCTCGGGGGAGATCGACTTCGACGGGGCCCTCGCCTGGCCCATCGGTCCCGTCGAGCACGGCTTCCGCACCGCGGTCGGCATCGTCTTGAACACCAGCAGGTGGATGACCGCCGTCGGCGACGCCGGGATGATGCGCCGCGCCTATCTCGAGGCCTCCGCCTACGCGCTCCACCGCCAAGCCTTCGAACGCCCGATCGGCGAGTTCCCGGCCGTCCAGCGCACGCTCGCCGATATGGCGGCGGTATCGGTCGGCGCTCTCCATCTGGTCATCGCCCTGACCGGACTGGAGGACCGCATCGACGTGGGGACGGCCACCGAAGAGGAGGTGCTCCTCCATCGCTTCCTGGTGAACCTGGCCAAATATCTCGTGTCGTATCAGGCCACCGAGGTCGTGCACGCCGGCATCGAGGTCCTCGGCGGCAACGGGGCCATCGAGGACTTCAGCGTCCTGCCGCGCCTCTACCGGGACGCCATGGTGTACGAGTCGTGGGAGGGCAGTCACAACGTCCTGGTCGCCCAGATCCTCAACGACCTCCGACGGCTCCCGATCCTCGACATCGTCGCCGCGCGCCTGCGACGGGGCGCGTCGGTGGCCACCGACCGGCGTCTGGGCGCCCACCTGGAACAGGAGCTGACCGTGGTGATGGCGTCCACCCGGGAGTGCATGGAGGACGAGACGTTCGGGTCCTGGCAGTTCCGCGACGTGGCGGGCCGGATCGGTGTCCTCGCCGAGGCCGCCTTCCTGGTGGAGGCCGACGAGGAGGAGATGGCGTGGCACCTGCTGCTCGGGCGCCTGACCCCCGGCTACCGCGCCGAGGACGACGCCGGGCTGGCCGATCGGGTGCACACGATTCTGGCCGCCATGGGCTGATCGGGGACGGCCGAGGACCGCCCTACGCGACGGCTCGCACCATTGGGAGCGCCTCTCCCGACCCGCGTCCGCAGCCGCTGTGCTCGGCGTCACTCCGGGTGCGCTCCTGTGCTGGCTGGGCGATGAACGCGTGACCGCACACGTCGCCCACCGGGGACGCTCACGCGACGACCGCTGAGCAGGTGTAGACACGCGGCCATGACACATGAGCACGAGCTCACCGTGCCCGTCGACCTGTGCACACCCGATGGCTCCGCTCTCAACCCGGCGGCCCGCGGGTGGTCGAGACGACCGCTGCACCGGGCCAATCTGCTCGGGAGCTTCGGCGTCAACAAGCGCTGGGACTACTGGGCCGTCCTTGCCGGCGACGTCGTCGTCTCGTGCGTCTACTCGGACATCGACCGCTTCGGGCTGGCCGACGCGTACTGGGCCGACCTGGTGACCGGCGCCTCGGGTGGCGCGGCGATCCTCGTCGAGCCGGGCGTCATGTCCCTTCCCGACGTGCCCGCTTCTGCGCCACTGCGCGTCGACCACGGCGGTCTGGAGCTGGCCATCGAGGACGGGTCGGGTACCACGCGGCTGCGCGCCTCATGGACCGAGGACGACTGCAGACCCGGACACTTCGACGTCACCGTGCAGCGACCAGCGGACCACGAGTCGGTCAACGTGGTCATCCCGTGGAGCGACGATCTGTTCACCTTCACCTCGAAGGAGCAGGCCCTGGCGGCCGCAGGCACACTCGAGGTCGGCGACCGGCATTGGGCGTTCGGCGGAGCAACCGGTGCCGAGGCGTGGGCCGTCCTCGACGTGGGCCGGGGTCGGTGGCCGCACGAGATCACGTGGAACTGGGG
>Ga0075030_100006739_pt1 | contig 10274 bp, 7 predicted proteins | sample LitLauG_LLR_2012_FD_71393 | JGI IMG/M metagenome (GOLD analysis project Ga0075030, IMG submission 71393) | Freshwater sediment microbial communities from Pennsylvania, USA - Little Laurel Run_MetaG_LLR_2012 | ecosystem: Environmental > Aquatic > Freshwater > Creek > Sediment | place: USA...
CGAAACATAGACAGCATCAAACTCCTTTTTCTGGGTTCTATTTTAGCAGCATCTCGTCAAGCACTCGGCCGACGCTCCCGCTGGGGGTCTCGACGTCCAGCATGGTGGCCAGTGTCGGGGCGATATCGTTCACAATAACATTGGCATGGTAACGCCCGGCGCGCACCTGCGGACCGAGGAACAAAATGGGCACGTGCGTATCGTAATCGAACGGCGCGCCGTGCGTGGTTCCGCTGCGGCTGACCATCCAATAGGGATCGAGCAGCACGGTCAAATTGCCCGACCGCGCCGCGTTAAATCCGTTGCGGACGCGGATGCCGACGGCGTCCAACACCATTTCTCCCTGCTCGATCTGCGTGCGCGTATAGACGCGAAACACATGCGGCAGGGCGCGAATGGCCTCGGCGGCGACTTTTTCCACCTCGGCCATATTCTGATGGCCGCGCAAATAGATCGTCTCGCCGGAGTACAGCACCCACTTGCCGCCCTCGGGTTCGCCGAAGCGCGCGGTGAGCGCCTTCTCAACGGCATCCAATTCGCCCGCCGCGTCGAATCGTCCGCCCGGCATCCTGCGCTTTTCGTTCACCTCCGGCACCGGAGCCACGCCGTGATCCGCCGTCAGCACCACCAGCACCCGTCCCGCGCCCGCCTGGGCCTCGGCGGCGCGAATCAGCTCGCCCACCAGCTTATCCACGCGCAGCGCCATGTCATGCACTTCCTCCGAATCCGGACCCATCGCATGGCCGACGTAGTCGTTCGAGGAAAAGCTCACGGCCAGCAAATCGGTCTTCGGGCCCGCACCCAGTTTCTCCTCGGTAATCGCTTTTTCGGCGAACTGCAAAATCAGCTCATTGCCCCACGGCGAGGCATCGAGCGCACTGTAGTTCGCGAACTTCTTCCCCATCCATTCCTTGGCCAGATACTTGTCTGCGGGATGCGCGCCGTTGAACTCCCCCACCCATTTGGGCAGGGCGTCGAAATAATAGTTGCTGCTGACGAAGCTGCCGGTCTTTCCGTCGAACCAATACGCGCCGTCGGCCATGTGGCCGGAGGGAAGGATCGCGGAACGGTCCTTGATCGAGACGCCGATCACCTTGCCGCCCTTGGCCGACATCTTAAGTTCGTCGCCCACGGTGGATTCGAGCAGCCGCTTGGGCGAGGCGCAATCACCGGGCGCGCCCAGCAGCTTGCAGCCTTCGTCCGACACGCTGCTGACGCGTTTTTTCGACCCTCGATCATACCATTCGTTGCCGACAATGCCGGACATCGCAGGCGTCGCGCCGGTGAGGAACGTGGAGTGGCCAACCGCGGTGACGGTTGCCACATGATCGTAGCGCGCGTTGGTGAACGTCGCGCCGTGATCGAGGATGCGCTTAAATCCGCCAGTGTATTCGGACTGGAAGCGGGTCAAATAATCGTAGCGAAACTGATCGATGACAATGGCCACAACCAGTTTCGGTTTGACCGCGGGCGCTTGCGCACACAACGGCAGTGCGAGAGGGAAAGCGAGAATCCATGAACGCATGAACTCTCTAGTCTACCCTACTCGTTCGGCTTGCCTTCTTTGGCCAGGCGGACTTTCGCGCCCTCCAGCTTGTTGCGGACCTTCGCCACATCGCCCGGCTCGGCGTCGGCGGGCGAACCCGTTTCGTACTCCTTCAAAGAAAGCTGCCACTGCGCGATGGCTTCCTTGATCTTGGCTTCTTTGAGCAGCACGTCGCCCATGTGATCGTGAACCGTCGCGTCGCGAGGCGTCCGCTGCAGCGCCTGCCGCAGATTCTCCTCCGCTTCCGGCAGCTTGTTCAGCTTGAAGTACACCCAGCCGAGGCTGTCCAGATAGGCTCCGTTGTTGGGGTCTTTATCGAGCGCCTTGGTGATCATGTTCAGCGCTTCGGCAAGCTTGATATTGCGGTCCGCCAGCATGTAGCCCAAGTAATTGAGCGCCGGCGCATACTCCGGATCGACCTCCAGAATCTTGCGGAACTCGCCTTCGGCCAGATCCACCTTCTTCATGCGTTCGAACATGGCACCGCGCTGGAACCAGATGTCGATTTTTTCATCCTTGCTGGTGGTCAGCTTCTCGGCGGCGTCCAGCGCTTTCGCTTCGTCTTCGAACCTGCGGCCCTTGTCGTAGACCTGCGCCAAGCCCAGATAGATCGGACGATCGTTCTTGCCATCCAGCAGCTTCTTCATGTCGGCCGCCGCAGCGTCGGTCTGGTTCAGATCGGCCAGCAGGGACGCGCGGGCGGCGCGCAACGCGCGGTCTTCAGGATACTTCTTGGTCGCCGCGTCCACTTCCTTTTGGGCCTTGGCAAATTCCTTGCCCAGCCGATACGTGTCGATGATCACGCCTTCAATGTCGGCGTCCTTATCGTGATCCAACTCGCCGATCTGCCGCAGAGCCTCCACTGCCGGGTCCGTCTGGTCGTTCAAACGATACAGGCCCGAAAGACGCTCAAGCAGCAGGATGCGGTTTTCGCGGTCTTCGCGGGAGTAGCTTTTCTTGGCGGTGGTGTCGAGGATTTCCTTCAAGCACGTGATCGCTTCGCCCGTCTTGCCTTCCGACTCCAGAATGCTCACCTCGTTGTAGCGGACCTCAAGGTTGTTCGGCTCAATCGCGCGCGCCTTATCTTCCGCCTGGCGGGCCTTGGCGAAATCCTTCAGCTGCGTATAAATGTTCGACATGCGCAGGTAGGAATCGGCGTCGTTAGGCTCATCAGTCACCAGGTCCTGATAGACTTTCAGCGCATCTTGAAACTTCTGCGCCTTTCTCAGGTCGGCGGCCATCAGGCGCTTCAGGTCAGCGGCATTCGGCGGCGCCAGCTCGATGGTGCGCTTCAGCGTCTCGGCGGCCAGCCCGTATTCGCGCATCTGCTCGTACGCGGCGGCCAGCGCCTGCAGACTGCGCGGCGTGGGATTCTTCGCGGCCAGCTTTTTCAGCAGGTCCGCAGCCGAGGTGCTGTCGCCCAAGTCGGCGTAAACCATCGCCAGACCCGTGAGCGCATCCTCATTATCGGCGTCGAGCTCGAGCGCTTTCTTATATGCGTTCTGCGCATCGACGGAATTTTGCGCCACTTTCTGCAAACGGCCCATCATCACCCACGAATCGACGTCTTTCGGATCCAGCGCCGTGATCTTCTTATACTCCTCGATCGCTTTTTTCAGCATCGATTCGTCGATCTTGCGCTCTTGCGAATCGCCAATCTGGCGCGTGTAAATGCGCGCAAGCATGCGGTGCGCGTTCACGTCGTTCGGATTCGCCTTCAACGCTTCCTCGGCGTCGCTCTGCATTTCGCGGAGGCGCCCGGTCTGGATGTAGAGGTCGGAAAGCTCCTCGGTGATCATCGGTGTCGACGGGTCTTCCTTTATGGCGAGCTTGTAATTTTCAATCGCCTTGCGGATATAGTCCGAGCTGCCATTGATGCTCGCCAGATCGGCGTACATGTGGCCCAGCGAATAGTGGTAGTAGGCGGACGCGCGATCCGCTGTCTGGGCTTGCGCCGCCGAAAAACTCAGGACGGCCACCACCGCCCACGCTGCCTTTTTTAACGCCAATGCCTGCCGCATTCCGTGATCTCGCTTCCAGTTAGGAGTTCCCAACATTAGTATATAAGTTACCTGAGCCCTGCGGGGTACGATGAAAACGAATGAATCGCGACGCAAAACCTCTGCTCGTCGTGGTCGGCCCCACCGGATCCGGCAAGAGCGCGCTCGCTCTGCGGATCGCGGAGGAATTTTCGGGCGAGATCGTCAATTGCGATTCCCTCCAGCTTTTTCGAGGCTTTCACATCGGCACCGCCAAGACACCGGAGGCCGAGCGGCGGGGTATACCTCACCACCTGTTGGACGTGCTCGACCCTCAAAACGGTTACTCCGCAGGCGAGTACGCGCGGATCGCCCGCGGAATCCTCAACGACATTTCTTTCCGCGGACGTCTACCGGTAGTGGTGGGCGGCACGGGGTTTTATCTGCGCGCCCTGCTCAACGGCCTCCCGCGCCTGCCGGAAAGCGACGAGGGGGTGCGCGCACGGTTGATGGAGCGCGAACAGAGGCGTCCCGGCAGCATGAGGAAACTGTTGACGCGACTCGATCCGGCGTCGGCGGAGAGGCTTCACGCCAACGACACGCAGCGGTTGATGCGCGCCGTGGAAATTCGCCTGGTAAGCGGTAAAGCTCCCCCGCCCGCAGTGGAAACCGAGCCGCTCGCCGGGTATCGCGTATTGAAGATGGGCCTGGATCCGGATCGCGCGCTGCTCTATGCGGCGCTGAATCAGAGAACGCTGGAAATGTTTCAAACCGGCTTACTCGAGGAAGTCCAAGGGCTGCTTGCATCGGGGTGCAGCGGCGAGGAGAAGCCGTTCGAAGCCTTGGGATATCGCCAGGTTCTCCAGTATCTGCGCGAGGAAATCACTATGGAACGTGCGATTTACCTTACCCAAATGGAAACCCGCCACTATGCCAAACGCCAGTGGACCTGGTTCCGGCGCGACGCTGAGATTCAATGGTTGCAGGGCTTTGGCGGCGATCCCGCGATCGGCGGACAAGCATCGCAAATAATAAAGCGTTTTCTATAAATTTTGTTTGATCGCGTAACAAAATGCCATTGTGCGGCGTATCATTAGGTGAAACGAGTGATCCGTGTTCACTCCACGAATTTTTGGTCTGTTGCAGTATCGTGACAGCCAAACCATGAGGAAAAGACCTAATATGAAAAAACTGATGTTCTCCTTCGCTACTCTCGCCTTGGCCGTCGCGAGCGCCGCCTCCAGCTACCACTTCTCGATCTTCCAGCCGTCGGTTCTGGCTGGCAAAGATCTGAAGCCGGGTGACTATAAGATTGAATTGAATGGAGATAAGGCCACCATCAAGGTCGGCAAGCAAGTCCTGGAAGCCACCGTGAAGGTGGAGAGCGGCACCGAGAAGTTCTCTGAGACCTCCGTTCGTTATACCAGCGCTGACGGCAAGATGTCGGTGCAGGAAATCCGCCTCGGCGGGACCAAAACCAAGTTAGTTTTCAACAACTAATTAAAATCAATTAGTCAAAGGCCGGCATGAAGCATGCTCATCCGGCCTTTTTGTATTTTCAAACCCCCTTGTCCTCCCATAATCCCTCAGTAAGACCTGAGCCGGGCCTTAACATTGCTTGGTACAATAGAATCCAATGCAGCGCTGGCTAGCCGTAGGTTTGCTCGGATTCGCCGCGCTAACTCCCCTCTCCGCCGATACCGCCGCAGTTCTCCCCTTCGCGAATAAGACCAAAGGCTCGCCCAACCTGGATTGGATCGGGGAAAGCGTCGCCGAAACTGTGAGGGAAGCGCTCGGGATGACCGGCATCATGACGCTGGACCGCAAGGAGATTCAGGAAGCGTACCGCCGGTTGAGTTTGCGCGCGGACATGCCTCTTACAGAAGCGTCCAAAATGAAGATCGGCGAGTCGCTGGACGCCGAGGACGTGGTGTATGGATGGTTCGAATATGTCGCGCCCGTTTCGGGGCCAGCCACCGGCGGCTCCCTGCGGGTGACGGCGCGGGTGCTGGACCGGCGTCACATGCGGGCCAGCCCTGAGTTCACGGAAACGGCCGCGCTTCAGGATCTCGCCACGCTCGAAGCGCATCTGGCGTGGAGAACGCTGAAGACCATCGCTCCGTCGATGGCTCCGCCTGAATCGGATTTTTTGTCACTGCGCCCACCGGTGCGTCTGGATGCCGAGGAAAACTATGTACGCGGGCTGCTGGCGTCGTCGCCGGAGCAGAAGGAAAAGTATTTTCTGCAAGCCGCTCATCTGGACCCGCGATTTGCGCATGCTTATTATCAGCTCGGACAAATCCATTACCAGCGCAAGGATTACAAACAAGCCGTGACGTGGCTCGAAAAAGTCGGCCTTGGGGACATCCATTCGCATGAAGCCAGCTTCCTGCTGGGCCTCGCCCTATTTCAATCGGGTGATTACAAGGGCGCGCAGAAGACGTTTCAGATGATTGCGGCAGTGGTGCCGTTAAGCGAGGTCTACAATAACCTGGGCGCAGCGGAAAGCCGCGCGAATATGCTGCAGCCCGCGCTCGACGATTTGAACAAAGCTCACGAGGGCGACCCGAACGACGCCATGTATCGATTTAATCTGGGCTACGCGCTTTGGAAAAAGGGCGATTTTGCAGCAGCCGCCGACGACTTTCGCGCGGTTCTCGAGGTGCACCCTGACGATCCAACCGCTCCGCTGCTGCTCGCCCGCTGCCAGAAGAAGCAGGGTCCGCGCACCGCTCCCGATCCGCGTCTTGATAATCTAGAACGTTTGAAAACCAATTTTGAAGAGCGCGCGTACATGCAGTTGAAGTCGCTGCTAGCGCCGGAAGGGGCGGCTATTCCATGAAGGTGCGCATTCGCTGGCGACGCTCCGTAGCGCCTGCCGCCGTGCTTCCCTCAGTACCACTCGCACCGGCACCGGAGCCACAAATCGACGCACAACCCGCCGTGGAAACATTGCCTCCGGTTGCGCCTCGGGAAACGGGTATAATCGAAAAGCTCATGATCGAAACCTACGGCGCATCCAACGTCGGATGTGTTCGCACAAATAATGAAGACTATTTCCTGGTAGCTCCCACCGCTGGCCTCTATGTTGTGGCGGACGGTATGGGCGGGGCGCAGGCTGGCGAACACGCATCCAAGCTCGCGGTAGAGACGCTTTACGATCTGGTTCAAAAAATCAAGATTGAACCGGCGAGGCGGGATTGCGCCGCGATCACGGAAGAACTCGTGACCGCGTTCGAAGAGGCTAACCGCCGCGTGATGGACGCCGCGTCGAACGATCCCAGCCTCGAAGGCATGGGCACGACCATGATCGCCGCCATCGAATGCACCGACGGATTGATGATCGTCAGCGTCGGCGACAGCCGTGCGTATCTCTACGACGGAAAACTGAGCCTCATCTCTGAGGACCAGACCTGGGTGAATGAGGTGGGCCGCCGCCTGGGCATCGACGAGGACAGCCTGAGGACGCACCCCATGCGTCACGTCCTCACCATGGCTATCGGCGTATCCGAGCAGTTGCGGGTTCACACCTACGAATTGCATCCGGCAAAAGGCACCCAGATCCTGCTGTGCAGCGACGGCTTGCATGGCGTCGCGCCGGAAACCGAAATTGTCGAGGTGCTCCGCTCCAGCGAGCCCCTTCAGGAAAAATGCGACCGCCTGATCGCAGCCGCCAGGTCCCACGGCGGTCCCGATAACGTTACCGCCGTCATTCTTCAGATTCTCTAGATTTCCTTCGAACCTTTCGGTCCGCCCCGCGTAGTCACCCATGCATTTACCCCATGGATTACTCCCGCCACCGCGGTCCACGGAACCTGCGCGTCTGGACAACGCGGCGCGGTGGCTCCCGGAGCACGGCCGATAGCGGTAGGATATTTTTCGTGCATACCCTGTTGCTCGCGCTCTTTCTCGGCCAAACCGCCCCGCCCGTCAATTACGACGAATCGAAGGTGGGGACCTACACCCTGCCCGACCCTTTGAAGATGGAAAACGGGCAGCCTGTGCGCACTTCCTCGGACTGGGAGAAAAAGCGCCGCCCGGAACTCATCAAATTGTTTGAAACAAATATGCACGGCCGCGTGTCGGAGGCCGCCCGCCGCGCCAAGGTGACTTATGAAGTGGTGGAAAGCTCGCGCGACGCCCTCGGGGGCAAGGCGATCCGCAAGCAGGTGCGGATGCATTTCGGCGCCGGTCACGACGTCACCATCCTGATGTACCTGCCCGCGGCTTCCCTGCCCGCGCCGGTATTTCTGGCACTGAATTTCACCGGCAATCATACCATCCAGCCTGACCCCGCCATTCTGCTGCCGGAAATTTGGGACGCCAAGACGAAAACACACCACACTGCGCACGCGACGTCGCGCACGGCGTCGAATCAGTGGCAGGTGCCGGCGATGATCGCGCGCGGCTACGGACTCGCCACCATTTACTACAACGAAATCGAGCCCGATTTCGACGGAGGCGTCGAGTTTGGCATCCGCTCGCTCTATCCAAAGCCTGCCGCCGATGAGTGGGGAGCGATGGCGGCGTGGGCCCATGGATTGAGCCGCGCAATGGACTATCTGGTGACGGATCGCGACGTGGACCCCAAGCGCGTCGCTGTGATGGGCCATTCGCGGCTGGGCAAAACCGCGCTGTGGGCTGGCGCCGAGGACACGCGCTTCGCCATGGTGGTTGCTGCGGGCTCCGGCGAAGGCGGCGCGGCTCTGGCCAGGCGCGATTATGGGGAAACCATATTGCTGGTGAACCAGCGCTTCCCGCACTGGACCTGCGCCAATTACAAGAAATATTCGAATGACGCCAGCAAGCTGCCGTTCGATCAACACGAGCTGCTCTCGCTGATCGCGCCGCGCCCCTTGTACCTGGCCGCCGCAGAAGAAGACCGCTGGGCCGATCCGCGCGGCGAATTTCTGTCCGCCATCGCGGCCGGCCCGGTCTACAAATTATTCGGCAAGCAGAGCGTGGAGGGCGCGGACATGCCGGCGCTCGAAAAACCGATCATGAATACGGTGGGCTTCCACATCCGCCCCGGCAAGCACGAAGTCACGACCTACGATTGGGACCGCTTCCTGGACTTCGCCGACAAGCGTCTGAAATAGGGCCACTCAATGGCACGCCGACCCGTCGGCCGTGATCGCGATGTTGGTCGTGTTCGCCGCCACTCCTCCCGCCGTAATGGCCACCGGCACATTGCATCCATATGGCACGCCTGACGGCACGGTGAAGTACACGTTATCCACGCCCGCCGTCTGCGGCTGACGTCCGGCATATAGCCGCGCGGCCGTCACGCCGCCCACCGTGATGGTCATGGGAACGTTCGTCATATCGCCGGCTGGAGGAGCGATGTTGTCGCCTCCCGTCACCGCGCCCATGCCCGTGCCCCAAAGAATCACGATCTGCCCAGGCGTCGCCGGAACCGCCGGCAGGTTCAGCGGAGCACTGGTCGAATTCACATAGTTCTGCGCGATGGCCATGTTCGCGCCGTTTGTCACCTGATAGAAGATGCCCAGAGCCGTGGCCGCCACCGTGATCGTCGCGGGCGCGCTGGTCAGATTGTTATACGTCACCGTCACCTGCGCTGAACCCACTGGCACGTTCGACGGCAGAATCGCGTTGATCTGTCCCGCGCCCGCGTAGACCATATACGCGTCATAGCCGCTCGATCCCGACGTGATGTGGACGCCCACCCCGCCCAAGCTGGTCGGCAGAGGATACGCGCTCGCCTTGACGCCCGTCGCCGGCCCCAGCGACGATCCGTAAATGCTGAAGTACGACCCCTGCGCCAGAGGCGGACCCGCGTAGCTCGCCGTGTTGACAATACCTCCGGCGGAAATCACCGGCGTTCCTGCCGCAACGCCTCCGTCCTGATTGATCGCCACCATTTGACCATCGATGACGACCGCGCCGCTGCGTGGAACGCCGGTGGTGTTCGCCGGAACCGTGTACGCGACTGCGCCATTGCCTGTCACGGCCGAACCCGAAATAATACTGATCCAGCTCACAGTCGAGCTCGCCGTCCAGGCGCAGTTCTGCGCCGTCACGATCTGGATAAATCCGCTGGAGGTACCGCCGGCTGGCACCTCCTGCGTGGTGTTCGACTGGATCAAGTAACTGCAGCCCGCCGTCACGCCCGTGGCGGTGCCGTTCTGGAAGATGGTGTACGTGAACCCCGCCACGGCGATGGTTCCGGTCTGCGGAGGCCCGGTGTTGGCCGCCACCGTGAAGCTGACTGTTCCATTGCCGCTGCCGCTTGCGCCGGAACTGATGGTTATCCAACTATTCTGCGACACCGCCGTCCAAGCGGACGTGGCCGTCACCACGATGCTCCCAGTGCCTCCCGACACGCCGATGGTCTGGCCCGGCGCATTGATGCTGCATGTCCCCGCACACGATCCTGTGCTGACGCTCGCCGCCGCCTGATTCACCGTGAACGTCGCACCTGCAATGGTCATCGTTCCCGAGCGCGCCGCGCCGGTGTTCGCCGCGACGTTATAGCTGACGGTACCGTTGCCAGTGCCGCTCGCGCCCGCCGTGATGGTGATCCAACTGGCGTTGCTGTTCGCGGTCCAGGTGCAGCCTGAGCCCGCCGTCACGGTAACCGTGGCCGACCCTCCGGCGGCCGCCGGCGATGCCGACGTCGGGCTCAAGCTATACGAGCACGTGCTGCTCGATCCATTGAAAGCGTAAACCTGAATCTCATTCAGCCCGGCATTGACCGGCGTCGAACCCGGCACCAGATTCCACGCGTA
>Ga0075030_100006741_pt1 | contig 10273 bp, 7 predicted proteins | sample LitLauG_LLR_2012_FD_71393 | JGI IMG/M metagenome (GOLD analysis project Ga0075030, IMG submission 71393) | Freshwater sediment microbial communities from Pennsylvania, USA - Little Laurel Run_MetaG_LLR_2012 | ecosystem: Environmental > Aquatic > Freshwater > Creek > Sediment | place: USA...
GTCGCCGTAAGTGCGCGTGAGCACCTGCCGGAAGACCGTGCTGGGGATCTGCACAAAGAGAGTATCGCCCTCGGCCCGGTTCAGCCTCGTGGGCTGGAACCAGGTCGTGTACGTGTTGATGCTTACCCGGGACTTTACGTGCTCCAGGAATTTATCCCAAGTGTTAGCCGCTTCGCGCTCGCGCCCTAGTTGAATTGCTGTCGTCATCGGAAGAGAAAGGAAAACCCCATGCTATTTCCACAGATGTGCAAAAACTGTGGAAAGCAGTTCCATTTCCATCTTTCTTCAAGCTTCGGGATTCTTGCCCGCGCCGGAACGTTTGAGATTGCCCCTGTCGATCCGCGCGCCGCCCGTCAGGAATTGTCGGCCCGCGTACTGCTGTTCTTAGACCGCGCGGGATTGTCTCTGATTGGCGCGTAGGGGGCAAGCGAAAAGTGTACGAAGGTCCCTGCGGACGTTCACACCCCATGCACAGTTTTTCCACAAGCACAATTTTTGTGCAACGGCGCTCTCTCTCTTCAATTTTCGCGGCAATTTTGGATAAATTCTTGTGAATGGAGTCGGATTTAGAAAAAACGCACAGGTCTCGGCCTGAGGAAAACTCGGCTTATTTTGAACTTTTTTTGTCCGGCCGCTCGAATTCATAGATGCCCAGAGGGTCACTGCCGATGATCAAGCGGTCTTTCTCCACCAAAATCGTGCTGGCCTCCAGTCGCGCTCCTTGCGGAGTGTACAGCTTATAAGTCGCGCGCCGGTTCCCTTCCTTGTCGAAATGCAGCAGCGTGTTGTAAAGGGCGATCCACACTTCCCCAGTGGCGCGGTCAACTCCGACGCCCGTAAGAATTCTCTTTAGAGATGGCTGATCGCCGCGCCGCTCCTGCCGCTCGATTTCTTTGCGTGCCGCTTGTGCTGCGGGCATGGCCTCAATCGAGGTGTACTGGAAATCCTGGCCTGCGTAGCCCACGCGATCATATTGCCGCACGGTCGGCTCCGGCAAAAACGTAAAAGCATAGTAGAGATGTCCCAAAGCATCCGTGGCGAGCTGCCCGATATTCAGATAACGGTTTAAGTCCTCGCGTTCCGCGAGGGGCTCCGGATCGCCAAATTCCCGGACATCCCTCCCATTCTTGTCGAAGACCATGACCAGGTGCGGCTCGCGAAGCGTACCCACGGCAACTTCTCCTTCGGGGAGCGCGGCAACGGAAGTGGGATTCTTCACGGGAATTGATCGGACCGGCGTGCCGTCAGCGGAAAAAACCTGGATGAGGTTTGCGCCGCGGTCCGCGACGTAGATGTTTCCATCGGCTGCTCCGTCGCAGTCTTCTCCAAACACAATCAGCGCATGTCCTTGGCCCGTGCCGCTTGACGCCACACCGGCTTCGTTGATTGACAGAACCTGCTTGTCCTGTGCGTCAAACACCAGCAAACCGGGCGATGGCGAAGCCAATACGTACAGCCTACCGTCCCCGCCCCGCTTCACCGCCCGTAACCCAGGCCCCACACTTGGGTAAATGCGCTGTTTGGCCGTGAGGTCGCCTTCTTCCTGGGCCAGCGTACCTCCCGCCACACCGACCAGCAGACACATCACCGCAAGGATTCTCACGATTGGACCCACCCTCTTTCGCACGAGTCCTCAGATTACTACGGACGTGCGCAGGTTGCCCCGCGTTACGCGCTCCTTTTGTTCGCGTTAATCACTGTCCATGGCGGTAAGGGAATTACGGATTGCGCACAGCCGTGCTGTTCGAGGTTGACTCACTTTCGCGGATATGTATTATAGCCATATATGGGAACTGCACTGGATCGCGAACTCAAAAAAGGCAATGCGGAATTGCTGATTCTGGCGCTGCTCGAAGAAAAGTCTCGCCACGGCTACGAAATTGGAAAGCTCATTGCCGAACGCTCTGAGGGCATTGTCCGTTTCCATGTTGCTTCGCTCTACCCTCTCCTCTACCGGCTAGAACGCCGTGGCTGGCTCAAGGGGGAATGGGAACCTGCCGGTGGGCGTCGCCGCCGTTTTTACCGGATCACTGCCACCGGCCGCAAGACCCTTGCAACCCAACGCGCCCATTGGCGCGAATTCTCTAGCGCGATGAACCGCATCGTGGAGGTGCGCTGTGCATGACTGGAAAGAAATTGTCCGTGGCCGGCTGACTCCGCTGCCGCTGGAACCCGCCCGGCGAGAGGAAGTCATCGAAGAACTTTCGCACCAACTCGAAGACGCCTACAAGGAAGCGCTCTCTGCTGGCGCCAGCGAACCCGAAGCCCTTAGGCGCAGCCTCGCCCAATTCCAGGACTGGGAGAACTTGCGAAAAGATGTCTTCCGCGCTGTCAAAGCCGAAGAACTTCCCGTCTGGCAGCAACGCGGAATCCTTTCTCCCAAGCGCCCCTGGGTTTGGGCCGCGCTCGTTCTCTCTCTGGCTCTCTTGGCGCTGTCCGGTTTTCGCCAGTCGATGGCCACCCTCTCCGTTGCTTTCAAAACAGATCCTTGGGAAGGGAGTTTTTTCTCGACGCGTACTCTCGGTCAGATGGAGCGGCAGGCCATCGCCCAATCAGATGCCCGAGCTCTCGCTTTCGTAGCGCTCCACCATCCCGACATCAACGAAGCTGCCCGCGCCGCTGAAAAAGCGATCGCCATGGACACGCACCTCACCTGGATCTCCGCGCGCTTCGCCCGCGCCTACCCGCTCGAGCACAATCCCGCTCCGTGGATCGCGCGGCTCAAAGCTTGGGACCCCGATAACGCCTTCCCCTACCTGCTCGAAGCGGGCGCGGTCGTTGACAAGGGCTCGTTGCGAATAACATGGATGGAACTGCGGCACTCTTTCTCTACCGAGGCGGACCTTCGCTTGCCCATGCAAAGAGCCTTTGCTGCTCCCAAGTACGACAACTATTCGTCCCAGCGCTTCGAACTCGACCGCGCCATCTTCCAGCAGCAGGGATGGGATCGTCCGGACTTGTTGATGTTCTCCTTAGCCTCGCGGCCGTTTCCAAACTTGCTCGCTACCAGGACCTACGCCGAATATGTGGTCGAAGACTTGGGAGGGGCCGCCGAGAAAGCCGGTCGCAATGAAGAAGCGGTGGCCCAATATCGAAGTGTCGCGCAGTTCGGCGTCCGCATGGAGCGAGCATCGACTGACATCGAGCGCCTGATCGGGATCGCAATTCGCCATGTATCCTACAAACGCCTCTTGCCCTTGCTGCGGCTTCAGGAACGCACGGACGAAGCCGTCCTTCTGGAATCCGACGTGGCAGACCTGGATGAAGGTTTAGAAATGTCACGGGATTATCGTTCGAAAGAGGGTGCCGCCGGCCGCGCTGCGCCTCTTGTTTTGATTTCTGGTGTCGTCGTCCTTGTGTTTGCAGCGGCCACACTGGCATGGCTGGGATCCGTGATCCTGTTGCGCTGGAAAGAAAATGGAAGCAGCCTTCTCAACTATTTCGCGTCGGTGGCCAGCGTTGCTCCTCCGTTGCTGCTGCTCGCAAGCCTAAGCCTCTATGGCGCGTACTATCCGTATGTACGCCACATCGGCCAGTTCGAGAGCGAACACCAGCTCTACCGCGATTTGGGGCCGTTCTGGGAGAACCTTGCTGGCGTCTGGAGTACGTACAACCGGGGGTCCTGGCTGAACATGATGCTCTGGCCAACCGTGTGGTGCATCGTTGTGGCCGTCCTGGGCATAATCCTCCTGCGCTGGGTCGCAAGCCGGCGAGAGAGCGGCGGTCTCCCCGAAGACTAGGCCAGCCATCGCTGCGAATTCGTCTTAATCAATGCAGAAGCGCAGGCGCTCGATCGAGCGTGCGCGAAGCCGGCCCGCGGAGTTGCGCGCGCCTTCATCGTCCGTTTCGATCAGCACACAATTCATCTGCACATCGCCGGAGGCCACCTCAAACCGCGCGGGCAGGCCACTGAGAAATTTCGTGATGATGCCGCCGCGGTCCATCCCAATCACTCCGCCGTGCGGCCCGGTCATCCCCACATCCGTGATGTAAGCTGTGCCTTGCGGGAAAACGTGTTCGTCCGCCGTGGCCACATGCGTGTGCGTGCCGACGACCGCGGTCACTCGTCCATCGAGGTACCACCCCATCGCCAGTTTCTCGCTCGTGGTTTCCGCATGCATGTCCACGAAGACGAACGCGACGTCGGGTGGAATTTTCGCCAGCTCGCTGTCCCCTTTCCGGAAGGGATCGTCGATTGCCGTCATGAACACCCGGCCTTGCAGATTCAGCACGGCATATTTCACGCCGTTCTTCGCCGTCCCCAGATAGAGCCCGCTGCCCGGATTGCCTTCGGGAAAATTGGCCGGCCTCAGCAGCCGTGGCTCGTGCGGCAGATACTCCAGAATTTCTTTGCGGTCCCAGCTGTGATTTCCGCCGGTGAGCACATCGATTCCCATTTTCAAAAGCTCTTCCGCCAGCCGCGGCGTGATCCCAAATCCCGACGCTGAATTCTCCCCGTTGGCAATCACCAGATCGATCTGCCACTGCGCAACGATATCGGCCAGCCGATCGCGAACGATCTGCCGTCCCGGTGAGCCCACTATGTCTCCCACAAAAAGTACGCGCATCGATTCCTTCAGACTGCGAAACGCAAAAATGGAGCGGACTGCTTGGCCGTGGGGAGCTAGGCCGTGAACCTCTGAAATAGTAGGGCGCCACGAGCCAACCATTAGGCTTTCCTGCCCCGCTCACGTGTCTCCGTCCTTACTTCAGCGAGACCCGCCAGCGGGACAGGCCGTGCTCACAGGCTGTCTATCCGCAGCACCTCAGAGATTCGTCATTGGTTCAAACAGCTTTCGCACCCTCACCTGCTTCGAAGTACCGCTCCGCCCCCATTGTAGCGCCCGCGCGGAAGCCGCGTCCAACGACGAACCTCTGCCTTGCGAAAAGGTTTCGCCGTGCCAAGGCCAATCGTCGGAGGTAGAATGTCAGCCGGCCAAAATGGGGTGCCCGATGCGCAAACAACTGCCGTTCGTTCCGGTCGTCGGATTTTTCCTTCTTCTTCGTCTCGGTGCAGCCGTAACCACCTGCGCGAATGAATCCTCCCGCGCACTCCCGCCTGATCAGCTCGGCAAAATCAATTTCCCCACGAGCTGTTCCCCCGAAGCGCAAGCCGCCATCGAAAAAGGCGTCGCGCTCTTGCACTCCTTCCAGTACAAGGAATCCGAGCAGACCTTCACCGATGCCGCCACGCATGACAAGAAATGCGCCATGGCGCACTGGGGCCAGGCCATGGCCCTTTATCACCAGCTTTGGGACTTTCCCGATGACAAGACCTTGAAAGAAGGCCGCAAGGACATCGAGAAAGCACAAAAGCTCCACTCTGCAAACGACTGGGAGCAGAGTTTCATAAACGCCGCCGCCGCTTTTTATCAGAACAAATCCAAGATGTCTCATGCCGACCGCATCAAGGCCTACTCTGCGGCGCTCCAGCAATCTCATGACGCGAATCCTAGCGACCTTGAAATCAGCTCCTTCTATGCACTTTCCCTGGTGTCCCTCGCTGAAGAAGAAGTGGACACCACCGCAAATCTCAAAAAAGCCATCGCCATTCTCGATCCTCTGCTTCAGCAGCATCCCGATCATCCCGGCGTGGCGCATTACATGATTCATGCTTGCGACCGGCCGGAATTCGCTGCTCAAGGACTCGCAGCCGCGCGCCGCTACGCCGCTATCGCTCCGGACTCGTCCCACGCCTTGCACATGCCTTCCCATATTTTTGTCCGCCTCGGCCTCTGGCAGGAATCCATCACCTCGAACATTGCCGCGGTCGCCTCCGGCGCCCACGCGGCGGAAATGCACTTAGCCGAATCGCACTACCAGACTCACGCCATGGACTTCCTTAGCTATTCCTATCTGCAGAGCGGCCAGGAAGCCAAAGCGCGCGAAGTGATCGAGCACACCGGCCACGTCGTCGGCGCCAATGACGAAGTAAAGGCCGATCACCGCGCCGATCTCGCCACGCGCACCGCGCTTGAACTGCATCGCTGGAAAGAAGCGGCCAGTCTGCCCATTCCTGCGATCCGCAGAGAGTGGCTGGACACGACGTACTGGGCCCGCGCGATCGGCGCGGCACGCAGCGGCGATGTGGCCGGCGCGGAGTCTGCCGTGAAGGAACTCACACAACTCGTTGCCGAGCGCGAAGCGCGCGCTCGAAAAAGCGGCTATAACGTCTCAACCGAAAAAGCTTCGGATCTTCGCGAAGCCGAAGCCTGGCTGGCCTTCGCCAAGGGAAAATCCGACGAAGCTCTCGAGGACCTGCGCGCCGCCGCCGACCATCAGGACAAAAACGGCGGCGAATCCGTCGGCATCCCCGCTCGCGAAATGCTTGCCGACATGCTGCTCGAACTCAAGCGCTCGACCGATGCCCTCGCTGAGTACAAAGCCGTCCTGAAAAATTCGCCGAACCGTTTCGACGGACTTCTTGGTGCCGCGCGCGCCGCACAGGCCTCCGGCGACGCTGGCGGTGCGCAATCGTACTACGCCAAACTAGCCGAGATCTGCGGCGCCGGGGCTGATCGGCCGGAGCTGGCCGAAGCGAAAACCTATCTCGCACAGAAATAACCGCGCGGCGTGAAACGGCCCCGGTGGAACCGGCGGACCAAAACCTGGCTTGCCCCAGCTTTGTCTCCCTGTCAACTCTGAACTGTCAACTGTTTAGTCTTCAGAAGTGGAAGCCCAGCTCCACAGTTTCCGTCCGCGGCGTGACGTAGTGCGTCCCGCTAAACGTCGAAAGGAAATTGTAGAGTGCCGTCTTATCCGCCATGTTAATCACCGTAAGCCGCAGGCTCCACTTGAACTTGTCGCCGTGGAACAGGTCGTCATCTCCTACGCTGGCGTCAAACAGATTGCGCGGCTGGATGCGTTGCGGATTGTGATCGTCGTTTTCCTTCCCGGGCAGCGGTACCTTGACGTAGATCGATCCCAGCCCGTTGGCGGAGCAACTGGAAAGTGCGGGCCCAAGGGGACTCGGGGCGGCCAACTGGCCATTGCAAGTAAGCCCGGCCTGAAACTCCTGATCGGCAGTGAGCGGCAGCCCGAGGATTGCGTTCACCAGCGCCACTTGGCCGGTTCCAATATTCGGATTTCCTCCTCCGTCTGCGGTAGACGTTGAGGCAAAGCAGGTCGCCGTGGCACCAAGGCATGGTACCGCGCCTGACACCAGTCCGCTGTCGTAGCGCCAGTTGAAGCCAAACCACGGCCCGCGCTTCCACGGCTGGTATTGCAGGTGCGTCGTCTGGTTAAAGATCTCGTCATGGTCAATGCGGAAGACGCTGGTACCCGCCGGAATGATGGGAATACCCGCGACTTGCGGCAGGAAGAACCGCGCCGACACACCGGACATGACCACAAGTGCGGTGAAGCCATGGAAGTCCGGCACGCGTGCGCGGATCGCGTATCCCGGGATCTTGTTCCTCTGCCACTCGATCGGAAAAGTGATCGGCGTCGCGCCCACCACGCCGAAGTCGTAGCCGTTATGCGTGTATTTCCAGATGTACTCGCCGTCGACAACCAGGTATTTCCCAAACGCTTGTTCCAGCCCGGCGTGGAATTCATTGCGAAACGCTGGAGTAACAGGCCCGGATACGCACGGCACTCCAGGCGGCGGCACAATGGCCGCGATGACTGGGATCTTGCATCCTGTGCTGGCAATCACCAGGTTTTCATTAAACGGAGACTCTAAACTTCGCGCGTAAGAAATGCGCAGCACGGTGCTCGTCGGCTTGAACTTGTAGGCAATGCCAAGCCGCGGCTCGGCTTGTGTCGCATGGCTGATTCCCCGGTAAAGGTCTCCCCGCACTCCCAGATTGAAAGACCAATTGCCTTTGGTAATCGTATCCTGCAGGTACATCGCGATTTCCTTCACATCCGTGTGGCCGTTGAAGGAAAACAGCCCCCCTCCTCGCGTCAGATCGTAAGGCGCGAGGATTGGATTAAACGTCGCGCTTCCGGGAACGTTGAATGTCGGATCGACGATGCCGAACCTGTCATTCTCCGTGAGCAATGTATGCGTAAGCGTGGCTCCCGCCTTCAGGTTGTGGATGCCTTTCACGTACGAAACGTCGGACCTTAAGCCGAAGTTGGTGAGCTTGCGATTCTGTACTGCAGTTTCGGCCTGGAGGTCCGGGGACAGATCGTTCAGCGGGTTGCCGCTCGGGTAGTAGTTATACTGGTCTTTTCTGACGAAGCCGCCAAACGTAAACGCGGTGGTCGTACCATACAGGCGCGTCCACGTCGGCGCGAAGTTAAAGGTTCCAATCTTTGAGCGCTGATCCGCCGGATCCAGCGGATTGCCTGTCATGGGGTTCAGAAGAGTTGTCCCTGTGGCGTCGCAAGTATATCCCAGGGCGGCCAGGCCTCCGCCGTCGCAGGGATGAAATTCCTGGTCGAAGGAATTAGGCGTTTGAAACCAGGAACGCGAATAGCCCACGTTCAAATGGATCGCATCGGCTTTCGTCAGTTGATAGTCCAGCCGGTCAAACAGGTTTTCTTCATTGCCTTTGTCGTGCATCACCGTGAATTCCGGTGGGTCCAGGAATCGGCCCGTATTCAAGCCGCTCAGTGCGATGAAGTTCCCCCACTTCTGGCCCCCATAAGCTAGATCGAACCCGCCACTGGACGACCCGAACGCACCGTAGGAAGCGTTTACGCTTCCGTGAGGGGTGGTTTCGCCTAGGCCGGAGCGCGTTGTAACTTTAATCACCAAGCTGGTCTTGCCTCCAAACTCCGCCGGTGGCGCACCGGAGATAACCTCCAGCGATTGAATGGAATCCGACGGAATCTGGTTGGAAAAAACTTTGCTCTGTTGGTCTGTGATCGGCTGGTTGTCCACCGAAAACGAGTTTTCCGCGTGGTCCCCGAGACCATGAAAGAGGCCGTTCGAGTCCGCCGCCACCCCAGGCGTCGAGAGCGTTACCAGCGAACTCACCCCGGACGACTGGCTCTCCAGCGGGAGTTTCTCAAAGAGTTCACGGTCCACGTCGGTGTGAAACGTGGACTCGGTTTCTATCAGATCCGCGCCCCTTTCCGTCACCGTGATACTTGTTACTTCCGTGCTCAATTTCAAAGTCAGCTCCACTTTGGTGGGCACTCCCGATCGCACATCTACATCCTGCGTGTAATTGGCGAATCCTCCGGCCTTAACCACCAGGTGATACGTATTGAACGGGACGTTGGTGAACTTGAAGCCCCCGTCCGCGTCAGTGGTGGTCTCCCTATGAAATCCGCTCACCACGTACGAAATCTCGACCGTCGCGCCTGCGACCACCCCGCCCGACGGATCCTTGACGAAACCGACAATCGAGCCGGAATTTCCCAACTGTGCAAAGGCCGGCACGGCGGCGAACAGCACGGCGAAACCCAGAACAAAAACCGCGTAAATACCCAATCTCTTCAACATTTTTTCTCCATCCCTTCGAGGGCAATTTGCGTTAGTTGTGGAATGAGTCCGCCTGAAAAACGGCGGAAACGCTCGCCTTCAGAAAGGCAGCGCGCGGAAATACACTTCGAGCCTGGGTGTGGAGCTAAATGGAGGGAGGGGCGCGACTGGCGCGATGCAGAGCAAAAGAATTCCTTGGTGCCACGTGCTGCGGCAGCGATAAACACCAGGAGACAAGCTCAGGTGTGCTCGCGAACTCCAGCCGGGCAGCCGCCAGCGCCGGCATGTGCAGCGCCTGGCAAATATGGCAGGCGGTATCGGGCCCATTGGTATGCTGGTGGAAGAGAGATCCACCCACCGCAAAATAGAGCATCGCGGCGCAAGCCAAAAGCGCCAGCGCGCGGTGCGCTGCCGTCGACCCGAAGATAGTTCTCTCAGAATGCATCGAGCTACATTTTACCTTAGCATCTTCGACGGACCATCAACCCAGTTGGTTGCTACTCATGCTCAATAAGTGACCCGGAAAATTCGATTCGTCTTCCACCAGTGTTCCTACAGCCTGCCGAAGCCTTTGCACCTACTTCAAGTAGGCCCTAACGATATCAATCAATTCCTCAGCGGCCGCAGCCTGAGGAGAATCCTTGGGGCGATTGGGGTCCAGAACGTGAAACCAAATATGACCCTCGACCAGTTCCGCCATCAGGCCATTCAGAGCACCCCTACAGGCTGCAACCAGTTGGAGCACATCGGCGCACTCGTGCTCCCCACCCAGGGCATGTTCGATAGCCTCCACTTGCCCGCGGATTCGACGCACCCGGCTCAGCAGTTTTTCGCGGTCTCTCGCCGTATGTGCCATTCCGACTCTCGCATATACTATCACCCAGTATAGTATGT
>Ga0075030_100006742_pt1 | contig 10272 bp, 10 predicted proteins | sample LitLauG_LLR_2012_FD_71393 | JGI IMG/M metagenome (GOLD analysis project Ga0075030, IMG submission 71393) | Freshwater sediment microbial communities from Pennsylvania, USA - Little Laurel Run_MetaG_LLR_2012 | ecosystem: Environmental > Aquatic > Freshwater > Creek > Sediment | place: USA...
GCGCATGGGGCTGCCTTTCGCGCTGGTGCGCACCGGCGTGACCGGAGATGGAGACGAGCCCATGGTGGTGGAGCCCGACGAGGAGGCTGCCGACCTCCTCACCTTGGTGACCCGGCACCTCGCGGTCGACGACTGACGTGGTCGCAGGCGCCGGAGGACGGCACCAGCGAGGGACTTCCTGCCCTTGCCGCGGCGCGTGACGGGCCATAGCGTGGCGCCATGACTGAGAACGACGGACTGCGCCGATACGTCGAGGCCGGCATGGCGCTCACCCAGATCACCCGGGCGCGGGCCGAGGAGCTCGTACGCGAGTTGATCAAGAACGGGGAGGTCGAGCGCCACCGAGCCCAGGACTGGGTCGAGGATCTCGTGAAGGCCAGCCGCGACCGCTCCGAGGCACTGGTCACGATGGTGCGCGGTGAGGTCAGTCACCAGCTCAAGGAGCTCGGCTTCACCAACATCGACGACCTCGCCAAGAAGGTGAGCGAGGTCCTGGCCCGGTCCTCCTCGGCGGCGCGCCAGGCCACGGGCCGTGGCGACAAGTCCAAGAAGTCGAAGAAGGGTCCCGCCAACAAGGCCGATTCCCGCGCCCCGGCCAAGAAGGCCTCGGCCGCCAAGAAGGCCCCGGCCAAGAAGGCGGGCGCCTGACCGCTGCGCCGGTCCGCCGTCGCCTCGACACCGAGCTCGTGCGGCGGGGGCTCGCCGGCTCGCGCGAGAGCGCCCGGGCCCTGGTGGAGTCGGGCGCCGTCCTCGTGGGCGGGGCCCCCGCCGGCAAGCCGGCCCGAATGGTGTCGGAATCGGAGCCGGTCGTGGTGGTCGGGGGCACCGCACGATTCGCGTCGCGCGGCGGCGACAAGCTCGACGCCGCCCTCGATCGGTTCGTCATCGACGTCACCGACCGGCGCTGCCTCGACGCCGGGGCCTCGACGGGCGGGTTCACCGACTGCCTCCTCCAACGCGGGGCCGCCGCCGTGGTCGCCGTCGACGTCGGGTACGGCCAGCTCGCCCCCCGGGTGCGGCGCGATCCCCGGGTGACGGTGCGCGAGCGCACCAACGTCCGGGCCCTGCCGGCGGACGACGTCCCCGACGGGGGCTTCGACCTGGTGGTGGCCGACCTTTCCTTCATCTCCCTCACCACCGTCGCCCCCGTCCTCGCCGGTGCCGTGGCCGCCCCCGGTGCCGATGTGGTCGTCCTGGTCAAGCCGCAATTCGAGGCGGGTCGGGCCGAGGTCAGCCGGGGCCGGGGCGTCATTCGGGACCCGGCCGTGCGCCGCCGGGCCCTGGGCGCGGTGGCCTCCGCCATCGCGTCGCAGGGAGCCACCATCATGGGGGCCATGGCATCGCCCCTCCTCGGCCCGGCCGGCAACGCCGAGTTCCTCCTGCACGCCCGGGCCCACACCGCGCTGCTCGGAGCAGGAACCGGGCCGGTCGGCCCGGCCCCCGCCGTGGCGGATGCCCCCGACGCCGCCGTGGCGGCCATGCTCGACGCCGCCGTGGCGGATGCCCCCGACGCCGCCGTGGCGGATGCCCCCGCCCGCGGGGCGCCCGATCCGGCAGGAGGGTAGGCAGCCGATGGCGACGGTGGCCTTCGTCGTCCACCAATTCCACGCCGAGGCGCCGTCGATCGCCGAGCGCGCCGCCGCGTGGCTGCGCGCCCGCGGCCACGTCGCCGTCCACCTCGACGACACCGCCCCCCCTGACGCCCCGGGCGGCACCGAGGGCGGTCCGGGCCGCGGCGCGCCGGAGGGCCGTGGCCCACGGCCACTCGGCGAGGGGGTCGACCTGGCCGTCAGCCTGGGCGGCGACGGGACCATGCTGCGCACGGTGGCGTTGGCCTGCGCCCAGGGCGTCCCGGTCCTGGGGGTCAACCTGGGCCGCCTGGGCTACCTCACCGAGATCGAACCCCACGCCCTGGAAGCCGCCCTCGAGCGCTTTCTCGCCGGGGACTACGGCGTCGAGGAGCGCATGACCCTCGAGGTCGCGCTCGAGCCGGCCGCGGGCGGCGCGGCGCGCCAGCACGGCACCGTCGTCCTGAACGAGGCCGTGGTCGAGAAGACCGTCCCGGGCCACACCATCCGCGTGGCGGCGTCGATCGCCGGCCGGCCCTTCGTGACCTTCGCCGCCGACGGCCTCCTGGTGTGCACGCCCACGGGCTCCACCGCCTACAACCTGTCCGCCCACGGCCCCGTGCTGAGTCCGGGTCTGCGCGCCATGGTCCTCACGCCGGTGTCGCCCCACATGCTCTTCGACCGGCCGCTCGTCCTCGACGCCGAGCAGTGGGTCCGCCTGGAGCTGCTCGACCCGCGCCCGGCGGTGTTGGTCCTCGACGGGCAGAGCGTGGATGTCCTCGAACCGGGCGACGCCGTGGTGTGCCGCACCGGGCCGGCCGCGGCGCGCCTGGTCACGTTCGGGCCCCGCGACTTCTTCTCGATCCTCAGGGCCAGGTTCCACCTGGCCGATCGCTGATCGGCGAGGACGCCTTCGGTGCTCGTCGAGCTGCGGGTGCGCGACCTGGGGGTGATCGAGTCCGTGGCCCTCGACCTCGGCGCCGGGATGACGGCGCTCACCGGGGAGACCGGGGCCGGCAAGACCCTCATCGTCGAGGCGCTCGAGCTGCTCGCCGGGGGCCGCGCCGATCCCGGACTGGTGCGTCCTGGCGCCGAGGAGGCCCTCGTCGAGGGCCGCTTCGTGGTCGACGACGAAGAGGTCATCCTGGCCCGCGCCGTCCCCGCCCACGGGCGTTCGCGCGCCTGGGTGGACGGTCGCATGGCGCCGGTGGCGGCGTTGGCCGAGGCCGGGGCCCGGCTGCTCGAGCTGCACGGCCAGCACGCCCATCAGTCACTGCTCGACGCCGGCGCCCAGCGGCGCGCCCTCGACGCCTTCGCCGGCACCGACCTGGGCCCCCTCACGGCCGCTCGCGCCCGGCGCCGGGCACTGCACCAGGAGCTCGAGGGGCTCGGGGGCGACGATCGGGCCCGGGCCCGGGAGACCGACCTGCTGCGCTACCAACTCGAGGAGATCGACGGCGCCGCGTTGGCGGGCCCCGACGAGGACGACGTGCTGGCGGCCGAGGAGGACCGGCTGGCCCAAGCCGGCGCGCACCGCCAGGCGGCGGCGGCGGCGCTGCACGCCCTCGACGCCGGGGAGGGGAGCGCCCTGGCCGCGGTCGACCTGCTCGGCGCGGCTCGTGCCGCCCTCGACGGCCGCGACCCGCTGGCGCCGCTCGCCCGACGCCTGGCCGCCCTTCAGGCGGACGCCGCCGACGCCGCCTCCGACCTGCGCCATGTGGTGGAGACCTGGGAGGACGACCCGGGCCGTCTCGAGGAGGTGCGGACTCGGCGCCAGCAACTCCGTGAGCTGGCCCGCAAGTACGGCGACGGTCCGGCCGGCATCCTGGCCTTCGCCGACGAGGCGCGGCGCCGGCTCGCCGAGCTCGACGCCGTGGACGAGCGGGCCAGGACCCTCCAGGACGCCATCGAGGGCGTCGACGCCGAGGTGCGGGTGGCCGAGGCCGCCGTCGGGGCGGCCCGGCGGCAAGCCGCCCCCCGGCTGGCCGCCGCCGTCGAGGAGCGCCTGCGCGCCCTGGCCATGCCCCATGCCCGGGTGGAGGTGACCGTGGACGGGGACGACCCCGCCGACGAGGTGGCCTTCCTGCTGGGCGCCAACCCCGGGGAGGCGGTCCTGCCGCTGGCCAAGGTGGCCTCGGGCGGCGAGTTGGCCCGGGCCATGCTGGCGCTGCGCCTCGTGCTCACCGAGGCCCCGCCCACCATGGTCTTCGACGAGGTCGACGCGGGGGTGGGCGGCGAAGCCGCCCAGGCAGTGGGGCGGGCGCTGGCCGAGGTCGCCGGCGGCCACCAGGTCCTGGTGGTCACCCACCTGGCCCAGGTGGCCGCGTGCGCCGGCCGCCAACTGGGGGTGCGCAAGGAGGTCGGGGGCGGGCGCACGGTTGCCATCGCCACGCCGCTCGAGGGCGAGGATCGTGTCGTGGAGCTGGCGCGCATGCTGTCGGGGCGTCCCGGCTCGGCCACCGCCCGGCGTCACGCCGAAGAGCTGCTCGCGCCCCCGGTCCGGGCGCCGGGCCTCCACCGGTAACCTGCACTCGTGGTCTACCGTGGAGCGATGCCCGGGAGGCACCGAGCGTGACCAAGTACGTCTTCGTCACCGGTGGGGTGTCCTCCTCGCTCGGCAAGGGACTCACCGCCTCCTCGCTCGGCCGGTTGCTCAAGTGCCGGGGCCTGCGGGTCACGATGATCAAGCTCGACCCGTACATCAACGTGGACCCGGGCACGATGAATCCCTTCGAGCACGGCGAGGTGTTCGTCACGCACGACGGCGGTGAGACCGACCTCGACCTCGGACACTACGAGCGGTTCATCGACGTCGAGCTGCGCCAGACGTCGAACGCCACGACGGGGTCGATCTACCAGGCCGTCATCGACAAGGAGCGGCGTGGCGACTACCTGGGCAAGACGGTCCAGGTCATCCCGCACGTCACCGACGAGATCAAAGAGCGCATCCAGCGCCTCGCCTCAGAGGAGATCGACGTCGTCATCGTCGAGGTGGGCGGCACGGTCGGTGACATCGAGATCGTCCCCTTCCTCGAGGCCATCCGCCAGTTCCGCCACGACGTCGGGCGTGACAACGTGTGCTACGTCCACCTGACCCTGGTCCCGTACCTGGCGCCGTCGGGCGAGCAGAAGACCAAGCCCACCCAGCACTCCGTGACCGAACTGCGCAGCCGAGGCATCCAGCCCGACATCATCGTGTGCCGTTCGGACCAGCCCATCTCCGACGGGCTGAAGCGCAAGATCTCGTTGCTGTGCGACGTGCCGGTCGAGGGCGTCATCTCGGCCGTGGACGCACCGAGCATCTACGAGATCCCGCTCGTCCTCCACGACGAGGGCTTCGACCGCGTCGTGTGCCAGATGCTCGCCATCGACAGCACGCAGCACCCGGTCGACCTGTCGGGCTGGGAGAACGTGGTGCGCCAGGTCTCGGCGTCCGAGCGCCCGGTGCGCATCGGGGTGGTGGGCAAGTACGTGAACCTCCCCGATGCCTACCTGTCGGTGGGGGAGGCCCTGCGCCACGCCGGCTTCCACCACGGGGCCAAGGTCGAGGTGGACTGGATCCAGGCGGAGAAGGTGCCCGACCTCCTCGGCACCGAGCGCATGCAGCAGCTCGACGGCATCGTGATCCCGGGGGGATTCGGAGAACGCGGCATCGAGGGCAAGATCGACGCCGCCCGGTTCGCCCGCGAGCGTGACATCCCGTGCCTCGGCCTGTGCCTCGGTCTCCAGGTCATGGTCATCGACGTGGCCCGGAACCTCGCCGGCCTCGACGGCGCCAACTCACGCGAGTTCGACACGGTCACGCCGTATCCGGTGATCGACCTCATGGACGACCAGCACAACGTGGTCGACATGGGCGGGACCATGCGGCTCGGCTCGTACTTCGCCCAACTCGAGCCGGGGTCCATGGTGGCGGCCGCCTACGACGCCACCGTCGTGTCCGAGCGCCACCGCCACCGCTACGAGGTGAACCCGCGCTGGCGCTCGAAGCTCGAGGAGGCCGGGTTGCTGTGCTCGGGGAGTTCCGCCGACGGCATGCTCATCGAGTTCGTGGAGCTCCCCGGCCACCCCTTCTGGGTGGGGACGCAGGCCCACCCCGAGTTCAAGAGCCGGCCCGACCGTCCCCATCCGTTGTTCCGTGAGCTGCTGGCCGCCGCCTTGGCCCGGGCCGAGGGCCGCCTGCCGCGACTGATCGCCATCGACGCCGACGTCGGTGCCGCCTCCTGACGACGAGCTCCCGCCGGGGCGCGCCCCGCATCCCGACCCGACGCCGCACACCCCGGGGTTCCGTCATCTCGGCGACGAGCTTCGCTTCGCGGGCTGGCGGATCTCTCTCGTGCGGGCCGCCTTCGAAGCCCCCGACGGCACCAGGTTCACCCGCGACGTCGTGCGCCACCCCGGCGCGGTGGCCGTGGTGCCCGTGACCGACCGGGACACCGTGCTGCTCGTCCGCCAGTACCGGGGGCCGGTGGACCGGGAGCTGTTGGAGATCCCGGCGGGGACGCGCGACGTCGACGGCGAGCCCCCCGAGGACACCGCCCGGCGAGAGCTCGAAGAGGAGGTGGGGGTGCGTGCCGGCTCCCTGGAGCTGCTCGCCACCGTGTTCAACACCCCCGGGTTCTGCGACGAGGCCACGTGCATCTACCTGGCCGGCGAGCTCACCCCCGGCACCGCGGCGCGCCATGGTGCCGAAGAGCACTTCCTGGAGGTCGTCGAGGTCGCCCTGGCCGACGTCGACGACCTCGCGACGCGGGGCATGCTCATGGACGCCCAGACCGTGCTCGGCTTGCTCCTGGCCCGCCAGGCGCTCGGTCGGGCCGGCGCCTGAGCACGGTGGCGCGGCGCGCCGCGGGGAGCGCCCTGCCGACGGCCGACATCGCCGAGGGCCCTCTCCCGCTCAGCCGGGAGGCTGAGGAATTCCTGACGTGGCTGACCGTCGAGCAGGGTCGGGCCCGCAACACCGTGGCGTCGTACCGGCGCGACCTGTCGTCCTACGAGGCGTTCCTCGCCGGGCGCGGGCGCTCGGCGAAAGACGCCGACCTGACGAGCGTCGAGGAGTACCTGGCGGCCCGGCGCGCCGGCGGCCTGGGACCAGCCTCGGTGGCACGAGCCCTGGCGGCCCTGCGCGGGTTGCACCGGTTCCTCATCGAGGAGGGCGGGACCGCTGCCGATCCGACCGCGGACGTCCGGCCCGTCCACCCGCCGCGCCGCCTGCCCAAAGCCATCGAGGAACCAGAGGTGGAGCGCCTGCTGGCCACGGCCGCAGGCGACGACGCCTTCTCCCTCCGTGACCGGGCCATCCTGGAGGTGCTCTACGGCACCGGCATGCGGGTGTCCGAGCTGGCCGGCCTGGCCCTCGCCGACCTGGGGTCGGACTCCGGCCTCGTACGCGTCCTGGGCAAGGGCGACAAAGAGCGGCTCGTCCCCATGGGAGGCTGCGCCCGGGCCGCCCTCGAGGACTGGCTCGGCCCCTGGGGCCGTCCCGAGCTCGAGCCCCGGCGCTGGGCGCGCCGCGGCGACGCCGAAGCCGTCTTCCTGAACGCCCGGGGCGGCCGCCTGACGCGCCAGGGCGTGTGGGGAGTGCTCAAGAAGCGGGCCCGGGCCGCCGGGCTCGAGGACAAGGTGCACCCCCACGTCCTGCGCCACTCGTGCGCGACGCACATGCTCGCCCACGGGGCGGACATCCGGGTGGTGCAGGAGCTGCTCGGGCACGCATCGATCGCCACGACCCAGCTCTACACACGGGTGTCGCCCGAGCATCTCCGGCAGGCCTACGAACAGGCACATCCGCGCGCCGGCGGGGGGTCTGGGCAGTAATCTCTGGGTGTGCCCCAGGAGGCCTCCACGGTCGATCACCGCGCCCTGCTCGAGGAGGAGCGGGACGAATTGCTGGCCAAGCTCGACGAGCTCGGGTTGTCCGGCGCGGGCCTGACCTACGACTCCAACTTCGCCGACTCCAGCCAGGTGACCGCGGAGCGTGGTGAAGTCGAGGCCCTGGGGGCGTCGCTGCGGGAGACCCTGTCCGACGTCGAGCGGGCCCTGGCCAAGCTCGGCGACGGCACCTACGGCGTGTGCGAGGACTGCAACCAGCCCATCGACCCGCTCCGTCTCGAGGCCAAGCCGGCGGCGCGGTACTGCATCAACTGCGCGGCGCGGCACTGACCGCGCCCGAGTCGTGAGCGACGCCTGGGGCTCCCCGACGCCGGGACCGCCCCCGCGCGGTCCCCGGATGAGCAGGCGGTCGCTCGTCTGGCTGATCGTGATCGCCGCGTTCGCGGTGATCCTCGTGCGCAGCAAGACGATCCAGATCAGCCGGTTCCAAGTCATCTACCTCTGCGTCCTCATCCCCTCGATCATCCTCCACGAGATCTCGCACGGGGCGGTCGCCAACGCCTTCGGGGACGACACCGCCAAGCGCGCCGGCCGGCTGACGTTGAACCCGATCCCGCACATCGACCCGGTGGGGTCCCTGATCCTCCCCGCCGTGCTGGCGCTGTCCCACAGTCCGGCCGCCTTCGGCTGGGCCAAACCGGTGCCGGTCAACGTGTCGCGCCTACGCCACCCGCGCAACCAGAGCGTCCTGGTGTCGCTCGCCGGCCCGGCCACCAACGCACTGCTGTTCGCCGCGTGCGCGCTGGTGTTCCGCTACCTCCTCGCCCACCGCCTGTTCCTGTCGACGACCCAGAGCACCATGCCGCTCGGCTACGAGGTGCTGTTCACAGCGGCGTTGGCCAACATGACCTTGTGCTTCTTCAACCTCCTGCCGATCCCACCGCTCGACGGGTCGGCGGTGGTCGAGCGGGTGCTCCCCGAGCGGCACCTGCACCGCTACTTCCAATTGCGGCCTTACGGCATGGCCATCGTGCTCGTCGTGGCCCTGCTCGTCTTCCGCAATCCGTCCGTGCAGGGCCACTTGTTCGGCGGCGAGATCCGCCTGTGGAACGCCGTCGCCGGCACGGCGTTCTGACAAACGCACCTCCGACGGATCCCCGCCGCGAGACGGTCCCCTCGGGAGACGGTCCCCTCAGGAGGCGGTCTCCTCAGGAGACGAAGCCGCCGGGGGGAGCGAGCAGCCCCACCGCCCGCATGGCGCGGTCGAGGGTGGGTGCGGCCATCGAGCGCGCCTTGGCCGCCCCGTCGGCCAGCACGGCCTCCACGTAGCCGCCCTCGGCCTGCAGGTCGGCGAAGCGCTCACGGGCGGGGCGCAGCATCTCCACCAGGCCTTCGGCCACGTCTGCCTTGAGCTGCCCGTAGGTGGTGTAGCGCGCCGCCAGCTCCGCCGGGTCGCCGCCCACCGACGCCGCCAACAGCTCGAGGAGGTTGGACACCCCCGGTTTGGCCTCGGGGTCGTAGCGCACCTCGGTCTCGGCGTCGGTGACCGCCTTGCGCACCTTACGGTCGATCTCCTCGGGGGGGTCGAGGACGAGGAGGGTGCCGAGCGGCGAGCTCACCGACTTGGACATCTTGCGCCCGGGCTCCTGGAGGTCCATGACCCGCTTGGCCAGCGTGGGCAGGGCGGCCGCCGGCACCACGAAGGTGTCGCCGTAGCGGTGGTTGAAGCGCACGGCCACGTCGCGGGCGAGCTCGAGGTGCTGGCGCTGGTCCTCGCCCACGGGGACCCGATCGGCGTCGTAGAGCAAGATGTCGGCCGCCATGAGCACCGGGTAGGTGAACAGGCCGACGCGGACGCCCTCCTGCTCGCCGCCCTTGTCCTTGAACTGCGTCATCCGGCGCAGCTCGCCGAAGGTGGCCGTGCACTCGAGCAGCCACGTGAGGCGGGGGTGCTCGGGCACGTGGCTCTGCACGAACACGGTGCACACCGCGGGGTCGAGCCCGACGGCCAGGAGGCTCGTGGCGGTCTCCCGGGTCCGCCCGGCCAGCAGCGCGGGGTCGTACTCGAGGGTCATGGCATGCAGGTCGACGACGCAGAACAACGCCTCGTGCTCGTGCTGGTCGGCCACCCAGTTGCGAAAGGCCCCCAGGTAATTGCCCAGGTGGAGGTCACCGCTCGGCTGCACCCCGGACAGGACCCTGGCCATGGCGTGCCATGGTACGGGACACCCGGGTGCCGCCGGTGCTCCCGGCGTCCCCCGTGGACCGGCACTACGGGACGTCGGTCCTGGTCAACGGGCATGCACAGTGACCCCCGGGGCAGCCGGTAGGGTCGATTGCGTGGTGGCGCAGGTTTCGACGCCCGTCTTCGAGGGGCCCTTCGACGTGCTGCTCGCCCTCGTGACCGACCACAAGGTGGACGTCTACGACATCCGCATCGCCGAGGTCGTCGACGCCTTCCTCGCCGAGATGGCCGCCCGGCAGCCCTTCGACCTCCAGACCGCCACCGAGTTCCTGGTCATCGCCGCCATCCTGGTGGAGCTCAAGTCCAAGAAGCTGCTGCCCGGGCCCGACGACGTCGAGGACGACGAGGAGCTGTCGGGCTTCGAGGAGCGTGACCGGCTGCTGGCCCGCATGCTCGAGCTCCAGGCCTACGCGGCGGCCGCCGACGCCTTCGCCGTGCTGATCGACCGGGCCCGGCGCTCGCTGCCCCGGATCGCCGGCCTCGAGGAGCACTTCCGCGATCTGGCCCCCGACCTCCTGGCCGGGATCACCCCCGCGCGCCTGGCGGCCGCCTTCATGGTGGGAACCGCCCCGCGCCCCGAACTCGTCCTCGACCTGTCGCACGTGACCGTGGAGGCCGTGACGGTGT
>Ga0075030_100006743_pt1 | contig 10271 bp, 13 predicted proteins | sample LitLauG_LLR_2012_FD_71393 | JGI IMG/M metagenome (GOLD analysis project Ga0075030, IMG submission 71393) | Freshwater sediment microbial communities from Pennsylvania, USA - Little Laurel Run_MetaG_LLR_2012 | ecosystem: Environmental > Aquatic > Freshwater > Creek > Sediment | place: USA...
GTAAATATAGATAAAATAAAAGAAAAAATATTTTCCCTTAAAAATATATTACCACAATTTCTTATTTTAGACGATTTCACATCATCACAGTCTGAAACTATATATAAAACAATTTTAACTTTAAATATTGAAGGCCATATCTTTATTAAAGATTGTGATAATTATTTTAATACAGAAATTATTGCTAAAAATTACGTATGTACATCATTATTGTCAGATAATATAAATCCTATAAATAAAAGCTATATAACTTTAGATAAGTTTGAAACTCTTAACGGAATAATTGAAAAAACTGTTATTGGTAATGAATTTTGTGTTGGTGGCTATTCATTTATTAGTGCCAAAGAATTCGCAGAAACGTTTGAATATATTTATTCTTTAAATAATATTAAAACTAATGAAATATACATTAGTCATATTATCCAACAAATGTTATTAACTAATAAAGTTTTTGATGTGTCTAAAGTGGATAATTATAAAGATTGGGGAACGTATAAAGATTGGCAAAAATATATTAAAACTTATAGCACTATTTTTATAGATCTTGATGGTGTTTTGTTCTATCAATCTTCAGAATATTTCTATCCACAATGGGGAGAGTCAGATGGTTTAATAAACAATATTGATTTAATCAATAAATTATTTGAAAATGGAAAGAATACTATAATATTAACTACCTCTCGTAAAAAAGAATATGAACAAATAACATTAAATCAAATAAAAATATGGAAATTAAAATATCATCAAATAATATTTGATTTGCCTCATGCACAAAGAATATTAATAAATGATTTTTCTAATACCAATACTTTTCCATCGGCTATAGCTATAAATTTACATAGAAATAATGATAATTTAATTGATTTTTTAAATCAATAATATAAAGGAAATAAAGGAAATAAAATGACATCAGATATTAATGGAACAGTAATAGCAATTCAAGGAAATGCTGTTCAATCGGGGTCTTTAGGCTCTAATAATGACGGTTATGTATTAACTTGGAAAGATGGTGATAATCAGTGGGAAGCAAAACCTTCTGTTGGATTACAATCTCAAGCTTTTACTTCTAATGGAAATTGGACTTGTCCAAACAATGTATTTAATGTATGGATTGATGGATTTGGTGGTGGTGGAGGTGGCAGCACAGGCGGAACTGATGGCGACTCAGGATCTGGTGGAGGAGGCTCTATTCAAGTGTTTAGTTGTGTTACAGTAAATCCAGGAACCTCATATACTATAACTATAGGTGATGGCGGATCTGGTGGTATTTTTTTTGGAGGATCTGGATATCCTGGAAATGATGGCGGGACAACGTCTTTTGGTACTCTTTTTTATGCTCGTGGAGCCGGAGCAGGACAATATAATGTAGGAGGTTTAGTTTCTTCTGGTGGAACATGGAATGGCGGAACTAATATTTCTGGAACAACTGGTACCGCTTTCCCAATTTCTGGATCTGGAGGCCCAGGCGGAGGAGCCGGATACGGCCCAGGACCTAATACAGGAAGTATTAATAACTATGGTAATGGATTATATAGTGGTGGAAGTATTGGAATAATTTCTGGCATTTATCACGGCGGATCTGGCGGGGGTGCAGGACCTCAAGGTAATGGTGGAAACGGCGGCAATGGAGGAGGGGTTAATGGAGCTTCCGCAAATAATAACAGCGGAGCAGGCGGAGGCGGTGGAGGGTCTGGAGGATCAAGTGGTGGAAATGGTGGTGCGGGAGGTTCTGGGCAATTAAAAATTTCTTGGATAGGATAATGAAAAAGTTTATTTGCGGCGTCTACAAAATAACATCTCCAACCAACAAAGTATATATTGGACAATCTTATAATATACTTTCAAGATGGAAATATTATCAAAAGCCCAAAGATAAATTAAAACTTAATCAACCTAAATTATTAAATTCTCTTAAAAAATATGGTTGGGAAAATCATAAATTTGAAATTTTATTAGAGTGCTCTAAAGAATTACTGGATACATACGAAATATTATTTATTAATGAGTATAATTCTTATAACATTGATCATGGTATGAATTGTACTTTGGGTGGTGAAAGTAATAAAGGCAGGATAGTAAGCGAGGAATCTAGAAAGAAAATTAGTGAATCTAGCAAAAAGGGATGGCAAAAAAGACGTGATAATGAAACGGCTAATTTATCAAATAAACATAAGGAAAATATAAGCGCATCCTTAACTGGTAAAAAGCATTCTTCAGAAACTATCAAGAAGATGAGTAGACCACGCTCTGAAGAAGGAAAAAAGAATATGCAAATTACTCATTCAGAAGAGGCAAATAAAAATGTAAGCGTTGCTATTACTGATTGGTGGAATGATAGAAAATCAAGCGAATCTTATAATTCTGAGGAAGAAAAAAGAAAACGAAGTGAGCGACAGAAACAAGGCTGGATTACAAGAAAAGCTAATAAGGACAGTAAATGAAAAAATTATTTACATTAGGAAAGCTATATATTTCTGACTTTCTCGAAAAAGATGAAGCTCCCCGCCACCCGCCTGTAGAAATGAAATTATTATTAGATGATAATGGTTCGGTAAAATTAGAAAAATTGGCGCCACTCGATATGATGTACGGAATTCGTTACTGGTATCGCAGCGGAATTAATAGCTCTATGAAAAAAGAATTAAATAATATTGTTAATTCTATTTTAGATATTAAACATCTAAATAAAAATGATGTTTGGCTTGATATCGCCTGTAATGATGGAACTTTACTTAGTTTTTTGCCTAAAGAATTAATAAAAATTGGAATGGACCCTGCCGATAACTCTTATAAAGTTGAGTCCGAAAAATATGCTGATTGTATCGTTCAAGATTATTTTAGCGCTAATAACTTTAAATCTACCAAGTTTGGACATCTTAAAGCCCAAATAATAACTTCTATTGCTATGTTTTATGATTTAGAAAATCCCGAAAAGTTCATTCAAGATATATCTGAAATATTAGATGATAATGGATTATGGGTTTTACAATTAAGTTATACTCCACTTATGATTAAACAATTAGCCTTTGATAATATCTGTCATGAACATATATATTATTATTCTTTATTTAATTTAAAAAAATTATTTGAAAATAATGGATTTAAAATTATTGATTGTCAATTAAATGATATAAACGGCGGATCATTTAGAGTATATGCTATGAAAAATACAGCAGATATTAAAACATTCGCTACTCAACCTTATCGTGATGTATGTAATATGCGAATAGCTTCTTTATTAGAATATGAAAAATCATTAAAACTTGATAAAGTTATCACTTGGAAAAAATGGTTTAAACAAATTAACGAATTAAAAACCCAAACCGTCTCTTTTATTAAAGAAGCTAAAAATAGTGGAAAAACAGTTTGGTGTTATGGAGGGTCAACAAAAGGTAATACCTTACTTCAATATTTTGGATTAGATAATACTTTAATTGATGGTATTGCCGAAAGAAGCCCCTATAAGTTTGGTTTAAAAACCGTGGGCACTAATATCCCTATTTATTCAGAAGAAGAAATGCGAAAAGTAAAACCAGATTATTTGTTGGTTTTACCTTGGCATTTTATTAATGAATTTAAAAATAGAGAAGCAGATTATTTAAAAAATGGTGGCAAAATGATTGTTCCTTGCCCTAAGTTTGAAATTATAGAAAGATAAGATAGACAATTTCCTTACCGAAAATTATGAACTTAATTATAGGATCAACTTCACAATTATCACATTATTTTCCAGATGACTATCTGAGGTTATCTTCCAGAAATATAGATCTTAACTATCTTAAAAATCAAAAATGGCAATCCATCTATATTACTTTTGCCGAACAACGCATTTATAACAATAATATTGATTATATTAATCCTAATTATTTTTATACCTTAAATATAATTAATAGTTTAATTGATAATTGTGATAAAATTGTTTGTTATGGTAGCTGTATGCTCTGGGAAAAATTAACAGGAACTATAGATATTAAAACTGTTCCAAATTTTTATCTGCAAAATAAAAGTTCAGAATATACAATATCTAAATTATTATTATGGAATAAAATAAATCAATTAAAAATAATTGACCAAAAATATAATAAAGTTATATTTTTACATCCTTTTTATTTCAATTCTGTATATCGCTCTCAATATTTTTTATTTGGCAAAATTTTTGATTCCATTATTAATCATAAAAAAGTTAAAGTAAATAATTTAGATTTTAATAGAGATATGGTTTCTCCACAATTTATAGTGGAAAAAAGCCTTGAATTAAAACAAGATGCTTTACTTAGCTCTGGTAATCTATTTAATGTCAAAACTTTTATTAAAGATTTATATCATTTGAATAATATGAATTATAATGATTATCTTGAAGAAGATTTATCAATCCCGGCCGATAATAAATTACAAATTGTAGGTAAAGTAAATTGGAATTATAATTATGAAAACCTTCTAAAAGATACACAAAATGATATATTAACTATAAGGAAGATTTTATGAACACTATTGGCAATTTAATAGATCAACTTACTATAGTTAATATAAAGATATGGATGGCAGAAGATATTAAAAGAAATCCTAATGCTTCTGATAAAGAAATTGCTAATGCTACTAAATTAACTAATGTTGCTAATCAACAACGTAATGATCTTATTCAGGAAATTGATGAAAAACTTAATTATATGACTGAAACTGGAGAATTGCAAAAACTCTATAAACAGGGCTCGTCTAAAATGTATGGAAAGCTTAAATAATGATACCTATTTATAAACCATTTTTACCAGTAAAATCATTAGCTTACGCTCACGATGCTCTGGACTCAACTTGGATTTCTTCTTATGGAAAGTATATACAAATAGCAACGGAAAAATTACAAGAATTATTTAATATACCATATGTGCTTTTATTAAATAATGGAACCAGCGCTTGTCATTTAATGGCTAAAGCTTTAAATAAAAAAGTTAATAAACAACCTCATAAAGTATTATGTCCTGATAATGTATATGTCGCCGCTTGGAATTCTTTTTTATTTGATAAAGGTCAATTTGAATTGATAACGGTTAAAACTGACCTTGATACTTGGAATATTAGTTTAAATGATTTAGATGATAAACTATCATTATATCCTGATGCTTCAGTTTTAATAGTTCATAATATTGGGAACATTATTAATGTTCCAGAATTACAAAGAAAATATCCTAATACTTTATTTGTAGAAGACGCCTGTGAAGGTTTATTAGGTGCTTATGAAAACAGATATACTGGGACTGCAAGTTTTTGCTCCAGCATCTCATTTTTTGCTAATAAGACTTTAACAGCTGGCGAATCGGGAATGCTAATGACTAGCGATCAAGAAACTTATCTTGACGCCAAATGCGTCCAAGGACAAGGACAATCAAATAAACGATTTGTTCATAATGAATTGGGTTATAATTTTAGAATTACTAATATCCAAGCCGCTATTTTATGCGGGCAATTAGAAATTGCTAATCAAATTATTGAATTAAAACAAAATATATTTAATAAATATAGAACTGCTTTTAGCAATAGAAATGATGTATTAATTCAAAATCAAGCAAATAATACAGAACACGCTAATTGGATGTTTGGATTGCGTTTATTAAACAATAAAGATTATGATAAAGCTAATAATTTTTTCACTAGTCGCAAAATAGAAATAAGGCCTATGTTCTATCCAATTACAGAACATAAACATTTAAAAAACAATAATAATATATTAATAGATAATTGTCAAAATGCTAGATTGCTTAATCAACAAATTATTATTTTGCCAAGTTATCCTGAATTAACAAATGATGAACAAAATTATATTATTGCTACAGTGGAAGAATATTTAAAATATTTGTGATGGAAAAATATATGATATATAATTTTGAAGAAAGTTGAAAGGAATAATGCAAACAGCTATACTTACAGGAATAACAGGACAAGTCGGTAGCTACATGGCTGAAATCCTTTTAGAAAAGGGATATAAAGTTTATGGAATAAAAAGAAGAAGCTCTTCTATTAATACAGACCGTATTAATCACATATTTAATAATCCTAATTTAAAATTAGAATATGGAGATACAACTGATTATGCCTCTATTTCAAATATAGTGGCTAAGATAAAACCAACTTTATTTATTAATTGTGCAGCACAGTCTCACGTAAGAGTGAGTTTTGATGCTCCTATTTATACAATGGAAGCAACTGGAAATAGCGTTCTAAACTGTTTAGAAGCTATTAGAACTCATAGCCCAGAAACCAGATTTTTAACTATGTCAAGTTCTGAAATGTTTGGAGGAATTAAAGGAACTGAGCCACAAAATGAATTAACTCCATTTCATCCAAAAAGCCCATATGGAGTTGCCAAGGTAGCTGGCTATTATAGCGTAATAAATTATAGAGAGGCTTATAATTTATTTGCTTCTAATATAATTGCTTATAATAACGAATCGTCTCGACGAGGAGAGACATTCTTAACGCGCAAAGTAACGCGAGCCGCCACACGTATTAAATTAGGATTGCAAGATAAGCTTTATTTAGGAAATTTAGAGGCTAAAAGAGACTGGTCGCACAGCCTCGACATATGCGACGCAATTTATAGAATTATTACGGCAGATAAACCTGGCGATTACGTTGCTGCCAGTGGCGAAACACATTCAGTGAAAGAGTTTGTTGAAATAGTATTTTCAAAATTAGATTTAGATTATTCTAAATATATAGAATTTGATCCTATTTATCTTCGTAAAACAGAAGTAGATATATTATTAGGAGATGCTTCCAAAATTAAAAGAGAACTTGGTTGGGAGCCAAAATATACTTTTGAACAATTAATTGACGAAATGATTAAATCAGATATGGAATTAGCACTTAAAGAAAAAATAATCAAGGATCATAGCAAATGAGATTGTTTATCACTGGTGGCAATGGCTTTTTAGGAAGTCATATCTTAAATGAATTAAAAAATACTAATATTGATTATTTAGCTCCCACGTCTAAAGAATTAAATATATTAGATGGAAACGCTTTAAATCATTATATAATGAATTATCAACCTGATAGCATCTTACATCTCAGTGCTCGATGTGGTGGCATTTTAGCTAATAAAAATAGCCCGGCAGATTTTTTGAGAGATAATACACAAATGGCACTTAATATTTATGAAAGCGCCAGATTATATGAAATCCCATATGTTTATTCATTAGGGTCTGTTTGTATGTATCCAGTTAATTGCCCAATACCATTTAAAGAAGATGACATTTGGAATGGGGCTGCAGAAATTACTAACTTCCCATATGGTCAAGCTAAAAGAACACTTATGATGTTAGGGCAAACATATAGACAACAATATAATGTTGGTGGAGCACATTTAATCCCTATTAATCTTTTTGGTCCAAAAGACCATTTTGATTTAGTTAATAGTCATGTTATTCCAGCTTTAATTAATAAGTTTAATCATGCGGCTATTAACAATTTGCCAACGGTAGAATGTTGGGGCTCAGGAAATGCTTGTCGTGAATTTGTTTTCGCACGAGATTGTGCTCAAGCTATCGTTAAAGCTATCACAACTAAATTAGATACCAATCTACCAATTAATTTGGGAGTGGGTAAAGATATTTCTATTAAAGAATTGGCAAAATTAATTGCCAAATTAACTAATTATAAAGGTAAAGTTGTTTTTACCGGAGCCGTTTCTGATGGCCAGCCTAAAAGAGTTTTAGATGTTTCTAGAGCCAAAGAACTGTTGGATTGGCAGGCCTCTACCTCTTTGGAGGAGGGCTTAAAAGAAACTATCGCTTGGTATCGTCAAACATTGAAATCAGTCTAATTGAGACCGTCTTTTAATAATAACAACTTCAGGACTAGATTTTAGTTCTGGCTCAACACCACATTTGCGACATTTAACTTTTCTATTAACGGCATATTCATTGCCAATGATATCAACTTCGCCCATACATAATTTACATTTTAATATTTTCATCAGATAAATGCCAATAATTTTTTAAGTTTAGGATCTAAATGTTTAGTGTCAATTTTATATTTAGAATTGTTCTTAACAAATGTTATAATTTCTTCACGACAAGAATTCAACATATCATCTTTAAATTGGTGAGTTTTTAAGTTAAATGTTAATCTGGAAAATCTAATTATATTTTGTTTATTGGCTCGGTCCCAATCAACATAAGCCAATCTTGATGATTTAGGATTACAAAATATTTGTATATTTTCTTGTTTATCTTCATAAGTAAATGGAACTTCTGAATATGGCAAAACCCATAAGCCATATGAATGGCGATAAAACATTAATTTTGTATAAGATTGATTAATCTCTTTAGATCTAAACTCATGCCCGCTAAATACTCTGGTATCTGGATATGCTTCTTTGACTGCTTTAAACTTTGCTAAAGTGAGTTCTAAATTAGCTATAGAACTCATAATGGTAGGGGATCTCATACCCCTATATATAACTGACGAAGCTTCGTATTGAAAACAAACAGCTATAAATTAATCTTCAAATAATTTTGAAGAATATATTTAATATTGTTTTATAATTTTTTATCAAAATCTCTTAAAAGAGATAAAGCATATTCTTTTAAATCAGGAGAAGGATCGGTTTTAGACATTATTTTTAATCTATCTAAAATGTCAGATGGCGGGCGTTTTTCCAAATAAAAATCTGATAAACCAGTCATAGCACCTTCTCTTACCAAGGCATGAACGTGTTTCAATAGTTGTCGTAAGGCAACTAAGACAATTTGTTCATCTCTTACTTCGCTTCCTAAAAGTTCAGCCCCAAGTGCTAACATATGTGTATCGGCATTGGGGCTGGTTATAATGACAGCCAATTCTTTTGGACTGTTTTGGGCTAATTTTTTAAGTTGAGCTACGGAATAATTCATGGTAAATTATAATCCGATTTAAAATAATTTATTTTTGCTGACACCTGAACAATCTCCTTTGTTTCCCAAATTAAAGCTGAAAGCTTGCCTCCAAAGCAAGCCCCAGTATCAAGCCCATAACATTTAACGCCGGGGGCCACTTCCTCAATCAAGGGATATTCTAATGAATGGACATTATGTCCATATACTACTGATTTAGGCCCTGTCCAAAACTCAGTCCAAAATCGAGCTCCCGTCTTCTCTTTACCTAAATCAGCAATCTTTTTAAGACTAATAAACTTTCTATTTTGATCAGTATATCTTAAATATAAGAGATCTTCTCTGGTTTGATTAGAAATAGAAACCTCAGGTTTTAATCCGGCATGAACTGCAATGACATCATCAAATTCTAAATATAAAGGCATATTAGCAATATAATTAGTGTCGGCTTCGGAAAAATTCTTATAATAATCAGCCCGATCATAGACATCATTTCGACTGCCTTGACTACGATACCATTTTAAATATTTAGCTTCGTGATTGCCAAGCAAACACTCTAATTCCATTTCTCTGGCTCTTTTAACCATTTCTACAGAAAAAGGACCCCTATCAATAAGGTCTCCAAGCAATATTAATCTATCATTTTCTTGAGAATAATTTAATTTGTTTAATAATTCTTCAAACTCATTAAGGGTTCCGTGAATATCCCCTACAAATATTGTTCTTATTTTATCTCCCATGCTCCCCTAAACATAATTACTTTGTCTTATTGCGTCAAGTGCCTGGATAATTTTTCTCCATAGCTAACTTAATAATTTGTTGAAATCTTTCAGGATTTTTTAAAACGACGGCTGCATCATGCCTGACATTAGGATTATAATGTTTAAAATTTCCAAGATGGCCAATATGTAAATGACATTCTTTACGAGACATACATAAAGTAATAAGATTATTAGTATCTAACTCTAAAGCTGGATTAATATGAAATGGTTCAATATGATGAGCATTTAATCTTGTTTTACTACCACAGGCTTCACAAGTAGGATGTGCCTCTAAAAAATGTTGTTCAACTGCTCTCCATTTTCCAGATCGTTGAGTTCCAACTTTGACATCCCGTAAAGTATGTTTAACTAAATTAAAACCGTGTTGCAATAGTTTAAACATATTAAAATACTAAATTATTCCATTAATAAAAATACCTTCATTTTTGATTTTTTAATAGATTTAGCAAACTTTTTAATCTCATTAACGTTATTTAAATCTAAAATGGCTTGTTCAATTTTATCAATATTAGCTGTTTTAATTTTTTCAGCAAATAATCTCATATAAGTAAATGATTTGCTGGCAATAATTAAATCTTCAATTTCTTCTAACTCTTTGACTGAATTTAATCTTTTAGCT
>Ga0075030_100006744_pt1 | contig 10271 bp, 9 predicted proteins | sample LitLauG_LLR_2012_FD_71393 | JGI IMG/M metagenome (GOLD analysis project Ga0075030, IMG submission 71393) | Freshwater sediment microbial communities from Pennsylvania, USA - Little Laurel Run_MetaG_LLR_2012 | ecosystem: Environmental > Aquatic > Freshwater > Creek > Sediment | place: USA...
CGCTACGATACGGTAGCTCCGGCCGAAGAGGTGCTAAAGGCTCTGCAGTCGAACGATGTAAAGCTAGTGGTCATTAACGAAGCGCCATTCTTCCCCGGGGCGCAGATGAGCCCCGCCGTACGGGCGGAAGTCATGAGGAAGTTTCCAAACAGCCGGCTGGTAGGTTTCTTTCGGGTATTTTGGAGGCCATGATTCGGCTAGGAAGGGAGTTCTGCGATCGAAAGATGGGTGCTACCACAAAGGGCAATGGGAGTGCACGAAATGCCGCTGCCAGACAAAAACAAGGTCGCTGAAAAGGCCGATTCTCGGCGTGTCGAGAGGCCTACCAAAGGATTTCGGAGGGGTTGGCTTCGGGTAAACTACCGCTTCTCCGCAAACCGAACATAACGGAAATGAATACCATGCTTCACTATCGGATTGCTCAAGCTCTCCAGCGTCTCGGCACGAAGAACCTACTTACACGAGCCGCGCTGCGCTGGCGTTGTCGGGCTACCCAGCTTCGTTTCTCGAGAGACCACATTGATGTTGTACGGGGTGGCTGCGCTATACGCGTCGCTGACCGTCATCTCGCTTATTTAGCCGACATGTCTGACAACTTTGACCACTATTTCAACCAAGTTGAAGCGCAAGTGGATGGGGGAATCGCTCTTGTCGATTACTCTCAGCCCCATCTGCATCGCTACCGCAATTCGGGGCTGGAGTTTGAGTTTGCGTCGCTCGCCGAAGAGATTGATGCCCTAGATGACTACTTTCGCTGGTACACCCCGCAGCCAGGCGACACCGTGTTCGACATTGGCGCTTATTGCGGGGCCTCTGTCTATCGTCTCGCGCAGCTCGTTGGGCCAGAGGGGAAAGTCGTCGCATTCGAGCCTGACCCCACCAACTACGAACTCCTCGGACGCAATGTGGCCCGGCACAAAGTAGGCAATGTGATTGCGGTACCCGCAGCCGTTGCAGATCGTCGCGGAAGGATGGAGTTCTTCGCCGAAGGGGCCCTGGGCTCGACTTTAGCCGCGTGTAGCACTCGCGGTACGGCTTTTAGTTCGATCAGCGTCGAAACAATGACATTCGCCGACGCTTGCGCCCAATATGGCGTGCCCACCTTCGCCAAAGTTGATGTCGAGGGTGCGGAGATCGCGTTGCTTTCGGCGGCGACTGCGACCCTCCGGCAACACCCTATCCATTTCGCGCTCGATACCAATCACCGCGTGGGAGGTAAGACCACCGCAAGCGTGGTGGAGTCAATTTTCCGCGCGGTTGGCTATCGAGCCGAATCCAGCGCAGGTAGCGGGTTCATGACTACTTGGGCTTCGCCACAACCGTGACCAGTACATCGTCGCCGGTCGACTGATGAGCATAGCCGTATTCCAGCAGTGCAAAGGAGCCCATGGGATTGGTATATGGCGCGGTGCCAGAGAATTTCTGCCAGGCCGGAACCTATTCTGTTTTGATCAGCAGCCAGTCGCTCCATTCGCCATAAGCTACGCGCTTTACTAGTTGCCAGTGTCCGCTGCTGAGCTTGGCGATAATAAACTCGTCTAGGTCTCTATGCGGCAGTCTTCTGCCCTGGTTGTAAATCAACTCATGGTTGCGCAGATTGACCATTTGCCGCTGGTAAAGAATCCACTTTGGCGGAGAAGCCTTCAGTTTGGCAATCAAGTCATCGATGACCGCCTTGCCGCTCGTATCGAAGAAAGTCTGCACGAAACCCTGCCAGGGTGGAATCCCGCAATAGTAGTTGGCGTAGGGATACGGGATCGAAAGCAGCTCGGCAGGCTCGTCGGCCTTCACGACAGAACAGATTCCCTCGAAAAAATCGTGCTGCACATCGTCGATGACCATGGGTCCGTAGAGCGGATGGTGGACTACCAGGCGATGGGAAAACATCGGAAAGGACCGATAGGACTGCCAGGAAGCCGGATCTACCACCTTGAAATAGGCGTTCGAGGCGGTCGTGAGCATGGCAATGACGAGGACACAGGACAGTAGCCATTTCTTTTCAAGAACCGCCGGAAATAGGACAGCGGCGAGGAGAGCAAAAAATGCCAGCGGGGCGTAGAGGCCGAAATGAAATCCCCCAGTCGACAAAGACCCCGTTAGGAGTAGCCCGAATGGCAGGAACAAGAGCACACGGTTGGGGTCGCCAATTCTCCGGTTGCCGACCCGAAATACACGGAGCACTATACTCACCACGAGCAACAGCATCAGGAAGTATTCCGCTTCGACCCATATGCCGGACAGTACAACGATCAACTCACCCTTCTTAAAGGCGGGCAGAAGCATGATGACAGCGCCCACAAATAGCGCAGCTCCGAGAGCGGCCTTCACGACCGACTTTCCCAGCTCTGTTCGGGAAAATGGAGAGATGAGCCACGTCCAGCTGGCGGCGGCAATGGCGCAATAAAGCACAACCATAACCGCTGGGAGTTGAGCGAGAAAGGACAACGGTTCCAGTATCAGCATCCAGGGACGAAGCAGTGTGTTGACGAGGCCACCCTTGGCTCCCGCCGCACCGAAGATGGTACAGGCGACGTAATCGTGGAGGGAATCGCCCGTCAATAGGACGATTCCGTACACTACAAGGGACGTGAGGCAGCAGAATGCGGCCAGGAGCGCGGCTTTTTTCGGCTTCGGCGAGTAGGCAATGGCGAAAGCGATTGCCAACGCAAGCGAAACTCCGTCGGTAAACCTCGTCGTGATCGCGATACCGGATAAGATGCCCAATGCCAGAACCGTTTTTAGGCTCGATCGGTAACTTGGGGTCTCGCCCAGGTGAAGAAGCAGAAGGATCGAGAAAGGGAAAATGGCATCTACGATCACGTGGTAGTCGTCGAAGCGATAGTAGTCGAAGCGAATTGCCGCGAAAAACACGGTAACAATCAACACCGCACGGGGAACGCTCTTCAGCCTGGTTTTGGCAGCCACCAGAGCGATACCGACACTAAATGCCAGCAAGTGAAGAACGGCGGGAACTTTGGAAACGACCCATCCTCTGCCGGTCAACAACACCCACCACTCGGTTTCCAGGACGGCGAAGGGCTGCAGGACGAGATGGAGATCCCGATACAAGCGCTGGCCGGCGTGATGCAGAACGGCGTACCAGTACCAACCGCCGTCACCCGGCAGTTGGGTGTTGGCGATCATGGCGAGACCAAATGCGACGCAGAAAGCTGTTGCCAGCGAAGGCAGGCGCTGTGTGAGTCTGTCCTGCCACGCGAGCCTCCTGTGTGGGTCTCCCAAGCTTTCTGCTAGATCCCTTTCAGAATTACTGTTGGGCACGCTGATTGACCTCAGCGGCTGAAGCCGCCAACGAAGCGTTAAACGTGGGAATGATGTCCTGTTTGTCGAGCTGCATCTCGACTTGCTAGGTGGGTCGATCATTTTCTCAGCGTCCAGCGGCTGCGCCCGATGCAAGAGCGTTACGTGGAAGTGGTTCGCCGGGTGCATGCTCGAAATTCATTCTTTCACGCTCCACCACCAACGGCCGGTTGTGCACTTGCGTGTGAATGTTGCCGATGTACTCGCCGAGAATGCCCATAAACAGCAGCTGCAGCGACCCGAGAAAGAACATCCCGATTGCAATTGGGGCAATCCCCACGGTGAACCGGTGCCAGAAGAGCAGCTTGTATCCGAAGTAGACAGTTCCTCCGAGCATCGAGAGCAATGATCCGATGAACCCGGCGAACGTCACCAGTCGCAGCGGGACTTTTGACAGCTTCGTGATCCCGAGCATCGCAAGATCGTAGAGCGTGTAAAAGTTGTTCTTCGTTTTCCCGCTTTGTCGGCGCTGCTGCTCGTACCGCACCTCAGCGTGCGGCAGTCCGATCTCGGCGATCATGCCGCGAAAATAGGGATAAGGATCGCCAAACTGGCGGACAAGCTCGATGACCTTACGGTCATAGAGGCCAAAACCAGTAAAGTTTTCGTAGGTCTCAATATCGTCGGCGAGATGGTTCACGAGTCGGTAGAACAGCTTGCGCACCAGGAACATGGGGGCAGCCTCTCGGCTCCTGTGCTTCACCGCGATGACGATGGGAGTCCCTCCCTCCCAATGCTCGATCAGTTGCGCGAGCACCTCGGGAGGGTCCTGCAGATCGGACATGAGAACGATGATGGCGTCTCCGCGCGCCTGAAACATGGCGTGCATGGGCGAGCGGATGTGTCCGAAGTTGCGCGCATTGCGAATGAGTTTGACATTGGCATCGGCAGTGGCTATTTCCAGAAGCGCGGCAAACGTCGAGTCGCGGGATGCATTGTCAATAAAGATGTGCTCGTAACGATAGCGCCCCAGGCGGAGCATCAGTGCGCGCACTCGCTCATAGACCTCTCGCACATTGCCTTCTTCGTTGTAGCAAGGTGTAACCACGCTGATGGTTTTCATGATTTCGAGCCTGATGTGCGCGGACGAGATTTTTTTGTTGCTATGGACCTGCGAAGAGTGTGGCGAACAGCCGTAGTTCGCCGTTCGGGAGGAACCGCATAAAAAACCGAATCGAGGCCGTCGGCGCAATGTGTTCGCAGAAAGAGCGTAGAATCGGGCGCCAGCGTTTTCAGGAATAGGGGAACGCGCCAGAAGTGGTCGGGCCGGTGATACCCGCAGACGGCCAAGACCGGCCGGTCTTGCCGGATAACGCGATAAGCTCCCTCGAGGGCCTGGATTTCGGCGCCCTCGATATCCATCTTGATGAAAGAAGGGTGTTCGGCGGCCAGCGCATCGTCAAGGCGAACGCAAGGGACTTCCGTTCCCGGACCCTCAGTTACGCAGCCGCCTCCAATTCCGTCGCCTGCAAATGACGCAACGCCGTTGTAAGCGCCGACGGCAGCCTTGTACAGAACGATGCGAGAGCCAACGTCGATCTGGAGCGTCTCGAGCGCAGGCAAGACAGAGGGATCCGCTTCAAACGCGATCACTTTTCGAAACAAACCACTGCTCTGGCCGAGGAAACTCTGAATGGTATCTCCCGTGTAAGCGCCGCAATCCACGAAGCACTCGTTCGCCGACATCGAAAAGAGGTTGGGGAAATACTGTTCACCGGGAGCAGGTGATCCAATGCAGACAAAATCGGCGCGTAGGCGGAGCTGAATCTGCCCCACGAATGCCTGCCGGGAGACGTCATCCTTAAACAAGTCGAAAGCTGCTCTGATACGTTCCACCTGATCCAGCAACCTGCTGGGAAGGTCCCAGAAAAAGTGGGGAAGGAACTTGCCTGGATAGCGCCAGAAAAGTAACGGGAAGCTGGTAGCTCGACAAGCGAGAAGCATGAGTTGTGTCAGCAGAGCCGCCATGAGCGGCTCGCGGCTCGGATGCCAGATGGCTATGATGAACGTTGCATCGGCGGAATGCTGTTGGGCTGCCTCTTGCGGCGATAGCACCGGGAGTCCGTCAACTGTTTTGCCCCACAGGCGAGAGTTGTTGTCGGCGTAGGCCACAGCTTTGAGGTCAGTCCCCGATAGACCTTGAAGAATCTTGCGCCCGAGCCGTCCGGCTCCGAAAATCACGACCTTTCGGCGACCCGCTACGATCTCGTCGAAAGCCGAGCGCTCACGGGCGCGGGCTGCGTCAGGAGTCTCGCGGAGCAGGTCATCCAGAATTTGGCGTGCGTTCTTCATAGGGGGCTGGCCGGAGAGGTTCAGCTGTTGTCTCCAGCCTTCGCACTGCGCGCCAGCACGGGCTCCGGCGACAGCCCGCGGTGGTAGATGAGTTCGGTCAGCGACGGAATGCTCGCATAGGGACTGTCGATGGCGTCGATCATGATCGGCTGGTCCTTCGCGACCGGCTTGCGAATCACTTCGCCACGCATGAGTTCGCGGCAGGAGATCTGTCCCTGCTGCAGCGGGATGGCGAGATACACGTCGACATCCTGGATCGCATGGCCCACAGGCAGGTCATGGCGGGCGTAGACGCCACGCACCAGCGAGTCGAGATACGAAATTTCCTTCTGCGGGGGCAATCTCTTCTGCGTCCCTGGGGCGCCACACATGCGTTTTGCTCGCTGAAACGCCTTGAACCATGTGTCAATCTGTTCCGGCAGCGAACAGTAAGGGGAAACCGTCATGCCATCCGTCTGAATGTCAACGTGGCGCTCGAAGGTGCGAGCGCCCTTGGCGTAGGCCATGAGCATGGAGGAATTCCAGTCCCGATATTCGTGGGTAGAGAAGCCAATCGTATGGTTGGGATAACGGTTGCGCAGAAAGTCGATCTGGTTGAGTTCGATGTCACAATCTTCGGACGGGTAGAGCGAAACGCAATGATTAATCGCCAGTGGAATATGCCGGTTGCCGAAAAATGTCACCAGGTCATCGATATCTTTTAGAGAAGAACCGCCCGTCGATACGATCACCGGTTTCTTTGTTTTCGCGATCTTTTCTATCAGGATCCAATCGTTGCAGTCAGAGCTGGCAATCTTAAGAATGGGAATGCCCAGATTGCAGCAGAAGTCGACGGAGGTTTCGTCGAAAGGAGTCGCCAAGGGAATGCACCCCGCGTCGCGAATGGCCTGCACCATGGTGGCGTAGTCCTCGGGGCGGAGGCGCGTGTCGATAGTCTTCTTGATGTAGCGGATGTCCTCGCGATGGCGAAAGTCCTTATGAATGAAGGTGTCCACATCTCGCAGTTGCAGTTTGATTGCGGCACGGACATTATTGAAGCGAACAACCTGCGCATAATTGCTGATGATCTTAAGCCCGCGCTGGAGGTCGCCCAGGTGGTTATTGGCCAACTCGAGAACAAATAATTCATCAAAGATGTCGTTGCCGGTCATGATATTAGTGGCCCAAGTGCCTTTCCATGAAAGCGTAACTGTTAATTTCGATGATACTGTCCTTATTCCTTGACCACGTTGTCCATCAGTTCAGTCTCATCCAGGAATGGGTACATGTCCTCTAGATTGGGTGAGACGACGCGACCGTCGGGCAACTGCCGTGCCTTCGAGCGCGGTTCAAACTCCTGGTTTGGATCGAGCGCTACGTCAATCAGCGATGGACCGTCGGCTGAGAGCGCTTGATCGATCTGCGGAAACTGGGCCTCACGATCGATGCGCAAGGACGGAATACCATACGCGCACCCGATTTTGACCATGTTTGGAAACGACGCACCGCTCGAGGCACTCTCGCCGGTCAGACGGCCAAAGAAGCCTGACTGCGTCATTCGCATGGAAAGATAGCCCGAGTTATTCAGCACAAAAATCTTTACCGGTAAGCGATGGTGAACAACCGTTTGTAATTCCTGGATGTTCATTTGAATGCTGCCGTCCCCGGCAAGGCAGATGACGCGCTTACCAGGGCGGGCGAAGGCCGCTCCCACAGCCGCTGGGAGGTCGTATCCCATGGATGCAGCCCCGGAATTGGAGATCAGACGTTGACCATGCTTCAGTCGCATCGTCTGAAACGGAACGATACACGAGGTAGCGTTGCCGCAAATGATGACATCATCGGCGGCGAGTCTCGCGGAAAGTTGTTCCCCGAAATAGTAAGGATTCAGGGGCGGCCCCGACTGCCGCTGCTGACCCTGGACTACGGGGTAGCGGCGCACGCGCTCATGGCACCACGCAAGCCACGGAGCGTGGAGGCCGGGGCGATATTGAGTGCGGTCACATTCGCGAAGGAGTTCTTGCAGAAAGTGCCTCAGATCGCCATGGATCGCCATGTCGGGCCGAACCGTAGGTTTCTGAAACTCGGCCGCATCGATGTCGACGTGGATCTTGAAGGCGCGCGGCGCGAAGGATTGCCAGTTGTAGCTGGTCTGGCGAACATTCAGGCGCGATCCAAGCGTCAATAGCAGATCGGCATTTTGCACGGTGAAATTGCCGGCGCGGTCGCCGATGGTGCCCTGTCGTCCACAAAAGAGGGCATCATCGGTGGCGATGACGTCATGGGTCCATGCGGTGGTTACTGGAATGCCGAGACGATGAATCAAGTCATCGAATTCATCGACTGCATGAGCAGCACGAACGCCCGTGCCGGCTAGGATCACCGGACGCTTTGCGTTGCGAATACGCTCCAGGACCTCGCGACATTGAAATGAGAACTGGGAACTATCGAGGGTCTTCTCGTCTTCCGCCGGATCGTAGCCGCGAAGATGGGCGGGGTCGAGCGACGCAGCCTGCACGTCGATAGGTATGTCAAGCCAGCAAGGACCCGGGCGGCCGCTTTGCGCCAGATGCCAGGCACGCTCGAGATGGTATCGGATGGAAAGCGGATCATCGATGAAGGCAGCGTACTTGGTGATGCCACCCACCATGGCGATGATGTCGGCTTCCTGATCGCCCAACTGACGCAAACCGGTAAGACCGAGGGAGCGCATACAGGTTTCGCGCTTCACCTGTCCGGAGATGACGAGCATGGGAACGGAATCGGTCCAGGCGCCAAACACCCCATTGAGCGCATTGATGCCACCGGGGCCGGTCGTGACATTGACTACGCCAGGCCTACCACTAACGCGGGCATAGGCTTCCGCCGACATCGCAGAAGCCTGTTCATGATGGTTGCAGATGTACTGGATTCGCGATTCCTTGCCGATCGAGTCGTTCAGATGCATGGCACCGCCGCCCGTCACCAGAAAGATGTGGCGCACGCCCCATCCGGCAAGCCGCTCGACAACATAGTCCGAGAGCTTCATGAGAGGCGGACTCCAAGAGTCGAGCTCGGCATCAAATCGCAGGCGGGAATCTGCAGCTCGAGGCGAATGATGGCGAGGCTACGCATGTTGACCTCGCGCGGCGACTGCAGGCTTTGGGCTCGCTTGTTCGGAGAAACCTTCTTCGGCGAACCAGTCTTGGGTGCGGCGAATGGCTTCTCGTAATGGCACGTCGGCGGACAGGCATAGTTCTGCGCGAGCTCGCGCAGTCGAGGGAACGTAGCGGTGAACGGGAGCGCCGGGTGCTGGCGCCGAAGCGATTTGGACACGGACTTTCTGCGGCACGGCGGCGGCAACCTCGTGGGCCAGTGCGGCAATGTTCAAGGCATCTTCGGAACCCACATTGTAAGCGCGGCCCGAGCGTCCTTTGAAGAGCACGGTCCAAAGCCAAACTGCCAAGTCGGACGCGTAGAGATACGAACGCATCGGGGAGCCATCCCCTTTGACCGTGATGGGGCCGCCGCGCAGCGCGTCGGAGATGAAGTTGCCGATGGCAAAGTGTGCGTCCAGTTGCATGTAAGGACCGACGAAGGCAAAGCAACGCGCCACGGTGGTCGACAGGCGGCGGGACGCGGTTAGAGTGCACAGCAGTTCAGCGGCGCGTTTCCCCTCTGCGTAGGCCGAGGCGCGATCGAGAGGATCTGGTCCTCCTTCGAACGATTCAGAGACATGGGTCAGCTGGGCAGGCTGCTTTCCATAGACTGCGCCCGAGCTGACAAACAAGAATCTCGAAGCCGTACTGTCGGCTGCGAACTGCAGTGTGCGCCGCGTGCCCTCAACGATCGTGTCGAACATGACGAAGGGTGCTTCGTCATTCAGCTTGGCGCTGGCCTCGGTCGCAGCATGAATAACGTGAGAAAAATGGCCTTCGGGAAAAGCGTCGCCACGAACATCGGCGGCGTGCAAGGTAATCGCTGGGTCCGCCGCCAGGTGAGGCGCTTTCTGCGCAAGCGTTTCGGGGTGCCGCGACATCGCCACTGCCTGCGCGTCGAGACTCAGCCGGCGATTTGCCCAGGCGAAGCTCTCCAGCAGCCAGCAACCGAAAAATCCCGTCGCTCCGGTAATCAGGATGCGACCACCGCGCAGATCGGTCCAGAGCGGTTCGGTGCGAGCGAGGATGTTATCGAGATCGTCGGCCAGCGGATTCTGCATACGGGTCACCTGACGGCAAGAACTGATTGTTTGGCGAATACCGCGGTGATGGTCTCGATCATGTAGTCGAGCATTTCGTCGGTCAGGCCGGGATAAACGCCGACAAAGAAGGTATTGCGCATGATGCGGTCAGATTCGGCGAGTGACCCGTGAATGCGGTGCTCGATGTGCTTGAAACCGGGCTGGCGCAGAATGTTGCCGCCGAAGACCAGCCGGGTTTCGATGTTGGCGGCTTCCAGTTGCTCCGTGACTGCCTTGCGGTTGATTCCGTCACGCACTGTGATGGGGAACCCGAAGGGCGAAGGATTGGCGCGCGGGTCGATTATGGGGAGAGTGATCGTACCGGCAAGAGGCTGCAATCCGGCGAACAGACGGCGGAAATTGCGTCGGCGCGCGTTGACGAATTGCGGTACCTTGGCAAGCTGGGCGAGGCCGATGGCCGCCTGTAGGTCGGTGGGCTTCAGGTTGTAACCCAGGTTGGAGT
>Ga0075030_100006745_pt1 | contig 10269 bp, 8 predicted proteins | sample LitLauG_LLR_2012_FD_71393 | JGI IMG/M metagenome (GOLD analysis project Ga0075030, IMG submission 71393) | Freshwater sediment microbial communities from Pennsylvania, USA - Little Laurel Run_MetaG_LLR_2012 | ecosystem: Environmental > Aquatic > Freshwater > Creek > Sediment | place: USA...
GCCCTGCGGCAATGCCATGGCAGCAAGCCGCGGCGTCAGAGTCGCAGGAGTTTCCGGGGTGATACCGGCGCTGAGCGGCACGGGGAAGACCGGCTTCGCGCCGAGTTCCTGCTCGCGTAGATACGCCGCGACATCCGCTGCGATGAAGCGGGAATTCACGCATACGCAATCGGACGCTGCAAGAATGGTATCGAGGTAGCGGCGGAACTGCGACACTCCAAAATCGTCGACGAAATATTGCGGCCGCCGCACGGGAATGATGTCATGAATGAAGGCCGCAATACGCACTCCCGATGACACCTTCAGGGTTGCAAACGCTTCGAGAGTGCCGGCCTGCCAGATGATACTTGGTACAAATATCGTATCGGCCGCAGTGAGGTTGGCAGGCTGCATTCGAAGTGCTCCCGGCAATTGCAATTGCCGGACCTGCGTAGCTCTACTGACATACATGAGAGCTAGGTCGGTCTTATCGAGAATACCCAATGTTTCAGCAGCTTGCCGCCGTTCACGTGGGGACAATGCCGGGTGCGCGCGGGCTAAGAGTGATGTTCCTGCGTTAGGGCCAAGCATGGGCGCAATCCGTGCTGCGCCGAGTTTTGCGAGCAGCCAGGGGCTCATTCCAATCGGTGCCGCGGGGGCATCTAGAACGCCGTCGAGGCACTGATCTTGCGCACTCGTGATCGGCAGTATGTCACGCTCGTAATCGACCTCGACGAACTGGCGGCGCACGGCGTTGTAGGTCAGCAATTTGGCTCCCCGGCCGGCGAACTGGCGTGCCAGCTCGTATTCGACCCGGGGGATGCCGCTGCGCCGCTGCCAGCGCGTGTCAAAGAGGGCGGATATGAAAACGTACAACATGACCCTCAGGCCCGCTCCGTTTAGCGGCGCGATAGGCGGGATTGCGCGGTTTCATGGCAGCAGCTAAGGCAACGCGCAAGCGCAATCTGGAAAAACGAATGCGGATCGCCATCGTAACCGACTGCTGGTTCCCCCAGATTAATGGCATCACGTATACGCTTGAGGCGATTGCGCGAGAGCTTCCCGGCCTTGGACACGAGGTCATGTTGCTGACGCCGGACCGGTTTGCCCAGATCACTTTGCCCTATGGAGACCCGCTGGTGCTAGCGTGGTATCCGAGCCTCTCGGCGCGGCTGAAGACGTTTGCGCCCGACAGCGTGCACATCGCGACGCAGGGCGTGCTCGGTCTGATGGCGAAGCTGTGGGCCCACCGCAGCGGAACACATTACACCACGGCGTTTCATACGCGCTTCCCAGAGTATGCACGCATTCGCTTCGGCGTGAGTGAAAAGCTGCTGTACTCGTACGCCCGCATGTTTCATGGAAGGTCGGCACCCGTTCTGGTGCCGTCGCGCGCGTTGGCATCCGTATTGAGGGCCCACGGCATCGAGCAATGCCGGTTGTGGTCGCGCGGTGTTGACCTGACGAGGTTTCATCCCGGTCCCAGGCAGTGGACCCAGTATGAGCGCCCGATCCAACTGTATGTTGGGCGCGTCGCTGCCGAGAAAAATATCGAAGAATTTCTCCGCCAGCCTGGATGCGGGACCAAGCTGGTGGTGGGCGAAGGCCCCTACTTAGCTGCCGCAAAACGAACCTATCCGGATGCGGTTTTCCTCGGGCCCCGCACCGGGGATGATCTCGCCCGGTGCTATCGCGAAGCCGATGTTTTCGTGATGCCGAGCACCCTCGAGACGTTTGGCCTCGTCGTTCTCGAAGCGCTGGCCTCTGGGGTTCCCGTCGCAGCCATTCCTTCGGAGCAAATGGTGGAGGTGTTCGCTGCTTCCGGCGCCGTCGCCTTCGACAACGATCTGGCAGTAGCGATTCGCGTGGCACGGGATATTTCGCCCCAGTTGTGCCGTAGGGTCGCCGAGCAATATTCGTGGCGCGCCTGCAGCGAACGCTTTGCCGGAATTATCGACGAAGACTTACGCCACCGCTCAATCCCGCACTGATGTTGCAAATGTGAGACAGTTTTTGCGTTGCCGCCCAGGCTTCACGATCAAGTCGTGTGTAATTTGGCCTGTTCGTGTTGCTGTGGTCGCCCCACCCCATTAAGGGTGGCGTCTGAATGTGGGGTAAAAAGCCGGACATGCTCGATTCGCACCCGAACACAGGTATGCACACAGGCGGCGCCGTGGCCGCCGGCCTCGTCCGTTTGCGGCAGTCTTTCGTGGCTTGGCTTCAGCGCTTGAGCGTTTTCACCGGCGACGATGACGTCGCGCTGATCAAGCGGATCCTCATCGAAAATGCTCCGCGCCATTGGCGCCCTTATGCTCTCGCAGTTCTAATGACTGTGATTGTCGCGGCCTGCACCTCGCTGGCTGCCTATCTGATCGGCAGCATCGTCAACGCAACGTTCTTGCGGCAGGAATTCTCCTCGGTCGCGTTGCTCTCACTCACGTGGTGCGCTCTTTTCGCCGCGCGCGGACTGGCGACCTACGGCCAGGACGTATTCGTCGCCCGCGCAGGCAACCGGATCACCGCGGAAACACAACGCAAGATATTTGACCGCCTGCTCAGTCAAAATCTCAACTTCTATTCTGACCGCCATTCGACAGAGTTTATGGCAAGCGCCATGATGGGTGCCTCGGCCATCGGGCACGTCATCAATCAGATGGTTTTGACCTTCGGCCGGGACTTCCTGCAAATGGCCGGTCTCATCGGCCTGATGATCTGGCAGGATCCATGGATGTCGCTGATCAGTCTTGCGGTGATGCCGCCGGCATTGATCGGCGTTGAACGCTTAGTGGCGCGCGCACGCGAGATTGCGGCGACGCAGTTCACCGGCTCCGCCGACATGCTGAGCACGATGCAGGAAGTCGTACAGGGCTTCCGGGTCGTGAAGGCGTTTAATATCGAGGATGCGATCCGAACACGCGCCGACGGAAACATTACCAACCTCGAGCGGGCCTCCAATAAGCTCGCGCAGGTGTCCAACTGGTCGTCGCCGCTGGTCGAGTCGTTCGGCGGCGTCGCGGTGGGGCTTGCGTGCCTTTACTGCGGTTACCGCGTGCTCCGTGTGGGCGGTGTCCCCGGCGAGTTCGTGTCGTTCATGCTTGCTTTCATCATGACATTCGAACCGGCGCGCAGGCTTGCCAGGGTCAAAATCGAACTCGCTGGCAATTTGTTCATGGCGCGTGCCTTGTTCAAACTCTTCGACCAGCCGGCTGGCGAGACCGAAGAACCCGGAAAGCCTGACTTGGTAGTTTCGAACGGCAGAATCGAATTCTCCGGCGTGAATTTCGCCTATCAGAACGACGTACCTGTGCTTCGCGAGGTGTCGTTCGCCGCCGAGCCTTGCAAGTTGACGGCGCTCGTTGGGCCATCGGGTGGCGGCAAGACGACCGTGTTTAATCTGCTCCTGAGATTTTACGATGCTTCAAGTGGGTCGATAACTATTGACGGCGTGCGCATTGACGGTGTCAAACGCTCGTCGCTGCGCGATCAGATCAGTTACGTCGGCCAGGAGATCTATCTTTTCCATGGCACGATCCGCCAAAACATTCTCGTCGGCAAACCCGGAGCGAGCCAGACCGAGATTTTTGAAGCGGCTCGCGCGGCCTTCGCCCATGACTTCATCATGGCCCTGCCCGATGGGTACGATACTCAGGTCGGCGAGTCGGGCGCCAAGCTTTCGCTCGGCCAGCGCCAACGCATTTCGATTGCGCGCGCGCTGATCAAGAACGCGCCAATCATTCTGCTCGATGAGCCTACCGCATCACTCGACAGTGAATCCGAACACTACGTTCAGGAGGCCGTGCGCCGGCTTTGCGTCGGCAAGACGACGCTTGCCATTGCGCACCGGTTGCACACCATCCGCGACGCGCACTGCATCTACGTGCTGGAGAATGGACGGATCATTGAATCCGGCCAACACGAGCCGCTGCTCGCCAAGAGCGGGCGGTATGCAACCTTCTTCCGCCTCCAGATTCCGGACGCATCACACGACATCGGTACTGGACGGAGGCCGGTCTAATCTCTTGGGTTTGACTCGCCTCAAGTTGGAGGAATAGCTACCCAGATGGTCGGCGTACGCGAGGGGCACATGCAGCGATGGTGACCAAAGAAAAGAGCTTCCGGGACCCCGGTTTGTCCGGGCGACGATCGATCGCCGGGATCGGCGCCAGCGTCCCATTGGCCCTAGCCATTGGTGCCGGTTTCGTTGTCGGCATAGTGGGTGTCGCTTTTATCCATGACGGGGCTTCCCCACCTCCTTCGCACACCGGCACCCGGCTGTTTGCCGCTTTTATTCCAGGCTCGAACGACATGCGGCTGCTTGGCGAAGGCTGGGCGAAGCCCGAAAGCTGGGGAACGTGGACGATTGGGCCGCGAGCCGAGTTGAAGTTGCCGTTGTCACGGCGGCCGGCCTCTGACGTGCACCTCTCCATCACCGGACGCATTTATCCGTGGTACGCCAAGCTCGAACAATCGGTCCGGGTGAACGCCAACGGCACCCAAGTCGCCAAACTCGAGCGCGGCATCGATGGCGACCTCTATGGTGGTAGTTTCTTCATTCCTCTACATGTCGCGCGTGCTGCCTCTCCGATCCGAATTGTCTTTGAGATCAAAAATCCGACCGCTCCCAATTCCATCGATGACAATCCAGATTCCCGCCCCCTTGGCTTGGGGCTCGGAAGCATCGAGGTCACCTATGATGGCGAGTAGGCAACCGGCCAAGGCACCAGACGGTTCCGGACGGCTGATGACGTTCGCTCGCGGCGCAAAGGACGGGTGCTTTTCGGGATGATGGCTTGGTTAGTGTTGGCATTGGTCGCGTTTTGGGCCGGCGCGACGTTGCTGCACCTGTTGAGCCTTGGGCTTGCCGCCGCCTACTACACCCATTGGTGCAGGCAGCCGTTGGCTCTTCCCAAGCCTGGACGTGTCAGCCTCGTCAGGCCCGTTTGCGGCGCCGGGGCGAACGTTGCCGAAGCACTGCGAACCGGCTTCCACCTCGACCACCCGGACTATGAGCAGGTCTTCTGCGCACACGATCCTGGTGATCCAGCGGTGGAATTGGTTAGGGAGCTGCTCGCTGCTTACCCCCACTGCGATGCCAGGCTCCTGATAGGCAACGAGGTCATTAACGGCAACCCGAAGCTCAACAACCTGCTGAAGAGTTGGAATTTTCTCACGGGCGAATGGGCCATCTTCAGCGACGACAACGTGCTACTGCCGGTGCAATTGGTTGCTGACCTTCAGTCTCAGTGGCGCCCATCCACCGGAGCAGTCTCCTCGATTCAAATTGGTACCCGGCCCGAGGGTTTTTGGTCAGAAATCGAATGTGCGTACCTGAACCCATTTCAAGCACGCTGGTACTTGGCTGCAGCCAGCGCCGGGGCTGGATTTGCGTCGGGTAAGACGATGATGGTGCGCCGGGCGGACCTTGCGGCTGCAGGCGGACTTGAATCACTTGCGACCGAGATCGCTGAGGACGCCGCCCTGACCAAGCTCGTGCGTGCTTCGAACCGCTCAGTGGGGGTATTGCCATGTCCGCTCGAGGAGCCTGCCGGGGTGAGATCGGCGAAGGATGTCTGGGGCCGGCAAGTCCGCTGGGCTCGCATTCGCCGCGAGTGTTTTCCATACGTCTTTGTCTTCGAGGTCTTTGCCGGCGGCTTGTTTCCGCTCATCGCCGTTGCAGTGGCTGCCCATAGTTACGGCTATTCCATGAGTAGCGCTGTTCTAGCGCAATGCCTGTTGTGGTATGGAGCAGAACTGGCGTTTCTCTCATGCGTGGGATGGCACCTGTCCACGTCGTCGTTGCCCGCGGCGCTGGTCCGCGATCTGATGCTTCCAGTGCAATGGATTTTGGCTTGGCGCAGCGGCCCAATCGTCTGGCGCGGAAGGCCGGTTTACGGCGGCGCGGCAAGCTAGAGCTCGCACCCGTACAGACGATATGTCTTTGCCGGCTTTCCGGCCGCGAGCTCGGCAAGCGCCATCATTTGCCGGTTGGTTTCCACAACCCACGAAAATTCAACCCAATCGATGTCGTATTGGCGGCTGAGCTCCATGATGTTGGTGACCATCATCGACAGGACACTCGCGCCAAATGTTGCACGATGCTCCTTGCGGATGCCCAGCATGATGACGCGTGCCGTCCGCCAATCATCACGCAGGATCGCAGTGCCGAGCTTCAGCCAGTTGAATGGAAACAACCGGCCGCGGAAGGGGCCGATGACTTCGTTCACGTCAGGAAGCAAAACCATCATTGCGGCAGGCTTGCCATCGATCTCCGCGATCCAGCCGAACTTCGACCGCATCACTGGCCTCACTTCGGCGGCCAATGCGCGGCCCGCCTTTTCGCTTATGGGTAAGTACCCCCAATTGTCGCTCCAAGCGTCGTTGAAGATGTCAAACAGCAGTGCCGCTTCCTCGTAAAACCGGGACGTATCGATGTTGCGCACCTTCACCCGGCCACTGGCCTTGGCGAGCCCGGCGAGCCGCGTGATTTGCGGCGGCATGTTGTGGGGGCTCATTCGGTAGGCGTACAGGTCCACCACCTTTTCGAGGCCACAGCGCTCCAAGAGCGCGCCGGTCCACACGTTGGCGTGGGAGGTCATGACGGCCGGCCGGTGCTCGAATCCAGACACCAGCAAGCCGGCATCTTGATTGATATCGAAGCCAAAGGGTCCGACCATCCGCGACAGTTTGCGTTCCTTAAGCCAGACGCGTGCTGCGCCCGTCAATGCTGCCGCAACCTCGGCGTCATTGATGCAATCGAAGAATCCAAAGTGACCGGTGCCGTCCTGGTAGCGCTCAAGATGACTACGATTGACCTGCGCAGAGATCCGGCCGGCAGGCTTGCCGTCCTTGTACCCCACGTACATAACCGCCTCGCCGTTTGCGAAAAATGGGTTGTGCTTGGGGCTGAGCCGCTCCATCTCGGCGATATTGAGGGGCTGCACCCAGTTTGGGTCGTGCGCAAGCGTAACAATGGGAACGCTGAGCCAATCGCGCGTCGACCGCTTCCCGCACACCGGCTTGATTTCAATCATTGCCCCACCGACCGCCTGCAGCCGCTGAATGGGCCTCGGCCAACACGAATGACAGTCAGTTACCTGCGAATTCTCCCTCATGCAAGCAGACGGCCGATGGGTCATGGGCGGGAGCCGGCGCGGCTCAGAAAAGTGGAGGTCGCCGCATCCAGTGGCGCGACAGTATGTTCTGCGATATCTGGATGGGGAGCATTGAACCTTTGCTGGACGGACGCACTGCGAAGGGCGCAAGGGATTTGATTTGGGCGAGATGACCGTGGAACAGCAAGGCCTGACCGTTGCGTGCGTTTATAGGACGGGCGGCAAGTTATATTCCCCGCGCTATGTCGAAATACTGCAAGCGATGGTGCGGCGTCATCTGACAGTCCCCTACACCTTCGTGTGTCTCAGTGACGACCCCAACGTACCCTGTACGCGCATTCCGCTCCTCATGGGATGGCCCGGGTTCTTCAGCAAAATTGAGCTATTTCGGCCGGGCTTGTTTGCTGGGCCGGTGCTCTATTTCGACCTCGATACCGTCATTCACGGTCCTGTGGATGCGCTCGCCGAGCTTGCCTATACGGTGCCGTTCGGGTGTGTCAGCGATCCGCTTGGCGGTCATTTCAACTCAAGCGTATTGATGTTCAACATCGACTGTTCCTTCGTGTTCCGCAGGTTTCAAAAAACAGGCTTCTTTGACCGGCGTATCCGGCGCCACGCCTATTGGCAGTTAAAGCACCTCGGGCTGGAACACCTCGTCAGCGTTGGAAGCAGCTATGGCGACCAGGGCTTCACCGAGATGTGCCTCAAGGAGGCCGGCATCCAGGTCACCCACGTTGATCAGGTCTTGCCGGGAACATTTACGATCTTGAACCAATCGGCTTCGTCCGAACGGGAGCCTCCGGGCAGCGTGTGCATGCTTATGGGGCGGCCGAAGCCACACGAAATTCCCACCGGCTGGGTACCCATGCGCTGGCGTGAAGCCGGGCCGTGCGGGCATGCGCCATGACGGAACCGGAGGTCGCTGCGACGGTCGCGGACGCAAAAGGTGCTGGGGAGATCAAGTATTACGGTCTCCTGCATATCGATCGCGACCGCAATTCAAATGCCAACATCAAATGGACGCTGCGCGATCACGTCGACATTTATATTTCCTGCGCCGGACTGCTTGCGCAGTCGGCAGCAGCGCTGGCAATTCCTTTTGCCCTTTTCACGAATGAGAAGGCGCTGATCGAGCAGCGGCTGGCGGCTCTGGGGTTAGGTCCTCTTGAGGTGATCGAAATTCCGTTCTCGATCGACGTTCCTCGCGTGAAAAAGTTCTACAGCGCCCATTTCAAAATCGACGTCATCAAGGCGCTGGCCACAGGCCACTATGGAGAGATCGCCGGCCTGATCGATGTCGACACCGTCTTCATGCACGCCTTTCCTCCAGACCTGCCGGAACTCGCACGGACCGGCATCGTCGCCTACGATGTTTCGAGCGACGTGTTTCCACTCCACTACGATAAGCGCATCGGCCAAGATCTCGAGCTGATTGCCGATTGCCGGATCGAACGGCCCCGCTGGTATGGCGGCGAGTTCCTGATAGCCTCGCGGGAGGGCTTTGCTGGTCTGCACCGCGAGATCGAAGCTTGCTGGCCGCGCTACGTTGCAAACGTGAAGTCGATCCACCACGTCGGTGACGAAATGGCGGTATCGGCCGCACTCCACCGCCTGGAGCGGCGCGGCGTACCCGTCATTGATGGAGGCGTACGGGGCTTGATTGCGCGGTGGTGGTCATGGCGGACGAAGTACAGGCAGCTTTCGTTTTCCGAAATCGAAAAGGCGGCTCTTATTCATCTGCCGGCCGACAAAACCTTTCTGTCCACGCAGGCCGGCCGCCCGTTCTCCCAGCCCGCCTTTTCCACAGCGTTCAAGGATCACCTACGAGCCCGGCTGCCACTGCGCCGCGTATATGCGTTGTTCGATCCATGGCTGCTTGCTCGGCTCGACGACACGTAGGGTTCGGCAGGCGATGAGTCCCAAGTCGCGCGCCTTCAACTGCTGTTGGTAGGTAGCCGATACCATTTTATCCGGCTGGGTTACTGAAAAAGGCGATTCTCGGCCAGGCTCCAATGGCAGCGCGTCAACAGCGACTCGAACATACGCCGAGAGAAATTTCGTTCCTTGCCAATTGGAATCACGATTTAAGTCTTTGTTTCGTAGCATTTTCATCCGTGCCGGGTCGGGCTCCGCCCACGTCCTCGCGAAGCGGGGCTTCGCCCACGACCTCGCGAAGCGGGGCTTCGCCCACGACCTCGCGAAGCGGGGCTCCGCCCACGTCCTCGCGAAGCGGGGCTCCGCCCACGTCCTCGCGAAGCGGGGCTCCGCCCACGTCCTCGCGAAGCGGGGCTCCGCCCACGACGCACCGGCGTCCGGACAAGCCGTTCCCAACGCGTGCGCCCCTCACACCACTTTGACGACGCCGGCGTTGGCGGTGAGCTGTGCGAGCGAGACACCCTTCAAGGTCACGCTGTCTGCGGCGCCGTCGGTGATGACGGCGGCGCCCGCGGCGTTCTGGGTCGCGTTGGCGATGATCGCGGCCACCTCCTGCGCTTGCGTCATGCCGGGGGTCAAATACGTGAACGCGGAAGCCGAGAACTGCAACGTGTCGGCGGCAGGCCCGCTCAAGTGCGCGGCGAGGTCGGTCACCGTGTCGTGGCCGAAGCCGGGGCCGAACGCGAAAGTCTCGCTCGATCCGCCGCCGGTCAGCGTGTTGGTGACGCCCGTGACCGGGGTCAGCGTCACGCCGTTCGACAGGCCGGTGATGGTGTGGCTGCCGTCGAGGTTGGTCTGGTTCGCCAGCACCTGGGCGGTGCCGGCGGCGTTGTAGTCGTACTCGAGCTGGCTGTAGCTCGCGTTCGGCCCGTAGAGGCGCGAGGCGACCGTGCCGCCGGCGCGATAATTCTGCTCGAACACGAGCGTGCCGCCATTGGCCAGCGTGCCGCCCTTGGTCTCGATCAGCTGGCTCGGCAGGCCGGTGGAGGCGTAAAGATAATCCACCGTGTCGTACGTCGCGCCCGCCACGTTGGTATAGAGCGCCTCGGCCGGCACGCCCGAGCCGTTGTAGGTCTCGGTGATGACCTCGCCGGCCACCCCGTTGGCGTAGTAGGTGCGCATCGCTTCCTTGCCGTTGGCACCGTAGAGCACGTCGTAATCGGTGTAGGCGGCCCCGCTGATGGTCCCGGCCTGGTAGACGTGGATCTCGTGCACGCTGCCGTCAGCGTTCCAGGTCTCGGTG
>Ga0075030_100006746_pt1 | contig 10267 bp, 18 predicted proteins | sample LitLauG_LLR_2012_FD_71393 | JGI IMG/M metagenome (GOLD analysis project Ga0075030, IMG submission 71393) | Freshwater sediment microbial communities from Pennsylvania, USA - Little Laurel Run_MetaG_LLR_2012 | ecosystem: Environmental > Aquatic > Freshwater > Creek > Sediment | place: USA...
GGTCGATGGGTTCGGGCGTTGCGGCGGGTTCGTTGTTTTCGATCATCGCGGCGAGGCCGAAGGGGGCGAGCCAGCCGACCGAGTCGAAGATTTCGAGCTCGCCGGTCATGGCGAAGTCGATCAATTGCGAGGCGATGCTCTTGCGGCGGCGCAGCACCGAGATGTGGGCGTAGGCGCGGCTCCACGACAGCCAGCGGCCGGTGCCGCGTTCGCGGCCGATCAGGGTCAGGCCCAGCAGATCGTCGAGGCCGCCGCCGTCGAGGCCGGCGACGACGCAGTCGCTGCGCTCGATCAGCGTGTCGAGCGTCAGGGTCGCGTCTGCGGCTTGGGCCCAGACGTCGGCGCCGGCCCAGCGGTCGGCGCGCAAACCCTGACCGATCTCGACGTTGAGATGTTTGGCGAGAATCACGTTGTAGGCGTGCTGGCCGGCTTCCTTCGCCTCCGCCAGTTTGCCGGCGACGAAGCCGCGCGCGACCGAGACGTCGAGGTTGGGGTTGGGGATCGACCAGGTCGCGGGGTCCTCCCACGCCTGCGCTTTGTGAAGCGCGGGCGGGTATTCGTAGAGCACCGGCTGCGCGTGCGGGACGGCGATCTCGCCGTCGCGGATGCGGCGGTAGAATTCGAGCTTTTCCTTGAACACGCCGGCGGGCGGCTCGTCGGACTGGGTGCTGGCGTAGATCACGAAGCCTTCGGGATAGCTGGCGAGACCGCCGGTCGCTTCCGAAAGCATGTTGTGGGCGTTGGCGCGCTTGCCGAACAGCCAGAGCTCGTCGACGAAGATGCCGACGCCTTTCTTGCCGCCGACCGTGTCGGCGTCGGCGGCGATGACTTTCAGCACCGCGCCGGTCTGCTTGTGATGCAGCTCGCGGACCGCCGCCTTGATTTTCAGGAGGTCGGTCAGCTCGGGGTCGGCCTTGACCATCTCGCGGGCGGATTTGAACGCGGTGTCGGCGATCTCTTTGGTGGGGGCGAGGATGTAGAACTCGGCGGCGACGCGCCAGTTGAGGATCAGGGCGGTCAGCATGACGCCCGCCGCCAGCGTGCTCTTGCCGTTCTTCTTGGCGATGAGCAGGAAGAATTCGTTGATCTCGCGCTGGCCGGTTTCGGGGTCGAGCGCGCCGAAGATCGAGGCGGCGAAATCGCGGACCCAGGGGCGGCTCGCCTCGCCGAAGGTCGGCGATCCCGTCGCCTCGACGACGCGCAGGGTGTCGAACACGGCCATCGCGGCGGCGGCCTCCTGCGGGAACAGGGGGCCTTGCGGGATCAGGGTCTCGCCGGCGGCGATCCGGCGCTCCCAGTCCGGGCAGGCGGTCGTCCTGACGGGGGCGTCAGGCGGCAAGGCGACGGCGCGCGTCGAGCGCTTCGGTCAGGCGGCGGCGCGCGACGTCGAAATATTTTTCGACGCGTTCGACGCCGACGAATCGGCGTCCGGTCTGAACGGCGGCGACGCCGGTGGCGCCCGAGCCCATGAAGGGGTCCAGAACGGCCCCGCCCGAAGTCGCGCGCTCGATGCAATAGCGCATGAGCGCGACGGGTTTCTGGGTCGGATGCGACCGGGTTTTGACAGGCCCGTCGCCGCCGCGCTGGCGACGCTCTTCGCCCTCGACGCAGCAGCCGTTCCACAATTGGCGGTGAACGCCGATGTTGCCGGGCGCATTGGTCCAGGCGAGATCGGCGGCGCCGAAGCTGAGCCTGGCGGTGTGGCGCTTGTCCCAGACGATCCAATGCGGCGACGTCGGCAGGCGGTCGGCGAAATGCTGAGCGCCGAAAAACAGGCAGACAGGGGCGAATTTGAGAAAGGGCGCGGGGTCGAACGGTTTGTCGTCGCCGTACACGCTTTCCGATTGACTGACGGCCGGGCGCTTGCCCGTGAGGCCCCGCCAACGGCCGCCGCCGGAATGGCGATAGCCGATGCCATAGGGCGGGTCGGTGACGATCGCCGCGACCTGCCCGATGTGCGGCAGACATTCGAGACAATCGCCGAGCCAGATTTCTACGTCCTCGGCCAAGACCTCCTTGCGCATAGGCCTCAGTTCGGTTTGGGCGGCGCGGGACGCGGGGCGAAGCGGCTGGCGGCTATTGCGGGGCCTTGCGCGGCGGGCGTCCCGTCAGCGGGCTTGCGGACGGCCTGGCGGGCCTTGGCGTTGAGCAGGCGGGCGCCGGCCTTGGAGACCTCGTCCCAGCGGCCCTTCGCGGCGGCCATGCGGACGGCGAGCTCCATCAGGTCCTCGACGGTCTTGTCGTTGAACGCTTCGAGGGCGATCGGGTCGGACTTGGGCTTGCGGCCGGCGCCGGGGCGAGCGCCGCCTCGGCCGACGCCCTTGGATTTGGTCGCCAAGCCGGGCCGCCCTTTTGAATTCCGCCGCCTGCTGGAATGGCGAAAAGTGCTGGTTTGTCAGCGTGTTAGGCTAGACGCCCGTTTGATTTGGGGCGAAATCACACCCCAGATTTTTTTGCGGATGTTTTGGAAACCGGTTGCTATCCAGGGGTGCCCTGCACGAAAAACCCCCCTTAGGATTACTAGACTTAAGGGCCGCCCTGCCCGGTCCGCCGCCCGCCCCCCCCTGTTGCGCCGCGCCTGACGCCGTCAGGGCCCTCGCGCCAGCGGTTGTCATGGGTCCGGCACAGCGAGCGCAGGTTGCCCAGCTCGTCGCGCCCGCCCGCCTTGCGGCTGACGATGTGGTCGGCCACGATCGCCGGCCTGTCGCAGCCCGGCGCCGTGCAGCGGAACCTGTCGCGCGTCAGGCAGGCCATCCGCAGGGCCTTCCATTCCGGCGACAGATAGAACGGATCGGCCTCTTTGGGCGGCGCCTTGGCGACGCGCAGGTCGGCCTGTCCGATCATAGGCCCGAGCGATTTCAGCCCTCGACCTCCGCCCTCTCCCCGCTCAGCGCCTCCCATCTGGCGATCGCCAGGGCGCAATGAGCGGGATCGATTTCAATCGCCGCGCAGCGCCGCCCGAGCTGCCCGGCGGCGATCAGCGTCGTGCCCGATCCGGCGAACGGATCGTAGACCCAGTCGCCCAGCGCGGTGTGGTTGGCGATCGGCCGCGACATGCACAACAGCGGCTTCTCCGCCGCATGCCCGCTGGCGTTGCGCCGATGCGGGATCGGCCAGACGGTCACCTGCTTGCGGTCGCCCGCCCAGCCCGCCGTCCGCCCCTTGCGCACCGCATAGAGACACGGCTCGTGCCGCCAATGGTAATGCCCGCGCGAGATGACGAGCCGCTGCTTGTCCCAGATGATCTGCGAGCGAACGACGAAGCCGGCCGCGTTGAGCCCGCGCTCGACCTCGCCGTGATGCAGCGACGAATGCCAGACATAGGCGACGTCGCCGGGAAACAGCGCCCAGGCCTCGGCCCAGTCCGCCCGGTCGTCGTTCCACACGTTGCCGGTGGCGCGCTTGCCGCGCTTCTCGCCGACGAACGGTTTCAAGCGCGGATCGTCGCGCCAGGCGGGATCGTAACTCACGCCATAAGGCGGGTCCGTCACCATCAGCCTCGGCGCGACGCCGCGAAGCGCCCGCGCGACGACGGCGGGATCTGTGCAATCGCCGCAAACGAGGCGATGGCGGCCCAGCCGCCAGACGCGGCCATAAAGGTTACTCTGCGGAAGTGCTGGCGTAAGCGGCATGAACGAGGCCTTGTCGTCCCCGCCGCGCGCCGGCGGCGGGATGACCGGTCGAGCCGGTCGGCTTCAGTCATGCGAGTCACCGCTCGCGGTTCGCAGCGCGGTAACGCTGCTCCCCCGCCCTTCGGCGTCGGTTGCGACGGCCAGCCAGGCGCTAAGCCTGACTTCCGATAATCTTCCTTCCCGGACGCCAGCGGCGCTCAGAGAAACTTCGCGCCCGCGTGGTCGCGAAACGCCTTGGAGCGCCGGTCGTAGCCCCGCAAAGTCTTGACTTCGCGATGCCGCGTCACATCCATCACGCGAAACAGATCGGCCCCGGCGGCGAGCGCCGAAGTGACGAATCCCGCGCGCAGCGAGTGCCCCGAGAACACGTCCGGATCGAGCCGCGCGGCCCGCGCCGCGCGCTTGACGATCAAGGCGGCGCTGCGCCCGTCGAGCGCCTGGCGTCCGACCTGCCCATGCCGGTTTATTTTGCGAAAGATCGGCCCCTCGCGCGTGCCGGAGGCCTCCAGCCAGGCGTCGAGCGCGGCGACCGGCTTCAGCTTGCCGCCCGACGGCACCGCGATCAGCGCGCCCTGCCCTTCCTGATCGGTCTTCGACCGCCGGATATGCAGAAACACGCCCTCGTTATTGCGTTCGACGTCGCCGATATGCAGCCCGACCAGCTCGGAGCGCCGCAGCGCGGCGGCGAAGCCCAGCACGATCAACGCCCGGTCGCGCTTGCCCGCCAGCGTGTCCGGCAGCTTGCGCACGACCCTGGCGACAAGCGCCGCCGTGAGCGGCTGCTTGCCCTTCGGCGCGACGCCGAGCGTGCGGCGAACCCCGCGCAGCACCGCCTTGACGGCCTCCAGCCCCAAAGGCGAGGCCTCGTCGGCCAATTTGTGCGCGTAGGCGATGGCGGCGGCGCGGCGCTGGATCGTCGAGACCGTCAATCCGGAATCGGCCAGATGCGCGAAATAGACGGCGCAGGTCTCGGCCTGAGCCGGAACCGCGCGCCGCCCGACGCGCTCACACCACGCAACAAACTGCTTGAGGTCCGCCCGATAGGCGCGCCGCGTATTGTCGGCCTTCTCGGCCAACGCATAATTGGTCGCCGACGCCAGTACATCCGTGACGCCGACGACCCCGGCGCTGGCCTCGGCCAGCAGCCCTCCGCCCGTCGGCGAAACCGTCAAATCTTTCATGGCCCGCGCGGTCGCCGCGTCATGACGACATTCGCCTCGCGCTTGCGCTTGGCCTCGCAATCGACGCAGACGCGATCCTGCGACCGGAACGCCTCGCCGCGCGCCTCGGCGCGGGCCTGCAATTCCTGGCTGCGCTGCGTCGGCACGGTCGCGCCGCAGCCGTCGTAACAGGGCCGCCCGAACGCGGGACGATAGACCGTCGCCATCGCAGCCCTCCTTGCCGGGCCGGGCCCGCCTGTAGACGCGGTCTCCAGACCGCGTGGGCCGCGCCCCGCGATTCGGGATCGCGGCGACAAACCGTCAGAACGCCTCGAACCAGGCCGCCGGCGACGACGCGCCGGAAAATTCGGCCGGAACGCTGAGGCGGACGGGCGATCGGGTCGGCCTGACCGCCACGTCGGGCGGCGCGGTCTCATGCCAGCGCCGCAAATCTTTCAGGTGGGAAGCGCAATCGCGGCGGCCGCGCTCCCTCGATGCGAGGTCGCGGGAATCGTCGCTGGCTCGTCCCATCAAGGCGTCTCCGCAGCTTGCATCTCGCGCGGCGCCGCCTCGATCTCGTCGGCGAGGAAGCGCAGCGATTTGACGAGCTTTTCGTCGCGCTCGCGCAGCGCGACGGCGAGCGGCGCGGCGCACATCTGCACGAGGCGGCCCAGCGCGAAATCGCGGTCGAATTCGCGCGCCGCCGCGTCGGTGCGGAAGTCTTCGTCGTCGGCGAGCTTGGAGGGGTAGCGATACACGCAGCGCGTGTAATAGGCGCTCACGCCGCGTCCTCTGCGTCGGCCTCGTTGAGCGCGGCGGCTTTCCAGCTCACCCGCGTCACCTTGCGTTTATGCGCGTCGCACCAGGCCGCGCCGAGCGCCGCCTTGGCCGCGTCGATGTCGACGCCGTCGAACGACGATTCGCCGCGCATGACCGCGAATTTTTCACCCGACAGCAACGTCACGCCGCGCCGCTCGAATTCGGCCTTGAACGCCTCGGCGCGCTTCTCCAGCGGCTTCAGCGCCAGCACGATCGGCCCGAACGCGTCGGCCAGCTCGGCTTTGCTCATCGCCTCCAGTTCGGAGGCGGTCTCGATCCTGACCGGTTTGCGGCTCATCGCGAGGCTGTCTCCGCTTTCCTGAGGCTGCGCGAGGCGCGCTTTTCAACCCTGACCATCCGCCCCGGCCCGGCGATCATTCCGGTCTCGAACCGCCCGCGCGGGTTGACGCACGGCGCGCGACGCCCGAGCGCGGCCGCTTCGCGCCGCAAAGCCTCGCGAATCTCGTCGCGCTCCTCGAAATAGGCGTCGGGCGTGTGATTGAGCGGCTTCAACCGGTCGAGCCGGTCGGCCAGCGCGTAAAGGCGATCGGCGAGACCCGGCGCGGCGTCAGACAAGCCGCCCCCCTCATCCTGAGCCTGTCGAAGGACTGCGCCTGTCGAAGGACCGCGCGCAAAAAAAGCGCCTTCCGGCGCTCCTCGACATCTATCAGCCTATGCAAGACCCAGATGGCGTCAACAAAAAATCCGCGCCGCGCCATTCTGCGGGCCTCACCGGCCAAGAAACCGCGCCGCGCCAAACCGCAAATCGTCTCGCGGCGCCGCCATCGCCCGCGCCAGCGCCGTCTGAACAGGCGCCGCCTCCGTCGTCGCGAGCGCAGCGCGGCGACCCAGCCCCTCCGTGATTGTGCAGCCGGGATCGAGAAACCGCGCTCGCAGCGGCGAGACGACGCTCCCCGCCTCCCAAATAGCCGCCAATTCATCTTCAACCGCGACGCGCCACATGGTGTCCAGCGCCACAAATCCGCCCTTCATCACGCCTCCTCCGCCCCGCTCTGCGCGGGCCCGCCCGGCGCATGATAGACCGATCCGCCCTGCACGGGCCGGCGCCGCCCCGCCGCCCGCTCCGCCTTCAGCGCCGCCGCCTCGTCGCCACCGAACACCCGGTCCGCGCCGGGCCCGTAGAGATCGCGCACCGGCTCGCCGTCGCGCTCCCCCATCCAGGGCCGCAGCGCCGCCCTGGGCGTCAGCGCCGAGCGCGTCGCGAGCCGCCCCGACAAATCCTCGGCCAGCCAGAACAGCCCGGCGACCCAACCCGCATAGGTGGCGCGCTCGTCGACCAGCTCCTGCGGCTCGGGCCGCCAGTCGATCACGCCATAGGCGCCGCCGGGATAGAGATCGCGCCGCTTGGGCGGGCAGGCCGCCTCGACCAGCCGATGCGTCGTCGCGTGATCGCCGAACGTCGGCTCGGCCCAGCTCTCCAGCCGCCACACGCCGGGCTTGCCGTTGGGCGCCCGGCGCGGCTCCGGCTCGGGCGGCCCGAGCCGCAAGTCCGGCCTTTTGCCCAACCGCCCCGAAACGAGGGCCAGGCTCGACGCCTGCCCCAGCGCGCGGGCGTGCGGCCGGGCGCATTCGACCGCGAACCCCAGCCCGAACGCCAGATCGGAATCCTCGATGCGCGGCTCGGGCCGGATCAGTCGTAGCCGCTCCAGCGCGTCCTCGACGATCAAAGCGTCGTCATGTGGGGGATCGCCTCGCGCCACGCCGGCCCGCGCCAGCCCGGCCGCAAACATCGGGCTCATCGGCGGATAGCCCATCGGCCGGTTCCAGCGCCCCGTCAGTTCGCCGTCTTTCCGGCTCACGTCGAAGCGCAGCGCCACCACCTTGCCGGGCCGTTTGCGCGAAAGCTCGGACGCCGCCCAAACCATCAGGTCCTCGACGTCGACCAGCTTCTTGGCCATGCAAGTCCCCGCAGCCGAAACGGCGTCAACCAATATTTACACGAAAACAGCGCGTTAGGAAAGGCATAAGGCGACTTGCCTGACGCCGCCCTCCTGTGGACGCGGGCCATGGACCGCGTTTCCCCCCATCAAACCCATGCAAAGCGGCGTGCGCCTCGCGCGTCAAACAAACCAGCGTCGCCAAACGCCCAATAGGACCCGTCCGGCGAGGGCAGCGCCCGGCTGATCGGCACGACGTCGTCAAGCCATCGATGTGATACCCGTCCGCCATGACATGCACCGCGCCGGCGGCGCAGGCGATGCACGTCCTGCGGCCCGCAACAGCTCGACTTGACCCAGGCCGGCACGGGCTCGCCGTTCGCCCAGAAATCATGCGCGCCGGCCGGCCCGGCCGCCGCCAGCGCGGCGGCGACGATCAACCGTTTCGCTTTCATGCGCCCTCCCACATCCGCAGCAGCGGCAAAAGATCGTCGCGCGCATCGGCGGCGGCGCGTCGCACAAGATCGAAATCCCCCGCCTTCGCCGCCGCGATCGCGTTATTGGCCTCGACCAGCCGCCGGCACGACGCCGCGATGCGCTCTCGCTCGTTCGGATCGGAACTCGCGCGGATCGCCCCCGCGCAGGCCGCCTGAAGCTGCGCGACCTCGCCGCGCAGCAAATAATGATTGCGCGTCGCCTTCATCGCCAGCGCGACCCGCGCCTCGATGTCGGCCTCGCCGCGACACGCCGCCTCGGCCTCGGCCGCCGCCATCGCAAAACACGGGTCCATCATGCGTCCCTCGATGGGAGATCAAACACCCCGACTCACGCCGCCCCCGCCGCCGCCCGCGCGCGCGCTGGCGGCGGCCATTCGCTGTCGAAATGCCAGCCCTCGCACTTGCGGCCCGCCATCTCGCCGCGCGAATAATTCAGCCCCGGCTTGTGCCCGGCGGCGACCCAGGCGAACCATTGCGGCGTGTCGCGCGCCACGAAACAGCGCGTGGGCGGCGGTCCCGCCCCGCCCCGCGCCCGCTGCGCGGCGAGCCGCCCGTCGCGCCGGTCGCGGATCTGCTCGACGATCCGATCAACCAGCCCGGCGCGCATCTCGCCGGCCAGTTTGGCGCGCACCTCGCGCAGCTCCGGCAGCACGTCGGCCTCGAGGCTCGCGCCGTCGGCGAGCAGCGGCCGGACCGAGCGGGCCATGCGGGCCGCGACCCCCGGCGCGGCCCGGTCGCCCAGCGTCTCGACGATCTTTTCGAGAATTCCGTCGTCGTTGGTCGTTGGCGGGGCTCGGGGAACCAGTTTCGCCAAAGTGGTGATCGGAACGACGACGACGGAATCCGGTCCCTCCAATCTCCTCCCTCCTCCCTCTTCCCTCTGCGGGCCGAGTTCGGAACAAGTTCCGACATTGTCGGAACACGTTTCGCCCGCGTCGGGCTCGCGCGGCGCCAAAGGCGCGTCGCGCGGCGCGGCCTCGTCGTCGAACAGCGAGCCGTCCTCCTCGCCGCCGGGCCGCCCGGTCTCGGCGCGGGGCCGCTTGCCCGCGACGAAGCCGGCGTAGGCGCGCGATTCGGCGGTCCAGGGATGCACGTCCTTGGGCCGCTTGGTGCGCTGCCATTTGACGAAATTGCGGATCACGCCGAACGACCGCCCGCCGATCTCGAAGCGCCGGATCATGTTGACCCCGAGCAGCACGTCGAGCAGCTCTTCGACGCGGACCGGCGCGGCCGGCAGGCAGCTCATCTTGATCGTCAGCGGCTTCCACTCGAACGCGCCGGAATCGTCGGCCTGCATCCACAGCCCGATCATCAGCGCGATCGCGATCGGGCTCTCGACCGTCAATTGCGCAAAGGCCTCGTCGGTCAAAAGGCCGGGATGGACAGAGCGTATCCGCGCCATCAAGCGCTCCCCTTAGCTGGGGCCGACTCGGCGCATATGCGGCGGAGCTTGGCTATAAGACCGGGGAGATCGCGAAGCTCGAAATTAATTATGATATCGGCGGGGCCGCCGGACGTGTCTTCCTGACGAATGGTGACGCCGCCGGCCTCGTTCGCATAAACGGCCGTTGCGGCTCGTCGATGAATTACCACCTCTGGCCCTGCCCAATTGAACCGGTCACCCATTTCAGCCCCCCTTCGAAAATGCGAGCGCCGCGCGCATCGTCGCGATCAGCGCGTCGGTGCGCGAGGCCGTGGTCGCGACGGGCGTGCAGTCACCGCCGATCGCCGCGTAGAACACGCAAGACCCGCCGTTCCCGATCACGTTGAACAGAGTCCGCAGCGCGGCGACGACGCCCTCATCGATGACATGGTCAGTGTCGCCCAACCGCAGCCGCGCCTCGCCCCGCCGCGCCGTCACCGTCGCGACCACCTGCGCGTTCAGCGCGATCCGCTCGTCCCAGCCCTTCATGCCTTGCCCTCCGCCGTTGGCGGCGCGGCGCTGCGTCGCCCGACGTCGGAATCAAACCAACGCTCGGGATCGGCGACGCGCTGGCCCCGCAGAAGGCCGACCTCGCGAAACGCCGCGATCAGCCGGTCCACCCACGCTTGCGGCCGATCCGCGTGATAGGCGACGGCGATCAGGAACGAATAATTATCGGGCGCGCTCCCGAACCGCGCGGCGGCGACCAGCGTCGAGAGCCAGACGCCGAGCGCGGCGGCGGGCGAAACCTGCGCCTGCGCCGCCGCCTCGCAAAGTTGCGGGTCTTCGGCGCAATCCAGCGGCAATCGAATCTCGATCATTTCATCCCCCCTTCGAA
>Ga0075030_100006751_pt1 | contig 10263 bp, 8 predicted proteins | sample LitLauG_LLR_2012_FD_71393 | JGI IMG/M metagenome (GOLD analysis project Ga0075030, IMG submission 71393) | Freshwater sediment microbial communities from Pennsylvania, USA - Little Laurel Run_MetaG_LLR_2012 | ecosystem: Environmental > Aquatic > Freshwater > Creek > Sediment | place: USA...
GTGTTCCCCGTAACATTCGCTACTCTCCTCTACGCTTACGCGACCCATGTCACGACCCAGTACCAAACCCGTGATGCCGAATTAGGGGCCTGGGTCAGAATGAGTCATGGTGCGAACGGACTAGGATCGAGCGACAACAGTTGAGAATGGCAATTTGCTTTGAGGGCGTTGCGTCTGGGCAACAGAGCGATTCGCTACCAGCAACCAGTCAACCCCGCGCGGACCCATCCGTGAACGACCCAATGGCCGCGAGCACGCGGGCGACCAGTTCGGCCTGCCGGCTGGTGCCGGTCTTGCTGAAAATGCTCGCGATCTGATTGCGGAGCGTGTTGCGCGCGAGGTCGTGCCGGCTTGCGTAGTCGGCGAGCGTGTCGCCGGCCACGAGCGCGGCCGTCAGGCGCGCCTCGGCCGGGCTAAGCCCATAGGCCGATTGCAGACTGCCTGGCGAAACGGCCACCGGCCGATCGAGCGGGCGCAACAGCAGCAACAGCGCGTCTGATCGGTCCAGCGCCTCGATGGCGCCGAGCCGGCTACGTGCGCCACCCTCGGGACCGCCGCGGGGTGACAGCACCCAGGCCAGGTAGACCTCGCCCGATGGCCCCGCCGTCACGCGGATCGGTGGCCCGACAGCGGGGCTTACGATCTTGGCCTTGGCAATCGCGCCGTCGAGCGCCGCGGCATCCCGCGGATTGGTCGCGCTCAACGTCGCGTCTCGCTTCAACGCGAGCACGCCGGCCTCGGACAGCATCGCCTGAGCGCTCGCGTTGGCATGGAGCACCTTGCCCTCTGGCGAAAGCACGAAGGCCGAGGCGTCGATGACATCAAGAGCACCGCCGAGAGCGGTCTGAAGTTCGAGCGCCTTGGCCAGCTTGCGTCTCATTTCGATGGCTCGCGCCAAATGCGGTCGCAGCCGATGCAGCCGCCGAATATATGCGTCCTGCATTTGGCCGTTGGCGGAGCAGTGAGGCGCGACCGCCAGGATCGCGGCATTGGCCGGATCGGGGCTCAACGCGATGCCGAAATGTTCGGGTGTGATTCCTTGGGGTCGCATCCAATCGTTGTAGAACTCGGTCCGAATGAGCACGTCCGCCGGCACGATGTCGCGCGCGAATGTGACTTTCGCATCGATCATGGGAAGGTTTCGAAGATTTGTCGCGAGAAAAGGGTTCAACGCCGCAAAATGTTCGCGGTAGGATTTGGCGAACTCCGGCGTGCAGCCAAACGTCAGCGTTTCGACTTCGTCCGAACCCTTGCGCCAAAATTGGAAGCAGCCCTTGGCATCCCCAAAAACGCCAGGCAACGCCTCGAGCAGCGGTGCCCATCCATCAGTGGAAAGCCCACTATCATATATGAGCGCGATCAAGTCTCGTTCGGAAGGATTCGCCATGCGACCCCCCTATTAATCGGTAGGGTGTAATTTGGCAGTCCTCGCTCAAGCCCAATTCGCCTAAGTATATACCTTTATCATCCGTTTTACTCGTCTCATTGCGACCTGCACTTGTCATGGTACGAATGCACTAGAACACGCCTTAAATTGCTTGCGACCGGAAACGCTCGACCCTCCGGAGGCGCCAATCAGGTAACGGTGCAAATTGACCGGCGTGAGGTCCTATTGTCGCCCAAGACCGGCGAACGGTCCGATGGCGGCGAGCACGCGGGCGACCAGTTCGGCCTGCCGGCGGGTGTCGGTCTTGTCGAAAATGCTCGCCATCTGATTGCGGACCGTGTTGCGCGAGAGGCCGAGGCGGCTGGCATAGTCGGCAATCGACTCGCCACCCGCCAGCGCCGCGACCAGCCGGGCCTCGGCTGGGCTGAGGTCATAGGCGGCACGCAGCACATCCGCCGAAATCTCGATCTTACGATCCGTGCGCGACACCAAAACGAGGGTAGCGCCATGCCGGTCGAACCCGTCAAGTCCGTGCAACGGGCCGCCTGGCGTGGTCGGGGTGTCGCGCATCCGCATGATCCAGGCGAGGTACATCGCTGGCCTGGCTCGTGACGTGAGTCGGACGGGCGGGTCGATCGCGGCACCGGGCGCACCGGCGTTGCGGACCGCGGCTTCGAGCGCGCTCTCCTCGGCCGCGTGCTTGGCAGCAAGCGAACCGTCTGGCTGTCGCGCGAGCACGTCGCCTGCGCGCAGCATCGTTTCACCGAGGCCGTTAGCGTGCAACAGCTTGCCGGAAGCTTCGAGCACGAAAGCAGCGGCGGCAAGCGCATCGAGCGAGGAGCCGAGGGCGTGCTCGATTTGCATGTGACGGGATAAAACGCGATTTATCTCGACGGCGCGGACGAGATGCGGCGCGAGCATGCTGAACTTTTTCCTCAAATCTTCGTAGTTCCCGTGCGCGTAATTACCTTGGGGAAGGACAGTAAACAGGCCAATATCTGAGGCATCCCGGTGCAGAATGGCGCCAAAGTGCCAAGGTCCCATTTGCTGGGGTTTCATGAAATCATTGTAGAATTCTGTTTGCATTGCTTGCGCGGGCGCCACGAAATCGTGGGCATTCAACACCGTTGCCGGAGGCGCCTTCGAATTGAAGAATACGGTGGCAGGATAGGGATTTAAAGCGGCATAATACCTCTCATAGGCCTTGAGAGATGAGGGGTCGACGCCATTGAACCTCAAGTTCGTGGATTGCTGAGACTCGATATTGAAGTCGAACGAAAAGGTCTTGGCGTCCGCCAAGACGTCACCTATTGCGCGCAGAACCTGCCACCACTTGGTCTCTTCGACCGCCGCATCGCAAATCAACGACTTTAGCCTGGGAAAATCCCTCTCGACAAATGTATCCATGAAGTGACCCACCATTATAACTGGTATGAAGACCAACTTCGAAATATCTTGGGGCCTCGCGAAACATACACCCGCTTTTAGTGTAAATGCAAACAAATCACTATTTCGAATGAACGAAATTATAAAACTGCAATCCGTAATTGTAACGCGACTGGACAAGGGTAGCCAGCCGAGGCCAGGATCGGCCAGCGGCCAGCACTTCAACCCGATGGGATCATCGCCATGTCCAAAATCGCCTTCGTCGGCCTCGGCTTCATGGGCCAGGGCATGGCCGCCCGCCTCATGGGAGCCGGTCACGTGCTCACCGTCATCGCCCACCGCAACCGCGCGCCGATCGATGCTCTCGTGGCCAAGGGCGCGCGCGAGGCCGCATCGCTCGCTGAACTCGCCCAGGGCCAGGACGCGATCTTCCTCTGCGTGACGGGCACACCGCAAGTCGAGGCGACGCTCGCCGTGCTCGGCCCGGCACTGCGAACGGGCCAAACCATTATCGACACCGGCACCTCCATCCCGGACTCGACCGTGCGGCTCGCAGCGGACCTGGCGGCGCGCGGCATCGGCTGGGCCGACGCGCCCGTGGGCGGGGGACCGCAGCACGCCGCCCGCGGCGAGCTGGCCTCCATGGTTGGGGCAACGGACGCCGATTTCGCGCGCGTGAGGCCGTGGCTGGAGGTGACCTCGCGCATCATCCAGCACATGGGGCCGCCCGGCGCCGGGCACCGGGCAAAACTCCTCAACAATCTGGTCGCGGTCGGCCAGTGTGCGCTGGTGTTGGACGCATACCGTATCGCGCGCGCCGAGGGGCTGAATTGGCAGAAGCTCTACGACATCATGATGGCGGGAGCGGCACGCTCGGGCTCACTGGAGCGAATCATGGTGCCGGCGCTGAAGGGCGACTTCGATGGCTATGTGTTCAGCGCGGGCAATGCAGCAAAAGACCTCGGCTACTTCGCCGACTTCGCGGCCGCGCTCGGCGAGCCGACCGCTGTTGCCGCCGCCATGCGCGACTATTTCGCCGACGCTGCGGCGCAACATGGACCCGACACGCTCTTGAGCCAGCTCTTGCGACCCCGCTGATATGTGTCCAAATCCCGGCCAAAATCAGACTTTGGTTTGACAAACCGCGAGAACGCGGTGTCGAATAGTACGTACGGGCAATTTCGGCTGCCTGGACCGGCAGGCGTTGCCCTGCCGGCGAGACGCCGGATTGAGCTCCGTAAACCTATGGGGGACATAATGCCTGGAATTGAACCAATTGATGACGACGTCAAAACACTCCACGGGATGGGCTATGCGCAAGAGCTGAGCCGGCGCATGGGAGCCTTCCAAAGCTTCGCCATTTCCTTCGCCATTATCTGCATTCTGTCGGGCGGACTGGCATCGTTCAACGTCGCCATGTCGACCACCGGCCCGTGGGGCGCGACCATCGGCTGGATTATCGGCGGCGTGTTCGCCCTCGTCGTTGCCGCCTCACTGGGCCAGATCGCCTCGGCCTATCCGACGGCTGGCAGTCTCTATCACTGGTCCTCGATCCTCGGCGGGCGGTTCTGGGGTTGGGCGACCGCCTACTTCAATTTGCTGGGTCTGCTGTTCGTGATCCCGGCGGTGAACGTCATTCTCTACGGCTTCATCCGCGATCTGTTCTTCGGCGGCATCCTGGGTTGGGATGTGTCGCACTGGGACGATACAATCAAGACATCATTCTTCAACACCCAGGCCTATTGGGTGATCGGCATCACGGTATTTCAGGCGCTGCTCAATCACTTCGGCATCCGGCTGACGACAATCCTCACCGACTTTGCCGGCTATCTGATCTTCGTGGTCACCGTCATCCTCATCGCCTTGCTGCTGATGGCCATCCCGCACTTCGATTTCTCTCACGCCTTCGAGTTCGCCAACAAAACGGGCGATGCCGGCGGGGGCGTGGCTCCGCAGTATGGACCGTTCATCGCCATCCTGATGGGCATGCTCTACCCGCTGTTCACGATCACCGGCTTTGACGCCTCGGCGCACACTTCCGAAGAGACCGTCAATGCGCGCGACACGGTGCACCGGGGCATGTTGCATTCGGTGTTTTGGTCGCTGATCTTCGGCTTCGTGCTGGCCTTGGCTATGGTGCTGGCCTTGCCGGCCGTGTTGCCGGCCCTTCTCGCCGACAAGACCCAGACGGCGCTAAGTGCCGACGCGTTGAAGGCGCTGCAGGCGATCCCGGGCGGTCCCAAGCCGTCCGATATGGCGGCCCTCGGGGCAGGCTCGTTCTCGGTGCTGTTCAACTACCTGGTGATGCCCAGCCTGCTCGGCAAGATCGTGGCGGTCTGCCTGATCATCTCGAACTTCCTTTGTGCGCTGGCGGCGGTCACCTCGACATCGCGGATGATCTACGCCTTCTCGCGCGACGAAGGCCTGCCAGGCTCCAAGTGGCTCTCCTATGTGAGCCCCACCTGGCGCACGCCGGTCTATGCGATCTGGTTCTCGGCCATACTGTCGGTGATCCTGGTCATCGTCACGCAACCGCTGGGCGCCTTCCTTGCTCTTTCGACCGGTTGCGCGATGTATCTCTACATCTCCTACGCAATGCCGGTCGTCGCCGGCTTGGTTGCCGAGGGCAACACCTGGACCAAGTTCGGATCCTTCCGGCTGGGCTGGCTGTCGCGGCCGTTCGCGTTGATCGTTGCGCTGGGCGTCATTCTCACCATCATCGGCGGCCATGCGATCGTTCCCGACGTGCCCTCGTCGGCTGGTGATCCCAAGGCGAACCCGCCAGTGCCGCCCACGCCCTTTGCGCCGGGGCTGCTTTGGTACACGCTGGGCTTCGTGGCGATCCTCGTGGTGCTTTGGCTGCTGATCGAGAACCGCCGCTTCCAGGGCCCGCCGATCACCCCCGAAGCCATCGCCAAGCGGCAAGCCGAGATCGCGGCGCAGGAAGCCGCCCTTGGCGCCAGCACCTAACCGTCGCCTATCCCACGCCGCTCGCCTGTGTGCGGCGTGGGTCGTCTAATGGGGCCCGCCTTCGCCGGCGGGCCCACCAGTTTCAACACTGCTCCAACCGTCCGAGTTTTCCATCGATGCAAGGCATGCTCACCCTCGATGATCTGCGCGCGCTGACCGATCGCGGCGAGATCGACACCGTTCTGGTCTGCTTCACCGATCTGCAAGGCCGCCTGCTCGGCAAGCGCTTCACTGCCCGCTTTTTCGTCGATGGCGCGCATGAGGAGACGCACGCCTGCAACTATCTGCTGGCGCTCGACATCGACATGGAGCCGGTGCCCGGATACAAGGCCGCCTCCTGGTCCCAAGGTTACGGTGACTTCACCATCGTGCCCGACCTATCGACGCTGCGCCGCATCCCCTGGCTGCCCGCGACCGCGCTCTGCCTCTCGGACGTACTCGACCACCACACCCACACCGACCTGCCCCACAGCCCCCGCGCCATCCTGAAGCGCCAGATCGACCGCATGTCGGCAACCGGCATGAAAGCCGTGGCGGCCTCGGAACTCGAATTCTTCCTGTTCGATGAAAGCTACGAGAGCCTCGCCCACAAGCACTGGAAGCACCCCAAGACCGCCGGCCAATATATCGAGGACTACCACATCCTTCAGACCACGAAGGAAGAGCCCTTCATGCGGGCGATCCGCAATGGCCTGATGGGCGCTGGTATCCCGGTCGAGAACTCAAAGGGCGAATGGGGGCCGGGCCAGGAAGAGATCAACGTGCGCTATGCCGACGTGCTCGACATGGCCGATCGCCACGTCATCATGAAGAATGGCATCAAGGAAATGGCGCATCTGCAGGGCAAGGCCGTCACCTTCATGTCGAAGTGGGATTATGGCCTCGCCGGCAGTTCCTCGCACATTCATATGTCGCTCTGGAACAAGGATGGGCTGCCGCTCTTTCGCGATGAAGGCGGCGATCACGGCATGAGCGAGCTGATGCGACAGTTCATGGCGGGACAACTCAAATATTCCCGCGACATCACCTACTTCCTTGCCCCCTACATAAATTCCTACAAGCGCTTCATGGTCGGCACCTTTGCACCCACCCGCTCGATCTGGTCGTTCGACAACCGCACCGCCGGCTTCCGGCTGTGCGGCGCCGACAGCAAGGCCATCCGGGTCGAATGCCGGATCGGCGGCGCCGACCTCAATCCGTACCTTGCCTATGCCGCGCTGCTGGCGGCGGGCCTCGCCGGGATCGAGGAGAAGCTGCCGTTGGAGCCGGTGTTTTCCGGCGATGCCTACAGCGCGACCGGAACTTTGCGCGAGATCCCCAAGACCCTTCGCGAGGCAACCTTGTGCCTCAAGGGCTCGGAGATGCTGCGGCAAGCCCTTGGCGCCGATGTGGTCGAGCACTATGTGCACACGGCCGAGTGGGAGCAGTTCGAATACGACCGCCGGATCACCGATTGGGAGCTGAAACGCGGGTTCGAGCGGTATTGAGGGTGGAAGTGAATAATGGGTAGCGAATAGCAAAAAGGGGCAGGGCGAGCGGCGGAGGCGCGCCGCCAATCCAAGCACGCTTCTCACTATTCGCTATTCGCTGCTCACGACCAAAACCCCGGCACGCTCCAGCCTTGCACCGCGGCGTAGTGCCAAAGCGCGAGTGCCGCCGCGCCGACGATGAACAACACGATCCACTCTTTGCGCTCCGATAGCTCCATGAAGTAAAAGGCAATCATGATCACGCCCGCCGACAGGAACAGCATCGAGAGATATTTTTCCGTGTCGAACGGCGCCAAATCCCTGATGTCAAAATCCAAGGCCGCGCTCCGAACGAATTCGTCTGTGAACACCTTAGCCGCCAAGCCCTAGCAAATGGTGAACACAGAGCGGATCCGACATCGCGACCCCCAACGCGGAGGACGCATTCATGAGCACATTGACCGATCTCAATCCCATCCCCGGCGACCGTCAGTCCTGCGCCGCCATCGAGCACGTGATCGTCTCTCGTGCGCGCGATCTCGGCGGCTTCGAAGTGCGCCGTGCGCTTCCCTCGGCGCAAAAGCAGATGATCGGCCCGTTCATTTTCTTCGACCAGATGGGGCCGGCTGAGTTTCTGCTTACGAACGGTATCGATGTGCGCCCGCATCCCCATATTGGGCTGGCGACCGTGACCTACCTCTTCGAGGGGCAGATTTTCCATCGCGATTCGCTGGGCTCGGCCATGTCGATTGAGCCGGGCGCGCTCAATCTGATGAGCGCGGGACGCGGCATTGTGCATTCCGAGCGCGAGACCAGCGAGGTCAGGTCCAAGCCCCGCCGCCTGCACGGTATCCAGGCCTGGGCGGCGCTGCCGAAATCGCATGAGGAGACCGCGCCAATCTTCATGCACCATGGCGTCGATGCGCTGCCGCGGCTCGAGGGGGAGGGAAAGCGGATCCGGATCATCATGGGAAGCCTCTTTGGCCAGCGGTCGCCGGCGGAATTCCCACACGAGACATTCTACGCCGAGGCCGTGCTGGCGCCCGGCGCCGTGCTACCGCTCGATCCAGACTACGAAGAGCGCGGCATCTACGTCGCCTCGGGCGAAATCGACATCGCCGGCGACCGCTTCGAGGCCGGCCGCCTGCTCACCTTCCGCCCCGGCGACCGCATCTCCGTCCTTGCTCTCAGTCAGTCGCGCCTCATGCTGCTCGGCGGCGCGCCGATGGATGGCCCGCGCCACATCTGGTGGAATTTCGTCTCCTCGTCCAAGGACCGCATCGACGCGGCCAAGGCAGATTGGGTGCAGCGTCGATTTGCGCTCGTGCCAGGAGACGAAAAGGAGTTCATTCCGCTGCCATCATAAGATGGCCGGACCAAGGGGATCGACGCATGGCTCAAACCGTTCAGATCATTTCTCCCGTCGATGGCAAGGTTTTTGCCCAGCGCCCGGTCGCCACGGATGCCGCGGTCGACGCCGCGCTGGGCAGGGCGGTCGCATCGCAAGCCGGATGGCGGGCGACGCCGCTTGCGAGTCGTGCGAGAATGCTTGCCGCCGCCGTCGGCCACATGAACGCCGCCAAGGCCGCCATCGGCGAGGATCTGGCCTGGCAAATGGGCCGGCCCGTGCGCTATGGGGCGAGCGAAATCGCCCGCGGCTTCACCGAACGCGCGGAGTACATGGCCGAGATATCGGGCACCGCGCTCGCCGATATCCAGGTTGGCGCCAAGGATGGGTTCAAGCGCTTCATCCGCCGTGACCCGGTTGGAACGGTGTTCATCATCGCACCGTGGAACTATCCGTTCCTCACCGCCGTCAATTCGATCTGGCCGGCGCTGCTGGCCGGAAACGCGGTCATTCTCAAGCACGCCTCGCAAACTCTGCTGGTGGGCGAGCGCTTCCAGGAGGCGCTGGACAAGGCGGGCCTGCCCAAGGGCGTGTTCCAGAACCTCGTTCTAACCCACGAACAGGCGGCACGGATCATCCAGTCGGGCAAGATCAACCACGTCGCGTTCACCGGCAGCGTCGAGGGTGGACGAACCATCGAGCGGCTCGCCGCGGGACATTTCATCGGCGTCGGGCTCGAACTTGGCGGCAAAGACCCTGCCTATGTGCGCGCCGATGCCAATTTTGACTTCGCGGTCGAAAATCTCGTGGACGGAGCGTTCTTCAACTCGGGCCAGAGTTGCTGCGGCATCGAGCGGATCTATGTCGACAAGGCGATCCATCCGAAGTTCGTCGAGGCCTTCAGCGCGATGACCGCGACCTATGTTCTCGATACGCCGCTCGAACAGGCGACCACGCTCGGACCGATGGTGTCGGGCAAGGCCGCCGATTTCGTTCGTGGACAGATTGACAGCGCGTTGCGCGCCGGCGCCAAGGCCCATGTGGACACCAGCAAATTCAAACGCGACGCCAAGGGCTCTCCCTACATGGCCCCACAGGTGCTGAGCAACGTCGACCACCAGATGAGCGTGATGCGCGAAGAAAGCTTCGGCCCGGTCATCGGCATCATGCCCGTGGCCGGCGACGAGGAGGCCGTCAAGCTGATGAACGACAGCCCCTATGGCCTTACCGCCTCGATCTGGACGTCGGACCTATCAGCTGCGGAAAAGCTTGGCGATCGGATCGATACCGGCACTGTTTACATGAACCGCTGCGACTACCTCGATCCCGCGCTCGCCTGGACGGGCGTCAAGGAGACGGGCCGCGGCATCACCCTCTCGCGGCTCGGCTTCGATGCCGTGACCAGAGCGAAATCGTTTCACCTCAGGCACAAGATTTGAAAAGGCGATCTTCATCATGCTCAGCAAACCCGGCAAGACCAACTGGTCCTATCCCACCCGCGTCCTGTTCGGACCCGGCCGCATCGCCGAGCTTGGCGAGGCCGCCAAGGGCGCCGGCTTCAAGAAACCGCTGATCGTCACCGATCCCGGCCTGATGAAGCTGCCGGTGATCGGGACGGCCAAGGACAGCCTCAAGGCCGCCGGCATCGAAGCGGGCGTCTGGGGCGAGGTGCTGGCCAATCCGACCGAATCGAACGTCGCGGC
>Ga0075030_100006758_pt1 | contig 10258 bp, 9 predicted proteins | sample LitLauG_LLR_2012_FD_71393 | JGI IMG/M metagenome (GOLD analysis project Ga0075030, IMG submission 71393) | Freshwater sediment microbial communities from Pennsylvania, USA - Little Laurel Run_MetaG_LLR_2012 | ecosystem: Environmental > Aquatic > Freshwater > Creek > Sediment | place: USA...
CCAGCGAGCCTGAATTTGCTGCAAGCCGGCATCGAACGGCACGTCGCCGCGGTATTGTGGGATCCGGTACTTTTAACGGTTTTGAAGGCACCGGCCTTTGCGGTGTTCGGGGTGATTGGGGTCCTGCTTTACGTTGCCGGTTTGCGCCGACGACGGGTGAATATCTACGCCAACTGAGGCACGTTTTGCCGCGCTCGCGATGATCGCCAAAGCGTGCCAAGGCGCGCCAAATGATCACCAAGGCGTGCGAAAGTGTCGCCAAACTGTTCCAAGATGTCGTGTGTCTGCAACCCTAACCCCGGTGGAGTGTCCCCAATGATCTTCTCCCGCAAGCCTGCCGCGATCCCCGCCAAGTCCAACGCCCTGCCAGGTCGTCCCGAGGCGATCCAAACCGCGACCACTCATTTCGTGAACGGCGCCCCCCTGAAGGGTCCGTTTCCGCCTTCCGCGCAGAAGGCGCTTTTCGGTCTCGGATGCTTCTGGGGCGCCGAGCGCAAATTCTGGTCGCTGCCCGGAGTGCTGGTCACCGCGGTCGGTTATGCCGGTGGCCACACGCCGAATGCAACGTACAACGAGGTTTGCTCCGGCATGACCGGCCACAACGAGGTCGTGCTGGTGGTCTATGACCCAGCCAAGATTTCCTACGAGGACCTGCTCAAGGTATTTTGGGAGAGCCACGATCCGACACAAGGCATGCGCCAGGGCAACGACACCGGCACGCAATACCGGTCCGGCATTTACACCTTCTCACCGGCTCAACATGCCGCCGCGCTGGCTTCAAGGGATGCCTACGGCAAGTCGCTGAAGGCGATGGGCTATGGGGGAATCACGACCGAGGTCGTGGATGCGCCGGAGTTCTATTATGCCGAGGACTATCACCAGCAATATCTCGCCAAGAATCCAGGCGGGTACTGTGGATTGGGTGGAACGGGCGTCGCCTGCCAAATCGGCACCGGTGTCAGGGCCACCGCAGCAGAATAGCCGAGGAATTCGACGGGGCTCGGAGCAGCGGACGGCTACTCCGAGTCCGGATTTGACCGCTTCTCCAATAAGAATCATGCGCTTGCGAGGTCGATGCAACTGAGTTGTGGATTGTTGCACACGGGCTATCGCAATGATGTCGAGGTTGGCTGACATTGGCTCAGGCAGGCACTGAGTCTGCCGGCATGTCGCTTCACCTCTCGCTCACCGACCGCCATTCCGGGTTCCAATTTGGGAGTGGGCGGATGCGCCTAGTCGCGGCAGCACGGCCGGGGCGATGGATCCGAGTGCCATCAGTCAGTATAGCGTCTCGTTTCAGGCAAGTTGTGCGTTAGCACTGCGCGCACGGGTTGCGTATTGTTTGGGGAAATACATGAGACGCTCGAACGGTTTGCTGTGTTTCGGTCCAGGTGTGGTGGTCGCCGGCCTGGCTCTCGTACCGTCGGTGGCTTCGGCCCAGTCTTCGACCAACTACAACGCCTCCAATCAGTGGGGAACGTACTCGTCCGGCATCGCCGTGACCGGCGCGGTCGATTCCGCGCTCGCCCACTACCAGAACGGCGCCATCGCCGGCGAAGTCAACGCGGCGCGACTGGGCACGCTCATCAACTCCGGCGGCAGCAACACCATCGAAGCCATTGGTTCACAGACGATCGTGAGCAGCTCGATCGTCGGCAACGACGTTACCGCCAATATCAACGCCACCCAGACCTCGAGTAATTCCGGGGATGTCAGGAACGGCGGACAAATCGGACATACGAACTCAGGCAATACCAACAACTGACCGGAGTTCGGATCATGATGGTTTCGACACGCAAAGTGGCGGTCGTTGTCGGCTGCGTGAGTCTAGCGATCGCAGCTGCGGGGTGCGCCAGCAGTTCTGTCTATTCGACAGGCATCGAAAAGAACGAGGTTGCCGTGACCTCGGCCGCGTTACCGAGCATGGTGCAGCCCTATCCGCGAATCGAGAAGACGCTGCAGTGTATCGCCCAAACCGGCGTTCTGCGTGGCTCGACCTTCGTCGTAGGCTCGTTCGCGGACAGCACGGGCAAAATCAATGCGACCGCATCGGGATCGACCGGCGCATTCGTGCCGCAAGGCGGTAGCGCGGCCTACATCACCGATGCCATCGCCAAGGCTGGCGGCCGGGTGATCTCAACCTATTTCGGTCCGCCGACCCGCAGGGTCCCGGCGCGCTTTGCCATCAATGGCATATTCAACAGCCTCGATTTCGGCGATCCGCTCGCTGCCGACATCCGAGTTAGCGGAGTCGGCCCGACGGCTAATTTCGGCTGGGCCCAGCTGAGTTTATCGATCCAGCTCGATGCCGCCGACACGCGGATCAACCATCAAATGAGCATGATCCAGCGCCCGGTACGCTATTCGCAAGTCGGCGTCGGAACCGGCCGGGATTTCGGCGGTACGCTGGTGACCGGCAACGTCGCAGTCCAGAACCAGGAGCGGTTGCAGCTGGAAGCCCTCAATGGCCCGATCGCCCTTGGGGTCGCGGACGTCATCATGAAGGAATTTCCCGAGGCATCACACAGGTGCCGCCCGATCGTAGCGGAGCTGTTGCAGGGAGACTAACTCCGCACGCGGCCTTCGCGGAACGAGTCTCGGGTTAACCACAAGCCAAGCATTTCGATCGGCGTTAGGGATATCTTCATTAATTGCCTCGTCAGCTGCCGGACTATTGCATTCTCCCGTGAGCGGCACTTTCGCCGTTGCACAGGGGAGTAGTGAGTAATGACGAATGCACCGATACGGACGGGCGTTGTGTTGGCCAGTGTGCTGTCGGCCACGACGTTCGCTTATGCGGACAATGGCTGGGGTCATCGCGACGCGATCACGGCGACCACCAGCGAGATCAACCAGAACACCAGCAACGACAAGTCGGAAGTCGCCAACTTCGGTACCATCACCGGTAGCGGCGATGTCGGCACCGGCGCCTCGGCTGGGGTTAGCGCGACTGGCGCCGTATCGTCGGTGTCGGTGAGCAATGTCGCCATCAAGAGCGAGCCGATCAGCGTCAAGATCGAACACATCACTCAGACATCGACCAACACCGATTCTCCGATCACAAATTACGCAGTCATCGATATGCGCTCATATGGTGCCGCTGGCGGTTTGACCGGCGATGGCGCCTCGGCCGCGGCGAGCGCGACGGGTGCCGCTGCCTCGATAGGATTTTCGAACATCGATTCCCACGCCGGTTTCAGTGACTCGATCGGGCATCATGGCCGGCGCGAAACCAGCGCCATCAACCAGACCGCGACGAACTGGGCTTCGGCGATCGGCAACTACGGCGACATCACGGTTGGAAGTCTATCGGGCGATGCGTCCTAGGTCACGATCAGCGCGGCGGGCGCCGTGGCTACGTTGAGCTTCTCGAACGTCGACAGCTCGGCGACCAAAATCGCGGTTGGCGACATCACCCAGCGCGCGACCAACGGCGCCTCGTCCATCTACAACCACGGCGCCATCAATGTCGGCGATCTGACGGGAACCGGCGCATCGGCTTCGATCGGGGCGACCGGCGCGGCCTCGTCCGTCTCGGTCGGCAACATCAAGTCGCCGATCGGCAACGTTGCGCTCGGTGATATCACTCAGACCACGAAGAATCTGCATTCGACGGTCACCAACATCGGCGCCATCACCTTGGGCAGCCTTGCGGGCACGGGCGCCAGCGCCTCGATCTCGGCCGTCGGCGCTGCCTCGGTCGTTTCATTCTCGAACATCGGCGCCGCTGGCCACGTCTCGCGCTAGCCGACCCTTTTAGCTCAGAAAATCGTGTTGGCCCGTTCGCGGGCCGGCACTAGACTAGGCCAAAATGAAATCCGACCCATGCAGATCGAGGCTGGAGGCGGCGACGCCCTCGAGGATAATCACGTCCGTCTTGCCGTCCGGTATCGCCGATATTTCCGCTCCTTGACCGGTCTGCATGATCGTGACCCGGTTGCCGACATTTACCGACGTCGCGCCGAGCGCCGCAAGGCTGATGAGGTCGTGGCCGGGCACAAAGCCGTTCACATAGACGGTCGCCGAAGTCGCGATGTTGGAAGCCGGCGCCATGACGATAGTAGCACTGCCGGTGCCGGGCGAGATGTAGCTCGTGCCGCCGCCGGTGTGGAAGATGGTGCTGCCGCTGCCGCCATATTCGTGGTGTGTGCCGGTGAGGCCGGTTAATATGCTGTTCTGGCCCGAACCGCCATAGAGATAGTTGGTATCGCTGGACAGCGTGTCGAGCGCGGCAATCGTGTCGTTGCCGGCTCCGCCATAGACCGCGCCATTGCCGATGAAATGGATGAGGTCGTTGCCGGCCGAACCAGCGATGGACCGGATACCGATCACATGATCGGTGCCAAGCGAGTTGCCCTTGCCGACGGTACCGTCACCACTCTGGAAATAGGCGGTTATCCCGCGCGTTGCCAGGCCCGCATAGCTGAGGAAATCGGACCCGCCGCCACCCTGTACGGTATCGCTGCCAGAGCTGTCGATGATGATCTCGTTGCTGAGCCCATTGCCCACGAACTTCACGCTGCCTTTGCCGGTGAACAGCACATCCTGCAAATGCGCGCCCGCCGTCTCGGAGAGGCTCGATCCCGAAAGCGATACGCTCAGGCCGTAGTTGTCGCCGATGGTGGCGAGTGCCGCCGCATCGGTGCTCACTTGCGATGCGGTCACGTGCACGAAGTGATTGGGGGAATCCGTCAGCGTGGTTTTGTAGATGGCGCCGATCGCCGGCCTCGCAAGCCCTTGCAGTGTGTCGATCTTGGCCGAAAAATCAGCGGCGGTGTCGGAGATCGCGGCATAGGCGGTGCTGGGCGCGGAGTTGTATGCCGAGATCAATCCGGCAACCGTATCTGTCGGCAAGTTGAGGGTGTAGCCGAGGATGTCCATCTCGCGCAGGTCGGTGCGGGTGACCAGTTCCTGCTCGCCAGGTGCTCCGTAACCAAACGAATCGTGGGTGACGCTTTGCGCCCAGTCGCCATCATCACCGCCCGTGGCATCGAACGGGTTGAGGTTGGTCACTCCGCCGTTGATGGAGAAATAGGCCGCCTTCTGGTCGACCAGCTCGCGCTGACCCGGTGCCGTGTACCGGAACAGGTCGAGGGCATAGTATTGATTGCTGGCATCGAGCTGCAAGCCGGCATCGCGACCGAGCACGTGCGCGATTTCGTGCTCGAGGGCGCCGATGGCGTCGTAAAGCCCCGAACTTCCGCGAGCCCCGGGTGTCCAGGCGAAGTTGAACGCATTGCTGATGCCCACATAGCCATCGATCGCCGCGCCGTCGACCGCCGCGAGCCCAAGCGCCTTTTGCTCCGCTCCCGGCACGTAGAATTGCCCACCATTGGTCGGGTCGGACGACAGGCTCGCCAAGGCGGTGCGGTCGTCGGCCGAAACCGCCGAATTGGTGAGCGCGGTCTTCAACGCCGCGAACGACACGTTCCCACCGCCAGCCGGCAGCGATTCCGCCAGCGTGTCGGATCCGACCGTCGCCTGGCCGTTACCGATCTCGCCATAGCCAAAGGCAATGTTGACGGAAATATTCGAGCTGATGGTATTCTCGAAGAACTGGATCGCCGTACCAATAGCCGCCTTGATTTCGGAGGCGTTGGAAGCACTCGTGATGCTTTGATCGTAAGTGGCGTTGATGATCAAACCCACGATGCATCCCACTCGTGTAAATTCAGCGCCATCCTTGGCCAGCCCGCGCACGAAATCTTGCGTCCCGCCCGGACGAAGTACGGCACTGGTTTGGTCCACCCTCCATCCTGCGCCAAGCCGATGAACATTCGGTTAGCGGCAGGCGGCGTGGTGAAGAACGGCTCAACGAGCGTTTTGATCTCCGTAGCGGTTCGGCGTCACTTGAGATTCAGTCTCGCCGCCGCCTCGAACTCGCGCACCGCGGCGGTCAGCCGGCGCATCAGCTCGTCGCACTCGGTGCGGGCGATGATCATCGGTGGGGAGACCATGATCCAATCGCCGTTCCGGCCTTTCGAGGTACGCCGGCCATAGACCAAAAGGCCATTGCGAAGGCCCGCCAGCTTGAAGGGCTCGATGGGCGAGCGATCGGGCGGGAACGGTGCCTTGGTTGCCTTGTCCGCGACGAGTTCGAGCGCCATCACCAGCCCCAGCCCGCGCACATCGCCGATCACCGGCGACGAAGCCTTCAACTCCTCGAGCTGCTGACGCAGATAGCTGCCCATCCGCCGCGTGTTGGCGAGGAGATCGAGCCGCTCATATTCATCGAGCACGGCCAGCCCCGTCGCGCAGGCGATCGGATTGGCGCTGTAGGTGTGAAAAAAGCCGAAGCCGGCGCCCTGCGACAGGCGGTCGGCCATGCGCGCCGGGATCAATGTCGCGCCGAGTGGCGCGTAGCCCGAGCCGAGCCCCTTGGCCATGACGACGATGTCGGGCAGGGCGTCCGGCCAATTGTGCGCGGCAAGGAATTTGCCGGTGCGTCCGGTGCCGCACAGGATTTCGTCGAACACCAGCGCGACGCCATGGCGGGTGCAAACGTCGCGGATGGCACGGAAATACTCGGGCGGCGGAACGTTGCAGCCGGTCGCGAGCCCGCCCACCGGCTCGAAGAAGAAGGCGAGCACGGTCTTGGGGTCGGCTTCGATGATCGCGGCCTCCAGGGCTTCGGCGCAAGCGCGCGCATAGGTCGCTGGCGTATGGTTGGCTGCCGGACGGAAGCTCAGCGGCGCCGGTACCTTGATCGAGGGCGCGATCATGCCATCGAGCATCGGTGCCAGGTCATCATCGCCCGACAGCGCCATCGTCGCGAAGGTACCGCCGTGATAGGAGGGATAGCATGAGATCACCTTGTGCCGCTGCGGCTCGCCGGTCGAAACGGCGTGATGGCGCAGGAACTTAAGCGCGCATTCGTTGGCCTCGCTGCCGCCCGAGGTGAGGCACACCCGCTCGAAGCCGGGACCGGCAAGAGTTGCGATCCGCGCCGTGAGGTCGATGTTCGGCTGATTGCGGGCGTGCCGCATATAGGCGAAATCGACGGTGCGGGCTTGGGCCGCCATGGCTTCGGCCACCACCTCGTTGCCGTGGCCGATGTTACTGACAACGGGACCCGATGCCATGTCGAGATAGTCGCGTCCGTCCTCGTCCCACATCATCACGCCCTTGGCCCGGGCGATCAGCGGCCGCGGCACCGTATCGGCCCGGGAATAGAACACATCCTGTCCACCGCCGATCGCGGGGAAGGTCGGCATCTTGGGGAGGCTGGTCATGACATTGAATCCTTCGCTGAAGCCCTTGGTCTAACCGAGGCCGTTGCTCTCCACCAGCCACCCCGCGCCCGGGCCGTTGGCGAGCCGCCCGGCGAGGAACGGCAGCAGCCCACGCATTTGCGCTTCGAGCGTGAACGGCGGGTTGACAGCGACGAGCCCGCAGCCGTTGAGCCGGTGCGGTGTATCGGGCGCGCGAGTATACAGCTCCAGCCGCAACGACTTCCTGATGCCGAAGCCGGCAAGCCCGCGATGGAAGGCCTCCACCGGCGGCATGTCCTTGATCGGATACCAGAGGAGGAACGCGCCATGGGCGAACCGCCTGAGGGCCTGGCCGAGCCCGCGCGAGAGGTGGGCGAACTCGTCTTTGTCCTCATAAGCTGGATCGATCAGCACCAGCCCGCGGCGCTCGGGCGGCGGCAACAGCGCCTTCACCGCGACCCAGGCATCGAGATTGAGCAGCTTCACCCGCGCATCGTGCCCATAGCGCGCGACGAGGGCCGCATGATCGGCCGGATGCAACTCGTTCAGCACCAGCGTGTCGCCGGCGCGCATGAGCCGCCGCGCGATCTCCGGTGAACCGGGATAGCCGTCCGTCGTCCGCACGACACCGAGATAGGGCGCGAGCAGCGCCGCGACATCATTCGGCAGCGGCTCGGCCTCAAGCCGCCCAATTCCGCCCTGCCATTCCTGGGTCTTACCGGCTTCCGTTCCACCGAGATCATAGACGCCGACGCCAGCGTGGGTATCGATCAGCCGGACCGGCGCCGGCTTCTGCTTCAGATACTCGATGACCAGCGCCAGCACCGCATGCTTGACGACATCGGCAAAGTTCCCGGCATGATAAGCGTGGCGATAGTTCATGGAAATACGCAAATGGCGAAGGCGCGCGGAAGTCAAGTCATCGAGACGCTGGACGACATCGAAGCGGGCATGCGCGCGCTGAAACGCCGGTGCCCGCATATGCGGCGCGCGGTGGGGCTGGCGGGACTGCCGCCGCTACGCCGCACACCGGCCGGGTTCGAGGGGCTCGCGCGGATCGTTGTCGGCCAGCAGGTTTCGGTGGCGGCGGCGAGCGCTATCTGGGCGCGGGTGGTGGCCGGAGTCACCCCGCTGACGCCGGCGCGGATGGCGCTGATGACCGAGGCGGAATTGCGCGCCCGCGGCCTCTCGCGGCCGAAGATCGCGACGCTGACGAAGGTCGCTGCGCACCTGGTCGAGGTGGGCGATTGGCTGCCGTCCCTCACCGAAGCGAGCGACGAGGAGGTGCGCGCGCGACTGATCGCGCTGCCCGGCATCGGTCCGTGGACGGCGGACATATATCTGATGTTTTGCCTGGGGCGCACCGACAGCTTCGCGCCCGGCGATCTCGCCTTGCAGGTGGCCGCGCAACGGCTGCTGGCGCTTGAGGCCCGCCCATCACCGGACGAGTTGGCCGAGATCGCCGCCGAACGCTGGCGCCCTTGGCGCGGCGTCGCGGCCCGCATGCTGTGGGCGTACTATGCGTATGAGAAGCGCGCCGGCGCGGCGGAACCGATGGGGACATGATCGCCGCTGGACCGCCGCATCCTCACCATCATCCCGGCATTCGCCGAGATAGCGCCATCGGGTGGGATGGCGGCGACGGGCGCGTTGCCGGTCAAGGGTGATGCGGTCGCGGCTGGCGATGTGTTAAGTTCGGCCCGGGTCAGCGCATCACGGGGGTTGTCCATGACAGGGCCGGTTGCGTTCAAATACCGCGCCTTCCTTTCCTATGCCCATGCCGACATGGGCTGGGCGAAATGGTTGCAACGGCGCTTGGAGGCCTACCTTCTCGACAAGGACTTGCGCGGCCGGGTGACAGCGCTCGGACCCGTTCCGGCGAGACTCGCACCCATCTTTCGCGACCGTGACGACTTTTCCGGCGGCACCTCGCTCAACGACGCGACCATCGCCGCGCTCGATGCGTCCGCCGCGCTGATCGTGCTGTGCTCGACCGTTTCGGCGACTCGCCCAGCCGTCAACGAAGAAGTGCGGCTGTTCCGGCACCGCCATCCCGATCGGCCCGTCGTTCCGGTGATCGTCGCTGGCCAGTTCCCGGCCAATTTTCCGCAATCGCTTCGCTTTGAACTTGGGGCGGACGGATCGGTGACGGACCAGGAGATCACCATCCTCGGCCCGGATTTGCGGGAGCGTGGCGATGGCCGGGGTCTGGGCGTAGCCAAGGTGATCGCAGGACTGACGGGAGTGGCGGCGGATGAGGTTTACCGGCGCGCCCAGCGATCGCGCCAGCGGGCCTTGCGCAGGTCGGTCGCCGGGTTGGCGGCGATCGCCGTCGCACTGGCCGGTCTTGCCGGATGGGCCGAGATCAATCGGCGCGATGCCGTAGCCCAACGCGCGGTGGCCGAGGCGCGGCGGAAGGAGGCCGAACAGAATTTCGTGGCGGCCAAGCAAGGGGCCGATGCGCTGGTGTTCGACATCGCCCAGGCACTGCGCAATCAAATGGGCATGCGCACGGCAACAGTGCGCAAGATCCTTGGCACGGCCGAACAGGTCTTCGACAAGCTGGTCGTCAACGCCGGCGGCGACAAGGACCTGCTACGCAGCCAGTCGGTGATGCTCAACGAATTCGCCACGACCTATGGAGATCAGGGCGATACCCAGAAGGAGGACGAGGTCTCACGCAAGTCGCTGGCGATCATGGAGAAACTGACCGCCGCCGAGCCGAACAACGCGGAGTGGCAATATGATCTCTCGATCGCCCAGAACCGGGTTGGCGACGCCTTGGTGGTGGAGGGGAAATTCGCCGAGGCGCTTGGGTTCTACAACGATGCCTTCTCGGTGATGGAGAAGCTCGACAAGCAGGCGCCCGGAACGCCGAAACTGCAAGAGAACCTGTCGATCTAGGATGAAAAGATCGGCTATGTCAATCAAGTCACCGGTGACCTCCCCGCGGCGCTGAAAAGATATCAGGACAGTCTGCAACGGATGAGCCTCAATCGAGACCGCGATCCCTCGAACAAGGCCTATCAGCAGTCCAAGTCTCTCAC
>Ga0075030_100006760_pt1 | contig 10256 bp, 5 predicted proteins | sample LitLauG_LLR_2012_FD_71393 | JGI IMG/M metagenome (GOLD analysis project Ga0075030, IMG submission 71393) | Freshwater sediment microbial communities from Pennsylvania, USA - Little Laurel Run_MetaG_LLR_2012 | ecosystem: Environmental > Aquatic > Freshwater > Creek > Sediment | place: USA...
CACTTCGGCCTGGGGAAGAACGCGCGCGTCAAAGAGATCAATGTTCGCTGGCCGAGCGGGATCCGCCAAACGCTACACAATGTCGCCGCCGATCAAGTACTGACGGTTGAGGAACCGGCCGAGTAAGTTAGTGCGGCGCGGTCGGAATATCTCCAACCGGAATTTGCTCTGGACCCGAAGAACGCGGTTCGGGCTGTTCTGCGCCAGCCGCCTTCTTCTGTTCCTCGGTCAGACGCGCAAACGTTGCGCGAGCCTGTGCCGCTTCTTGCCTGCGCCCGGCGCGGGAATAGGCAGAGCCCAAGGCAAAATAGATTTTTGGCTCGCGTGGAAGACCTTTCTGCGCCACTTCCAATTCAGGGATCGCGCTTGTGAAATCGTCAACGTCCAACAGCAACAGGCCTAATAAGTAGTGGGTGAAGGGTTGTTGCGGATCGAGGTTGACGGCTTCCTCCGCAAAGGGAATCGCCTCGGCGGAGTTCACCTTGTAATCGACGGCTGCAATCCTCAAGCGGGCAACGACATCATCGGGATGATTATTGATCTCTTCTTTAAATTGTTCGACGGCCCCTGCAATATCGCGGAGCTCGATGAGAAATAATCCAAAGGCGTAATGAATGTTGGGAAACTCCGGATTCTGGCTGGCAATTCCTTCAAAGGCGGGCTTTGCTTCATCGTATTTTTTTTGACCGGCCAGGCATTCGGCTCGCCCGATTCCCAAAATGACGGCTGCGTCGGTTGATCCTTGGGGCGGAGGATCCTTGGCGTTCACACGCAACATCGCCATGCCCAGCACATTCGCCACCTTATCGCTCGAACCGGTTTGCAAGCACAATTCCTCCAGCGTATCCTGCGCGGCCTGAAAGCTTCCCTTGCGTTGCAGTAGAACGCCTTCGTGAAAGAGCACGACATGCCAGAGATCCGGATTCGTTTGCAAACCCAGATTCTTACCTTTCTGAATATGCTTTAGCGAAAGTTCATCGCGACCCAATTCGAACTCAGAGAGTCCAAGCATGGCGAATCCAGTGCCATTCTGGGGTTGAAGCGCGGTCAGCTTCTGGAAGTCGGTGGCGGCTTTGGCGAAGGCATCTCGGTCGTAGTAGATGGTCCCCAGCGACCACCAGCCTTCCGCCCATGAGGGGCGCAAGGCCAGCGCCTTGGTATAAAGGCGCACCGCATCGTCCAAGCGATTTTCGTCATTCGCCTTCCTGGCGCTTTCCGACAGCTGCGTAAATGAACCCACGATCCGGCTCGCCCCTTGCGGGGCGGCGAACGGGCACAAAAGAGCGAAAAGCATCGCCAGCAGGGCAATCCTCAACATGGCGCAATTGGACGGCTGACGTTTCACTGGGGTGAGGAAGGCTGTCCGGAGCTCCCCTCAGAAAGTTGTTGCACCATGGCTTTTTCGCGCATCGAGTCTTCCTTACGTCCGACACGCAAATATGCAATCGCAAGCTGATAGTGCCCTGCAGGGTCGTCGGGCACTGCTTTGGTGTAATTCTCCAACGGTGACACGGCATCGGAGAACCGTTCCTCGGAGTTAAAAGTCATGCCTAGCGCAAGCATCGCTTCCACGAGCCTGGGGTCGAGCTTCATCGCGGACGTGAAGTGAGGAACAGCCGCGGCCCACTGAGCATTGCGACGCGCAATCTCGCCAATCCAAAACTCAGCAGAGGCATTCGTTGGATCGATAACCAGTTCCTGTTCGAATGCCTTCCGCGCTTGGTCCACGTTTGCAGGAGTTTCCGGCAGCGACAGCAGCGCGCGCCCCATGCGGAAATGGATGGCTGGCAGGTCGGGCTTCTCTTCGAGAATCTTCCGATAAATGGCTGCAGATTCCTCCCATTTGTTTTGGGTCTCGAGATTCTCTGCCTGCAGTTCTCGAACCTGGTACGAATCGGGAGCGATAGAGGCCAGTTCGCGGGAAGCATGCTCCGCGATTTCGAGGAACACCTGCGTGGTCAGGTAGAGGACCTCGGGATCCTTTGGAAACTCGTGTCGAAGAGCCATGAGGGCATTCACGGTCGCCTTACCATCCCCCTGATATGTAGCGCAACGCTCCACTGCCATTAAGGCGCGATACTTCAGTTGTCTGTCATTCAAATTAGGAACAGCGTTATTCAGGACCGGAAGAGCCTCGTCGCAGTGATGCTTCGCAGCGAGATCGATGGCCTGGTCCACGGAAGATGCGGTCTTCGCAGGAGCCTGCGCATGCACCAGCGTACAACTCAGCACGAGCGGAATGACTGAATGACAAAGGAAACGCATCGCAGTTTGGTTTCTTCTTCCTCTCACATCACTCTACCATCTGGGGTTGTAAGGAACGCGGCAACGAAAGTAAAACCAATTTAGAGCCAGAATAAAGAAAAGGGAGGCAACTGTGCCTCCCTTCGCGATGGTTGACTCAGTACGTGCTAGAAACTGAATCGCGCTTGCATCTCGACGACTCGTGAGCCGAGCGCGCTCTGCGCTTGACCGAAATGGTTACTGAAGATGTCGGACATAATTCCGTTCGACCATGCTCCTCCGTTGCCATTCAGGTTCAGTTTGTTGAACAGGTTATAGAAGTTCGCGCGAATTTCCAGCTTCGCATTTTCTCCCAGAACCTTGTTCGAGGGTATGCCGAACGATTTGCTCAGAGTGGCGTCCACATCGAAGTAGCCCGGCCCGTAGAAGGAATTGCGTGCGACTCCGGGAAAGGTTGGTATTGCTCCGAGCGGCTGCTGTCCACTCGGACAAGCCACAGGATCCGGATTTGGGAACAGGCAGGTAAACAACGTGCCCTGCGCGATTGTCGGCGGTGTGAACAAGCCCGTTGCATCTACAGTTGCCGAACTCTTGTAGTTCGGGTGGAATCCGCCGTTATATTTCGCGGGCAAATACGAACTGTTTCCTGCATCGCCCGACGATCCCCCGCTCCCCGGTCCGAAATTGTAGACCGGATCATACGGGTGGCAGGTACTGGAGTCGCTTGGGTTGCTACAGAAAACACCGACATCGTTGGTACCCTGGAAGTTGTACTGTGGCGTCCACGGGAATCCGGTGTGCGCGTTGAGGATGCCCGAGATGCTCCATCCGCCTACGACCTTTTCCATCCAGCCCCGGCTGCCACGGAAGATGGTCGGCGACCAGATTCCGTATGCCTTGAACGCATGACGCGTGTCGTAGTCGGCAGCGGAGAAGTTGGTCGCCATATCCCATTGGTAGAATCCGCCTGCATACGCGTTCGATCCGGAATCTACGTTCTTGCTGAAGCGGTACTGCGTATCGAACTGGAACGACCTGCTGAAATTGTGCTTGACTTCTGCCAGCAGGGCATTGAAGTGTGCCGAGCCGTCGTTGGCGTAATACGTAACGCCATGGACGACCGGGTTGAAAGCAATGTTATGGGCCGCAAGGGCGTCGTAGAGGTTGTAGTGCTGGGTCTCGTGCCGGGTCTGATTTCCTTGATATCCGAGGGATGCTACCCAGTTGTGTCCCAGATCGTATTCGGCACCGAGTGTGAAGTGCATCGTATAAGTTGTAGGCTCGGTGGCTGGCAGGGCCGTCAAATCCACGCAGCACTGGGCCTGACCCGTAGTGGGATTGATCGGCAAGTTTCTGGAATCGAATTGCACGATTGCATTCGGGTTTGGTGCGAAACCGTTCGGGTTGTGAATGTTCGATGGGAATGCCCCGATGTATGAGAGGGTATTGGTCGCAGCGCAGCCAGCACTGTTTGGGTTACAGAAACTGGGGTTGTTGTCGACAAACGGCGGATTGAAGCGTACATCGAGCGTATTGGACTGGGCGACCCCGTTGTAAGCAATGCCGAACCCGCCACGAAGAACCAACTTGGAAGAGAAATCACGTCCCAGAACCTCACGCGGGCTCCAGGCGAACCCGAGTTCCGGACCAAAGTTGGCTTTTTGTGCGTTGAACTGCCCTCCTCCAGTACGCAAGCGCAGATCCGAGAAATAGTTGCTCCCCTGTCCGAACACGACAGTGGCTAACTGCCCGTGCTTTTCGGTGATCGGGCCAAAATACTCCCACCGAAGGCCGGCTGTGACGGTAAGGTTTGACCTCATCTTATAGTTGTCTTGGAAGAAGAGGCCAACCACGTCAGACCGCAGATCCTTACGCAGAGCCGACGGAATGCCCGTCTTCGGATCCGATTGTGCGCTCTCGCTGATCGGCGCGTCATTCAGGAAGTCCCAGATATTATTGAATGTGTACCCCGGACGATCGGACCAGAACGGTGCATCCACCGACAGCAGGCGCGTGTACTCTCCGCCCATTTTCATGGTGTGCGCGCCGTGAATTTTGGTTAGAACGTCCTTTGCGGCGTAGGTCCACTGATCGAAGCCGTTGAACGATCCGATACCCAGCCCCTGTACGCTGTTGTTACCGAGTTGGCCGAAGCCAATTTGGGGCAGTCCCCAGGGTGCGTTCGGGTTGTCGGCCAGGTCCTTGTTCATCCAGCCTGCGGCGTTGACTCGCGCTTCGTTCGCCATGCTGTTGCCAAACGTATGATCCCAAAGGAAGGTCGCGGCACGGTTCTTGTAGGTCGAGTGGAAGCTGTTCATCTGCCGGTCGCCGTTGCCGTTGAAGCCAAAGCTCGTATTCGGAACGTAATAAAAGCTGAATGCCAGCAGATCTTTACTCGTCGCCTGGAAGTCGACACGTCCGTTGTATTGACGATGCGTGCTGTTTGAAGGGGAGATCGTATTTTGAATAAAAGCGATGTCGGCGGTCGTTGGGTCGAGATTGTTCGAACCACCTAAGCCATCGCCGCCAGTGCCATAGTTCTGCTCGGTGCATTTCCCGGAACTATCAAAGTGGTAGCAGCCGCCGAAGGCCCGATCAAACTGACCCAAAGGGTTGGTGGCAGGAAATTGAGACAGAGGGCGTCCGATGTTCAAACCCTGCCCGGGGACCTCAACGCAGTTCACCACCGGAAAATTCACGGGATCTGACGCGCTCTTCGCTGCGTTCACAAGCTGCAAATCGTCACACGTTTTCTCCTGGAAGGATCCTCCGAACGGTCCCACTCCGGGAAACCCGTAAAACTTCGCGGCATTGGTATTCGCACCAGCCAGTGCCCGGAATGCAGCTGTTTCATACCATCCACCCGTAGTGGTGGCTTTCGCTTGATTGGTGATCGTTTCGTAGGAGAAGAACCCAAACAGGCGGTTGCGCAGGATCGGTCCGCCAATCGTTCCGCCCCAATCGTTAAAGCGGTTGTCATCTCTCACGTTGCCGCAGGGCGCTGTGCAGCCGGGTTGGTCGCTGTTGTATCCGTCGTAGCGTGTGTATGCGTTCAAACCCGGCCGATGCCATTTGAAAAATCCGCTGCCATGGAACTGATTTGTTCCATTCTGTGAGATGACTTGGACCTGCGCACCGCTATACCGGCCGTTTTCGGCGTCGTAGTTGTCGGTGACGACTTTCACTTCTTTGATCGAGTCTTCATTCGGCGTCACCACCGAAGCGCCGCCCCAAGTCACGCTGGTTGTTCCCACTCCGTCAATCTGGTAGTTGTTGTTGCCGACGCGCTGTCCGTTCGCCGAGATCTGACCGCCGTTCTCGATCTTGAAAACTCCGTCAGCTGAGCCTGAACCTCCCATGGACGCCCCCGGCAGACTGTTTGTTCCGCCGCCAGAATTCTGGGACCCATCGCCAAAGGCACCCGAAGCGAGTTGCAGAAGCTGGAACGGATCTCGGCCAATGGAGGGCAACTTCTGAATCTCCTGCGCTTGCACAGAGCCGCCAACATTTGCCGTCTCCGTGTCGAGCAGCGGCACGGCGTCGCCGCTCACCGTAACGGACTCGGTTGCTTGCCCCACGTCGAGCGTGACATTCAGGGCATTCGCCTGTTCGGCATTGACACCGAAACTCTGGATCTCTTTCTTCTTGAACCCGTCCTTTTCGATCGTCACAGAGAACTTGCTCGGAGGCAGGCCGTTGAAGTTGAAGATTCCCCGTTCATCGCTTTGGGTGGTGATGAGTTGGCCGGTTTCCAGATTTCTGAGTGTGACCTTGGCGCCGGGAACAACCGCGCCTTGCTGGTCTGTGACCACGCCCTGAATCGATGCGCGATATTGCGCCTGAGCAAAAACGCCGAGGAACAGAATGCAGATCACCAGCGAAACGGCCCGCAGCGACGAAGCATAACGGCTCATAACGCCCCCTGTCTTTTGCAAGTGCAATCGTGGCACTTGTGAGCATATTCCTACTAAAACCGTACAAAAGCGTTTTAGTAAAATCCGGACAACCTATAGCACAAGCGATTTTCGACAGTCAAGAAAGTTATTCCTAGGGACAAGAACAGTCTCTACAGTGTTTGCCTTAATTCGAGTGCCATAACGATTTTTCTCGACGAATAAAAAATTAGGCAGCTGAGAACGGCGCGGTGGCCTTCTTCGCGTTCAAACCTTGAACTACGGAATTCGCCGGGAGCCATCTCTGCGGGTGTCAATTCCCGCTAGGTGGGAACTGGTCGAAGTCAGGATTGTTTCCGGACCGGGCGCGCTCCATCTGTCGCGCAAGTTGTGTCGCGCACAATGAGTTCGGGGTCGACCATGCGTTCGCCGGGGTGGGAGTCGGGAGTCGCGCGCCGGATTCTCCGCAGAAGAATTTCTGCGGCGATTCGCCCCATCTCGCGGAGAGGTTGCCGGACGGTGGTGAGCGCCGGATTCTGATAGGCCGCGCTCTGTATGTCGTCGAAGCCGACGACGGAGACATCGTCGGGGACGCGCAATCCGGCCTCGCGCAGAGCCCGAATCGCGCCCATCGCAGAAATGTCGTTGAAAGCGAACAACGCGGTGAATAGCTTGTGGGCGGCTAACAGCTTCTTCGTCGCCTGATACCCGGGCTGCGGCGTGGGCGAGTCACCCTGCAATTGCGCCACCAGCAATGGGCTGACGGGTATGCCTATCTTGCGAGCGACTTTTTCGATATTCGCCCAGCGAACCTCGGTGTCGGAACTGAACTCCTGTCCCTTGATGAAAGCGATGTGCTTGTGTCCAAGTTGGCACAGATGATTGAGAGCAGCCTCGGCCGCGTGCTCATGGTCGAGGACCACGTTGGTTACACCCTCGACCTGGTTGTGTCCTGACACCGTCACGACCGGCACCGAGAGCGACAGCGTCCACGGCGTGTCGACCGCGATCAATCCATCCACGGAGCGCTCCAGAAAAAGGCGGGGATATTCGTCAATCAGATCGGCGCGATGGCGATGGCTGGCCACGAAATAGAAGTAGCCTTCCTGCAGCAAGTAGTCTTCGATGCCGCTCATCACCGAGGCGGAATAGCCGTCGCTGACCTCGGGCACGATGACTCCGATGGTGAAACTCCGCTGTGCACGCAGGGAGCGCGCGAAAAAATTCGGCCGGTACTTGTATTTCTGCACGGCCGCAAAAATTCTGTTCTTGGTTTCCTGCGGGATGGTGTCGGCGACCCGGGACCCGTTGATGACCAGCGAAATCGTGGCTGGAGCAAGCCCAAGAACCTCCGCCAGTTGCTTTAAACTTACAGGCCTTCGGCTGGAGACGGCCTTGCTCCTTTTCTTATCCGTCACGCTGCGCAGTCTCGCACAAACGCATCGCGTGAGCAAGCGTTCCGCGCGGTACTTCAGGGTCACACTATTGACATTGGTAGTAAAAAAGAATTTGATACACCTCGGTATCAGTTACTAACCCGATTTAGTAGAGAGTCGCAGGCAGGCCCCGGAGGAGTCGTCCCCATGCCACAGGCGATGGCGCAAAAATCAGGTCGCGGTTTCATAACGAATCGATTTTCCCATTCATCGAGGATTTCCGTCTCACGCACACTTTTTATTGTTGTATTTTCCTTCGCTGCCCTTCCCGTCCTGTCGGCTCAGACGACGAACTCGGCGCTTCTCAGGCCCACCGGCGTCAATGCCCCTGCCCTCGACGCGCGAGTCGAATCGATCCTGCAGAAGATGACTCTGGAAGAAAAAGTGGGGCAGCTGGTGCAATACTCCGCGGGCCAGCCTACCGGCCCGGGCACGGGACGCACTGACTACGAAGACATGATTGCGAAGGGACAGGTCGGTTCGCTGTTCAACGTTGTCGATCCTCATCAAATCAACACGTATCAGCACATCGCGGTGGAAAAATCGCGGCTGCACGTTCCGATTCTTTTTGGCCTCGATGTCATTCACGGATTTAAAACGGAATTTCCCATTCCCCTCGGGCTTGCTTCCACCTGGGATCCATCCATTGTTGAAAAAGCCGCTCGAGTCGCGGCGATGGAGGCTTCCGCCGACGGCATTCGCTGGACTTTCCATCCCATGGTCGACATCGCCCGTGATGCGCGATGGGGACGAATGGCGGAAGGAGCTGGCGAGGATCCATACCTCGGATCGGCGATGGCTGCGGCCTACGTTCGCGGGTACCAGGGCGCGCGGCTTGACGCGCCGGATAGCATTGCGGCATGCGCAAAACATTATGCCGGATACGGAGCCGCCGAAGGTGGGCGCGACTACAACTCGACGGAAATCTCCGAGCACACTCTGCGTGAATTTTATTTGCCGCCATTTCATGCCGCGGTCGAAGCCGGTACGGCATCGATCATGAGCGCTTTCAACTCGCTCAATGGGATTCCCGCGAGCGCCAATCCGCTTACGCTCAAGCAGGTCCTGCGCAAGGAGTGGGGATTCCGTGGACTGGTCGTCAGCGATTGGAATTCGATCGGGGAACTGGTGCCGCATGGAATCGCCATCGACGAAATCGCAGCCGCACGCAAAGCGTTTCTCGCCGGCGTCGACATGGACATGGTGAGCAGTTCCTATCACGATCATCTTCAACAACTCGTGAGTTCGCGGCAAGCGCCGCTCAGCGAGATCGATGAAGCCGTGCGCCATGTACTTCGCGTGAAACTCGCGCTTGGGCTGTTCGAACATCCTTACGTGGATGAAGCCGCGGCGCCAAAGGCGCTGTACCATCCCGAAAGCATTGCTACGGCGCAGACCGCGGCGGAGCAATCTTTTGTTCTGCTGAAAAATGCGAATGGGGCTGACGGGAAACCGTTGCTGCCACTGGCGAGCGGCATCGGGAACGTAGCCGTCATCGGACCGCTTGGAGACGATTCTTCTTATCCAGAGGGAACTCCCGAGGGAACGGGTCCGCGCGTTGGATTGTTTGCTGCACTCGAAAAAAGACTCGGATCGGGACACGCCTCGCGTTTCAAAGGCTGCAGCATTCTCGACGGCACGGATCAGGAAATTGCCGATGCTGTCGCCGGAGCGCAGAAGGCCGACGTTGTCATTCTGGCGCTGGGCGAAGATCCGGGCATGAGCGGAGAAGCTGCGTCGCGCGCGCACCTCGGGCTTCCCGGACGGCAAGAAGAATTGCTGCAAGCTATTGCGAAAACAGGTAAGCCGGTTGTCTTGATTCTTTTCAGCGGACGGCCTCTTACTGTGCCCTGGGCGGCCGAGCATGTCCCGGCAATCATGGCCGCATGGTTTCCTGGAATCGCCGGTGGACCTGCCCTCGTACGAACTCTTTTCGGCGACGTGAACCCCACGGGAAGGTTAGTCGTGAGTTGGCCTCGCAGTGTTGGGCAGGAACCGCTCTACTACAACCACCTGAATACTGGGCGTCCGCCTGGAAACGTGGACCTTACAAAACCCGCGCACGACGTGGAAACCAAGTACATATCCCGCTACATCGACGAGCAGAATACACCTCAATTTCCGTTTGGCTACGGCCTCACGTATGCGACCTTTTCCTACGGCCCCACCACGATCAGCACACACCAACTGAATGCTGCGGAACTTAACAAAGGTTTGCACGCAACCACTCCGGCCATGACCGCAGAGGCCGAAGTGACGAATACCGGCTCGCGTCCGGCGGGCGAAACCGTGGAACTCTATATTCGTCTTCAGGGGACCAGCACCGCCCAACCGGTCCGCGCGCTCAAGGGATTCAAGCAGGTCACTATAGCTCCAGGCGAAACGAAGAAAGTGAAGTTCGCGCTGGATCCCGAGGCCTTTGCCATCTGGAACGATCGCAACCAATTCGCGGCTGAACCCGCGAAACTGACCGTATGGATCAGTCCGGATTCGGAACGAGGTACCCCGGCCGACGCGACGATCGCGCCTTAGTCTGACGGTACCGAGAGCAACATCTCATGAAATCCAAAACGCTTGCGCTGTTCTCCTTCGCTTGTTTGATCGCCTTCGCATCGCTCCCGAATGCAGCATGGGCGGGAACCGACTATTACCAGCATGTCGTCTTCGACAACAGCCTCACCTC
>Ga0075030_100006765_pt1 | contig 10254 bp, 6 predicted proteins | sample LitLauG_LLR_2012_FD_71393 | JGI IMG/M metagenome (GOLD analysis project Ga0075030, IMG submission 71393) | Freshwater sediment microbial communities from Pennsylvania, USA - Little Laurel Run_MetaG_LLR_2012 | ecosystem: Environmental > Aquatic > Freshwater > Creek > Sediment | place: USA...
ACGATGGGCTGCAGCAGGTGGGTCGGATCATGGTCGACCACCACCGCCAGGCGCTGCGACTTCAGGCGCACCAGCGATCCCAGCGGGTAGATCCCCACCGTGCGCACGAAGCATTTGAAGATCGCGTCGTCGAAGTGGCCGCTCCATTCGGCCATCTTGCGCACGGCCACGGTCGGCTCCCAGCCCGGCTTGTAGGCCCGGTCCGAGGTAATTGCGTCGTAGACGTCGCAGATTGCGGTCATGCGCGCCAGTTCGGTGATGGCGGTGCCGGCCAGCCCGTGCGGATAGCCGCTGCCATCGACCTTCTCGTGGTGGTGCAAGACCGCGTCGAGCGCGCCCGCGCTCACCCCGGGCGTGGCCTGGAGCATGGCGTAGCCGCGCTGCGGATGCGAACGCATCAGCGCCCATTCGGATTCGGTGAGCGTCTCGGGCTTGTTGAGCACGGCGCTGGGCACCTGGGCCTTGCCCACGTCGTGCAGCAGCCCGGCCATGCCGGCCTCATGAACCGCCGCATCGGCATAGTCCAGCGCCCGGGCCAGCGCCACCATGAGCGCCGAGGCCGCCATCGAATGCATGAACGTGTAATCGTCGGCGCTCTTGAGGCGCGCCAGGCCGATCAGCGCCGACGGATGCCGCCCCACCGATTCGGCGATGTTCTCGACCACGGAGCGCGCCCCATCGATCGATGACACCTGGCCCATGCGAGCTTCGCCGAACATCTTGGAAACGGTGGCGCGCGAGGCGCGAAAGATGCGCGAAGCGCGTTCGAATTCGCTGTGCAGGTTTTCCCGGCGCTGGCCCGCGTCGGCGGCCGCCTGGGCGGCACCTTTGAGGCGATCCTCGACCTGGGATTCGGCCGCCGCCCGGTCCACGGCCTGGCCGGTGCCGGGCGCCACGTCCAGGCCCTTGAGCGCGTCGATCCACACTTCGCGCACGCCGCTGCTGCGTACCTGCGCGAGCTCGGCCTCGGTCTTGACCAGGAACCGGGCGCGCCAGAACGGATGATCCATCCACGAACCGCAGAACTCGTCGATGTACATGCCGACGCGCAGATCGGACGTGGGAATGCGTTTGAGCAAGATCGGGACCCTGGCCAGCGAGCGCGGCGCGCCGCTTGCGCCGCTCCCGTCCACTCTAGGCGCACCGGCGCGCCGGCAGCGCCCGAATATCGCGGAAATATCCTTGCAAATCGCCCCGGCAAGCCGGCACGGCCCGCATCGTGCCCGGCGCGCCGGTCCATACCGCATTTGGGCCGGGTTGGCCGCCCGCTTAACGCCCCTGTACTGCGCGGTGTTTGATCTACCCCAAAGTTTTGCCGGAAATGCCGCGCGATGATGGACGCAACGCAACTCCGATCGACCGTGGCACGGGTTGACATAGCGCCCGCGGCGCCTGGCCCCGTACCGAGCAAACCCGGGACGGGAACTCCCGCATGCCGCACACATTCGGCGCCTTGCGCCGATTTTCCTCATCGCGCCGTTACCTGGCCGGGATCGCGCTGTTCCTGGCCGGCGCCAGCCTGGCGCCATTGCTGCCGGCCGATCTGGGCCACCTGCTTTTGCTGTGCATCACCGCGCTGGCCTTCTTCTACTGCGGCCCCGGACCAGGCTGGCTGACCGTGCTACTGGTGGCCGCTGCGGGCCTGGCCGCCCGCTGGGCGCCCGCCGGCCTGCCCCTGGCTCCGGCATGGCTGGGGGCGTCAATCCTGAGCGGCTTGGCCCTGACGCGCGCGCAAACCACCCTGGGCGCGCTGCACGAATCGCAAAGCCGCCTGCTTGCGCAAAACGCGGCCTCGGCCCGCGAGGCGCAGGGCCTGCGCTCGATCCTGGACCAGCAGACCGAAATCATCAGCCGCCAGCGCGCCGACGGCACGGTGCTCTATGTCAACGAGGCCTATTGCCGCATGTTCGGCGTGAACGCGCACGATCTCATCGGCGCGCCGGCTCCGCCGACCACGCACGAGGACGACTGCGACCGGGTGCAACGCAAATTGGCCGGCCTCACGCCCGAGCATCCGGTGGTCTCGGTGGAAAACCGCGTGCGCACCGCAACGCGCGGCCCGCGCTGGTGCCATTTCGTGCACCGCGCCTGGTTCACCGCCGACGGCCGCCTGAGCGAGATCCAAAGCGTGGGCCGCGACGCCTCGGAGCGGCGCCAGGTCGAGGAACTGCTGGGCGAAAGCGAGGAGCGCTTTCGCTCGTTCTTCGAGAAGAACAGCTGCGTCCTGCTGATGATCGATCGGGCCTCGCGCCGCATCGTCGACGCCAACCAGGCGGCCGCGCGCTTCTACGGCTACCGCCTCGACACCTTGATCGGCATGCCGGTGAGCCGGCTCAACACGCTCGACGAACACGCGCTGGGCGAGGAACTGGCGCGCGCGGAGCGCGAGGGGCGCACGCGCTTTTTGTTCACGCATCGGCTGGCCTCGGGCGCCTTGCGCCAGGTCGAGACCTATTCGACCCGCCTGCTGTACCAGGGCCGCAGCTACCAGCTGTCGATCGTGCACGACATCACCGAGCGCGAGCAGTTGCAGCAGCGCCTGGTGGCCTCCGAGGCCGAGGTGCAGGACCTGTTCAACAACGCGCCGTGCGGCTATCACTCGCTGGGGCCCGATGGCACCTACAGCCGCATCAACGACACCGAGCTCGCCTGGATGGGCCGGCGGCGCGAAGAGCTGATCGGCAAGCTGACCCCGCTGGACATCTACAGCGGCGAGAGCCAGCGCAAGTTCCGCGACGCCTATGCGCAGTTCCGCCGCACCGGACGCCTGCAAAACGAGGTGTTCGAGCTGGTGTCCACCAGCGGCGAGCGCCGCATGGTCAGCGTCGACGCCAGCGCGATCACCGACGGCAACGGCGCCATCGTCGCCAGCCGGACGGTGCTCTACGATGTGACCCGGCTCGAGACGGTAAAGCGCGAGCTCGAACGGCTCAGCAGCGAGCAGCATGCCATGCTGGACAACGAGCTCGTGGGCATCGCCAAGCTGCGCGGGCGCCAGGCGATCTGGCTCAATCGCGCCATGCACCGCATCTTCGGCTATGACGAGGGCGAGATGATCGGCAAGTCCACGCGCGCGTTCTATCCCAGCGACGAAGCCTACGCGGCCGTCAGCAATGCGGCCTATCAGGTGCTCAAAGGGGGAGCCAACTATCGCGCCCAGGTGCAGCTGCTGCGCAAGGACGGCCAGCCCATCTGGATCGACATGAGCGGCGCGCCCTTGCGCTCCGGCGCCGGGGAAACCATCTGGCTGCTGGCCGATATCAGCGCGCTCAAGCAGAACGAACAGCACCTGCGCCAGCTCGCGTCGATAGACACGCTCACCGGCGTGCTGAGCAAGGGCACGCTCAACGACCGCCTGGGCCAGGCGATCGCGCGCGCGCGCCGGCGCCGGGCGCTGCTGGCCGTGCTCTACGTCGATCTGGACGCCTTCAAGCAAATCAACGACACGCTGGGCCATCCGGCCGGCGACCAGGTGCTCAAGGCCGTGGCCGAGCGGCTCAACGAGTCCGTGCGGCGCAGCGACTGCGTGGTTCGGGTGGGCGGCGACGAATTCGTGGTGGTGGTGGAGGAGTTGGCCACGGTCGCCGATGCCGAACAGGTGGCCGCGAAGATCATCGCGGCGCTGGGCGCGCCGATCGCCCTGACCGCCGGCCAGGGTGCGCATATCGGTGCCAGCGTCGGCATCAGCATCTTCCCCGACAGCGCGCAGGAGATCGACACGCTGCTCGGGCAGGCCGATCAGGCGATGTACCGGAGCAAACTCGACGGCAAGAACCGCTACACGCTGTTTTGCGACGAGCGCATCACCCCCGCCGCGTCGGGCTGGATCGATCTGGCGCCCGCATTGCTCACGGGTGTCGAGGCCATCGACCGCCAGCACGCCCGCCTTGCGCACCGCGCCAACGACCTCAACAATGCGGTCAAGGCCGCCCGGCCGGCGCTCGAGCTCGCCCGGCTGTTCGACGACCTCGTGCAATATGCGGCGGACCATTTTGCCGACGAAGAATCCCTGATGATGCGCCACGCCTACCCGGAACTGGCCCGGCATCGCACGATCCACGCCGAACTGCTGGCGCAAATCGCCGATATCCGCGCGCGCATGGCTTCCGGAGCCGAACTGGTTGCCTTGCAGGCGCTCAAGGATTGGTTCATCCATCACGTGCAGACGGCGGACCGCGCCCTGGGCCAGTACATCCGCCGCAGCGCCACGCCCGACATCGCCAGCTTCTTCGCGGACGACGGCGATACGGCAACGCGCCATTGAAGCGCCGGCCCGGCCAGGTGCCCGGGCGTGGACGCCGTGCCCGATCGCGGTGAGAATCCGCCCCTGACCCACCCCCGCCCGCCGCTGGCGCTCACCGATCCTGGAGGATGGCAGATGAAAAGTGGCATGCCCTTTTTGCGGGCCGCGCTGCTGGCCGGCGCCGCGACTTGCGCCAGCGCCGGCCCTGCGGCGCCGCTGCGCAGCGCGCAATTGCTCTATCCGCCTTTCGGTCTTGACATGACGGCGACGGACCCGCGCGTGAAGCCGGGCGACGATTTTTTCCGGTATTCGAACGGTGCCTGGCTCGACCGTACCAGCATTCCGCCCGACAAGCCGTTCATGACGGAGCCGCAAACCGTCCGCAATCGCATCGAGGGCCAATTGCACGCGCTCCTCGAAGAAGCCGCGGCCCTTGGCGAGCACGAACCGCGCAGCATGCAGGCCAAGGTCGGTGCGTTCTACGCCGCCTTCCTCAATACCCGAAAAAGGGAGGAGCTCGGTTCGCGGCCGATCGCCGACGAGCTGGCAGCGATACGGCGCTGCCAGTCGCGTGACGACATCGCCGCCCGGATGGGCGCTGCGGCTTTGGGCTTCGGCCAGGGGGTTTTTCAGCTGGGGATCGATGTCGACCTGAAGGACACGTCGCACTACGCGGTCTATATCTCCCAAGCCGGCCTGTCCCTGCCCGACCGCGACTACTATCTCACAGCCGATTTCGCCGCAAAAAAGCGCGGCTTCGAACGGCATGCAGAGCGTGTCCTGGGCCTGATCGGCTGGGATGCACCGCAAGCAAGCGCCGCGGCGATCGTCGCCTTCGAAACCCGCATCGCGCAGGCAAGCTGGACCAAGGCCGAGCAGCGCGACGTCGTCAAGACCTATAACGCGGTTACCGTAACCGAACTCGAAGCACTGGCACCGGGCCTGAACTGGCGCGCCTTCCTCGCGGCGGCAAAGCTCACGGACAAGGACAAACTGGTGGTGGCCGAGAAGTCGGCCTTTCCGAAGATCGCGCAGATCTTCGCCGAAACGCCCCTGGAGACCTTGCGCGCATGGCTGGCGCTGTCGGTGGCCGATGCGGCAGCTCCCTACCTGTCGCAGGCGTTTGCCGACGAACACTTCGACTTCCACAACAAGGTCCTGCTGGGCCTGGAACAGCGCTCGGAACCCTGGAAAGAAGCGATCCGGGCCGTCTCAGGCGGGGACTGCGGGGCCGAGCCCAACGTCTGCTTTGGAACCATGAACTGGGCCGTGGGGCAACTCTATACCGCGCGTTACTTCCCCGCCGCGACCAAGGCGAAGATCGAGGCGCTGGTTGCCAACGTCATCGCGGCCTACCGGCGCCGGATCGAACACCTGGACTGGATGGCGGAGACGACACGCAAGGAAGCGCTGCGCAAGCTCGACACCTATGTCGTCAAGATCGGCTATCCGGATCATCCGCGCGACTACTCCACGCTGCTGATCCGCGATGACGACCTGATCGGCAACGTGCGCCGCGCTGCGGCCGCCGATTGGGATTTCCAGGTCGGGCGCAGCCGTGGCCCGGTCGACACCTCCGACTGGATCATGACACCCCAGACCTTTGACGCCTACAACGGCTCGCTGCGTGACATCGTGTTTCCGGCGGCGATCCTGCAGGCGCCGGAATTCGACCCGGAAGCCGACGACGCCGTCAACTACGGTGCGGTCGGAGCGACCATAGGCCATGAGCTCACGCACGGCTTCGACGACGAAGGCCGAATGCTCGATGCCAAGGGCGAGATCCGCGACTGGTGGACCGCGGCGGATGACCAGGCTTTCAAGGCACGCGCAGCGGTCCTGGGCGCGCAGTTCGCGCAGTACGAACCCGTGAAGGGGCTGCATATCAATCCGGCCCTGACGATGGGCGAGAACATCGCCGACCTGGGGGGATTGCTTATCGCGCTCGACGCCTATCACTTCAGTCTCAACGGCGCCCCGGCACCGGTCCTGGCAGGCTTGAGCGGCGATCAGCGCTTCTTTCGCGCCTACGCCCAGGACTGGCGCGGCAAGGCGCGCGAGGACTATATCCGCAACCTCACCACCAGCGACCCCCATTCGTGGAGAGTCTTCCGGGTCAATGGCATCGTGCGCAACGTCGATGGCTGGTATCAGGCCTTCGATATCAAGCCCGCCGATGCCCTCTATGTGGCCCCAGCGGCCCGGGCGCGGATCTGGTAGGGCCCGGGCACAGCGCCTCGCGCAACACCAAGGGCGTCACGCGCACGCTCAGGGCGCTGTAGCGCGAATTTTCGGCGAGCGGCGCGTCCACGCAAGGTCCAGCCGCGTGAGTCCCGCCACCGGCTACGGCTTCAGGCCTGACGGTGACTGCGGCGATGTTGTCGAACGCTCAGCAGCCGCCTTGAGCGCCGCCAGCCAGCGCGGCAGCGTGTCCTCGAGTTTGCGCTGCATCGCCTGCGGAAAGAGCCGCGGCAGCCAACCATCGAAGCTTTCGCGGGTGGTAACGAGGACGCCACCGTCCGTGGCCTCCAGGTCCCAGGAATGGAAGGCTCGGGTACCGAAGGCGGCCCCGGTCCACGTGAGCCGCTGCCCGGGTGCGACGGCCTGGAGCGTGGAGCGCACCGTGTATCCCTGCGATTTCCAAACGAACACGGATCCGGGCGCGACGCCGCCCTGCAGTTTTGCCGTTTCAACCGCCTGGTTCCAGGACGGCCAGCGCTCGATGTCGGCCAAGACTTGCCAGACCCGCTCGACCGATGTCTCGATGGACACCTGGGCACTGCTCTGGGCCGGCGCCGCCGGCGCGCGCAAGCGACTCCTGAAATGGGCAAGAAAGGAGTTGACGTAGGGACGCAAGCCGGCTGCTGCATTTTTGTTCATGATGTTTCCTCTGAAGGTGGGGAACGCCATGTTGCCGCCGCACGCGATCCATTACAATTGCATATCGTTTCATATTAGGTATGCGTAAACAATGGATGTTCGGCGGCTCGACTGGACCTTGCTGCGCAGCTTCCTCGCCGTCATCGACCACGGCAGCCTGCTCGCCGCCGCGCGCAGCCTGGGAACCTACCAGCCGACCTTGTCGCGCCAGATCGGCGAGCTCGAATCCCAAGTGGGCGTGCCCTTGTTCGAACGCACCGGCCGTGGCCTGTCCCCGACGTCCGCGGGGCGATCCATCGTCGAAGCCGCGCGCCGGATGGCCGCCGCAGCCCTGGAGGTCGAGGCCGGCTTGCGCGGGGTCGGGGCGGCAAGCACGGGCACGGTGCGCGTCTCCGCCAGCCAGGTGGCGGCCAACTTCCTCATGCCGAGCTTCATCGCCGCCTTGCGCCTGCGCCACCCGGGCATACAAATCGAGCTGGTTTCCTCCAATGAACTGAGCAATCTGCTGCGCCGCCAGGCCGACATCGCCTTGCGCATGGCACGGCCCACCCAATCGGCGCTGATCGCGCGCCGCCTCGCCGATTGCCCGCTGGGCGCGTTCGCCTCGCAGGATTACCTCCAGCGTCGCGGCGTTCCCCGGCGCATATCCGACCTGGCGCAGCACGAGCTCCTCGGGCTCGATCGCGACGACTACCTGTTGCGCGGCCTGCACGACGCCGGGCTGGCGCTCGAGCGGGATGCGTTTTCGGTACGAACCGACGACCAGGTGGCGTATGCGCGGCTGGTGGAGGCGGGGGCGGGCATCGGCTTTCTGGCCGAGTTCGCCGCGCGGCGGCTGCAGCGGGTGAAGGCCGTCCTGCCGCGCATGGCCACGGCCACCATGCCGCTATGGCTGGTGGTCCACCGGGAAATCCGGGGCAACGCGCTGATCCGAACGGTGTACGACGCCTTGGCGCATGATCTGCCCCTGCTGTTGTCGCAGTCGGGGCGTATGCCGCAAGCTGCGGGCACTGCGGCGCCGAATTGATTGCATGATTCGGGTGCGGCAGCCGCCGCGGGCACTTAGTCTGGCCTAGGAACCCGCGGTTTGCCAAAACGTGATGATCAAACCGCCAACGACCACCAAGGTCCCGCCCAAGAATATCGGCATGGTCGGCACGGCCCGGAAGGCGAGGAAACTGATCGCCTGCCAGACCACGAACAGCGTCGCGATGTAGAGACCGACGACCCGTTCGAACGCAACCGGCGCCAGGTTCAAGGAGGAACCATAGCCCAACAGCAAGAGGGCACCGGCCACCAGGAATCCGATGCGGACCGGTCCGGTCTGATCGAAAATTGCCTTGCGAACCAGGGCATCGCCGCTGACTTCCATGACGGTCGCCAGCAGCAGAAACATGAGGGATTGGGTCACCTGTAGCGCGTTCATAGATCTCCAATGAGCCAAGCTAAGCACCATGATTGCGCCGGGCATGGCCCCGGCAAAGTCGAGCTCAGCCTAGCAGACGCGCGGGGCTAAAATGCCCGGTCGCCACGGAGCGCATTCTTGCAAGCCTTGCTTATATCGACCGGCGTCGTTGCGCTGGCGGAAGTCGGCGACAAAACCCAGCTGCTTTCGCTCGTTCTGGCCGCCCGCTACCGCAAACCGGTGCCGATATGCCTGGGTGTGCTCGCTGCCACGCTTTGCAATCACGCCGGTGCCGGCGGCCTTGGAACCCTGCTGGCGCGTTGGCTGGACCCCGCGATCATGAACTGGGTCATCGTCGGCTCATTTGCCTTGATGGCCGGCTGGATATTGGTTCCCGACAAGCTCGACGAGGGCGATGCGGCGCCGCCCAAACGGGCCGTGGGCGTGTTTGGCACAACGGCCATGGCGTTTTTTCTCGCCGAGATGGGGGATAAGACCCAGGTGCTTACCGTCGCACTGGCGGCGCAATACCGCGACTTTTTCAGCGTCGTTGGCGGAACCACGCTGGGGATGATGCTCGCCAATGTTCCGGTCATCTACCTGGGCAGCCGCTTCGCCGAGCGTCTCAAGCCCAAGGTGGTGCACATCCTTGCATCCATCCTCTTCCTGATCCTGGGCGCGCTTGCCTTGAAAAATGCTCTCACGCACGCGCCGCTACTGGCTTGAGTTCCAGCACGGCGCCGTCCTAGTAGCCCGCACTCGTGGGCCTGCCTTGTTCGCGATATACGATTCCGCCCTTCATCACAAAATCGACGTGGCCCAGGAGCTCGGGCGCGGCCAGCGGATCGCCGGCAACGGCGACGATGTCGGCATAGTCCCCCGGTGCGATCGCGCCGATCTGCCCGGCGGCGCCCAGCAGTTGCGCGGCGGTCGCCGTGGCGGCCTGCAGCGCCTGCGCCGGACTCATGCCGTTGGCAATCAGCAGTCCGAACTCGGCCGCGTGATCGCCCTCGCCGATGTCGGTGCCGTAGGCGATGGCCACGCCCGAGGCCAGGGCCAGGGGCAGGTTTTTGCGCGGCAGGGGGTCGTAGGCGAGCTCCTTGGCGGCCGTTCCCGGCGCCAGCAACTCGGGGTGGTCGCGCGCCACGGCGTAATAGACCTCGTACACGGTCAGCGTCGGTACCAGCACGGTGCCGTGCTCCTTCATCAGGGCGAGGGTCTGCGCCGTGGCGAAGGAGCCGTGTTCCACCGAATCGACACCGGCCCGCACGGCGTTTTCGATCGCCGCCGCCGGGTAGATGTGGGCCGCAACCTTCATTCCCAGCGCATGGGCCGCCTCTACCACGGCACGCATCTCGTCTTCGGTCATCAGCTGGCGCCGCGGGTCGTCGCCGGTGGAGGCGATGCCGCCCGAGGGCATGATCTTGATGAGGTCGGCACCGCGGCGGCGGTGCTCGCGCACCCGCAGGCGTCCTTGCTCCGGTGTATCGACGATGCCCCGCTCCCAGCCCGGATGTTGCAGCTGTCCGTCCAGACCGCTGCGCGGGTCGCCGTGACCGGCCGTGGGCCCCAGCGGTTCGAGCGCCACCCACAAGCGCGGACCCGGCAGCTTGCCCGCGGCAATTGCATCGCGCAGCGCAACCGTGTCGTCGCCGCCACCGGCATCGCGGGCACTGGTGAATCCTTGCTGCAGCATCTGGCGCGCAAACACCGCGCCGTCGAAGGC
>Ga0075030_100006770_pt1 | contig 10251 bp, 7 predicted proteins | sample LitLauG_LLR_2012_FD_71393 | JGI IMG/M metagenome (GOLD analysis project Ga0075030, IMG submission 71393) | Freshwater sediment microbial communities from Pennsylvania, USA - Little Laurel Run_MetaG_LLR_2012 | ecosystem: Environmental > Aquatic > Freshwater > Creek > Sediment | place: USA...
AGCTTGGAGAAAGTGATACTCTCCTCGTTGGCGATCTTGAGCTCGCGGCGGCCGACGTCGATCTCGGTGGCGACACAGCCATATTTCAAGGTGACGCCGCGATCGCGCCACCATTGGGCCGGCCGGAGCTCGATGTCATGCGAGGCGGTCTCGCCCGCGAGCACCGAGGACAACAGCACGCGATTATAGGCGAGCCGCGGCTCCTCGCCGATCACGGCGACCGCGTAGCGTCCGAGCGCCGCCTTCGCCAGTTCATCGACCAGGCGCGCGGCGGCCATTCCATTGCCGACAATGACCAGTGGTTCACTCACCGCGCTTCCTCATCCTTACTCGGCGGCCTGGGAGCGGCCATAGGCTTCCGAAATCATATAGCCGGCGAGCGTTCCGTAAGCCGCCGTCCACGCGTCCGCGAGTTCGGGCGTCCAGGCCTCGCCGAGGCCCTTTTCCAAAGTCCACAGCAGGGCCGAGCCGACGACGGGATAGTGCTCGGCCTTGGCGCCATAGGCGACGTGGCGTTTCGCCAGCGCGCTCGCAGCGGGCAGGATCGAGTCGAGATTGGCGAGGCCGTTCACGACAGCCGCCAGCATCGCCATCAGTTTCTTGCGCTGCTCGGTCATGTCGGCGGGAAACATCGCCCTGACCGTTGGCGCGATCTCGAACAGCCGGTCGTAGAACAGGACCGCGGCGGTTTCCGAAATCGGCGCTACTTTCGCAAAGCTCTGCTGCACGAGTTTGACTTGATCAGGCGTCATGGTTTGCTCCTGCTCTTTCTGCTTCATTGCCACCTCGCCCCGCGAGCGGGACGAGGTGGAGCCATGTTGAAGGTCACACGCGCGCTTCGGCGAGGCTGGTGGCGCCTGCGGTCGCCGGGCTCTTGCGCAGGTAGAACCACCAGGTCAGCGCCAGGCAGACCGCGTAGAACGCCAGGTAGATTTCCAGCGCGAGCTGCGGACCGCCGGTGACGGCGATCGACTTGCCGAAGCCGCTCGGGATCAGGTAGCCGCCGCAGGCGCCGATCGCACCGATGAAACCAAGCGCGGCGCCGCTCTCGATGCTGGCGACCTTCAAGGCGAGCGCCCGGCCGGCTTCGCCCTTGCCTCTTGCCTTGTGCAGATTCTCCTCGCGGAAGATCGAGGGGATCATCCGGTAGGTCGAGCCGTTTCCGATGCCGGTGGTGACGAAGAGGATCAGGAACATCGCCAGGAAGCCGGTGAAGTCCTTGATGCCGACGAAGTACAGCACCCCGATCGTGGCAGCGCCCATCGCGATGAAATTCCAGAACGTCACGATCGCGCCGCCGACCTTGTCGGCGAGCAGGCCGCCGAGCGGGCGCGACAGCGAGCCCACCAGCGGTCCGAGAAACGCGATCGCGATCGTGACCGCCGGGAATTGCGTCTTGATCAGCAGCGGAAACGCCGCTGAGTAACCGATGAAGGACCCGAACGTCCCGACATAGATGAACGCCATGATCCAGGTGTGCTTGCGGCCGACGATCGCGAGCTGGTCCTTGAACGAGGACTTGGCCGAGGTCAGGTTGTTCATGAAGAAGACGGCGCCGAACACCGCGATCGCGATCGGCAACACCCACATCAGGCCGGCGTTCTGGAGGTAGACGCCGGAGACCGGCGTGGCCTGGTAAAGATTGAAAAGGCCGATACCCATCAGAATGGGCGTCAGCAATTGCACGCTCGAGACGCCGATATTGCCGCCGGCCGCGTTGAGCCCCAGCGCCCAGCCCTTCATGCGGTCGGGATAGAAGAAGGAGATGTTGGCCATGCTGGAGGCGAAGTTGCCGCCACCGAGACCGGCGGTGGAAGCCACCAGCAGCATCAGCCAGAACGGCGTTTCAGGGTGGCTGACGAAATAGGCCAGCGCCAGCGTCGGGATGAACAGAACCGTGGCGCTGAAGATCGTCCAGTTGCGGCCGCCGAACATCGTGACCGCGAAGGTGTAGGGAAAGCGCATCAGCGAGCCGATCAGTCCGGGCACCGCCACCAGCTGGAACAGCTCATCGGTCGTGTAGTGGAAGCCTGCCGCCGGCAGCTTGGTGGCGACGATGCTCCAGATCAGCCAGACCGAAAATCCGATATGCTCCGCGACGATCGACCAGATCAGGTTGCGTCGGGCGATCACTTTGCCCTTGGAATCCCAGAACGTCGCGTCCTCTGGGTTCCAGTCCGAAATCCAGGTCGGGTCTTGTCTGCTCATTGAGATGTATCCTTTCAACTGTCATCACAGACCATGCGGAAGGCACGGCGGCGCGTTCTGGGGAGGCCCCAGTCCGGCGGTTTCACAAATTCGGATGAATGGTTTTCGAAGGACGGCAACGATGGCGTCTGCACAAGCCTTTCAAACTTCGTGCCAAGCCGCCGCGCTGTTGAAAGCGGATGTGTCGCAATGGGTTAGGCGAACGGGAGGCAACGACGTCCGGGGCCAAACGCATTCAAAATTTGCGATTCGCTCAATCCTTGTGCGGCGCACAAAAATTGAGCACGGCACGGGGCGGCACGCGGCGGCAGGTCGAAATTCCTCCCGAGCAGCGCGGCGAAATCCCCGCAAAACAGGGTTTTTTCGTCCTCTCAGGCCGGCGATCTGGTGGCACGTCGATTGCCTCATTGAGTTGCTAGTCAACGAAGACTGCGGTCCGCCGGATTGTTGAAGCCGCGCATGGCTGAAACTGACGGGACCGGCTCAGGTCACCTCACCCGGTCAACCCTGACGCAGTCGGTCGCGACGCCACATCAATCAGGCTCGCACATCCCGCCTTCCGATCGAATCAGATCGGAAAACGGGATGCCAAATGACCCGGCAATCCAACTCACTGAAGCAGAACTATTCCCGGTAGCAGCACTGCAGCGCGCGTTTCGGGAACGGCTGAATCGATCTCACGGGGGGGCCGTTACCTGACGACGGATGCCTTCAAATTTCGCCACGAAAAGGGAACTTCAATGTCTTATCTCGCGCCTTCAGAATTTGTCACCAAGATGGTGGACGCCGGGGAATCCAAGATCTTCATGTCGACCCGGGACACCGTGATCCGCGCCTACATGGCCGGCGCCATCCTCGCACTGGCGGCCTGGTTCGCGGTCACGATCAACGTCAACACGGGCCAGCCGCTGGTCGGAGCGCTGCTGTTTCCGGTCGGTTTTTGCATGTTGTATCTACTGGGCTTCGATCTCCTGACCGGGGTCTTCGTCCTCAGTCCGCTGGCCTGGCTCGACAAGCGGCCCGGCGTGACGATCGGCGGTGTGTTGCGGAACTGGGGCCTGGTCTTCATCGGCAACTTCGCCGGCGCTCTGACGGTGGCTTTCATGATGGCGTTCGTGACGACCTATGGCTTCACGCAGGAGCCCGACAAGGTCGGCGTGACGATCGGAAACGTCGGCGAGGCCCGAACGCTGGGCTACGCGGCACACGGTGCGGCCGGCATGGCGACATTGTTCATGCGCGGCATGCTGTGCAACTGGATGGTCTCCACCGGCGTCGTTGGCGCCATGGTCTCGACCTCGGTCCCCGGCAAGGTGATTGCGATGTGGATGCCGATCCTGGTTTTCTTCTACATGGTGTTCGAGCATTCGGTCGTGAACATGTTCCTGTTTCCGTCGGGGCTGATGCTCCATGCGAAATTTTCGATCATGGACTACTTCATCTGGAACGAGATTCCGACCGTGCTTGGCAATCTGGTGGGGGGGCTCTCCTTCACCGGGCTGACGCTGTACGCCACCCATGTCAGGACCGCGCCGAAACGCGACGCGAGAACGGCGCCGATCCGCTCCGCGGCCTGATTTGATCCCGACAAAGGAGCCTTGCCCGGGTTAGGGTAAGGCTCCTCTTTTTCTGGCCCAGAACATGCCGCGCGAATTGCAGATATCGGTCGGGCAGCATTCCGATAAAGGCCGCAAGGAGATCAATCAGGATTTCCACGGCGTCCTCGTTCCGAACGAGCCGCTGCTGAGCCTGAAAGGCATCGCCGTCGTGCTGGCGGACGGGATCAGCAGCAGCAATGTCAGTCAGATCGCCAGTGAATCGGCGGTCAAGAGTTTCCTGACCGACTATTACTGCACCTCGGAATCCTGGTCCGTCAAAACCTCGGCGCATCGCGTACTGTCGGCGACCAACTCCTGGCTGCACGCCCAAACCCGGCGAAGCCAGTACTCCTACGACAGGGACAAGGGCTACGTCTGTACGCTGAGCGCCCTGGTCCTCAAATCCACGACCGCGCATATCTTTCATGTCGGCGACGCCCGAATCTACCGCCTCGCCGGCAACGCGCTGGAGCAGCTCACAGAGGATCATCGGGTCGTCGTTTCGTCGGAGCAGAGTTATCTCGGCCGCGCGCTGGGCGTCAATCCGCAGATCGAGATCGACTACCTCACCCTTCCGATCGAGAAGGACGATGTCTTTCTGCTGGCGACCGACGGGGTCTACGAATATGTCGCCGCCCGCTTCATCATCGACGCCGTCAAGAGTAACACAACCGATCTCGATCTGGCCGCAACGGCCATCGTGGAAGAAGCCTCGCGACAGGGCAGCCCGGACAATCTCACGGTCCAGATCGTCCGCGTCGATCAATTGGCGGACGGCGAAGCCGGCGAGGTTTTCGGGCAGTCCACGGAATTGCCGCTTCCTCCGCTGCTGGAAGCGCGGATGCCGTTCGACGGCTACCGCATCGTCAGGGAATTGCATGCCAGCAGCCGAAGCCACATCTATCTGGCGGTCGATACCGAAACCGAGGCCCTGGTCGCGATCAAGATTCCGTCGATCGATCTGCGCGGCGACCCCCCCTATCTGAAGCGCTTCATGATGGAGGAATGGGTCGCCCGGCGCATCGACAGTCCGCACGTATTGAAACCACGGCTGCACGCCCGCAAACGCAATTATCTCTACGTCGTGACGGAGTTCATCGATGGCCAGACGCTGGCGCAGTGGATGATCGACCATCCGAGGCCGGACCTGGAAACCGTGCGCGGCATCGTCGAGCAGATCGCCATGGGTCTGCGCGCCTTCCACCGCAAGGAAATGCTGCACCAGGACCTAAGACCCGCCAACGTCATGATCGACAAGACGGGTACGGCAAAGATCATCGATTTCGGTTCAACCAGGATCACCGGCGTCGTCGAAGCCGCGCCGCCCACGGACCACAATGACATTCTGGGCACGGCCCAGTACACGGCGCCGGAATATTTCCTGGGAGAAGGCGGTTCACCGCGCTCGGACATGTTCTCGCTCGGGGTCATCACCTATCAGATGCTGACCGGAAGACTGCCGTATGGTGCCGAGGCAGCGAGAGCCAGGACACGGTCGCAGTTCAACAAGCTTCGATACCGCTCCGCCGTCGACGACAATGGCGAAATTCCGGCATGGATGAATAGCGCGCTGCGGAGAGCGGTGCATCCCGATCCCCTCAAACGTTACGACAGCCTGTCCGAATTTACGTTCGACCTGCGTCACCCCAATGCGAAATATCTCAATGCTTCGGCGCCGCCCCTGATCGAACGGAATCCGTTGCTGTTCTGGAAATGTGCGACCGCCATTCTTGGCTGCATCGTGGTAGCCCTGCTCGCCAGCCGGCATTTCGGTCACTTCTAGTCGGCCGCGCGCAGGCGATTCAGGCGTCCTCGGTTGCTGCCATCATCGGCTTCGGCGCCACGCCCTCGCCCGGTTTCATCCGGAATTCGTAGGTCATCAGGTGCCAGGGCGCGTCCGCGAGCTTGCCGTCGGGCATCACTTTGTCGGTGCGCTTCTCGACCCTGGAAACGAGGTCGTTCTTCACCCCGAACACCACGTCGGAATCGAGATATTTGTCGCCCTCGATGAAGACGTGGGTGATTAGCGGCTCATGGCCGGGCGCGTCGACCAGGAAATGAATATGCGCCGGCCGGTTCGGGTGGCGCCGCGTCTGCAGGATCATCTGCCCGACCGGGCCGTCGGTCGGGATCGGATAGCTGCAGGGCAGAATGGTGCGAAAGAAGAACCGGCCGTCGTCGTCGGTGATGAAGCGCGCGCGCGATGACGGACCTTCGGTCGCGTAATCCGGCCTTTGCGAGTCGTAATAGCCGTCATCGTCGGCGTGCCAGACGTCGACCGCGGCGCCGGCCAGCGGCTTGCCCTTGAGGTCGGTGACGCGGCTCTGCACGAACATCCGCTCGCCGGTCAGGTTCGCGGAGATATCGGTGCCGTGCGGCACCGGCTTGTGCTCGCCGACATAGAACGGGCCGAGCACGGTGGTCTCGGTGGCGCCTTCGCGCTCCCGGTGGTTGACGGCATCGACCAGCATCGAAACCCCGAGCACGTCCGACAGCAGGATGAATTCCTGCCGGCTTGCCGAGCACTTCTGTCCGACCCGGGTCAGGAAATCGATCGCATAAGCCCATTCGTCGAAACTGAGATCGGTCCTGCGGACGAAGTCGTGCAGCGACTTCGTCAGTTCTTCCATCAGGAACTTGACCCGCGGGTCCGGGGCTTCCTCAAAACTCTTGATGACGGCGGCGGTCAGTTCGGTGTCGTTGAATTGGGGCATGCGGGGTATCCCTGCGGGTTTTAAGCCATTGCGGGTGCGAGCCTACACCGGCGGCCGGGCAAGGGTAAGCGCGTGGTGATTGGAACCGGAGGGACTTTTCGGCTATCAAGGCTCGCCCCCGAACGCCCGGAGAAGACCCGATGCTCGCCCCGACCCCCGCCTCGCCCGAATCCGCCGGCATGTCCAAGCAAGGCTTCGACCGCCTCGATGCCCATATCAAGCACCGCTACATCGACGCCGGCCGCTTTCCGGGGACGCAGGTCCTGATCTATCGCCGCGGCAAGGTCGTCCACTCGGCGGTCCAGGGCTTCGCCGACCTCGAGCGCAAGGCGCCTGTCAAGGACGACACCATTTTCCGCATCTATTCGATGACCAAGCCGCTCACCAGCGTGGCCTTCATGATGCTGTTCGAGGAAGGCCGCGTCGCGCTCGACGAGCCCGTCCACAAATATATCCCGGAATGGAAAGATCTCGGCGTGTTCCAGGCCGGCACGGCGCCGGCATTCCTGACCAGGCCGCCGTCGCGGCCGATGCTGATCGTGGACCTGCTGCGGCACACGTCCGGCCTGACCTACGGCTTCCAGCAGCGCTCCAACGTCGATGCCGCCTATCGCGAGAACAAGATCGGCGAGGTCGCAACGTCGGGCACGCTGCAATCGATGATCGATGGGCTGGCAAAGATCCCACTGGAATTTTCGCCGGGCGAGGCCTGGAATTATTCCGTCTCCACCGACGTGATCGGCTACCTGATCGGCAAGATCAGCGGCAAGCCGTTCGAAGCGTTCCTGAAGGAGCGCATCCTCGATCCGCTGGGCATGACCGACACCGGCTTCTTCGTCCCCGCCGACAAGGTCCATCGCTTCGCGGCGTGTTACTCGGCCGACCCGAAGGGCGGCATGACGTTCCACGCCACCGAACGCAAGGGAACCCTGACGCTGCAGGACGACCCGACCACGAGCGCGTACCTGAAGCCGCCATCGTTCATCTCCGGCGGCGGCGGCCTGTGTTCGACCGCGGCCGATTATCTGACCTTCTGCCGCGCGCTGCTGGGCGGCGGCGAACTCGACGGTGTCAGACTGATCGGCCCGAAGACGCTCGCCTTGATGAGATCAAATCATTTGCCCGGCGGGCGCGATCTGCCCGCGATGTCGCGGTCGCTGTTCTCCGAGGCAACCTATAATGGCATCGGCTTCGGCCTCGGCTTCTCCGTCACGATGGATCCCGCGCAGACGCTGATCCCCGGCAGTGCCGGCGAATATTCCTGGGGAGGTGCTGCCACCACCTCGTTCTGGATCGATCCCGCCGAAGAGCTGATCGCGATCTTCATGACCCAGGTGCTGCCATCGAGCGCCTATCCGATCCGGCGCGAGCTGCGCACCATGGTCTACGCCGCCATCACTGACAGTAATCTCTGATCTTCAGGGAACCTGCGGCTCCCGCATCGTAACGCGCGAAGCTGGAACCGGCTGTCGCGGCCAAAATCCTTGGCGGATTTCGGGCGCTTCACCTATGCTTGCTTACGGTTCGGCGCTCACCTCGCGCCGAGTGCATCGATGCGGGAACCGCGTGCCGAAACCCTCCCTGCCAGCGCGCCTTGCCCTACTGGTAGCGGGAACCACGCTGCCACTGATCGTTTTCGCGGCCGTGCTGGTGTTCAACGATTACGAACAGGATCGCAAGGACGCCTCCCAGCGCGTTCTGGAGACCGTGCGCAGCATGCGCCTGGTGCTGGACGCCGAGATGCAGCGCATGACCGGGGGGCTTCGGGTGCTGGCGCTCACCAACACGCTGCGCAACGGCGACTTCGAGAATTTCCGCCGCATCGCCTCGGGCTTTCTCGATCAGTACGGCAAGGATGGCGTGGTGCTGGTGGCGGACCATGAAGGCCGCCAGCTGTTCTCCTCGGTCTCGACGGACACCGCGGGCCTTCCGCCCCGCAACAACCGCGACATCGTCGACAGGGTCTTTGCAAGCAGAATGCCGCAATACTCCAACCTGTTCGTCGGCGCGGTGAAGAAGCGGCCGATCATAACGGTCGAGGTACCAGTGCTGCGTGACGGCGAGGTTCTCTACGACATTTCCTTCAGCCCGCCGATCGAGATTTTCCAGTCGCTGATCGAAACGCAGCGCCCGAACCAGGACTGGACGATCTCGATCTTCGACGGCGACGGCATCAACTTCGCGCGCATGCCGAATCCGCAGGCGACGATCGGCAAGCGCGCCTCGCCCTCGCTCTATGCCGAGATGCTCCGCAGGCCGGAGGCGACCCTGCCGACGGTCTCGCTCGAAGGCGTGCCGCTGATCACGAGTTTTACGCGCTCCTCGGTCACCGGCTGGACCGTGGCCGCCGGCATCGCGGAAAGCTCCCTGGTCGGTCCGCTGTGGCGCAACCTCGCGATCACCAGCGTGATCGGCGGCATGCTGCTGCTGCTCGGGCTCGCCTTCGCGGTGCGGATGGCCACCACGATCGCCCGCGGCGAAATGCTGCACGACCTCCTGATCGAGGAACTCAACCACCGCGTCAAGAACACGCTGGCGATCCTGCAGTCGATCGCCACGCAAACCTTCCGCAGCGCGAGCAAGACCGAACGCGAGAAATTCGAGGGCCGGCTCGGCGCGCTCGCCGAGGCGCACAATCTGTTGAGCACGGAGAAGTGGCAGGGCTCGGAGCTGCAGGACGTGGTCCGCCGCGTGCTGCAGCCCTATCTGCTCAACAACCCCGAACGGCTGCGCATGTCCGGGCCGAAGGTGCCGCTGTCGCCGCGGCTAGCCGTTGTGCTGTCGATGATCATCCACGAGATGGCCACCAATGCCGCCAAGTACGGCGCGCTGTCGAGCGACAGCGGCGCGGTCCGGCTCGATTGGGAAGCCCTCAGCGAAAACGGCAAGCCGAAATTGCGGCTGGTCTGGGCCGAGACCGGCGGCCCTCCCGTCACGGCACCGGTGCAGCGCGGTTTCGGATCGCGGCTGATCGAACGCAGCGCCCGCGACCAGCTCGGCGGCGAAGCCACCGTCGATTTCCTGCCCCGCGGCGTGGTGTACACCGTGATCTGCGCGCTGGAAGACGAAGGCTAGATTCTCTGTTGGAGCTTCGCTAGCCGAAATTCTGCAGGCTCGGAAACGTCTCCAGCAGCCAGATGCTGACGGACGAGATCGCGCCGGTCAAAAAGCCGATGCCGGTAAGCACCATCAGGACGCCCATCGCCCGCTCGACGCTGGCGAGATGCCGTTTCATGCGCGAGAACAGCGAGGAAAACTGCTCGACCATCAACGCCGCGATCAAAAAGGGAATCCCGAGCCCGGCGGAATAGACCGCGAGCAGCCCCGCGCCCTTTGTCACCGTCGCCTCGGCCGCGGCCACTGACAGGATGGCGGCGAGGATCGGGCCGATGCAGGGCGTCCAGCCGAACGCAAACGCAAGGCCCATCACATAGGCCCCCAACAGGCCGACGGGCTTGGGGATGGGCAGCCGCCCTTCCCGCATCAGCAGGCCGATCCGCGTCAGTCCCAGGAAATGCAGGCCCATGGCGATGATGACGATGCCGGCGACGATCGAAAGCTCCCCGGACCAGGCGCGGATCAAGCTGCCGATCAGGGAGGCGCTGGCGCCGAGCGCCACGAACACGGTGGAAAATCCGAGCACGAACATCACCGCCGACATCATCACCGCGCGCTGCGACGACGACACCGACTCTTCGTTTTCGATGTGCTCGATGGTCGCGCCGGTGAGG